>Ga0190272_10000858_pt1 | contig 14855 bp, 12 predicted proteins | sample Popmic504T_FD_133746 | JGI IMG/M metagenome (GOLD analysis project Ga0190272, IMG submission 133746) | Populus adjacent soil microbial communities from riparian zone of Shoshone River, Wyoming, USA - 504 T | ecosystem: Environmental > Terrestrial > Soil > Riparian zone | place: USA: Wyoming... | reverse complement strand
CTTCGGCAGCACGTAGACTTCCTTTTTGTACTTGCCGTCCTTGTTGTTCGCCCACAGCTCGATCTGCGCCAGCGTCTGGTTGGTGAACGAGGCCGACATCACGAAGCTCGGATGACCCATCGCATTGCCGAGGTTCACCAGGCGCCCCTCCGACAGCATGATGATGCGGTGGCCGTCCGGGAACGTGATCTCGTCGACCTGCGGCTTGATGTTGTCCCACTTCATGTTCTTCAGCGAGGCAATCTGGATCTCGTTGTCGAAGTGGCCGATGTTGCAGACGATGGCCCGGTCCTTCATCGCGCGCATGTGGTCGAGCGTGATGATGTCCTTGTTGCCGGTCGCGGTGACGAAGATGTCAGCCATGGGTGCCGCGTCTTCCATGGTGACGACCTGATAGCCCTCCATCGCGGCCTGCAGCGCGCAGATCGGATCGATCTCCGACACCATCACGCGGCAGCCGGCCTGGCGCAGCGAGGCGGCCGAACCCTTGCCGACGTCTCCGAAGCCCGCCACCATCGCGACCTTGCCGGACATCATCACGTCGGTGCCGCGGCGGATGCCGTCGACCAGCGACTCGCGGCAGCCGTAAAGGTTGTCGAACTTCGACTTGGTGACCGAGTCGTTCACGTTGATGGCGGGCCACAGCAGCGTGCCGGCCTTCTGCATGTCGTAGAGACGGTGCACGCCGGTGGTCGTCTCTTCGGAAACGCCTTTGATGCTCTTGGCCATCTCGGCGAAATAGCCCTTCGGCTTTTCCTTGAGCTGCTTCTTCAGCAACTTGAAGAAGATCACTTCTTCATCGGAGCCCGGCTTGTCGAGGAAGGCGGTGTCGCCGTTCTCGGCGCGCAGGCCGAGATGGACGTACATGGTGGCGTCGCCGCCATCGTCGAGGATCATGTTCGGGAAGCCGCCGCCGTGCCAGTCGAACATGCGGGCGGTGTAGTCCCAGTATTCCTCAAGGCTCTCGCCCTTCACGGCGAACACCGGTACGCCGGCCGCAGCGATGGCCGCAGCCGCGTGATCCTGCGTCGAGTAGATGTTGCACGAGACCCAGCGCACGTCGGCGCCGAGCGCGGTGAGCGTCTCGATCAGCACGCCGGTCTGGATCGTCATGTGCAGCGAGCCGGCGATGCGCGCGCCTTTCAGCGGCTTCTTCGGGCCGAACTCCTCGCGCGTCGCCATCAGGCCGGGCATTTCGGTTTCGGCGAGCGAAAGCTCCTTGCGGCCGAATTCGGCGAGGCCGATGTCTTTGACGATGTACTCGGACGCTGCTTTGGCGGTCATGACGATCCCTGAATCGGCGATGGAAAAGGTGGCGCCGGGCGGCGCTTGGGCGTGCCTATAGCAGGGGGCGCAGGGCTGGGCAACAGGGATATAAAGATATCTTTATATGTTTTCCAAGGGCCGGCCACCTAAGTCATTCCGGGCCGGCCGAAGGCCGGAGCCAGGAATCCATAACCACGATAAGGGCTTAATAGAGGGGGCCCTGGTTACGGATTCCGGCCCTCGCTTCGCTCGGCCGCAATGACGGCGTAACTATCTCGCCTCGACCTGCTCGCGCAGTTCCTCCAGCCGCAGCCATTCGTCTTCGGACATCGCGAGGTCGGCCTGAGCGGCAGCGAGCGCCGCGGACGCGGTGTCGAATGCGGCACGGTCGCGGGCATACAGGGACGGATCGGCAATCAGTCTGGTGTGCTGCGCGATCTCGGCTTCCAGCGCGGCGATGCGCGCCGGCAAGGTTTCCAGCGCGTGCTTGTCCTTGAAGGTGAGGCGGGTCTTGGGCGCGGCGGCCGGAGCCTCGGATTTTTCGCGCGGCGGCCTCGCTTCCGCCTTCACGGCCTTCGGCGTCACGCCTTCGCCGCGCTGTGTCACCATGTCGGAATAGCCGCCGGCGTAAGCGTTCCAGCGCCCGCCGCCTTCGGCAACGATCACCGCCGAGACCGTGCGGTCGAGGAAGTCGCGATCGTGCGACACGAGCAGTACGGTGCCGGGATAATCGTCGATCATCTCTTCGAGCAGATCGAGCGTCTCGAGATCGAGATCGTTGGTCGGCTCGTCGAGCACCAGCAGGTTCGACGGCTTGGCGAGCGCGCGCGCGAGCGTCAGCCGGCCGCGCTCGCCCCCGGAGAGTGCGGCGACCGGCGTGCCGGCCTGCTCGGGCGCGAACAGAAAATCCCGCATGTAGCCGACGACGTGGCGCGACTGCCCGCCGACGAACACGCTGTCGCCGCGTCCGCCGGTCAGCGTGTCGCGCACCGAGATATTCGGATCGAGCGTTTCGCGGCGCTGGTCGAGCGTCGCCATCGCGATGTTCGCACCGAGCGTGATCTCGCCGTCATCCGGCGCAAGCTCGCCGGTCAGCAGCTTCAGCAGCGTGGTCTTGCCCGCGCCGTTCGGGCCGACCAGGCCGATGCGGTCGCCGCGCTGGATGCGAATGGAAAAGTCGCGGATGACGGGTTCGTTTCCGAACGACTTTGAAATCCGCTCCGCCTCCGCCACGAGCTTGCCGGACAGTTCGGCCTCGCTCACGGCGATCTTCACGCTGCCGAGCGCGCCGCGATGCTCGCGGAAATCCTTGCGCAACTGCGCCAGCAGCCCGACACGGCGCATGTTGCGCTTACGCCGCGCCGTGACGCCATAGCGCATCCAGTGTTCCTCGGCGACGATCTTGCGGCCGAGCTTGTGCTGCTCGCGCTCTTCTTCTTCGAGCGTTTGGTCGCGCCATTCCTCGAACGACGCAAAGCCGCGCTCGATGCGCCGCGTGACGCCGCGATCGAGCCACACGGTCGCGCGCGACAGCCGCGTCAGGAAGCGGCGGTCATGGCTGATGAGCACCAGCGCGGAGCGCGACGCCGCCAGCTCGTTTTCCAGCCACTCGATCGCCGGCAGATCGAGGTGGTTGGTCGGCTCGTCGAGCAGCAGGATGTCGGGCTGCGGCGCAAGCACGCGCGCAAGCGCCGCGCGGCGCGCTTCGCCGCCGGAAAGGCGGGCGGGGTCTTCCGATCCCGTCAATCCAAGCTGCTCCAGAACATAGCGCGCGCGATGCGCGTCGTCGCCCGGTGCAAGCCCGGCCTCGACAAAGCCGAGCACGCTCGCGTGGCCCGTGAGGTCCGGCTCCTGCGGCAGGTAGCGGATCGTGGCACCCGGCTGCGCGAAACGCACGCCGCGATCGGCCTCCACCAGCCCCGCGGCGATCTTCAGCAAGGTCGATTTGCCCGAGCCGTTGCGTCCGACCAGGCACACGCGCTCGCGCTCGCCGATCGACAGCTCGGCGCCTTCGAGCAGCGGCGTGCCGCCGAAGGTGAGGTGGACGTTTTGCAGGGTCAGAAGCGGTGGCGCCATGCGCGCCGTTTAAGGAGCACATGGGCGCGGGGCAAGCGTCATAGCAACCGGCGCTCGCCATTGCGTGTGACCGTGAGCCGTGCCTCAATGGTGGGCGCGAAACGATCAATACGGCGCCCGAACAGCCGTACCATCAGGGAGGATACCATCATGCGATCTGGCATGTGTGCTCGCGGCTGGCTGACGTCCGGCGCAATTGGACTGACGGTCTTCACCGCACAATTGGCCGAAGCGCAGACACCCCTCATCATGAAGATCGCCACCGTGAACGCGGGGGAAAGCCCGCGCAATCTCGCCGCCAATGAGTTCGCGCGCGTCGTCGGCGAAAAATCCGCTGGCCGGATCAAGGGCGAGGTCTACATCAACAACCAGCTCGCGCGCGGCGAAGGCGCAACGCTCGAAGGCATCCAGATCGGCACGATCGACATCGCGCCGGTCGGCAGCGCTCCGATCGGCGGTATCTTCGAGCCCGCATTCCTGCCGCTCGACCTGCCGTTCCTGTGGACGAGCCGCGAGCAGGCCTGGAAGGTGATGGACGGAGCCATCGGCAACGAGCTGTTCAAGAAGATGGAAGCCAAGGGCCTGAAGGGCCTCTGCTGGGGCGGCGGCTGGGGCTTCCGTCACATGCAGTCGAACGTGCGCGCGATCGTGACGCCCGACGACATGAAGGGGCAGACCGTCCGCGTGCAGGAGTCGCCGATCTACGTCTCGATGATGAAGGAACTCGGCGCCAATCCCGTGCCGATGCCCTGGGGCGAGGTCTATCTGGCGATGAAGCAGGGTACGGTCGACGCGATGGAGTCGCCCGTCGTCACGGTGGTCTCGGACAAGTTCACCGAGGTGACGAAGTTCTATTCGCTCACCAAGCACACCTATCCGCCGATCGCGTGGTTCACCAACCTGCGCAAATACAATGCGCTCGCGCCCGATCTGCGGGCAGCGGTCGACGAGGCCGCGAAGGCTGCCTGCGCGATGGATCGCAAGGCCGAGGTCGAAGGCGAGAAGTCCGGTCTCGCGGTGATCGAGAAGGCGGGCGTGAAGGTCAACGAGGTGAAGGACCTCAAGCCGTTCCAGGCGCGCATGGAGCCGGCCTACGATCTCGTCGGCGCCAAGGTCGGCAAGGCGTGGATGGACCAGGTGATGGCTGCGGTGAAAGCCGCCGAATAGATGGTCCGCAAGGTTTTCGACAATGGGGTGGAGTGGCTCTGCCTCATCCTGATGGTCGTGCTCGCGTTCGACCTGATGCTCGGCGTGTTCTCGCGCTACGTGCTGTTCCGTACGTTCACCTGGTACGACGAGATCGCCCGCGCGTGCTTCGTGTGGGTGGTGTTTCTCGGCGGCGCCGTGGGCGTCAAGCGTGGCGCGCATTTCGGGTTGCATCTCGCGATCGACATGCTGCCGGCGCGGGCGCGGCGCATCGCCGCGTTCGCGACGCCGCTCTCCATCATCGCGTTCTCGTGCGTGCTGGTCGTTCAGGGCTACGCGTTCATGGAGTTCGGGCGCTTCCAGCAGCTTCCCGTGATGGGCATTTCCAAGAACTGGATCTATGCCGCGATGCCGGTCGGTGGCCTGCTGATGATCGTCTACAGCCTGCAGAACCTGTGGCGCGCCGCGCGGGCGCGTGCCGCGCCGTCGGGCGCCGCATGATCGTGATCACCGGTCTGGTCTTCCTTATGCTGTTGCTGCTCGGGGTGCCGGTCGCGTTCACGATCGGCATGGCGGGTTTCGTCGGGCTGTGGTGGAACGGGAGCTACCCGCTCACCGTCATCGTGCAGCAGGCGTTCCTGTCGGTCGACTCGTTCGTGCTGCTGGCTATTCCGCTGTTCATTCTCGCCGGCGCGCTGATGGAGACGGGCGGCATCGCGGTGCGGCTGGTGCGTTTCGCGCAGGCGCTGGTCGGATGGGTCCGCGGCGGGCTCGCGATGGCGGTCGTGGTGGCCGAGTACATCTTCTCCGGCATTTCCGGCTCGACCATCGCGGATGCATCCGCAATCGGCGCCACCATGATTCCGCCGATGACGCGTGCCGGCTACAAGCCCGAGCAGGCGGTGGCCATTGTGGCGGCGGCGTCCGCCATGGGCATCCTGGTGCCGCCCTGCATCCTGATGATCGTGATCGGCGCCATCGCCAATGTGTCGGTCGCGGCGCTGTTCGTTGCCGGCTTTCTGCCGGCCGTCGTGCTGGCGCTCGCGATCATGGCCTACATCTATTACGACGCGAGGCGTGGCGGGATGGCGCCGGCGCAACCGGTCTCGTGGCCCGAGCTGCGCGACAGTTTCGTCCATGCGCTGATTCCGATGGGACTTCCGGCGATCATCTTCGGCGGGATTCTCGGCGGCATCGTCACGCCGACCGAAGCCGCCGCGGTCGCCGTGCTCTACGCCGGAATCGCCGGGTTGCTCATCTATCGGGAAATACGCTGGTCCGACCTGCCGCGCATTTTGGTCGACAGCGCGGTGATCACGGCAAGCGTTTGTTTCCTGCTCGCCGTCGCCGCCGTGGTGGCCTGGATGCTCGCGGTCGCGCAGGTGCCGGCGCAGCTCCTCGCCGGGATGCAGGCGATGTCCGCCGGGCCGGTCGCTTTCCTGGTTCTGACGGCCCTGTTGTTCATCCTGCTCGGCGCGATCCTGGAGGGACTACCCGCGGTGATCATCCTGCTGCCCACGTTCCTGCCCGTGGTGAAACAGCTCAACATCGATCTGATCCACTTTTCGATTGTGGTGGTGGCGGCGACCGGGATCGGGCTGTTCCTGCCGCCGATCGGCGTCGGCCTGTTCATCACCTGCGGGATTGCCGGCATCGGGATCGACAAGGTGATGAAGCCGATGGCGCCCTACATCGCGTTCCTGTGCCTCGGGCTGCTGCTGGTGATCCTGTTTCCGCAGATCACGCTGGTGCTGCCGCGGCTGTTCGGGCTTTAGCTATTCGTCCTCGCCGAAGCGGCTCGATACCAGTTGATCGAGCGCGGCGATCGCCTGTTCGGCCTGCGGCCCGGTTGCCGTCACGGTGATCGACGTGCCGATACCGGCACCGAGCATCATCAGCCCCATGATGGAGTCGCCTGAGACGGTTTCGTCGCCGCGTGTGACCTTGATGGCGGCAACGTCCTTGAATTTCTCGACCACGCCGACGAATTTCGCCGAGGCCCGCGCATGCAGGCCCTTCTCGTTCACGATCTTCAGGATACGGGTGACGGCGCCCGGGGATTTGGCGGGATCGTCGGAAGCCGGCGCGCTCATTTCCCGGCAAGCACGCGGCTCGCGACGGTGATGTATTTCTTGCCCGCGTCCTGCGCGGCGGCGACCGCCTTGTCGAGCGGGCAGTCGGCGCGCACTTTGGCGAGCTTGACCAGCATCGGAAGATTGATGCCGGCGAGCACCTCGACGTTCGGCCGGTTCATCACAGAGATCGAGAGGTTCGAGGGGGTTCCGCCGAACATGTCGGTCAAAATCACGACGCCATCGCCAAGGTCCGCCCGCTTGACCGCCTCGATGATGTCGCGGCGGCGCTGCTCGACGTCGTCATCGGGGCCGATCGTAATGGTCTCGATCTGCTCCTGAGCGCCAACGACGTGTTCCAGAGCCGCGCGGAATTCGACGGCAAGCCGCCCGTGGGTGACAAGGACCAAACCTATCATGTGAAGATCGGAACTCCGGCCGGCGCGTGCTGAGCGCCCCACCGCACGAAAGGGCGCCATCATGACCATGTGCCCGGCAAGCGCAAGGGGGTGGGCGGCGCCTGAGAATATATTTTGCAGCGCAGTATGGCGCACCGGAAAGCCGCATTATCCGCCGGATTCAGCCGTGCGCAGTGCAGCAAATAGGAGCGGCAGGGCGTCCGCGCAAGCCGCGACCGCAAGTCGCGGCAGGGCTATTCCGGCGACCTCCGTGGTAGCGGCAGCGGGGCAGGGAAGGCGTTCTGCGCCGGCCGCGCCGAGGTCGATGACGAGCCCAACGGCCGCGAGCGGCTCGAACGGAAGGCGGCGGATTCCGAGCCCGCGAACCTCGATCAGGCCCTTCAGGGCCTCCGCCGGCCGTACCAGCAGGCGCCCATGCGCGGCCTCCACATGCACGCGGTCGTCGCCGACCAGTCGGGTAAACGGGAGCGCGCCGGTCTCGCCTGCCTCGACTAACGCAAGGGCAAGCCGCGATTTGCCGGAGCCTGCCGCGCCGCGGATCAGAACCGCGCGCGCGCCGACCAGAACCGCGGAGGCGTGGATTGTTGGAGAATGGTTCATGCAGCGCCCGAGCCTCGCTGTGCCCGGCGGCGCTTAGAGCATGATCCCGAAAAGTGTGCAGCGGTTTTCGGAAAAGATCGTGCTCCACCAGGGAAGTCACATCGCCGGCAGGCGCATCACGAAGCGCGCGCCCAGCACGCGCGGGCCGTCCGGTTCCTCGGACACGCCCATGCGGTTCTCGGCGCGGATGCGCCCGCCATGCGCCTCGACGATCTGGCGCGAGATCGAGAGGCCGAGGCCGGAGTTCTGGCCAAAACCCTGGTGTGGCCGGTCGGTGTAGAAGCGCTCGAAAATCCGCTCCATCGCTTCCGGCTGGATGCCCGGCCCGTCGTCGTCGACCGTGATCTCGACCGCGGACCGCAAGCGCTTCGCTGTGATGCGCACGCTGCCGCCCTGCGGCGAAAACGAGCGCGCGTTTTCGATCAGATTGTCGATCACCTGCCCGAGCCGCGAGTCGTGCCCGCGCACCATGAAGGTGCGCGGCGCCCCGCCCTCGAAGGCGAGCGTGATCGTCACGCCGTCGTCGCGCCGCACTTCGTTGGCGACCGTCACGACCGTTTTCAACAGCCGCGTCAGATCGACCGGCGCGACGTCGTGGCGCTGCAATTCGGCATCGAGCCGGCTCGCGTCCGAGACATCCGAGATGAGCCGGTCCAGCCGCCGCACGTCGTGCTCGATCACGGCGAGCAGGCGCGCGCGGCTTTCCGGCGTCTTGGCGAGCGGCATGGTCTCGACCGCGGAGCGCAGCGACGTGAGCGGATTTTTCAGCTCATGCGCCACATCGGCCGCGAAGCTCTCGATCGCCTCGATGCGGCTGTAGAGCGAATTGGTCATCTCGCGCAGCGCGCCGGAGAGTTCGCCGATCTCGTCGCGGCGGTAGGTGAAATCCGGGATTTCGCCGCGCGACTTGATGCGGCGGCGCACGTTCTCGGCGGCCTCGGCGAGCCGGCGCACGGGTCCCGCGATGGTGCGCGCGAGCAGCATCGAGAGCAGCACCATCACGGCGCCGAGTGCGAGGAACAGGGTGACGACCTGCAAGCGCTCCGCCGTCACCGCGTCGTCGATCTCGCCGCCTTGCGTCGAGAGCAGCAGTACACCGCGCACCGCGCGGAAGCGCTGGATCGGCACCGCGACCAGCACGATGATCTCGCCGCGCTCGTTGGCGCGCACCGTACTCGCTTTCTGTCCGGCGAGCGCCAGCACGACCTCCGGATAGCCGCGGCCGTTGCCCGGCCCGAGATCGCGATAGAGCGGAAGATCGCCGCGCCCGAACCAGTTCTTGATCGCGATCCATGCGCGTTCCATCCGGGTCGGGCGGTCGTCGGCCGGCACCAGATCGAAGCGCAGCACGTCGCCGCGGCCGTAGAGATTGCGCGAGTCGATCTGCAGCGCGCCTTCGCGATCGTAGATGCGTGCCTGCGTGCGCGTCGGCTGCACCAGGCGGCGCAGCACCGGCGCGACGCGTTCGAGATTGATCGGGAATTCCAGCCCGGAGAGCGCCTCGTCCTGCGGGCCGTAGCTTTCGCCGGTCTGCAATTCCAAGAGCTTGTCGGGGTCGATGGTGATCGTGTCGGTTTCGACCGTTGCCGAGGACGCGATCGCGCTCGCGATGATCTCGCCCTGCACCAGCAGGCTCTGCACCCGCGCGTCGATCAGCCCGGCGCGATACTGCGACAGATACAGAATGCTGACCACGAGCACGAGCAGGCCTGCAACGTTGAGCAAGACGATGCGCCGGGTCAGGCTGGACGAGCTCTGCGCGACGAGAAAGCGCCAGCGCGCGCGCACGAATTCGGCCGCACGGCGCAACCGCCTGCGCGCAACGCGCGGCGTTTCGCCGGGGTCGGTCTCGGCGGTGGCCGGGGTAATATTCGCGGTTCGATCCAGCACGTTCTGCTATGCCCGCTGGTCGGTGGTGTTTCGCCCCCAATATCGTCGGGCCACCATACCGCAATCCGGCCGAAAGCGGGAGTTTCAGCCTTCCTTGAAGCGGTAGCCGACGCCGTAAAGCGTCTCGATCATGTCGAAATCGTCGTCGGCCACCTTGAACTTCTTGCGCAGCCGCTTGATGTGGCTGTCGATGGTGCGGTCGTCGACATAGACCTGATCGTCGTAGGCCGCGTCCATCAGCGCGTTGCGGCTTTTCACCACGCCGGGGCGGCTCGCGAGCGCCTGCAGGATCAGGAACTCGGTGACGGTGAGCGTCACCGGCTCGTCCTTCCAGGTGCAGGTGTGGCGTTCCGGATCCATGCGCAACAGCCCGCGCTCGAGCACCTTGCGCGTGTCGGTTTCCTTGACGGCCGTGGCGTCCTTCGGGCTGCCGCGCCGGAGCACCGCCTTGACGCGCTCGACCAGCAGGCGCTGCGAGAACGGTTTGCGGATGAAATCGTCAGCGCCCATCTTGAGGCCGAACAGTTCGTCGATCTCCTCATCCTTCGACGTGAGGAAGATCACCGGCATGTCGGTCTTCTGACGCAAGCGGCGCAGCAACTCCATGCCGTCCATGCGGGGCATCTTGATATCGAGGATTGCGAGATCCGGCGGGCTCGTCTTGAAGCCCTCCAGTGCCGAGGCGCCATCCGTGTAGGTCATGATCCTGTAGCCCTCGGATTCGAGTGCGATCGAAACCGAGGTCAGGATATTGCGGTCGTCATCGACCAGGGCGATTGTTGGCATGGGCCGCCTTCTAGCATGAATCGGCCGTGCGCAAACTCGCCCGGCCCCGGTTCCGAGCAGAAGCCCGCGAACGGGCGCAATTGTGGCAAAGGTGAGAAAAATCGTGGCAGATGAAGGATTTGGGAGGGGTTCGATGACGTCCGAAATGGCACAACCGCTGCCCGGCGCATTGCCCAATCGGCTCCCGGAAGGTGCGCGCGGGCCCGCCGACTTCGATCCGCGGGCGCTGGCCAAGACCCTGCTGCGGGCGACCCGGGCCGGCACGCTCGGGACGCTCGACCGCAATACCGGCCACCCGTTCGCCTCGTTGGTCAATGTCGCGACCGATGTCGATGGCTCAGCCCTGATCCTGACCTCGCGGCTTTCGACCCATACGGCCAACCTCGAAGCCGACGGCCGCGCCTCGGTGCTCCTCGCCGAAACCGGCAAGGGCGATCCGTTGGCGCATCCGCGCCTCACCATGCTCGGCGTGTTTGCACGGATCGAGCGCGGGAGCGCCGATGAGGCGCGTGTGCGGCGGCGCTTCCTCGCACGGCACCCCAAGTCCGAGCTTTATGCGGGCTTCGGGGACTTTTCGTTCTGGCGCATGCAAGTCGCCTCCGTGCATCTCAATGGCGGGTTCGCGCGGGCCGCCGATTTGGCCGCCGCCGACGTGCTGACCGACTTGTCGGGCGCGGAGGAACTGGTCGGCGCCGAAGAGGGCGCGGTCGAGCACATGAACGCCGATCACGCGGAGGCGACACGGCTCTATGCGACGAAACTGCTCGGCAAGGACGACGGCCCGTGGCGCATCAGCGGGCTCGACCCGGACGGCGCCGATCTCACGGCAGGGGACCGCACCGCACGGCTCGCGTTCCCGCAACGGGTGACATCCGCGGCTGCGTTACGGAAGGTGCTGGTCGAACTGGCGAAGGCGGCCCGGGAAGGGACCTAACGCGCTTCTCTGTCCGCCCTATCTCACAGCCGTCCACCGTCCTCACAGCCGTCCACCGTCGATGATGTAGTTCTGGTTGGAGCAGCCGGAGGCTTCGTCGGAGGCGAGGAACAGCACCAGCCGTGCCACGTCGTCGGGATAAAGCTTGCGCTTGAGGCATTGGCGTTCGAGCAAGGTCTTTTCCGCCTCCGGCGTGAGCCACAGATCGAGCTGGCGCTGGGTCATGATCCAGCCCGGCATAACCGAATTGACCCGGATGTTGTAGCCGCCGAGATCGCGCGCGAGCGCGCGCGTCAATCCGAGCACGCCGGCCTTGGAAGCCGAATAGATCGGGAGGCCGGGCGTGGCGTTCATCCAGGCGCTGGAGCCGATATTGACGATGGAACCGTTGTTCGCCGCCTTCATGTCCGGGTAGATCGCCTGCGCGGCGAAGAACTGGTGCTTGAGATTGACCGCGATGCGGTTGTCGAAGAACTCCGGCGTCACCTCGTCGATCGTGTGGCGCTGATCGTGCGCGGCGTTGTTGACGAGGACCGCAATCGGCCCGAGCGCCTTGCGTATCGCCTCAATCGCAATTCGCAGCGCCGCGATGTCGGTGATGTCGCAATGCTCGAAGTGCACGCGCGGCCCGAGCTCCGCGGTGAGCTTTGCGGCGGCGTCATCGGCGATATCGACAAACCCGACCTTGGCGCCCTGCGCGGCGAAGCTGCGGACGATCGATTCGCCGATCCCGCTCGCGCCGCCCGAAACGAAAACCACCCGTTCCTTCAGGCTCGGATAAATTGCGCCATCCGCCATCTGTAGTCCTCCCCGTTGATGGTGCTGTTAGCGCATTATGCGAGGGATTGCGCGCCCGGTACTCTGGCGCTGGAGCGGCCGTCATGGACGGCTCGCAAAGGGTGAAATCCGCGGCTGCGTTGCGGCAGGTGCTCGTCGAACTCGCGAGGAAGGCGCTCGGCACGTAGCCGAATTCACTACGTTGGCGCGCCCGCTTGTGGAGCGGCCGGGTGCCGGAGAGCCCGCGTCGTGATTCGCTAAATTAGTTCTGGCCCTTGGCGTTCGGAAAGAAGACTTGCCGGCTTCCGATCCTAAAGGCCGCAATCACGTCCTGACCCTCGTCGGAAGCCATCCAATCGGCAAATTGCGCGCCCGCGGCGGGGTCAAGGTTCCGATGCTTCGCGGCATTGACCACGATCACCTCGTACTGGTCGAACAGGCGCGGATCTCCCTGGAACAGAATCTCTCTTCCACTGTGCTGCCCTTGGGCGAGCCACGTTGCCCGATCGACGAGGACGTAGCCTTTGACGCGCGCCGCCATGGCAACCGTCAACCCCATGCCAAGTCCGCTCTCGAGATACCAGTTGCCGCTCCGCGCCTTCGGATTCACCGCAGCCGCATTCCAGAGAAGCTGTTCGAGCGTATGGGTGCCTGAATTGTCGCCGCGCGACACAAAAGCCACTCGTTTGAACGCGAGGGTCCGAAGCGCTTCACTCGCATTCTTCAAGCCACGCAGCCCGGCCGGATCATCGGATGGTCCTGCGATCACGAACTCATCGAACATCATCTTCAGGCGGCGTGCGCCATCACCACCATCCATGAACCGGTCGAGCGCCGCCGTGCTGTTGCCGATGACGACGTCGATAAAGCCGTCACGCGCCGTGCGAAGCGCTTCCGCGGTCGGGCGCGACACCAGGCGCACTGTGACGCCGGTGCGCTCCCGGTATTTGGCTGCCAGATAGGGGAAGAATCCCGAGTCTTCGATTGAAGTGGTTGCAGCGAGGACCAGGGTGCGCTCTTGCGCACCGGCGCACATAAGGCTGGTAAAGACGGCCATGGCGGCGAGCAGGCTGCGCAGCATTGTTGCTCCCAATCATAGCTGTGTCGGCCCTTTGGCTTGGCAGGGGAAGGTTTCGGACCGGTTAATCTGGTCACGCCCGGTTGTCCGGCGCCGCACTCGGTCCCGACTGGTCCAAGATGTCCCAGCGCGAAACTTTCTCCTATTGAAATTGAGCGCCTGACCGGCGCGGAAGTAAGCGGCAACCGGGCAAGTGAATTTGCGGCATGCCGGCGCGAGCCGCATGCCTGTCGTCGCGCTATTGGCATTGCGCACCGTTGTTGGGTGGGACTACCCTGCCGCACAGCCCGCACGAGCGACGGACAACGATTGCTCAGGGCAAGGGAGCGATGCCATGCGGATCAGCTCGATAACATTTGATTTGCTCACGTCAGCCGCCATCGCGGCTTTGGTTGCGTTCGCGGCCGTGCCGGCCAGCGCCCAGCAAGCACCCGCCGCGGCGGTTGCCATCGACAATGACGACATCGGCGGTGTGGTGAGAGGTCCGAACGGGCCGGAAGCCGGTGTGTGGGTGATCGCGGAGACGCGCGATCTCCCGGTACGTTTCGTCAAGATCGTCGTGACCGACGATCAGGGCCGCTATGTGGTGCCGGATCTGCCGAAGGCGAGCTACGACGTCTGGGTGCGCGGCTACGGTCTTGTCGACTCGCCCAAGGTGAGGTCCGAGCCCGGCAAGCAGCTCAATCTCACCGCGGTGCCGGCGCCGGACGAGAAGTCCGCCGCGCAGTACTACCCGGCGATTTACTGGTACGCGATGCTGCAGATTCCGACCGCGGACCAGTTCGGACCCAAGAACGAACTGGGCATTCCGGAGAGGGTCAAGCAGTCCGATTGGCTCAACGCCATGAAGAACAACGGCTGTGTCGGCTGTCACCAGCTCGGCCAGCTCTCGACCCGCACGATCCCGAAATTCCACATGGACCAGGTCAAGACGCATGAGGAAGCCTGGGTGCGCCGCATCCAGTCGGGCCAGTCCGGCGAGCAGATGACCAACCAGGCGGCCGGCGATATGGGCGGCGCGCCGTACAAATTCTTCGGCGAATGGACCGACCGGATCGCCAAGGGCGAGTTGCCCTCCGCAAAGCCGACGCGCCCGCAGGGCGTCGAGCGCAACATCGTCGTCACGCTGCGCGATTGGCACAATCCGAAGCAATATCTGCACGATCTGATCGCCAGCGACCGGCGCTATCCGACCGTGAATGCCTACGGTCCGGTGTACGGGCAATGCGAGCATGCCTGCGACGACATGCCGATCCTCGATGTGGTCAAGAACGTCGCGACCAACTTCGTGCTGCCGACCACGCCCGACATGCCGTACGCGCTGGGACCCGGCAATGCTGGCGCGCTCAAGATCCTGCAATCCTCGGCCTATTGGGGCGAGGAGAACATCTGGAACAGCAGGGCCAACAATCACAACTCGATGTTCGACCGGAAGGGCCGCCTGTGGCTCGCCGCGACCGGTCACAAGCCCGACAACCCGGACTTCTGCAAGAAGGGCTCGACGCACCCGTCCGCGGTGGAATTCCCGCTCAACAGCACCAACCGCCGCGTGACGATGTACGATCCGAAAACCGGCAAGTACACCGCCTACCAGACCTGCTTCGGCTCGCATCATATCCAGTTCGGCTATGACGCGAACGAGACACTGTGGGCGAGCACCGGCGGCGGCGGCGGCAATGTCGGCTGGATCAACACCAAGATGCTCGACGAGACCGGCGACATCGAGAAGTCGCAGGGCTGGACCGCGCTGGTGCTCGACACCAACGGCAACGGCCAGCGCGACGAGTACACCGAGCCAGGCAAACCGCAGG
>Ga0190272_10000857_pt1 | contig 14874 bp, 14 predicted proteins | sample Popmic504T_FD_133746 | JGI IMG/M metagenome (GOLD analysis project Ga0190272, IMG submission 133746) | Populus adjacent soil microbial communities from riparian zone of Shoshone River, Wyoming, USA - 504 T | ecosystem: Environmental > Terrestrial > Soil > Riparian zone | place: USA: Wyoming... | reverse complement strand
GCTCGGCACTCGCGCCGTCGACGCGGACCAGCTCGCCCAGCTTCTCGACCTTGGCCAGCCAGGAGCGCAGCCCGTCGTAGTCGTTGCCCATCAGCCGATCTCCCCTGTCATGGGCGCCGTCCGCGGCGCGAGGGCTCATGTTCTGTCAGAAAGAAGTTACATCTTCACATTAGCAAGCGGGCTCCCGTGGCGCCATGGCGGCAGTCGCGCCGGAGACCGGAAGTATCCGCCGCTCCGGGGCCGTACTGGCGCAGCGTGAAGGTCCGGGTGCGAACCGTCGATATGGCCCTGATCACGTAGCCTTGCTACTATGCAGACTCGATTTCCTCAAGATAGACAACTCGGAGGATGGCTGATGGGTGCGGGCTTCGCAGGCAGGGCGCCACGGTGGCTGGCGCTCGTCGCCGCTGTCGGGCTGCTGGCGTCGGGGTGCGGGGGGTCGCCGCTGACCGCGGGCGCACCAGCGGAGGGCGCGCCGCAGACCGAGGCCGAGAAGGTCTTCGCGAAGTTCAACGCGATGTCCGGCCAAGAGCGCCACGACGCGCTGGTCGCCGCGGCGAAGGCGGAGGGTGAGCTCAGCCTCTACGGCGCGCCGGAGAGCAGCGCCCAGCTCATCGAGATCTTCCAGGAGAAGTACGGCATCAAGGTCAACCTCCTCTCCGGCCAGACCGAGGAGCGGGCGCAGCGGTTCATCCAGGAGGAGACGGCCGGACGGCACGCCGCCGACTTCGTGGTGAACGTGCCGGAGTCGCTCGCCGAGTTCGAACGCCTGGGGCTGCTCGGGACCTATGAGTCGCCGGCGCGCGACACGATCCCCGACGAGGGCCGCGGAACCAACTGGACGGCGTTCTACCGGGTGGCGTTCGTCGCCGGCTACAACACCACCGTCGTCGACCCGGCCGAGATGCCAGGGGACTTCGCAGACTTCGCCGACCCGAAGTGGAAGGGCCGGATCTCCATGGAGCTGGGCGACTTCTCCTGGTTCATGGCCCTCTTCGGTCACTACAGGGACAAGGGCATGTCCGACGCCGAGGTCACCGACCTGTTCGAGCGGATCGCCACCAACGCCAAGGTCGTCACCGGTCACTCCGCGCAGGCGAGCCTGCTCACCGCGGGCCAGTTCGGCGTCGCCGTGTCGGCGTACACGCAGTCGCTGGAGCGGGAGAAGGCCAAGGGCGCGCCCGTCGCGTGGAAGGGCGACGGCACCCCGACCACCCAGCCGGTCGTCCTCACGTACGTCGGCGGCTGCCTGTCGCGCAACGCGCCGCACCCGGCGGCCGCGTTGCTGTACATGGACTTCCTGCTCAGCCCGGACGCCAACCCGGCGTACGCGGCGGACAAGATCCTGCCCGCCATCCCGCCGGACGACGACCCGCTGAAGGGTCTCGCCACCGTCTCGGTCGACCCGGAGCGGCTGACCACCGAGCAGGCCAAGTGGTCCGACCTGTACGACGCGGTGCTGCGCAAGGGAAGTCAGTGAGCGACGCCCTGCGGCTGCAGGTCGCGGCCACCACCAGGGTGCTGGTGATGGAGGGGGTGCTCGGCTACAGCGGACACGTCAGCGCGCGACTGCCGGCCGGGGACGGGACGGACCCGAACGCCTTCGTCATCCAGTCGATGGCCGCGCCGCGGGTGGGCGTCGACCCCGGCGGCCTGCTGACCATGGACGGCGCCGGCGGTGTGCGCGATGGCCTCGGCGCGCCACCGCTGGAGGTGCACATCCACGGCGAGATCTACAAGGCGCGCCCCGACGTCCGGGCCGTCGCCCACTTCCACCACGACGACTCGAACCTGCTGACGGTGGTGACCGACCTGGCGTTCGTGCCCATGAAGAACCACGCCTGCCGGTGGTCCGACGGGGTGCCGGTGCACGCGGACAGCTCGCACATCGACACCCCGGAGAAGGGGCGGGAGGTGGTGGCCACCCTGGGTGGGCGCGCCGCCACCCTGCTGCGCGGGCACGGGCAGGTGCTGGTCGCCGAGGACGTGCCGTGCCTGCTGGCCGACACCGTCCATTTCGTCGAGAACGTCGCCGTCCTGCTGAAGGCGGTCGGGCTGGGCCGTCCGCTGCCGCTGACCGCTGCCGAGCTGGGTGAGTTCACGGCCGGCTTCGATCGCGCACGCCATGCGCGAAAGCTGTGGGACTACTATGTTACGTCCGCGACCCGTGCCAAGGCGCTGCCGGAATCCTGGGTCGATGGACTTCTCTTCGGTTCGGAGGGGTCTCGCGACCGGTTGTCGAATTGATCAGACCGATATGAGAGGTAGACTCCCCGGCATGCAGAATGATGCTGCGATGGGACCCGTCCCACAGTATCCAATCGAGTCGGTCGGCAATGCATTGCGACTGCTCTTGATGTTCCGCGACCGCAGCCCGCTCCGGCTGGCCGAGGTCCGGGAGGAGCTGGGCGTGGCGCATTCGACCGCCCATCGCCTGATGGCCATGCTCGTGCACTACGGCTTCGTCATCCAGGACCCCAACACGCGCCTGTACGTGGCCGGCCCGGCACTCGTCGAAATCGGCCTGATGTCCGTGCAGCGAATGGATATCCGAACGGTGGCCAGGCCGATACTGGAGGAGGTCGCCGCCGAAGTGGGGGAGACCGTTCACCTCGGCATACTCGAAGGCGGGAATGTGCGTTTCATCGACGCCATCGAGAGCGAGCTGGCGTTGCGGGTGTCCGGCCGTATCGGCCAGCTCATGCCGGCCTATGGCACGAGCATCGGCAAGGTCATGCTGGCCGAATTGCCGACCTCGGTGATTCGAACGATCTACCGCAACGAAAGCCTGCAACCGTTGACGACGAACACCATCACCCGCCGGTCGGTGCTGGAGACGGAGCTGCAGGCGGTGCGCGAACGCGGGTACGCGCACAACGACGGCGAGAGCGAGGACGGGGTGGCCTCGGTCGGGGTCGCGATCCGCAACGCGTCCGGCGGGCTCGTCGGGGCGCTCAGCATCGCGGCGCCGACGATCCGGATGTCGCAGATCCAGGTGGAGCGGTTCGCCGGCGTGCTGCTCAGGGCGTCGGAGCAGCTGTCCGGCTCGGTCGCCGCCCTCGGCGCGCCGGGCAGCGTCCAGCGCCAGGGCGGCCGGGCGACAGCCGACGCGGCCGGCTGACGCCCGGCCTCGCCGGGCGGACTGCCCTCCTGGCCGAGCCGGTGAACTGGGTCGAGCCCGTGAACTGGTCGAGCCGGTGAACTAGTCGAGCTGCGGAACCACCGTGACGTTGGGCGGCTCGATGCACAGGAAGACCTCGGTGCCGGGCCGGATCGACACGCTGGGGTTGGACCGGACCCGCACCTCCACCTTGCCGACGCTCACCACGTGGTCGACGCAGTCGCCGAGGAAGGCGCGGGTGACGACGCTGCCCCGCCACTCGTTGCGCACCGCGCCGCCGCGCTCCACCGTCGAGATCTCGATGTTCTCCGGGCGCACGGACACGACCGCCTTCGACCCGCGTGGCAGGTTCGCGGTCCTGGTGGCCCAGAGCACGCCCTCGTTGGTCGTGATCTTGGTGAGCCCCTCGTCGTTGGGGGCATCGACGTGCCCAGGAATGAAGTTCGACACGCCGACGAACTCGGCGACGAACTCGTTGGCCGGGTTGGTGTAGATCTCGCGGGGTTTGTCGATCTGCATGATCACCCCGTCCTTCATGACGGCGATGCGGCTGGACAGGACCAGCGCCTCCGACTGGTCGTGGGTCACGTACACCGCGGTGAGCCCGAGCTCGCGCTGCAGCCGCTTGAGCTCGAACCGCATCGACTCGCGGAGCTTGGCGTCCAGGTTGGACAGCGGCTCGTCGAGCAGCACCAGCTCCGGCTCGTTGACGATCGCGCGGGCCAGGGCCAGCCGCTGTTGCTGGCCGCCGGAGAGCTTGGTGGCCGGCCGGTCGGCGAGGTTGTGCAGCTCGGTGACCTCCAGGATGCGCATGACCCGCTGCTTGATCTCGGCCCGGCCCGGCCGCGTGCGCCGCGGCATGACCTCCAGCGGGAACGCCACGTTGTGGAAGACCGTCATGTGCGGCCAGATCGCGTACGACTGGAACGCCATGCCGAGGTTGCGGCTGTTGGCCGGCACGTTGACCCGCCGGGCGCCGTCGAAGAACGTGGTGTCCTTCAGCCTGATCGACCCGGAGTCGGGGCGCTCCAGGCCGGCGATGGACCGCAGGGTGGTGGTCTTCCCGCAGCCGGACGGCCCGAGCAGGGTGAACAGCTCGCCCTCCTGGACCTCCAGCGACACCCCGTCCAGCGCCAGTACGGCGGCGCGCCCTGTCGTGCTCTTGCCCCGCCACCTGGCCTGGCCGGCGCTGTACACCTTGACGAGGTTCTCGAGTTTCAGCATCGCTGCTCCCTTAGCAGAATCGCGACCAGCGGATCAGCTGTCGTCGTCGGTGCGGACGCCCACCCGGGCACCCAGGCGATAGGCGATCAGGACGAGGACGACGAGAATGGCGATCATGATCACGCCCATCGCGGCGACCACTGTGAACTCGCCCTTGTTGAACTGGTCGAAGATGAGGACCGAGATCACCTCATTGCCCGGCGAGTACAACAGGATCGACGCGGACAGCTCGCGGAACGAGATGACGAGGACGTAGATCCAGCCGGCGATCATGCCGCTGCTGGCCAGCGGTAGCAGGACCCGCCGGAAAATGGTCATTCGGGACGCGCCGCTGACCAGTGCCGACTCCTCCAGCTCGCCGGAGGCCTGCACCATCGCGACGCTCGCATAGCGCATTCCGAACGGCAGGAACTTGGTGGTGTAGGCGATGAGCAGGATGAGCAGCGTCCCGTAGATGGGCAGCGGGGTCCGCAGGTACACGAACGACAGCGCCAGGCCGAACACGAGCCCCGGCACGACCAGCGGCGAGAAGGTGAGCAGGTCGACGAGGCGACGCCCCGGTGCCTTGGTGCGGACCACCAGCCAGGCCGCGACCGCGGTCAGCAGCATGGTGGCCGTCGCGGTCGCGATGCCGAGCACGAAGGTGTTCTGCAACGCGGTCAACGCGGCCGGCAGGTCGATCACCCGCTGGTAGTTGACCAGGGACAGGGACCTGAGGGTCTCGACCGACGGACCCCGGTAGAACGGCAGCAGCGACGCGTACACCAGGACGACGAGCGGCAGCACCAGCGCGATCACGAAGTAGACCAGTACCCCGGTGTTCACCGCCGTCCTGGCGCCGCCGAGCTCCATGGGCCGCGGCCGGAACGCCTTCCCGGAGATCGTCTGGTACTTGGTCACGTCCCTGGACAGGAACGCGCTCAGCAGCACCCCGATGACGGCGATACCCAGCAGCGCGATGGCGTACGCGCCGGTGGCGCCGTAGTCGACGGGGAAGCTGCGCAGCTCCAGGTAGATCCGGCTGGTGAACACGTACACGCCGCTCTGCAGGCCGAGCAGCGCCGGCACCTCGAACGCCTCCAGCGACTGGATGAACACCAGCAGCACGGCGCCGAGGATGGCCGGGCGCAGCATGGGAACCGTGATGCGGCGCAGCACCACCCGGCGCGGCGCCCCGCTCATGAGCGCCGACTCCTCCAGCGAGGGGTCCATGGCGCGAAACGCGGCGAACATCAGCAGGAAGGCGATGGGCGCGTGGTGCAGGCCCTGCACCCAGATCATGCCGCCCATGGAGAAGATGCTGATGTCGACGCCGAACAACGGGGTGAGGAACAACGTGTTGACCAGGCCGATCCCCGGGTCGGCGATGAAGATCCACGCCGCGGTGTAGAGGAACCCCGGGATGATCAGTGGTCCGAACGACGCGATGAACAGCAGGCCCTTGTAGCGCACGTCGGTGCGGACGTGCAGGTAGGCCAGCGTCCCCCCGACCACCAGCGACAGCAGCGCAGACCCGACGGCGAAGACGACCGAGTTGTAGAGCATCTCGCCGGCGCCGGAGTCGTTGCCGTACGCGCGGCCGAAGTGGTCGAGGGTGAAGCCGTCTGGCCCGGAGAACGTGTCGTGGATCAGGAAGTAGAGCGGCACGCCGGTGAGGTAGGCGAGCAGCGCCACCGTGAGGATGACGACGACGGTCCACGGGCTCAGCGCCCTGGCCAGCCCGCTCCGGACCCGGCTGGGGGGTTCCGGGGCCGGAGCGTCCTGGCGTTCTCGGTCGATGACCGCCGTCATTGGCTGCCCTTGCGCAGGATGGCGTCGTACAGGTCGGACCACTTGGCCTGCTCCGTGGCGAGCTGTGCCGGGTCGATGGGCAGGGTCTCCAGGCCGTTCAGCGGGTCGTCCGGCGGCGGGATGATCGGCAGCTGCTTCTGCGCGGCGTACGCGGGGTAGGCGTCCGGGCTGAGCAGGAAGTCGAGGTACAGCTGGGCGGCGGCCGGGTGCGGTGCGTGGCGGGACGCGCCGACCGAGGTGTACCGCAGCACGATCGGCTGGGTGGTCGCCGTGCCGTCGCCCTTCCAGGCCACCGGCGCGCCCTTGGCGATCTCGCGGTCGACGGACTGGGTGAACGCGGACACCGCCACCCCGAACTGGCCGGCGCTGAGCATGGCGGCCTGCTGCGAGTGGCCGGAGACGACCTTGGAGTTGGTGGCGATCCGCTCGAACAGGTCGGTGACCTCGGCGTCGGACATGCCCTTGTCCTTGTAGTACCCGTACAGGGCCATGAACCAGGCGAAGTCGCCGAGCTCGAGCGAGATCTTGCCCTTCCACTTCGGGTCGGCGAAGTCGGCGAAGCTCTCCGGGATCTCGGAGGGGTCGACGACGGTGGTGTTGTAGCCGGCGGCGAACGCCACCCGGACGAACGCGGTCCAGTTGTCCCCGCGGATGCTCTCCGGGATCTCCTTCAGCAGGTCGGACTTGTACGGGCCGAGGAAGCCCATCTCGTCGAACTGCTGGATGGACTCCATGGCGTTGGTGATCACGTCGGCGACGTGCCGGCCGGCGGTCTCCTCCTGGATGAACTTCTGGGTGCGCTCCTCGGTCTGGCCGGTGAGGACCTCGACCTCGATCCCGTACAGCTTCTCGAACGCGTCGACGAGCTCGCCGCTGCTCTCGGGGGCGCCGTAGAGCATGAGCTTGCCCTCCGCCTTCGCGGCCGCGACGAGGGCGTTGTGACGTTCCTGGCCGGACATGGCGTTGAACTTCGCGAAGACCTTCTCGGCCTCGCTCTGCGTGCCGTCCTGGGCGGGCGGGGCGCCCGCGGTCAGTGGAGCGCCCCCGCAGGCGCTCGACACCACCCCTGCGATCACCGCGATCGTGATGGCCGTGCGGATCCGGCCCGAGCTCGTCAGCAACATGGATGACTCCTTGGAATCGAACACATCTGGTGCGCTCCCGCGCCAGCTTCGCGAGCCGGATCAGCAGGCCGTTGGAAGTGGTGGGCAATCTGCTCTGCGGAAATGAGATCTGGATAGTAGCAGTGAGCTTGATCTCTGTCCACGGCCGCGGGGTGACTCCGGGTAGATGTCGGGAGGCCACGGATGGTGACTGTCGCCCGGGTCTCGCGTGAGGCTCGCCTTACTTGCTGACCGCTCCGTGCGGCTGTTACCTTCCTGAAGATCTAATATCTGTAAGACAGAATGAACGTCGGTCGTACAAGGTAGGTGAAGGGCAGCCGCGGATGAGTGACGACGGGCAGGCAGTGACGATCGACTGCACCGTGCTGGTGATCGGCGGCGGCTTCGGCGGCGCGTGGGCCGCGCTCAAGGCGGCCGAGCGGATTCCCGGCGTGGTGCTCGTCGACAAGGCCTACGTCAGCCGCAGCGGGGCGTCGACGATGTCCGGCGGGGTCACGACCGCGCCGCAGCCGGAAGACGACCTCGACCAGTGGGTCGAGGAGCTGTCCGTGCTCGGCGGGTACGAGGCCGACCAGGACTGGACGCGGGCCCTCATCACCGACCAGATGCAGCGGGTCGCCGACCTCGACTCGTGGGGCGTGCCGATCGTCAAGGACGCGGCCGGCGTCATCAAGCGGATCAAGAGCCGCGGGATGCTCGCGGTCCGCGCCCTGCAGTACGCGCCGCGCCTGGCCATGGAGGCCCTGCGGGAACGGGCCGACGCCGCCGGCGCGCGCATCATGGACAAGGTCGAGATCGTCGAGCTGCTCACCTCCGACGGGCTCTATCCGACGAAGGGCAGGGTGGTCGGCGCGATCGGGTTCGACGTGCGCACCGGCACGCCGTACGTGATCAGGGCCAAGCGAGTGATCCTGGCGACCGGCCCGCTGGCCATCAAGGGCTTCCACCCCGTCGACAACGACACCGGCGACGGCTTCGCCATGGGCTACCGCGTCGGCGGCCGCTTCGTCGACATGGAGTTCGCCACCGGCGGCACGTTCAGCTTCGTCTGGGCCGGCTACCGGTTCAGCAACTACAACATCGCCGTCGGCCACGGCGCCCGCCTGATCAACGCCGCCGGCGAGCGCTTCATGGAGCGCTACGACCCGGTCCGGTACGAGCGCAGCGAGCTCAACCGCGTCGTCGCCGCGTTCCTCAAGGAGATCATGGACGGCCGTGGTCCGGTGTACCTCGACCTCACCCACGTCGACGACGACTACTGGACCGCGCTCGACCGGGCACTCGCCGGCCGCCCGTCCATCCTGAAGTCGGGGCGCATCCCCGACCCGCGGCTGCACCCGCTGCCGATCGAGCCCGGCTGGAGCTTCTGGAACGGCGGCAAGGGCGGGCTGCAGCTCGACCTCACCTGCCACACCAGCGTTCCCGGGCTGATGGCCGCCGGCGGCGTCGCGCGCAACGCCGGCGTCGGTCGCCACGGCAGCGCGGGTACCCCCACCGCGTGGGCCATGGTGTCCGGCGCGCGGGCCGGCGTCGCGGCCGCCGAGGACGCCCTCACCGAGGACGAGCCGGAGCTGCCCGACGGCCTCGTCGACGACCTGCTGCGCCGGATGCTCCGGCCGCTGCGCGACGGCGACCTGATGTCGATGGACAAGCTGCACGGCGAGGTGTGCGACATCATGGGCTCGCAGATGGAGCTGATGTGCCAGAACGAGGGGCGCATCCGCGAGGCCCTCGTCCGCACCAGGGCGCTGCGCGACCGGCTGGACGGGCTGCGCGTCGCCGACGTCCACGAGCTGGTCAAGTTCCACGAGGCGAAGAACACCCTCGACAGCTTCGAGCTCATCTACTCCTGCATGGACGACCGCAAGGAGAGCAGGGAGTCGTTCTACCGCGAGGACTACCCGTACACCGACGACGGCGGCTGGCTGTGCTGGCACACGGCCACCCGGGTCGAGGACGGCATCTCCTTCGACAAGCAGGAGATCCCCTTCTGGCGCTACCGGTTCAGGCCACCGCGGCTGGCGACGTACCTGTCGCCCATCGCGGCCATCATGCGCGGCGAGTACGACCCGGCGGTCCACAGCAACGTCTCACCGCGGAGGTGACCATGGCAGAGCAGACCGGCGGCACGCCCGGCACGGACCGGGTGCGGGTCGACCCGGACAGCTGCAACGGCTGCGGCCGGTGTCTGCAGAGCTGCCCGACGGACGTGTTCCGCATGGTGGAGCTGACGGACCGGTCCGTCGCCCTCGCGGTCTATCCCGACGACTGCTGCGACTGCAACCTGTGCGTCATCGACTGCCCCCAGCACTGCATCACGGTGAACCTGGCGCCCGTTGCCTACGGGTTCGTGAGCATCTACCAGCGGATGGGGATCGACATCCCGGCCCTGCCCGCTCTGCCTTCCCTGCCCGCCCTGCCGGGAAAGCCGGCGTAGGCGTGGACGGCGGGCCGGCCACCCCGCAGGTGATCCTGTTCGGTGGGCGGGTGCGCACCGGGCGCCACCCCGACGAGGTGGTCGGTGCCATCGCGCTGCTCGGCGAACGGGTCCTCGCCATGGGTGACGAGGCCGAGGTGCTGGCCCTCGCCGGTCCCGACACCCAGGTGGTCGACCTCGACGGCGCGACCGCGGTCCCCGGCTTCACCGACGTCCACGTCCACCTGGAGAACGCGGCGCGGTACGACCGCGGCCTCGACGGCGCCACCTCCCGCGAGGACCTCGTCGGCCGGCTCGAACGCCGCGCCGCCGGCGTCGCGCCCGGCGCGTGGCTGATCTGCCAGGGGTCCGTCGAGGACGCGTCCTACTGGCCGCGCCGGGCCGAGCTGGACGCCCGGTGCGGCGACCGGCCGGTGCTGGTGGCCCTCGGCGGCGGTACCACGGCCCTCAACACGGCCGGGCTCGCCGAGCTGATGCGCAGCCCGCGCGTCGACACTCTCTGGATCGAGCGCGACGACGCCACCGGCGAGCCCACCGGGTTGGTGCGGACCAAGGGGTCCAACCAGCTGCAGGCGCTGCTGCCCGACGCCCCCATCGCCGGGCCCGACCAGGTGCGGTGGGCGATCCTGCGGGGGATGGAGGAACTCGCCGCGGCCGGCATCACCATGGTCCACCACGTCGTCAAGGACACCCTGCCGATCGCGGTCTACCAGGACCTGCGCGACGAGGGCGCCCTGCCGCTGCGGGTGGGGCTGCTGCTGCGCGGGTACGAGTCGGCCATCGGCATCGACTCCGTCATCGACGTCGGGCTGCGCCAGGGGTTCGGCGACCACTGGCTGAGCGTGCAGGGCGTGAAGATCAGCGTCGACGGGTACTTCCCCGGTGGTGGCGCGGCGTTCACCGACCCGTACGCCGACGACCCCGGCACCAACGGCACCCTGCGGGCCACCGCCGAGGTGCTCTTCCCCTACGTGCTCAAGGCACACCGGGCCGGGCTGCGGTGCGCGGTCCACGCCAACGGCGACCGCGCGGTCGACCTGGCCATCGACGCCTACGAGGCCGCGCTCACCGCCCACCCGCGCGCGGACCACCGCCACCGCATCGAGCATGTCGGGAACCTGTACCTCACCGACCGGCAGATCGCCCGGATGCGGACGCTGGGCCTCGTGGCGGTGCCGAACCCGCCGTTCCTGCACCGCAGGGCAAGGCACATGCTCGGGCGCCTGGGTCCGGACCGCGCCGCCCGGCCACTGCGGGTCGGCAGCCTGCTGCGGGCCGGGGTCCACGTCGTCGCCGCGTCGGACTACTCGGGGCTCTACCCGGTGGACCCGCTGCTCGGCATGTCCGCGATGGTCACCCGCCGCGCCCTGAGCGGGGAGACCTACGCCCCGGACGAGGCGATCTCCTCGTGGGACGCGCTGCGCCTCTACACCGCCAACCCGGCGTGGCTGTCCTTCCAGGAACGGGACAGGGGAGTGCTCGCGCCGGGGATGCTCGCCGACATCGCGATCCTCTCCGACGATCCGGTCGAGATCGCTCCCGACCGGCTGGCCGGCTGCTCGGTGCTCACCACCATCGTCGGCGGGCGGACCGTGCACTCCACGTCGGGCCTCGCGCCGGAGCCGGTCGCGGTGGGGGGCGCCTGACGTGGCACCGGCCGAGCGGGTCACCGGCCTGTCGGACCTGGCCGAGCCCGGCGACGTCCTCACCGACGTCGACGGCATGGAGCGGTTCACCCTGCTCTCCGCCGGCATCGACATCGGCACGTCGACGTCGCACGTGACGATCTCGCGGCTCACCCTGCGCCGCCGCGGCGCCGACCTGTCCACCCGGTTCGACGTCACCGAGCGGGTCGTCCACTACAGCTCCCCGGTGTGGCTCACCCCGTACCTGCCGACCACCCTGATCGACATCCCGGCGCTCGAGGACCTCATCCTGGCCGGCTACCGCGAGGCCGGGGTCGACCCGGGACGGATCGACACCGGCGTGGTCGTGGTGACCGGGCAGGCGCTGGAGCGTGAGAACGCGGAGGAGCTGGCCGGTCGACTGGCCGGCGGGGCAGGGCGGTTCGTCTGTGTGTCGGCCGGGCCGCACCACGAGGCCGCCCTGGCCGCGCACGGCTCCGGCGCGGTCGAGCTGTCCCGCCGCGAGCGGTCCACCGTGCTGAACATCGACATCGGCGGCGGCACCACCAAGTTCGCCGTGGTCCGCGACGGCCGGGTGGTCGAGACCGCCGCGATCGAGGTCGGCGCCCGGCTGCTGGTGGTCGACGGGGACGGCCGGCCCACCCGCCTGGAGCGGCCGGCCAGGACCATGATGGCCGCCCTCGGGTACGAGATCGGCGACCGCGTCACCGGGGCGCGGCGGCGGGAGCTGGCCGAGCTCATGGTCTCGCTGGTGTTCGAGGCGGTGTCGGGTTCGCCTGGTTCGCCCGGGTCGTTCGGTTCGCTGGGCGGGCGCCTGCTGCTGTCCGATCCGCTGTCGGTCGGTCTGGCCGACGTCGACGCCGTGGTCTTCTCCGGCGGGGTGTCCGAGTACGTCTACGGCCGCGAGGCACGGGTGTTCGACGACCTCGGGCCGCTCATCGGCGCCGGCGTGGTCGAGCGGCTGGACCGGTCGGCCGTGCGCGACCGGCTGCGCGAACCGGCGCACGGCATCAGGGCCACCGTCATCGGCGCCGGCGAGTACGGCGTGCAGGCCGGCGGCCTCACCAACCACGTCTCCGATCCCACCGTGCTGCCGCTGCGCGGGCTGCAGGTCGTCACGGTGGCGCCGGTCGACGGCGGGGACGTGGAGGCCGACCTCCGGGCGTCGTTGCGGCGGCTGGACGTCGTCGGCTACCGGCCGGGTCTCGCGCTCGCCCTGTCGTTCGCCGACCACCCCGGCTACCGGATGCTGCGCCGCACCGCCGAGGCCATGCTCGCCGTCGCGGGCGACGCCCAGCTCGTCGTCGTCGTCGACGTCGACGTGGCCAGGTCCCTCGGCGCGATCCTCACCGAGGAACTGCGCTGCCCGCAGGTGGTGATCGTCGTCGACGGCATCACGGTCGGCGAGCTCGACCACGTGGACATCGGCGCCCCGATGGGAACGTCGGAGTCGTTGCCGGTGACGGTGAAGTCGCTCGTCTTCCCGGCGTCCGCCCGGCCCCAGCACTCAGAACGGCGCCACCACTCCGAACGGCCCCAGCACTCCGAACGGCGAGGAGCCTGATCATGTCGACGGCCCGGGTCAAGTACGTGTACGACGAGTGGATGGAGAGCCGCGGGGTTCCCGTCCACCGCGGCTACTACGTGCCGGACGCCCGCGTCGCCGAGCTGGGGTACTGGAAGGAACGCGGGTGCCTGACCGCGTTCGTCCAACTCGCCGGCCAGGAGGGGGTGTCCGAGGCCAGGATCACCGAGATCGGGCCCGGCGAGGTGCTCCCGTCGTACAAGCTGGCCATCGACGAGGTCGTGTACGTCCTGTCCGGCGGCGGGTCCACCAAGGTCTGGTCCGACGGCGACGGCCCCGCCCAGCACTTCGAGTGGCGTGAGCACGCCCTGTTCCTGGTGCCCGCCAACCGGTACCGGCAGTTCTCCAACCTGCGCGGCGACCGCCCGGTGCGGCTGTTGCACTACAACTACCTGCCGCTGGCGCTGTCCGTCGTCGGCGATCCGGACTTCTTCCTGGACAACCCGTACGCCGCCATCCGCGACGAGAACCCCGCCCTGTTCTCCGAGGCCAAGGTCGTCACCGACGGCACGGGACTGCGGTGGGGCGGCGAGCAGCGCAAGGGCATCGCGTACTGGTTCGGCAACTTCTTCCCCGACATGCTCGCGTGGGACCGCCTCGACTCCAACGCCCACCGCGGCGCGGGGAGCAAGGCCGTGCGCATCCAGTTCGCCGACTCCAACCTCAGCTGCCACATGTCGGCCTTCCCGCCGAGGACGTACAAGAAGGCCCACCGGCACGGGCCGGGCCGGGTGATCGTCGTGCCCGGCGGCGAGGGTTACTCCGTGATGTGGCCGGAGGGCGAGGACAGGGTTGTCGTCCCGTGGCAGGAGGGCACGATGTTCGTGCCGCCCAACCGGTGGTTCCACCAGCACTTCAACCTCGGCGCCGAGCAGGCCCGGTACCTCGCCCTGCACCCGGCCATGCAGTTCCGCGGCTACGCGGAGAAGGTCGAGGACCGGGCGCGCGACCAGATCGAGTACCCCGCCGAGGACCCGTGGGTCCGCGAGCACTTCGAGCGGCAGCTGGCCGACCGCGGGCTCACCTCGCTGGTGCCCGAGCAGGCGTACCGGGACCCTGACCACATGTGGGGACAGCTCTAGCACTTGCTCTACCTAGGGAGTCTAGGTAGAGTTGTGGTATGCCGAACCCTCGCTCCGGGCCACGGATGACGCTGCCGACCCGGCTGGTGCTCATGGCCCTGCTGGACGATCCGACGCGGGAGATGTACGGCCTGGAGATCTGCGCGGCTGCCGGGCTGGCGAGCGGCACCATCCACCCGATCCTCGCCCGGCTGGAGAAGCTGGGCTGGCTGCGCAGCACGTGGGAGCAGATCGACCCGTCCGAGCAGGGCCGCCCGCGTCGGCGCTACTACAGCCTCGACCCCAACAGCATCGCCACCGTGCGCGCGGCCCTCACCCGGGCCCAGGCTGCCGCACCCGGCATCGGGCACCTCCGCCCCGGCCTCGCCGGCGGTGCCCGATGAGCGAGGACTCTTGTGCGGTGCTATCAGCTCTCGACCGGCTGCACGAACTGCGGGACGAGCCGCGGCGCCGGCAGGTCGGGTACGCGGTCCGGCTGTTCGTGCGAACGGTCGGACTGCGGCGGGCGCTGCGTTCGGCGGCCGCGCCGGTTCGGGCGCGGGACTGGTGACGGCCATGGCCACCGCGAAGGACGCGAGGCCGGCCGGCGTGCTGGCCTGGATCCTGGAGGACGAGGGGCGGACCCGCCGGGCGCGGTCCTTCCTGTACGTGATGGCCCCGGTCGCGGTGATCGTCGTGGTGACGCTGGCCGTCGTGATGCTGCTGTCCCCGCTGGCCGGGGCCGTCACCACCGGCCTGCTTGGCGTCCCGGCGGCGGTCGCCGCCACCCGCCGACGCCGACCCACCCGACTCCCCGGCTGACCCGCCCATCGGTGACACCGGCTGGCGCCGGGCTACCCAGGCTGCCCGACGGACCACCCCCGC
>Ga0190272_10000855_pt1 | contig 14888 bp, 17 predicted proteins | sample Popmic504T_FD_133746 | JGI IMG/M metagenome (GOLD analysis project Ga0190272, IMG submission 133746) | Populus adjacent soil microbial communities from riparian zone of Shoshone River, Wyoming, USA - 504 T | ecosystem: Environmental > Terrestrial > Soil > Riparian zone | place: USA: Wyoming... | reverse complement strand
CCTCTTCACCTAAAGTATAAACTCAAACGTATCGTAGTTTCTACTTACCAATCGGTGACGGGTACCGGGAAGGACGCAGTTCAGCAAATGATGGATGAACGCAAGGGCGTGAATGGACCAAAAGTCTATCCGCATCCTATTGACATGAACGCGTTGCCTCACATCGATTCGTTCCTCGACAACGGTTATACTAAAGAGGAAATGAAGATGGTTAATGAGACCCGAAAAATTTTCGGAGACAATTCAATTGGCGTGACTTCAACGACGGTCAGAATCCCTTCTGTTGGAGGACATTCAGAAGCTATTAACGTAGAATTCCACGAAGAATATAATTTGAGCGAGGTTCGCTCAATTTTGGCGACTACGCCAGGTGTAATTGTTCAGGACGATCCGAAAAACAATATTTACCCTATGCCGATCAATTCCAAGAACAGGGACGAAGTATTTGTTGGCCGGCTTCGGAGGGACGAGTCGCAACCCAATACACTTAATATGTGGGTAGTGGCAGATAATCTACGCAAAGGCGCCGCGACAAATGCTGTTCAGATTGCCGAGTTCATGACGGAGAAGAGTCTTGTATATTAATATTTCTGAGATCATATAAAGAAGCCCGTTCGCGGGCTTTTTTATGACCAGCTCAGAACAAATATCTGAGAAATGCATAGATGCCCAGAACAATCAGCGCAATGCCTGGAATTTTGGGAAGCCAACGATTTTGTGTGAACTGCATACCAATTCGGGCAGCGAGGTATATGAGAATCATGAGCAAGGCCAACGTTCCGAGAACAACACCGACCAGGTAGCTGTGAAGTCCTACGGGTGTGGATAAGTCAATCCATCCAAGGCTATTAAGGTATGCTGTAATCCCCACCCAAAACGGAATGGCGAGGGGATTTAGTATGCTGAGCACTATCCCACGCAAATATCCATTTTCACTGAATTTTGTGGTAAATGTCGAAGGTTTTGATGGTGTCCACAATGTCAATATTCCGATTACAGTCATTACGATTGCCGTGATGAGTTGCATATTGTCCACGACAACAGGAGATGAAGTAATCCATTCGGCAAATTCAACAGCGATCCAGCCATATGGATACTCTAAAACCGAGGCTGTAATGGCAAGGCGCCAGGCAATTCCCACCTTTTTTTCGAACCCGAGTTGAACGCACGTAAGATTGATAGTACCCGGTGGAATGGAGCCGATGAAGCTAAAAAAGAAAGCCAGTAAGAAATTTAGAGTGGCGATCATGGTAGCTGGGTTGCAGCCTTGAATTTCTTGTAGTACATCCGCGCTTCTTTGAAATTTATATAGGCGGAGCCGCGTTTCGAGTTTTCCCTGGCAATAAGGAAGATGTTTCGCCAGTGGTCAATCAACACGCCAATTGCCTTAAACAACGAAAAGCGAGGATCGTAAATATGTGCTGGCTCTGCGCCGCATCCATTTAATTCCAAAACCTTGACTCTTCCCGCGTACAAATCTTCAACGGACGCGCACCTCAAATCGAAGCGTCCAAAGTAAAATCCTTCGATCTGCGTGCCTATCCGATCGAAAGTTGCTGACAATTGCTCATTGATCAGGTGACCGCCATCAAGGAATTTCGTGCCAAGGCAATGATTTCCGATGGACACAAGTTCTATTGTTTCTCCCTGTGGAAGAACATCACCAAGCTGCCCTGCATAAGTTTCTTTTAATACACCCCACCGCAGTTTTGCCCTTTCTTTTTTTAAGATAAGTTCCTGCAAGGTGGAAACGCCATCACCACAGACCGACAACATTTCTTTCATGACAAGCGAAGTCACCTTACCTTTCGACCATTGCGGAAATCGAAGATAGAAAACACCAAATTCTAACGGTAGGTCTATCAGCTCCTGTACAATGAATGGATACTTCATCTTCACAAGATATTTTTCTACGTCAGCTTCATCGTTGATGCGCTGAACCATGAAGCCGCGTTCTCCTAGGTCTGGTTTGAAAATCACAGGGAACTGAAGGCCGGCTTGTTGCATAAAGCGGAGGATTTCATTTTTCCCGTGGGCAGGGTCAGCGAGTTGCGTGAGTGGTGTAAATTGGGGCGGTACTTTTTTTAACACCTCATATTTGGATTCGCCAAACATTCCGCCCATGACAATACCTGGATTGGAAGCGGAAAAGAAGAGGAATGATCTCGCCCTTAGCGCCAGCCATAAAAAGTAGATGATCACAGGAAATTGGATGATGCCAAAAGGCCAGTATTCCCAACTTTTTAAACGAATAATAAAATTGCTGAGAGTGATTTCAAAAAGAGACATTCTCAACGGAAGGACTAGTAGTTAGTTGCAATTGAGGTTTCTTTATAACGGATTGTAGAGGCGGCAATACCAAAGTCGGGGGAAAGTTGCACATACGGAGCGATTTCTTTTATCCCGATCTTCATGATCGCCATGTGATGAACCGCGTGCTCTATGTTATAAACTAATTCACGTGTTGCGGTGGTGTCGATTGTAATGTATGTTTCTTTCTCCAGATCATAACCGACTTCCAGCTTTAGCGATTTGTCATCGACCTTGTTTACAAATTCCGAGATCCCGGAGATCGCATTAAGAGCGATAAATTTGTCGGTTTCAATAAGTTTATCATGAGCGCGTTTGTCATAATTTATCAGACCTTTTTTGAACCCGTGTTCAAAGCACATAAAGAATTCTAACGTATGCCTCAGGTGCTGGCCTACAGTAGAATAGCTCAAGGTCTCCGCGGGTTTAACAAAATCAGCCTCCCTGATCTGGTGAACAAGATCGGTAAGCTGGGACAAGATGTTGGAACAGGCTTCAGTTAGGGTCATAGCTGCCATAAAATTCTTTCAATTTAAGTCAATTGGTATCATTTTAAAAAATCGTCGACCGGAGCCGAACGACATAAGCTTTATCTAACAATATCTATCCAATTATGGTCTGCCATCTGTTTTAATTTTTTTTCGTCCTCGTTCCATGACTCAAGGGTATTGTTTCCCCAGGCGTTGTAAAATAAATATAACCTGCCATTTAATATTTTGAAGGTTTCTGGATCGACCTTTACTTTCTCTCCGTCATTCCCCATGGCATAGGCACACCAACCTCCGTACGCCGGTTCGAATTTGTCGGGATTGTCTTTGAATCTTGCAAGGTTGGGAGCCGAGGCGAAATAATAGGTAATGCCTTTGAAGGTAAATTTGAATTCAGGATCACCTTCGAGCGCTTGTCCATCAAAGTAGCTAACAGGGTCATAACCGTCGATAGCTACATATTTTTTTACATTGAAATGACCCCTCCTTAACGCGTCCGATTGTCCGAAAACAAAACAAACAGAGATACTTAAAACAATAAGAGAGGCTGTTATTTTCATAAGTTGATTAAATTACGGGTAGAATGCAAAGTTGGATTTTGGAGGGCGCATAAATTGTCAGGGGTTTTACAAATTGGTTTTAAAATTGAAAGCGGTCCGGACCTGTCCGGCAAAATTTATGAAGATCCGATTTTCCATTTTACTTTTCATTGCGGGTATTTGTACGTGCAACGGACAAACCAGCGATCTTTCTGGAACGGCTAACGCGCTGTTGAAGTTGCTGGATGGTGACCTAAAATCGCAAATTCAGTTTAGTTTCGACGATGCTGAACGGTTCAATTGGCATTATGTGCCTCGCGGACGTGAAGGCGTTTCACTGCATGATCTATCTCAGCCACAGCTCGATGCCGCGCTTGAATTGCTGAAGGCGTCTCTTAATGTTCAAGGATATAAAAAGGCCACGGACGTAATAGCGCTGGAAAGCGTCTTGAGGGAAGTAGAAAAACGTCCCGCTGATGATGCCTACAGGGACCCCAAAAAATATTATTTCAGTATTTTCGGATCACCATCCAAAGATACACCATGGGGATGGCGACTGGAAGGCCATCACCTTTCATTGAATTTTTCAGCGGTCGACAATAAAATACAATCTTCAACCCCGTCCTTTTTGGGCTCCAATCCGGCGACAGTGCCATCGGGGAGTCGTAAGGGCGATCAGATATTGAAGGACGAGTCAGCGTTTGGGTTTGCCCTTGTAAATGCATTTTCACCAGCTCAATTGAAAACTGTAGTCATTTCAGAAGATGCATACGGGGACATCCTTTCAGAAAACAAACGCAAGGCTGCACTTCTAAACCCCACTGGAGTTTCTTATAAGGAAATGAGTGAACAACAAAAGAAAATGTTTATGACGCTTCTAGACGTATATGTGAAAAACTATGAGCTTGGATTTTCTACTACACTGATGAACAAGATCAAAAAAGCTGGTATAGAAAATCTCAGCTTTGCCTGGGCCGGCAGTCTGAAGCCTGGCAGGGGACACTACTACCGGATACAGGGACCGATGCTGTTAATTGAATTTGACAACACGCAAGATAACGCAAACCATATCCACACCGTTGTAAGAGATCTTACGAATGATTTCGCAGAAGATATTCTTCGCGAGCATCTGGCGAAGGACCATTCGAAGAACTGAGTGAGCTAATGCTGTTTTTGGTTTTCCGTTGATTCAAATAGATGGATTCCTTGCGGATTTATCGACGACGAAATCACGTTCGACGGGCTTTACCAAATGAATTGATGACTGTGATTTGAATTTTCAGGAGGCTCCTATGGAGCCTTCGTTCTATCGCAATGCTACAAACAGGAGCTCCTATGGAGCCATTTATTGTCGATCTTGTTCCCTGCCTCCAACGGGATCCATATCTCGAACCTCAAAATCAATAATATTATATTATGGAGGGCAGTGGTGGAGAATGAAAATAGTGGAGAAGCGCTCACAAGCGGTCCGCAGTCGGCTGTCTGCTTCCTCCAGACTCACTCTTGCAGTTGTCCGCGCAATACACGATCATACGTTATAAAATCGGTGTTTATCGGCTCCATCCCCTTTTGACGCAACAGGATGGCTATTTGCGCGCGGTGGTAGGAAGAGTGATTTACCAGGTGGATCATAATGGTTTCCACGTTATTGGTATACGGGTCATTGACATAATTTCTATAGGTCAGCTCGCGGTCAAAGTCGTCGGTGCTTTCAACGTATTCCATCCATTGCTTTCCTGCATCGGCTGCCATATCAAGAAGCTGTGCGAGGGTGTAAGATCCCCATAACTTTACTTTTGGTGCCGGCAATCCTTTTATCCGGTGCAACCACAGGAATTGCGCTGCTACAATATGTCCCATCAGTGTCAGTATCTTCTCATCTTTTACACCCTGGCTATCTAGGCATTTGAGAACGCGATCGCTCGCCCAGGCATTGTATTGATAGAGTTTAAGAAAATATTTTTTCATACGGAGTTAGAGTGGCTACAAATCTAAAATCAATTTAGGTTGTTTGTTAGCAAGTTTAGTTCTTTTTAAAGGTTGCTTAAGGAAACGAAACGGTCAAGCATCCAGCCGGTGATGCTAAGACGCGGACGGGTTGCAGGCAATACTTCATGCTCTATCATGTCGCTTCGGAAACATACCAACCGGCCCGCTGTGGGGAGCACGTCGATTGGTTTTCCTGAAATCCACATCCGCAGTTGTCCACCGTATTCCGGAGACCAGTCGTTGTTCAGGTAGCAGATAATGGAAAGCTTTCGGTGGTCATCGCGGTTAAACTGATCAAGGTGCTTCTTGTAAAATGCGCCTGGCGGATAAACCGTCATATGCAATTCATAGTCCTTAAGACTGAGGAACAAAGTTTGATTAATATGCAGGATCAGGTCTTGGAGTTTAAGGAGGTAGGCGTTGATTGCCTTTGGCGACGAATTGTTTTCAATCCACTTTATATAGTCTCCCCGTATTGATTCGTTAATATGGCGGCCCTTGTCTTTTCCGATACCGGCCTTTTTAAAATGCTCGAGCCAATCCTGAAATTCCTTTATGGACAATATAGCATTGACTTCTTCGTCCTCAAGGAACTGGTCTACGACAGAATATCCATGTTCTGCTATGTCATCGGCAATTTGCTCATATGTGGAATTCACGAAAGAATGGAATTATGTTTGCGCAAATAAATCAAAGTGCAAATAATGTAACAATTTGTGCCGCCGAAAGTCTTACTTAACACTATGGATGAACACCAGGCTAGTACTATCGGTCGACTTTTGAAGGGAATTGCCATGACACGTGCCCGGTTGTCGGGCATTAGTGTATGTATCGCGCTAGTTCTCGCCATGGTAGCGTCGGGTTGCAAGCGGCCGAAGGAGGAAATTGTTTTGCGTCAGATTAAAGATATTGTAGTCGACGCTACCTCATCACCGCTACTGAAAGCAAATGCTGTTTTCTACAATCCAAACGATGTACGAGGTAAATTGAAAAGGATCAACGTCGATATCTTTGTCGATGGCAAGAAAGCGGCGTCTGTTAATCAGGAACTTAAGACTTTAATTCCCGCTAACGCCGAATTTTCAGTACCCATTGAAGTAAACCTTGCAATTAAGGAGCTGGGCTTTATGGATACTCTACTTGGTGTGATCGGGGGGAAAAAATTCGAGGTGCGTTACGAAGGCACGTTAAAACTTTTGTATCACGGCGTTCCAATTAATGTTCCGGTCAATTACAGAGATGAAGTCAGGGTGAGGTTTTAGCACCTGGACAGACCCGCGTGAAACATGCGCGGTTTTCATCCCAAACAGGCTTGTAGAAAAGCAAATAGCGATCGCCACAACGATTCCTACGATTAACAATATGATCCTCTTTGTAAACATAAGGCGCACAAGCATATTCAATAGACACCCAAAATATCCCATGGGTTGTACGCAGCGAAAAAAAAATTACCGAATTGTAGATTGATGCCACCGGACTCTCAAATAACGAATTTGCAAAGTTGTACACTTATCAACGCTGTCGCTAAACGAAGGCGCTTTGGCCGGTGATCGCGCGTCCCACTATAAGTGTATTAATTTCCTTTGTTCCCTCATATGAATAAATTGCCTCGGCATCTGCAACGAAGCGGGCGATATCATATTCGATCAGAATGCCGTTGCCACCAAAAAGTTCTCGCGCGTGACTGACAACGTCACGTGTTCGCAGTGTGCAGAATACTTTTGCGAGTGACGCCTGCTCGTCGGTTAGTTTACCATTGTCTTGGAGCTGCGACAGACGGCAAACCATCGTTTGCATAGCCGTAAGGTTGCTAAGCATCATCACAAGGAGGTCCTGCACCATTTGAAAACTGCTGATGGTCCGTCCGAATTGTTTGCGCTCGTTCGTATATCGCAAAGCGCTTTCGTACGCACCCCGTGCGCAACCTACGGCCTGCCAGGCAACGCCTGCCCGTGTCATCCGCAGCACCTTCGCGGTATCTTTGAATGAATTTGCGTTCTGCAGTCGATTGGATTCAGCAACTTCACAATCTGTTAGCGTAATGAGAGCATTCTGTACGATGCGCAGCGCCATTTTACCTTTGATTTTTTCTGCTTTGAACCCCGGATTGCCTTTTTCAACGATAAATCCCTTTACATTTCCGTCGTCGAGATCACGCGCCCAGATTATTACCAGGTCTGCAAATGTTGCATTCCCGATCCATTTTTTTTGTCCGTTGAGAACCCATGTGTCGCCCTCACGTTTGCAGGTGCATGTCAACCCTCCGGCTACTGCAGAACCGACTTCCGGCTCCGTTAAACCGAAGGCGCCGATGAGTTCCATCTTTTGCATCGGCGGAAGCCATTTCATTTTTTGTTCCTCCGACCCGCAATAATAGATTGAGCCCATTGCCAATCCGCTTTGAACACCGAAAAAAGTGGATATGGAACAATCAACACGTGCCATCTCCATTGCGAGAAATCCTTCAAGCAACGATGACCTGCCGGGGCAACCGTAGCCGTCAAAAGTTAACCCACATATATTAAGCTTGGCCATCTCGGGAATGATCTGGTGAGGAAACTCATCCTTCAACCAAAAACCATTGACGATTGGCTTGATTTCCTTTTGCATGAATTCCCTGACCTGGATCTGCGTATCCCTTTCTTCTGCGGTGAGCAACTGGTGAAGGTCATAGAAATCGGTATCGATCTCAGGAAACTCGTGCTTCCTGTTTCCACCTTCCATGTATTTGATGAGCTTTTGCAAGTCTTCATTTTTCATGCTGCTAACCAGTCCGACCATTTTATTCAGATCAACTTTTTCTGCCAGCTGGCCCAGCTTCACGAAGTCAAGACTCTGAAGTATGCCAACAGATGCTTTTATTTTCCTTATGATAGACATGATATGGTACGTAATTGGTTATCGCATTGAATCAATTGAGAAGCTTATCGAACGTATTGGTTGCCACAAAGTGATAGTTTGGCCGCGCCTTTTGATAAATGCGGCGGGCGCGTTCTCTTCCGTCACTTGTCTTAACCAATTCATTATAAAGCGGATTCAAGAATTTCCTTCTGCCTGTGTGAATAAGAAAGTCTTCCAGACGGTCGTTGCCTTTTGAATAGTTATATCGGATTGCAAGTGTTAGCCAGGCCGTTAGAATTTCCGCGTTTCCGGAAGCTGTGAATTGTCCAAAGGTGTCTAGCTGTTCCATTTCTGAAATAGTCAGCGAAGAAGGAAGGTTTCGTAAGAAGTGCAACCATTCGTGTGTGCTCCATTGACCCGTTTTATTGTGATCGAGCCGACCTGCGTTGGTTTTCCAATCTGCAATGAGTTGATCCACTTTCTCAAACCGTTCCGAAACAGGTTTGGGACAATCTGCGGGTAGCCCTTCCGTGAATATCCAACTGTTGATAGATTCATCCGCTATAGAAATGCTGTATTTTGTCTGGTAGTAACGTTTCAGATAATCAACGAACCGTTCGGTATCCATTGCTTGAAAAGCATTTTCATTGAAATAGTCTTTCACAAAACCGTCAAACTTATCACGACCATATTTTTCTTCGATGGAACGAAGAAAGAAATACCCTTTGTTGTATGCGATGTCGGTAACACCTTCGTCAGGGTTCCTGCCCTCGAGATTCAGCTTTAGCTTTGTGTCCTCATATTCATTTTTAGCTTTCAGGTCATCGATCGTTTTTCTAAGTTCCTGCAAGGCAAGCATGGCCAGCATTTCCGAATAATCCTTTCCATAAAGCTTTTCCATAATACGGTGTTCAAAGTATACCGTGAACCCTTCATTAAGCCAGAAGTCATTCCAGTTAGCATTGGTAACGAGGTTACCGGACCAGCTATGCGCAAGCTCGTGCGCAATCAGTGACGTTAGGGATCGGTCGCCTGATAGAATTGTGGGCGTTGCAAACGTAAGGCGCGGATTTTCCATTCCTCCAAAGGGAAAGCTTGGCGGTAAAACGATTACGTCATATTGCTCCCACCGGTAGTCGCCATAAAGTTCCTCAGCACCGGCAATCATTTTTTCCATGTCGGCAAACTCCCAGGCTGCCGTGTCGACGAGTGAAGGTTCGGCGTATACGCCGCTTCTGTCGCTGATCGCTTTGAAGCTGATATCGCCCACAGCAAGTGCGAGCAGATAAGAAGGAATGGGTTGCTGCATCTTGAATTCGTATACACCCCTTTCATTCTTTTCAGTTGGATTAGCTGCGCTCATCAAAGCCAAAAGGTGATTGGGAACAGTTACTTCCGCTTCATAGGTAAACCTGATGCTCGGCGAGTCCTGACAAGGTACCCAGCTTCTGGCCAGGATTGCCTGAGACTGCGTGAAAAGAAATGGGCTTTGCGAACCGGCCTGCTGCGGAGAGAGCCACTGTAATGCTTCGCCCTTCGGACTGGTTTTGTAGGTTATCGAAACTGTTTTTGTGTTTGGCCCGAGCGTTACGGACAGTGCCTGACCAAGGATTGAATCGACTTTTTCCAGCTGATACTTCGGCGAGCTGTCATTGTCAAGGGTTACTTTTTCGACGTGAAGATCATTTGTGTCAAAAATGATTTTTTCTGAATTACCGCTGCGGTCAATTGTCCATGTCGCGATAGCATAAATCGTCTTTGTCTCAAAGTCGATCTTCGCCTTCCATTGAAGGTGCGTAACCCGGGCTTCGTCGGGATTGGAAAATGAGTGAGGATCTCGTTTCATGTCGATTTGTTCGCGGGTTGCCTTTGTGCAACCCGAGGCAATTAAAATTAGGATAAACCACCATTGTAAAGCTTTCATAAGCATGCATATGTCGTTACAGTTCCATCAGCGGCGTAATCAAACTAATATAATGAAGAAAAGAAAAGCCTTTGAGGAGGTTCGGTTTGCATCCGCTAAACTACAGGAAATTATAGATGCAAGCGGCCTGAACCAACTGTGCGTTGCGCCGGAGCTGTTTACATAGAAGGCAATCCCCCTACTTCCGGGCCTCCATGGTTTGATTCCACTCGTAGACTCTGTCGGATATTTCGCTCAGCAGGTTGGGTTTTTTCTCCAGCGCATTGCCTATAACGATCATGTCAGCACCAGCCTCAAGGGCGTTCAGCGCTTTTTGACTGGTATTTATTCCACCACCTACAATCAAGGGTACATTGACGGACTTTCGCACTGTAGCAATCATTCGTACACTGATCTCCCGTTCCGCCCCACTGCCTGCGTCAAGATATATCGATTTAAGACCCAACATCTCTCCAGCCATCGCGGTGCAGGCTGCCAATGAATATTTGTCATCGGGGATGGGAGTGGTATTGCTGATGTACGCGACCGATGTTATCGGGCCCGAGTTGATCAGGATATATCCTGTAGGGATGATTTCAAGTTTTGTATTTTTTAAAATGGGAGCGGCAATAACGTGCTGCCCTATCAATAGCTCGGGATTCCTTCCGGAAATAAGTGATAGAAAAAGCAAGGCATCGGCGTTGGGTTCAACCTGCATGAAATTGCCGGGAAAAAGCACGATTGGTATTGTGACGTTGTCTTTTATCAGCCTTACAACCTGTCCGAGATTAGGAGTCGTGATAAGACTTCCTCCAACAAAAAAGAAGTCTACACAGGTCTCTGCTGCTAAGTTCGTGAGTTGAAGTAGTTTTGACGGGTCTTCAACTTTGTCAGGATCTACCAATACAGCGATCGACTTTTTGCCGTCACGGCGACGGTCGCACAAGGTCTTAAGGATGCTCATTCTTTGGCTCAGCTGCCTTTGTAAATTGTGATTGCATGTACGCAGCTAGTTTATCCTTTGCGAGCCCCAACAGGAACACAGTTGCCTGCGCAGCCAACGCCGAACCAATTTTTGAAACAACACCTGGTTCGGAATCCTTTTGAAAAGATGATTCTGCCGTTGCTTCAACATCGGCATTTAATGCCTGTAATTTTTTTCGGGATTTGCGTTTAGTTGAGGACTTGAAAAACATCCTTGCGACTACGTATGTAACAGCAAGTGTGCCTCCAATAATTACAGCATTTGTAACGATCTTTTCCGTATTCTGACTGATGGATTTGAATTCCTCGTTAAGCTGCTTCTTATATTTCTCCGTTTGCTTTACCAGCAAATCCTTTTCACCGTTAGTTTCCAGCAATTCCATAATTACTCTTTCTTTTTCTTCATGACTTCGATTAAATACCCTTGCAGTTTTTCACCGATCGCATCTCTAAAGGCAACCAATAGCAACGACACTAAAAAGTAAAATCCTGCAACTATTGCAAACCCGCCAAATGCTCCAACATATTCTGCAATGAGATTGGCGACTGCAACACTTATAAAAACAATAAACAAAGTAAAGACGACTCCGATGAGCAGAAACAAAAGTACTTTGGATAAAGTCTTCGCGGCATCTTCCTTTAGTTCAAGTTTCGTAAGCTCAATCCGAGCCTCCACATAGCCGGTGATGTTTTCAATCACGCTATCCAACTTCAAAAATTTCAAGACTGAATCTTTTAACACAATAAAAATGTCTAATAGTGCAATATAGAGATAAGAATCGGAAAATTGTGGGGATTAGTGTGTTTCGAAACCCACCACTTTCTCAATAACCGTAATGGTTTCTTGGGGAGTGGTAATCTCATGCTGCAGGTAAATCTTGTGGGGTGCGCTGACGTAGTACCGGTGCACCAAAGAATCTGCTGGGTCATTGTAGGTCACCCGGCAGACATAAACAGAGTCAAAGGTAATATTAGAAATTTGCATAGAAGGCAAAATAGCTTCTATGCATGATTGATAGGTGCCGGTTTCATCTTCGCTATCCCAGCAGAACCCAGGCCGGCTAAAAAGAAACATTGATTTTCCGATAAACAGCGTGTTGTTTTTAACGGATATGGGATAAATCAGGCTTGGTAAGGCATTGTTATTCGCGCTCTCGGGAAATTTCATCCATTCACCGCTTTGCGTTTTCTTATTGAATTGAGTAAGAAGTCTATATCGCGAAATCCCGGATCCTCTGATTTCTTCGTAGGTAACTTCCATAGTTTGAATTGATCCCTGGCTAAGGAAGATGAGCGAAAATGGCAGAAAGAAGAATGCTGTCAGCAAATATACGAATCCAGCCAACCTGTACTTTAACGTTAGTCTTCCCATCGCATTAGCAAGGCTGATGGGTAGCTTCCGCAAAACCGACAATGGAAAGAAAATCAGGACGCCAATGCAGTTAAACAGGAAGTGAACAATAGCAATGCTTAGACTATCTGAACTATTTGCATACAGCAGCGCTGTGAAAAACGCCGTTACAGTTGTTCCGATGTTTGCACCCATGATGAACGGTGCTGCCTGTTTCAGCTTCACGATTTTTTTCGCAACGATCGGAACCACAACCGAGGTAGTTATAGAGCTCGATCGGATCGCAGCTGTAGTAATGAGACCCCATGTAAAAGATTTTAATGGGCTCTTGAAAAAGAATCTGCTAAAGGCTTCTGGTGACCGTGCTTTTAATAAGTTTGAAATCAACCTTCGAAAGCTGAGAATTGAAACAAACAATAACAGCAACGCCAGCACCGCCAGGAAAAACGGACTGGGAATTATTTCGATTAAAAAGTTAATGATGGGGTAAAAGCTCACCCAAAAATGCGGCGCCGGGTTTTCCATCGCACCAGTCGGGGCTGTAAAGAAAAAATTGGATATCGTTTCTGCCGTCGACGACAAAAATCCATAGTTGTACTCCAGCGGAAAGAGAATAATAACAGTCAGGATATTGAAAAAATCGTGATACGTTCCCGCGGCTACCGCTCTTTTGAACTCGTTCTTCTTATTGATAAAGCCAAGCGATACAATGGTACTGGTGATGGTAGTACCAACATTGGCGCCTATAATGACCGGTGTGGCATTTTCCAGGGTAATAGAACCTGACGCAACTAATGCTACCGTCAATGATGTCGTGGTGGAGCTGCTTTGCAACATCGCGGTGACTAGTAAGCCTATGAATAATCCGGTGAAAGGGTTAGCAGTCGCAAATACGATTGTGTCAACTACATTTTTTCCAAGATGCTGTAGAGATGAGGTCATCAGATCCAATGCGAACAGAAACAGCAGAAAGGTACCCGCAATGTAGAGTGCGATGCGGATATTATTCTGGGTCCTCTCTTTCTGTTCGATTAATTGCTGGCTTTCCAATATGCTAATGGTCGGCTAAAAATACGTCAAAAGAATGTGCGAGGGCACCAGTTAACAATAACTTAATGAAAGTGGCTGTGTGTGCATTTATCAAATCGATGGGCGCTTAGCAGATTGCGAGGTTTGTAATGGCACAAACACCTGACTATCCAATCTGATGTTAAAATCCTATTTTTGCCGAATCATTCTAAAAGAAAATACCATGACAAAGACGGTGATTTATTCCGACAAGGCGCCAGAACCAATAGGTCCATATAGTCAAGCGATTCAATCAGGCAACATGCTATTTGTGAGTGGCCAGATTGCCATCGAAAAATCATCCGGAAAAATAATCACTTCTGACATTGAAGCTGAAACTGTCCAGGTAATGGCTAACCTTGCGGAAATTTTGAAATCCGCAGGAACAGATTTCGGCAGCATAGTGAAGACGACTATCTTCCTAAAGGATATGGATAACTTCCCGAGAGTTAATGAAGTCTACGGCAGATATTTCAAGGAAGCGCCGCCAGCCCGCGAGACCGTCGAAGTGAGCCGGCTGCCAAAAGATGTAAATGTTGAAATCTCCTGCATCGCGGTAAAGTGACACTTCTCCCGGAAGAAAGTGAAACGCTCGTTGTCGCCCACCATTGGGACGAAGTGTTGCTGCGAATCAACCACATCATTTCTCCGCAGGTTATTTCGCCCGGAAATCAGCCCCAGTTGTTGACGGGATGGGTTAAAGACGATCGCTTTCAACTGATCATCCGGCAAAGGCGGACCAACAGTTTTGTTCCAGTAGTTGAAGGTACAATCGCACCTACGAGCAATGGATGTGTGATCTTTTTGAGGTATAGGTTGATGCCGTTCACACGACTTTACCTTCTTTTATGGACCGTAATAGCCTTGGTTTCGGGGGGATTTATAGCAATTTACAGCACTAACATTTTGATTGGGCTTGGAACGCTGGCGATAATCGCGGTCATACATGCCGTTGCATGGGCAAATTTTAGAATCCATATGCGTCCCCTGCATGACATCATTTTCAAGGTTTTGGGTTGAGAAGGATATTCAGGATAAGGTTCGCTGCGATTTGGAAATTTAGTAATCAGACTTAAATTTGCATCCCGAATCACCACACCCACACCACCAAGAAATGCGGGAGTAGCTCAGTTGGTAGAGCACGACCTTGCCAAGGTCGGGGTCGCGAGTTCGAGTCTCGTTTCCCGCTCATATGTCTAACCATTTAGTCGTTAATGGTTACAGGAGCAAAGTGTGAGATTACGCTCGCACTTTTTTATTTTCAGCTAAGTGCTGCCCGGGTGGTGGAATTGGTAGACACGCAGGACTTAAAATCCTGTGACGGTTAAACGTCGTGCGGGTTCAACTCCCGCCCCGGGTACAAAAAGGAGGCACGCGACTGCTTTTCTTTTCCCGTTATGGCCAGTGTGTATATT
>Ga0190272_10000854_pt1 | contig 14890 bp, 12 predicted proteins | sample Popmic504T_FD_133746 | JGI IMG/M metagenome (GOLD analysis project Ga0190272, IMG submission 133746) | Populus adjacent soil microbial communities from riparian zone of Shoshone River, Wyoming, USA - 504 T | ecosystem: Environmental > Terrestrial > Soil > Riparian zone | place: USA: Wyoming... | reverse complement strand
GGCGTGACCGAGGAGACGACGACCGGTGTCCACCGGCTCTACGAGCTCGCGGCATCCGGCGATCTGCTCTTCCCCGGGATCAACGTCAACGACTCGGTGACCAAGTCGAAGTTCGACAACAAGTACGGCATCCGTCATTCGCTCCCCGACGGCCTGAACCGCGCGACCGATGTGCTGATGGGCGGAAAGGTCGCTTTCGTCGTCGGATACGGCGACGTCGGCAAGGGCGCCGCCGAGGCGCTGCGCGGCCAGGGCGCGCGCGTGATCGTCGGCGAGATCGATCCGATCTGCGCGCTGCAGGCCGCGATGGACGGCTACCAGGTCGCCCGTCTCGAGGCGGTGATCGGCGACATCGACATCGTCGTCACGGGGACCGGCAACAAGGACGTCGTGACCGTCGAGCACCTGCAGGGGCTCAAGCACCTCGCGATCGTCGCCAACGTCGGCCACTTCGACAACGAGATCGACATGGCCGGGCTCGAGCAGCTCGCCGGCGCCGAGGCGATCGAGATCAAGCCGCAGGTGCACGAGTGGCGGCTTCCGAACGGACGCAGCGTGCTCGTGCTGAGCGAGGGCCGGCTGATGAACCTCGGCAATGCCACGGGGCACCCGTCGTTCGTGATGAGCGCCTCGTTCACCAATCAGGTGCTCGCCCAGCTCGAGCTGTTCACGAACATCGAGGCTTACCCGGTCGGCGTCTACACGCTGCCCAAAGCACTCGACGAGAAGGTCGCGCGCCTGCACCTCGGTGCCCTCGGAGTCGAGCTGACCGAGCTCACCCCCGAGCAGGCCGACTACATCGGCGTGCCGGTGGACGGTCCTTACAAGCTCGATCACTACCGGTACTGAGGCGCTCCGGCCGCGCTTCGTCAGCGGGCCGGGAACCCGCGCGGGACGCCGGATGCCGTCGCCGTGAGCGCCGCGACGCGCTGCAGCTCCAGCTGCAGCGCGCGCAGCTCGCGGTCGCGCCGGACGGCGACCACCGCCCGCAGGAACGTCTCGCCGTCCACGGGGGGAACCGGTGAGACGTGTGCGGACGTCTCCGCGGCGAGCGAGGCCGCCAGGCGCGCTCGCGCCGCCGGCTGCATGTCATCGGCGCTCTGCACGAACTGCGCGATGCGCCGCGTGAGCCGGTCGGGCAGTCGCGCGACATCGGCGATCGTCGCCCATGCGGCCAGAGCGGGCGGCACCGGCGGTGCCGGCGGGGGCAGGCGCGGCGTCCGGGTGCGCTCGGAGTACGTGCCCGCCATCAGATCCCCCAGCCGCTGCGCCCGGGGCGTGAACGCCCCGACCAGCGCTGCCACCGCGCCGCCGGTCAGCCAGATCTCGAAGACTCCGACGAGCGCGCGGATGAAGGCGTGACGGAACCCCGATGCGCCGCCGTCGGTCCGGACGATCCTCCCGCCCACGGCGAGCCTGCCGAGGCTGCGGCCGCGCGTCATGGTCTCGACCGCCGTCGGGATGACCACCATGACCGTCGCCAGGATCGTGACGGTGAGGATCGGCAGCGCCACGACATCGACGACGCTCTGACCGATCAGCCACGAGGTTACCAGCGCGAAGACGATGAACACCGCGATGCCCAGGAGCACGTCGATCAGCGTGCCGAGCGCGCGCAGGAAGAATCCGACGGGCTGCACGTCCAGCGCGACCGCTTCACCGGTCAGCACCTCGTCCTGCTGGATCCCGATCACCCGAGCGGCAGCGGCGGCGGAATCCTGAGCGGGCATGGGCATGGGTACAGTAAATCAAATGGACCTCGACGCCCTCGCCGCAGCGCGGCGCGACGAGTGGGCCCGGCTCGACGAGCTCAGTCGCACGCGGCGTCTGACCGGGTCCGAGGTCGACGAACTCGTCACGCGCTACCGCGCGGCATCCGCCGATCTGGCCGACATCAAGACCTCTGCCGGCCGCACCGCTCAGGGCGACCACGTCTCGACCATGCTGGCGCGGGCGCGCCTGCGCCTGACCGGCACCCCGGAGAACGTCGCCCGGCAGATCCCGCGGTTCTTCGCACTGCAGCTGCCCGCGGCGCTCTACCGGGTGAGGTGGACGACGTTGGTGATCGCGGTCGTCTTCATCGCGGTGGTCGCGGTCGTGGCGTTCTGGGTCTCCGGCGATCCGGCACTGGTCGCCTCGCTCGGCAGCCGGGCGCAGCTCGAGTACTACGCCGAGAACCAGTTCACCGACTACTACAGCGAGAACCCCGCCGCGGTGTTCGCCGGCACCGTGTGGACCAACAACGCCTGGATCGCCGCCCAGTGCGTGCTGTTCGGCATCACCGGGGTGTGGCCGGTCATGGTCCTCGTTCAGAACGCGGTGGGAGTGGGCACGGCCGCAGCCGTCATGCTCGCTTTCGACCGGGGCGACATCTTCCTGCTGTTCATCCTCCCGCACGGCCTGCTCGAGATCACCTGCATCTTCGTGGCGGCGGCGGCAGGACTGCACATCTTCTGGGCGTGGGTCGCGCCGGGTCGGCGATCGCGCGGAGAGGCGCTGGCTGCGGCCGGCCGGTCACTCGCGACGATCGCGGTGGGCCTGATCATCGCGCTCGCCGTCTCCGGAGCGATCGAGGGCTTCGTCACGGCTCTGCCCTGGCCGTGGCCGATCAAGATCGGCATCGGCGCCCTCGCTCTGGCGGCATTCGTCTTCTACATGGTCTTCGTCGGCGGGCGCGCGTACCGACGAGGCGAGACCGGCGACCTCACGGAGTACGAGGCCGGCACCCCCACCCTCGTCGCGGGCTGAGCACCCGCGGCCGGGATCGTCGACGTGCCCTGGATGCAGGTGACACGCCGGGCGCGAGCCTGCATACAGCGCAAGTACCTGTTCTCGCGTGCGAAAGGGTCGACCGCCGAAGCGGCCGACCCTTCCGAGAGAGTGAGCTCAGCGCTTCTGGGTGCCGTCGAAGAGGGCGCGGTACGCGAAGCCGGCAATCAGGGCGCCGACGATCGGGAACACGATGAACACCCAGACCTGGCTCAACGCGAGTCCGCCGCCGTAGACCGCGCTTGCGATCGAGCGGGCGGGGTTCACCGAGGCATTGTCGATCGGGATGATCGCCAGGTGGATGAGCACCAGGGTCAGGCCGATCGCGAGCCCTGCGAAGTTCGACCCTCGGGTCGAGTGGGTCACTCCGAGGATCACGATGACGAACAGGGCGGTGAACAGCACCTCGACGACGATCGCCGCGCCGAGGCCGAATCCGCCCGGGGACAGTTCGTCGTACCCGTTGCTGGCGAAGCCGCCGTCCTGGGCGTTGATGAGCCAGCCCTCCGGACCGAACAGCCCGATCAGGACGACGAGGGTCGTGGCGATGACACCGCCGACGAGCTGGGCGATGATGTAGGGGATCACGCCCTTCCACGGGAAGCGGCCCGCGGCGGCGAGGCCCAGAGTGACGGCGGGGTTGAAGTGCCCGCCCGAGATGGGGCCGAACGCGTACGCGCCCGCGATGACGGTGATGCCCACCGCGAGCGAGACGCCGACGAATCCGACGCCCTTGTTGGCGGCCTCGGTTCCCTCGCCGAAGCCGGCGGCGAACAGCGCGGTGCTGACCACGCCGAGCACGAGCAGAAGGGTGCCGAACGCCTCGGCGACGAGGGTGGCCGCGGTCGACGGGCCGGCTGGGGTGTCCACCGGGGTGTGGTGCAGGTCGGTGGGCGCGACGGGCTTGTCAGGACGCGGGTCGCTCGTGGCGGGGGTGTGGTCGAGCTCGGTCGGCTCGACGGGCTTCTCAGGACGAGGGTCGGTCATGACTCGAGGCTCCTTCAGTTGATTTCGAGGCGGATTGTCCACCCCGCGAGAGCCTAGAGCATGCTCAGCAATTTCCCAGGTAGCAGGTGCGGCAAGGCGCGGATGCCGGAAATCCGGCGTATGCGCCGGGTCGGAGTGCACGCGAGTCAGAGCCGGCCGGTCGCCTTGAGCTCGAGGTAGCGGTCGGCGATGCGTGGCGGCAGCGCCTCCGCGTCGGCGGCGATCGCCTCGGCTCCGGCTCGGCCGATCGCCGCCGCGACCTGCAGGGCGTCACGCGCGCCGCGCTCGGCGGCGGCTGCGCGGTACACGGCCACGGCATCGCGGTGCTCTCCCGGTTCCGGGTCGGCCGGGCTCACGCGCCCGGAGGCTCCGCGCGGCGCGCCAGCGCCGAGCGGAGGGGGCGTGGGGACCGTGACTGTCCCGACCAGGACGTGCGCGCGTCGTGACAGGGCAGGGAGCGACCCCAGGAAGCCCCGCGCCGCCTCGGGTGCGTCCTGCGCCGTCAGCAGCACGACGAGTGACGGCCGCGATGTCAGCGCGCGGACCTGGGCGAAAGCGGCATCCCAGTCCGTGTCGATCAGCTGCGGCTCTACCGGCGCCATCGCATCCACGAGCGCGGGCAGGAGCGCGGGCCCGTCCACGCGCGTGACCCGGGCGCGCGCAACGCGGTCGAACATCAGCAGGTGCGTGTGGTCGCCCGCTCGGGTGGCGAGGGCGGCCAGCAGGAGCGCCGCCTCCATCGCGGCATCCAGTCGCACGCCGTCGCCGACCCGGGCGGCGGCCGTGCGTCCGGTGTCGATCACGATCACCACGTGGCGGTCGCGCTCCGGCCGCCACGTGCGGAGCATCGTGGTGCCGGCGCGAGCCGTCGCCCGCCAGTCGATCGAGCGCACGTCGTCGCCGCGCACGTACTCGCGCAGGCTGTCGAACTCGGTGCCCTGCCCTCGCACCTGCACGCTCGTGTTGCCGTCCAGCTCGCGCAGGCGAGCCAGGCGTGACGGCAGGTGCCGGCGCGACGTGAAGGGCGGCAGCACCCGCAGCGTGCCGGGTGCGGAGAGCCGCGCCTGCCTCCCGGCCATCCGCAGCGGCCCGTCCGAGCGGACGACGACGAACTCCGAGCGCAGCTCACCCCGGCGGCGGGGGAGCAGCCGCACGACGAGCCGCCGCCGCTCGCCGGCGGGCAGGTCGATCACCGCTCGGTCCGCGGGCGCGCCTGCGGTCGGCTGCCAGGCATCGCGAACCCTCCCGCGGATCCGGCGCTCGCCCGTATTCTGCAGCCACAGCTCCGTCTCGACCCCCTGACCGAGGAGAGCCCGGCGCGGGATCCGCCGCTGCACGTGGATGCGGCGCGGGTCGGCCGCGGAAGCGGCATCCGCGAACGCCGCCACTGCGCACACCACGATCCAGCCGGCGGCCGCGATCCAAGCGTCGACGCCGGCGATCGCCAGCAGCACGACGGGCACGGCGCCGAGGGCGACGAGCAGGGGAAGGCGGCCGGTGATGTACAAAGGTCTCCTGACTGGTTCGGATCTCGATACGCTCGCTGACGCTCGCTACTCGATCTTGACCCGATCCGCATCAACGCGGGCTGCGCTCGCATTGATCCGGATCGCGTCAAATGGGAACGCGGGTCTGCTGCAGCACGGAGCCCAGCACGGCGTCGACCGAGACGCCCTCGAGCTCGGCGTCGGGCCGCAGCCGCACGCGGTGGCGCCACGTGGGCACGAGCATGGTCTGCACGTGGTCGGGCGTGATCGCCGGGTAGCCGCCGAGCCACGCCCACGCCTTGGCCGCGGCCAGCAGCGCGGTCGTGGCGCGGGGGCTGACACCCAGTTGCACGGACGGGCTTCGGCGGGTCGCCTGGGCGAGGTCGACGACGTAGCCGAGGACGTCGTCGGCGACCGTGACGGATGCCGCGGCGCGCTGCGCCGCGCGGATCTCGTCGGCGGTCACCGCCTGGCGGAGCCCCGCAGCCGCGAGGTTGCGCGGGTCGAAGCCGTCTGCGTGCCGGCGCAGCACCGCGAGTTCGGCGTCCCGCGCCGGGATGTCGACGATGAGCTTGAGCAGGAAGCGATCGAGCTGGGCTTCGGGCAGCGTATAGGTGCCCTCCTGCTCGATCGGGTTCTGCGTCGCGGCGACCAGGAACGGCTCGGGCAGCGGGCGCGTCACGCCGTCGGTCGAGACCTGGCGCTCCTCCATCGCCTCCAGCAGGGCCGACTGGGTCTTGGGCGGGGTGCGGTTGATCTCGTCGGCCAGCACCACGTTCGTGAACACCGGACCCTCGCGGAACTCGAACTCCCCGGCGCGTGCGTCGTACACGAGCGAACCCGATACGTCGCCGGGCATCAGGTCGGGCGTGAACTGGATGCGCTTCGTGTCGAGTCCGAGCGCTCCGCTGAAGGCCCGGACGAGGAGGGTCTTCGCGACACCGGGGACGCCCTCCAGCAGCACGTGACCGCGCGCGAGCAGGGCGATCAGCAGTCCGGTGACGGTGCCGTCCTGCCCGATAACGGCCTTGCCGACCTCCAGGCGCACGCGGTTCATCGCCTCGCGGAGAGCCACATCGTCGGGTGCGCTGCGCTCGGGCTCAGGGGTGCCTTGCGGTTCGTGCGGAGTGGGGTCGGTCATCGGCTGTTCCTTTCGGGACGCGCGTTGTTCGGACGCACACTCGCGTGCACGGCCTCCTCGAGAACGCGCAGCCTTTGGTCGAGGGCGACCAGCTGTGCGTCGGTATGGGGGAGTTCGTCGATCAGGATGCTGCGGACCGCGCCGCGGTCGACGCGGGTTCGGGCAGCCGCCGCATCCGCGATCTCCTCGGCCGAGGCGGTGGGTCCGAGTCCCAGCATCCGTCCCAGGCGGCTGAGCGTTCCGATGCGCAGCTGGTCGGCCGCATGGAGGGCGTCGCGTGCCTGGGCGTACAGCCTGCCCCGCCCCTCGGTCGTCTCCGCGGCGCGCACCGTGACCGGCAGCTTCTCCGCCACGAGCGGTCCGAAGCGGCGACCGCGCCAGATCCCCGCGGCGATTCCCGCGACCAGCAGCAGCACGATGACGGGGCTCACCCACGGCGGCGTCAGCTCGCCGAGGGTCGGATCGCCCGCAGGCAGGTCGGTGTCGCCGATGCCAGGCATGTACCAGACGAGAGTGGGATGCCGCCCCAGGATGTTCGCGGCCAGTGCAGCGTTGCCGCCCTCGGCGAGATGCTCGTTCGTGAACAGCGCGCGAGAATCGACCGCGACGACGCGGGCGTCGTCCTGCTCGGTGACGAGGAGCCCGTACCCGCCGCCGGTGGGATAGCAGGCGACCGTCTGCGCACCGGGCAGATAGATGGCACCCGGCGTGATCGCTCCGGCGCGATCGGCTTCGGCAAGCTCGCAGTCCGGGTCCACCGCGCTGCCGGGGCCCACGCCGTGCGTGGTCGCGCCGGGCAGGAGGAGCCGCAGGGTGCGGGCGCGCGGGTCGAGGAGGACGACGTCGCGTACGGCATCCGTCACCGCGATCAGGGCGTCGTCCGAGAGGGCGGGCGCATCGGCGATGGCCAGCGTCGCGGTCCCTTCGGCGAGGGCCGCATCGGCGGCCGCGCGGTCGCGCACCACGACGACATCCACGCCGTGCTCGCGCAGGATCTCGGCGAGAGCCCTGGTTCCCGACGGTCCGGTCGATTCCGGATCGAGCGCGTCGCGCTGGGTCCACTCCCCGATGCCCCCGAGCACAGACCCGGCGATGCCGACTCCGATGAGCGCCACCGCGATCACGACCCATGTCGTCACTCTGCGTCGTCGACCGGGCGGGGCCGGGGGTGCGGCGGCCTCGGTGATCGACGCGGTCACGGTGCAACCCTCACGAGTTCGCCCCCGACAGCTCGTGCAGCACCGGTCGCGTCGCGGTGACGGTGTCGTCCACGGCGGCGATCCGCCGGTACAGCTCCTCCGTCCCCGGCCGCCGCAGATACCGGACGTCGTCGAAGGCCGCGGCAGCCGACTCGAGTTCGTCCGCCGACGCGGGGAAGCCCCGCGCGGCGGCGCGCGCGAAGGCGTGCACCGTGGCCCCCGGCGGAATGTCGACGGCGCCGCGTTCGACCAGTCCGCGTGCGAGCGCGCGGAAGCGCAGCACGATCGCCGCGTCCCACTCCCCCTTCGCGGCGCGGGATGCGGCGTCCCGGCGCAGCTCGGCAGCGCTGCGCTGCTCGTCGACGCCGAACAGGTCGGCGCCCGGCCGCGCCCGGCCGGTCGCGCGCGGCACGCCCCACACCAGGAAAGCTGCGGCGATGACGAGGACGACCACGATCGCCGCGATGAGCGCGACCCACGGACCCCAGTCGCCGGAGAGTTGCGTGCCGAACAGCGACTCGATGAACTCGGCTACGGCCTGCGCGATGCGGTCGAGCGGCGTGGGCTCGGCGGCTGCGTAGGCGGGCTCGGAGAGCTCTCGCTCCGCCCATTCGCGCGCCTCGTCGCCATCCGGGGTCAGCGGCGGCACCGCTGCGCCGAGGCGGGGGAGGGCGCCGGCTACGACCACGGCGAGTCGGGATCGACCGCGTCGCCGGACGTGCCGGGTGCGGTCCACCGGTCTGGCGCGGCGGGAGGCTCGTCTTTGCGCACCGGCGGTGGCGGTGGCGGCGGTGGGGGCGCCGCGTACGGCGGAGGAGCAGGATGAGGCGGGCCCGAGGGGTAGCCCTCCGGCTGCGGCGCGTACCCCTGCTGCGGAACGAATCCGGGTTGCGGGGCGAATCCGGGTTGCGGGGTGTACGCCTGTCCCGGGTACGCCTGACCCGGATGCGGGTAGGCCGGGGGATGACCCGGCCCGGCCGGATAGCCCGGCGCCGGGTACGCCACAGGACGTGGGGCGATCACGCGGCCGATGTTCTCCTGATAGGGATCCGCGAGGCCGACGCCACCGGCATCCCGCCGCTCGATGTAGGTCAGCAGATCGATGTCGAGGCCTTCGCGGCGCATGCGGCAGTCGATGTAGATGATCGCGGTCGCCGTCGCCTGCACCACGACGGCCACTGACTGGATGAGGAGGGTCACCACCTGCGTCAGCACGACGGCGACCACGATTCCGATGATGGCGCTCGGATCGGGGTCGCCTGTCGGGGCGATGATCGTCGTCAGGCCGGTCGTCAGGAACGAGAACGGGATGCTGACGACCTGTGCGATCGCGCCGAAGACGAGCGAGATGAGCACGATGATCCCGAGCGCCGGCCAGAAGCGTCCGCGGATGAGCGTCCATGACCGGCCGATCGCGCCGCGGATCGTCGCGTGTTCGAGGATGATCGCGGCCGGCACGAGCAGCAGCTTCGTGGTGAGCCACAGTGTGAGCGGGATCGCGGCGAGGATGACGAGAACCGTGAGACCCACCGCCAGGGGCAGCGCCGCGAAGCCGATCGCGATGATCGCGCCGGCGACGACCGCGATCAGCAGGGTCGCAGCCAGCGCGAGCAGGAACGAGTAGCCGATCAGCCGCCAGAGCACCGGCTTGACCTGCTGCCAGACGGCACGCAGCGTGAGCTTCTCGGCGACGGCGGCGTGCGCGACCTCGGTCACGACCACTCCCTGCACGATCACCGCGAGCGCCCCGGCGGCGAGCCCGAGGACGATGCCGGCGATGGCGGTGAGGGCGATCGATCCGGCCATCACCGCATCGAACTCGTCGGTTCCGGGACTGAGCGTGTCCAGCCGGGTGAACGATGCGGCAGCGACCGCGCCGACGCCGAGGAGGACGAGCAGATACGCGGCGGTCTGCACGCACAGCGCGAAGCCGAGCAGCACGCGCGGATTCTGCCGCAGGGCGGCGAACGAACGGCCGAGAATCATGCCGAACGTGAGCGGTCGGAGCGGGATGATCCCTGGGCGGGATGCCGGCGTCCAGGCCGGATAGGCGGTCACGGATGCCCTCCTCGTGCAGTCTGATCCCCTTCTGGGGCTCCGCCCCAGACCCCCGGCTCGCTGACGCGCGCCAGGCGGGCTGAGAGTCCCTATCGTGTCACACCGCGCCGGCGCGCCCTCCGCCCCGCGGCGGGCGCTCGGCGGGTGTTCGGCGTGCCCACAGCGCGGTCCACTACTCTGTGGGGAGCGCACGGGGACGCGCGAGAAGCGCCGTGCCCCCGGCCGGACGCAAAGGACGTAACGCGCGAGATGACATCACGCATCCTGGTGGTCGACGACGACACCGCCCTCGCCGAGATGATCGGCATCGTGCTGCGCACGGAGGGGTTCGAGACGGTGTTCTGCGCCGACGGTTCCAAGGCGGTCGACATCTGGCGCACGGAGCGTCCGGACCTCATCCTGCTCGACCTCATGCTGCCCGGAATGGACGGCATCGAGATCTGCAACCGGGTGCGGGCCGAGTCCGGAGTGCCGATCATCATGCTCACCGCGCGCACCGACACCGCCGATGTCGTGAAGGGTCTCGAATCCGGCGCCGACGACTACATCGTCAAGCCCTTCAACCCGAAGGAGCTCGTCGCCCGGATACGCACCCGCCTGCGGCCCGCGGCGCAGTCGGTCAACGAGACGCTGCGCATCGGCGACCTCACGGTCGACGTCGCCGCACACGAAGTGCGGCGCGACGACGCCCCGATCGCATTGACCCCCCTCGAGTTCGAGCTGCTGGTCGCCCTGGCCTCCAAGCCCCAGCAGGTCTTCTCCCGCGAGATGCTGCTCGAACAGGTCTGGGGCTACCACTACAAGGCCGACACGCGGCTCGTGAACGTCCACGTCCAGCGCCTGCGCGCGAAGGTCGAGCTCGACCCCGACAACCCCAAGATCGTCACGACAGTGCGCGGAGTCGGCTACCGCGCCGGCGCCGTGGTGTGAGGCCCGGATGCCTCCCGCGAGGGCGGTCGCGGCATCCCGCCCACGTCTGACGGCATGGCGCGACTGGCGCTCGTGGCCGGACAGCCTCGCGAACCTGTGGCGGCGCTCACTGCGGTTCCGCACGATCCTGGTGACGCTCGCACTCACCGCTCTCGCGATCCTGGTGGCCTGCATCTGGATGGCCTTGGCCGTGCAGAACAACCTGTTCCAGGATCGCAAGGATCAGGTGCTCGCCGACTCGCGGCGTGCGACGGATGCGGCGCAAGCCACGCTCGACGCGGCAGCCGTGCAGGGCGACAGCATACAGATCCAGAACCTCTGGCGAGGAGTGCAGGACACGCTCGCCGAGCAGTCCGCGAGCGACATGATCGCCGCCTTCCGCATCGACCGGTCACCCTCGCAGCTCGCGCCGCAGAACTTCAACACCCTCGGCCTGACCGAGGAGGTCATCTCCGTCGGCATGCGCGAAGCGGTGCAGTCCGACCCCGAGCAGCAGTGGTGGCAGTCCGTCGCGCTCGACCGCGCGGACGTCCAGGTGCCGGGCATCATCGTGGGGCAGCAGCTCCAGGTGCCGGACTTCGGAGGATACGAGCTCTACCTGGCGTACGACCTGGGCAGCGCGTCCCAGACGCTCGGTTTCGTGCAGGCGACACTCTGGATCGTCGGCATCTCGCTCGTCCTCCTCATCGGCGCCATCTCGTGGTTCGTCCTGAGGTCGGTCACGATCCCGATCGGTGAGGCCGCCGACACGAGCGCCAAACTGGCCTCCGGCGAACTCGGCGTGCGTCTGCCCGTGCGGGGCGAGGACGAGCTCGCGACGCTCGGCCGCTCGTTCAACGCGATGGCCGACAGCATCGAGTCGCAGATCAAGGAGCTGGCCGACCTGTCGCTGGTGCAGCAGCGGTTCGTCTCCGACGTCTCGCACGAGCTGCGGACGCCGCTGACGACCATCCGCCTGGCAGCCGACATGATCAACGATCAGCGGGCCGACTTCGACCCGGCCACGGCGCGGGCGGCGGAGCTGCTGAACGCGCAGGTCCAGCGCTTCGAGACCCTGCTGACCGACCTGCTGGAGATCAGCCGCTACGACGCCGGATCGGTGCAGCTCGAGCTGGAGCCGACGAGTCTCGCCCACCTCGCCGAAGACGTGATCGGATCGATGCACCAGCTCGCCGAGCAGCACGGGACCGACATCCGCTTCGTCGCGCCCGGGGGATACTCGCCGGTCGAGATGGATCCGCGACGCGTGCGCCGGGTCGTGCGCAATCTGCTCGGCAACGCGATCGAGCACGGTGAGGGGCGGCCGATCGTCATCACGGTCGACAGCGACCAGCAGGCCGTCGCGATCGGCGTGCGGGATTTCGGACTCGGGATGAAGCCGGAAGACGTCGAGCGCGTCTTCGACCGCTTCTGGCGCGCCGACCCGTCGCGCACACGCACGATCGGGGGAACCGGCCTCGGGCTGTCCATCGCCCTCGGTGATGCACGCCTGCACGGCGGCGAGCTCGCCGTGTGGTCCGATCCCGGGCGCGGCTCGAACTTCGTGCTCACCCTCCCGCGCCAGGGCGGGCGCCTCACGACCCCCTCGCCCATCCCCGCCGATCCGGGCGAGGATTCGATCGCGGGGGTGGACGACCTCGGGCTCACGCAGCCGATCGAAGTGCTGACGCTGGACTCGTCGACGGATGCCGCGACGAGCAGGGGTGCATCGTGAACCCTCGGCGCAGCATCCTGTCGGCCCTCCTCGTGGTTGCGGCGCTCGTCCTCTCCGCGTGCGCCGGCCTCCCGGTGAGCGGGTCGGTCAACCCGGGCATGGCGGCGGGGGAGGATGCCGGCTCGCCGGAGTTCCTTTTCCGTCCCGACGAGCCGCAGCCCGGCGCGACGCCCGAGCAAATCGTCGACGGGTTCATCCGCGCCGGCTCCGGCCCCGGTCCTGCGGCGAACTGGGAGGTCGCGCGGATGTTCCTCGCCCCTTCCATCAGGGAGTCGTGGAGGCCCGAGGCGAGCGTCACGATCGATCTGCCGGATGACCGTCAGCCCGTATCTCCGAGCGTGGGCGCGGTCGATCTGTCGCTGGTCGCGGTCGCCACCGTCGATGAGAACGGGGCGTATCAGCCCGATGCCGGGGTGACGCAGCTGTCGTTCCAGCTCGCCCAGCAGGACGACGGCGAGTGGCGGATCACGGAGGCGCCGGACGGGGTGGTGATCGATCGCGATGTCTTCGCGAATGTGTTCCACCGCTATTCGCTCATGTACTTCGACCCCTCATGGCAGTTCCTCGTGCCCGATGTCAGGTGGTTCCCGACGACGAATGCCGCAACGCGCATCGCCGATGCCCTCGTCGACGGAACGCCGAGCCGGTGGCTCGGCGAGTCGGTGCTGAACGCCTTTCCCGAGAGCGTGTCGCTGGCGCGCCCGTCCGTGCCGCTCGAATCGGGTATCGCGCAGGTGACCCTGAGTGCGGAGGCGCTCCTGGTCGAATCCACCACGCTCGACCGCATGCAGACCCAGTTGACTGCGAGCCTGGCCACGGCGGGAGTCTCCGGCGCGGAGATGTCCGTCGCCTCCACTCCGCTGCCCGCGGAGCCGGTCTCGACCCGGTCCACACGCGTGACGGGGCCGCCGCTCGTGCTCAACGAGGACGGCTTCGGATTCCTTGCGGGCGATGAGCTGACGCCGATTCCGGGCCTTTCGGAGACGATGGAACTCGTCGCTCCCGCGGCGATCCAGATGGCTCCCGATCGCGACTTCGCCGCGGTGCGGCTCGTCAGCGGGGGTGCGGCACGGGTGCCGGCGGAGGGCGACATCGCGGTCGTCGACTCCCGCGGCGGTCTGATCGACCCCAGCGCCGATCCGTTCGGGTACATCTGGAGCGTCCCCCGCGACCAGCCGACGGCGATCGAGGTGTTCTCGGCATCCGGTGAGCGCTTGGCGGTTTCGGACGCGTGGCCGGGCGCGACGCAGATCATCGCGATGGCCGTCTCGCGCGACGGGGCGAGACTGGCCGGACTGCTGGTCACCGGCGGCCGGTCCGAGGTCTGGATCGCCGGCATCGTGCGTGGCGCAGACAACGTGCCGTTGCGGATCGGGGAGGCCGTCCCGCTGGGCGCGCTCACCGGTTCCGGGGCCGGACTCGCGTGGATCGACGACACCACGGTGGGCGTACTGAGTGGCACCGCCGAAGGTCCCCTCTTCACGGAACAGCTCGTGGGCGGCCCCGCGACGACGACGGATGCGCCTCAGGGCGCGGCGTCCGTCGCCGGCGCGACCTCGATATCGACGGTCCGGCTGCGCACCGATGACGGATCGCTGTACGTCAAGCGCGGCGCGAACTGGCAGCGCACCACGAGCGGCATCGCGATCCTCGCCACGCAGCAGGGATCGCCCCAGTAATCCCTCCTCCCCAGGCGGCACCGCGGGGGGAGCGTCCACCGACTCGTCCGCCGCGGGGCACGGTGCGGGCGCACCGAGCCACCGTGGGGGATGAGCAGCGCGGACGGGGTCTTCTCGGTGCTGGGCGGCGCACTCGCCGAAGCCCTCGCGCTGGTGATCCCGGTCGCGTGCGCGGGCTGCGACGAGCCCGACGTCGCACTGTGCGAGGCCTGCGGCATCCTAGTGCGTCCGCGGGTGACGCGCAGCCCGGCCGGCGCTCCGGTCTGGAGCGGACTGGCCTTCGAGGGCGTTCCCGCGCGCGTCGTGCGCGCGCTCAAGGAGGACGGCCGCACGGGCCTGGCCCGAGACCTCGCGCCCGCGCTGCGGGCAGCCGTGGATGCGGCGGTGGCGGCTTCGCCCCGATCGGACGATCGCGTCGTGATGGTGCCGATCCCGACCTCTCGGGCGGCCTACCGGCGCCGCGGGTACCGTGTGGCCGAACTGGTCGCCAGGCGCGCGGGGCTGCGCGTCACGCGGTTGCTCGAGACCGCCCGCACGACCGCCGACCAGCGCGGCCTCGACCGCGCCGCGCGCCGCCTCAACGTCGCAGGATCTCTGCGCGCTCGCGGTGCCGAGGGCGCGAGAGTGGTGGTGATCGATGACGTGGTCACGACCGGAGCGACTCTCGAGGAAGCCGTTCGCGCGCTCCGCGCGGGCGGCGCAGAGGTCATCGGCGCGGCGACGATCGCCGCCACCGCCCGCCGCGGGGCACCGAGGTGAATCATTGCGAACTCACACGTGACTATTGCGTGACACCGGGACACCACCGGACTAGCGTGGGCATGACAAGGCGACTCAGGGTCCGCCCTTGACCGGTGGACCGGAACAAGGAGGTCAGGGTTGGAAACCAGCATCGTCGGCGTGGGAGTGGGTGTCACAGATCGCTT
>Ga0190272_10000853_pt1 | contig 14905 bp, 15 predicted proteins | sample Popmic504T_FD_133746 | JGI IMG/M metagenome (GOLD analysis project Ga0190272, IMG submission 133746) | Populus adjacent soil microbial communities from riparian zone of Shoshone River, Wyoming, USA - 504 T | ecosystem: Environmental > Terrestrial > Soil > Riparian zone | place: USA: Wyoming... | reverse complement strand
TACCACTGTTTCCGGCAGTAATAAATTGTTCCAGTGGAATTTTCCATTTATAGCTTAAATATCGAACTGCATTTCCCTTACTGGCGCGAAAAGGCAAAAAGTCAAGAAATTTGTTATCGGTTAGTAAGATTTTTGCCCGAAATTTATTATCGTCAATGCATTTATACAGATTAGCCACATCATCTTCATCAAAGCTTTTATCTACATAGTAACTTAATTTAAAACGTCGCTGGGCAGGAGGTTCCTGCAGCCTATTCCAGGAAAGCTTGCTAACACCTCTCGAAGTTCGTTTCGCTTCCACTGGTAATCAATATGGCTATCCCATCCATTGTCTGTTATAAATTTTTCGGTGTAATAAATTTCTGATCCCGCTGAGCAGATCAAAATATCAGGGCTGGGTAATTATAATCACTGAAAGCCTGTTTCGTGATTTCCCGGTTTCGACCCGTAGCCACTCCAAAAACCACTTCCTCTTTTTTCTGTGATATCCATTACTTGAGTTCTGCTAATCCGGCGGATTGATTGCCTTCTATGAGAGTGCCATCCAGGTCGGAGATAATAAACTGTTTTGCTTTCGCTAATTTTTTACCGAAAGCACTTTTACCAACAAAAGCCGAGGGCTGCGTGTTCTTTCGTTGAAAAAGATTATTAACGATTTCCATGTACTTTTCGGTGTGCGTGTTCCACGAATAAAAATGATTTGTCGCAAGCACTCCGCTCGCAGAATATTTTTCCCACAAAGAACCGTCGGCAATTATTTTCTTCAACGCGTCAGCTATTGCAGCAGGATTTTCTAAGTCTACCAATAATCCATTTTCACAATGTTCCAGAATTTCCTTCGGCCCGCCCGTTGGAGACGCCACGACGGGCAAGCCGCAGGCAGCGGCCTCCATGATTGTTAATCCGAAATTTTCTCCCGGCGTCGCATTAACAAACACGCCCTTTTTACGGGCAGCCACGCGATAAATTTCAGGTACATCCAATGTGGGATCATTTTTCTTGGGGATGGCCATTTTTCCGTACAGGTCGTATTTGTCGAGCAATAACAAAAGATTGGTCAGAATATCCTGCTCGTCAGCCGTCATTTTCGTAATATCTTTTCTTACCCCGGCAAAAATGGCGAGGTTGGCCATAGCTTGTAATTCTTTATCCTGTCCATAAGATTGAATGATTGTTTCAAATTTTTTTCTTTTGTCTGCTCGTCCTATCGAAAGAATCAAGGGTTTCGCCGGGTTAAATAAAAACCGTTCAATATCTGAATTGACACGGTAAAGAGCCTGCTCCTGCTCGATTGTCATCTTGAACGAGGGCATATCAAACCGGTAAAACGGATAGAATAATTCGGTATTGACGCCCGGTGGAAGTACTTTAAAAGTTGCCGTATTTTTATTTTTATACAAGCCGTAATGTTCATCAATTTCATGTTGCGTACTTACAATGACCACATCGGCTGTTTGCAAAACCTTTTCTTCTTCCTTAATACGGCGCTCCATATTAAACTTCTCATTTATTATTTCTGTAGTCAACCCTTCATTCAGCAATATATTTTTTTTATTGCGGCCAAGGGAGTGACCGGTAGCCATAAATGGAATACCATAAATTTCGCTGATTTGCCCGGCGATATAGTTGCCATTTGCATAATGCCCGTGTACGACATCGGGAAAATCATCCTGCTTTTCAATAAACCGGATGGTTTTGTCTACAAATTCATCCAGGTGATCCCATAATATTTCTTTGGCACGATAAGCGTTGCCACCGCATGTGATGCGAACGATCCGGGCCTTATCGTTGACGTGCTCGATCTCTTTTTCATAGGTGGCAGAAACACGTTTATCAATAATGCGTCTCGTGAATAGATCTACTCTCCTTACCTCGGGATGATTCGATAAAACTTCGAGCAACTCAAGAACATATTTAACTTGTCCCCCGGTATCTTTATCCCGGCCTGTTTCCGGATCTTTAAACCGGATGAGGCCATGCGGACTGAATAATTGAATATAATATCTGCTCATTCGTAATAAACCTGTTACAGATTTTTTGCAAAGGTATCTAAACTGGCAGGCTTGGTATTTGTAATCATATTAGAACTGCATTAAAATATCTTATGTATTCAGTGTCACGCTTTAACGATTGGGAAATTGAAGACATTACCGGTACAATTCATAAGGAAACGTATCATTTATTCTACCTGGAAGCATTATATTGAATTGTCATCAGACACGTTGTAATTGACACTCATTGATATTTCAATTCTGGTAGACGGATTGGTTTGTATTGTGCGTCATCTGTGATTTCGGTCGGGGATTGAGAGCTAAAAATATTACCCGGGCCGGAGGCCAGGAAGAAGGGCAGAAAATTAGCGGAATAAATTACTTCCCGGTTGTATTGAATATTAACTATGGGACAGAATATTCCGAAGATGAAATTGAACAAACGCTTCCATAGAGTCGGCTTTTTTTGTATTTTCTGTATAACTTAAAGGCTTAATGAAATAGCCTTTTATCTCATACTTCTCTGCCATAATTCGATCGGCGGTTTCCGAGGACGTTGTCATAACAAATATATTAAGCTCGTTGAGGTTTCTGTCCTTACGCAATATTTCTAAAAATTCAAAGCCATTCATTATAGGCATGCTGAGATCCAGCAAAATGAGATCCGGTTTTATTTGAGTAGGATCATTAAGAATGATCAGGGCCTCCACTCCGTTATAAGCGGTGCTTAGTTCATATTCCAGGTTGAACTTGGATAGTGTTCGCTGGAAGCTGATTATATCTAGTTCATCATCTTCAATTAGCAGTATAATTTTTTTTTTCATCTTCGATTTCTTAATATAATGTCAACACACCGGAATGAGAGAATAAATAGGTTTATTTCTTGTTACCAAAAACAATTAAGCCTATCTGAAAGCGAACATTTATGAAAGAGTGAATCAGTAATCATCAATTCGCGTTTTTAAGTTGAAAACACGTTAGTTCGTGTCCTCCATTTTTTCTACAGTGTCTTCAAGAATTGAGATGTATTTTTTTGCTGTTTCATTTTCTGGATCCAGCGTTAAGATTTTTTGAAAATAGCCTATGGCTTGATTGTAGTTTTTTCGGGTATTGGTTTCATAGGCTGCCATATAACTATATGCCTCCGTTATCCATTTTTTATCTGTGGATGAAAGAGAATCCGTCTTTACTACTTCTGTCAACTTTTGATAGTATGGAATAGCAAGGCCATTCTCCATTGCCGTATCGATTGCCGCATTACTTTTTGCCCGCCAGTAGTAACCAAAACCTTGTTCAGGATATTTCTCAGTATAGATGGAAAATACAGTGTCTGATAAGCTAAAATTTCCAGAGCGGAAAGCTGCAATTCCCCAATTAAAAAGATCAACGTTTCCCGCTTTCTTATTACCCTGGTAATATAGCCCAAGCCATTTAGCCTGTGCATCATAGTCCTCAATTGATTTAGAGAGTTTGGCTAACTCAGCATAATAGTCAGATAACATTGAAGAATCGGTGGTAACACCGGCGGCCTTCTCAAAATAGGCGACAGCCGAATCTTTTTCGTCAATGATTGGTGAAGCGTATAAAAGGGCCATGGTTTCAAAATCCTTTCCGATGAAAATGCTATCAGGTGCTTCCGCAAAATACTTATTCATAAACGACAAGGCCTGTGTCGTATCATGCAATTCAGCATAACTATAAGCAATAAGTTTTTGTAACCTGGGAACGGAACTGTCTTGCCGGAGCAGTTGTTGTGCCTGAACAATTGCATCTTTATAGTTTTTGTTGAGATAAAGAAGATCAGTGTATGAATAATCCAGTTGTCTTGATTTGTCAGCGAGCCGTGTATAATCGTTGAAATAGGTCATAGCTTTTGAAGGGTTGGAATACAAAAAATGATCGTAAAGTTCATAGTATGCAGGTGCATAATCCTTATCCGCGGCTATCGCTTTTGTAAAGTAGGAAAGATACATATCTGAATTTTTTTGTGTTTGGAAAAGTTTTCCAAGCTCAAAAAATGCAGCAGCATAATTTTTATCCTTTTCTGCGGCCGTTGTAAATGCCTGGTAGGCTTTTGATCCGTCATGGATCAATCGGTAGCATTTGCCAAGTGTAGTATGAAGCCACGGATCGTTTTTAGCTTTTTTATGCACTTTACTTAGTATTTCTATGGCATAGGCAATGTTGCCGTTTTCTGAAAATACTTGTTCTTCAGCGATCAATACCGGCAATAATGAATTCTTTGCTTTGGCCGCATCCATGGCCTTCTCAAAATAAAACGAAGCGCTGTCTTTTTTATTCCTGGCTAACGCAATCGTGCCCTTTGCTATGAAACCACCAGGACTATTCAAAAGTGCAGCAGGAACTAAAGAGAAAGTATCAACGGCTTTTCCAACTTTATTTTGTCTCAGGTAGGATTTGATAAGCCAAAGCCAGGCCTCATCATCGTCAGGATTGTCCTTTAAATATTGATGAAATAAATTTTCCGCCGACGAATACTTTTGGTAATAAAAATATTTTTTACCCATTTCGGATGATTGGGCGTTGATTTGGAAAAGCGAAATCATAAAAAGAGTGAAAATCAGTAATTTTTTCATGCTAATTCAATTTATTATATGGCCAATACTTGAGTTTTGGATGCCGCAGGCATGACATCTGATATATGTTTGTTTAACCAGCCAATTTTTGTTTCTGCTTCAGGCGTTACGATCAAAAGATCCGCTTCGACTTTTTCACAGTAGTCAAGAATAGCTTTTGCTTTGTTTTTTCCTGAAATGGTTTCGCATTGAATGTCACTCAAGGCGCCATGCCGCAACAAGCGATATACATGGATTAGAATGCCTGACACCTGGTTTGAATTCTCATCATCACGGAATGTTAACAGCCTGATATGAATCCTTGACCTTCTTCTCAGGGCATTTATAATGTCAATTTTTTTTTGTGGAAATTTGTTCCCGATCGGTACTACAATGGTTTTTATAGTCTGATTAATGGAGCCGGGCTTTGACGTTAGAATAGGTATTTGCGTTTGTTGTGCCAGCCTTGTCGGCACTACTGTATTGAGGAATGGTAATAGGTAATGATGAGATTTCTTTGCCAGTATAATTATATCGGGCATAATCTCCCTGCCCGTTCTGATGATTGCTTCTTCTACTGGTATATCGTTTACTATATGCATCATCACGGCAACGTCCGGACGTTTTTGGTGGATGGCGATTTTCAAAGATTGCATCGTTTTTATAATATTTTCATCTTTATTGACATTTTGAACATTATTGAATAGTGAAAAAAAGTTGTATCCAATCGGCGTTTTGCGAGTAGAAGATTGAACATGCAATAGGTGAAGAATGGGGTTAGGGGACTCTGCCAGGGATAATGCTTTATCAATGGCAACATTTGTATTTATAGTAAAATCAATCGGGACTAATATCTGCTCAAACCGGATATTCATAGCGTAAACCTATATTTTTCATCTTAATGTTGAATTAAACCGGAATTAAAATTGGATTAGAAAATAGAAATGACATTATTGGAAACAGTAATTTGCGACTATATGGATGAAAAAAAAATATTGCTGGTCGAAGATGAACCGCGAATAGCAGACATACTCCGGGTTGGATTGGGTGAAAACGGTTTTGACATTGAAATAGCCTATGATGGTCTGCTGGGCCTGAAGATGTTTGAGGCAACGCATTTTGATCTTGTTGTATTAGACATTAATTTGCCAGGCATTAATGGCTATGATTTGTGTAAACAAATCAGGGCTGCGAATCCGGAGATTCCTGTTATCATGCTTACAGCGCTCGGCGCTTTACAAGATAAAATTGAGGGGTATGACGCAGGCGCCGACGATTACATCGTTAAGCCGTTTGAATTCAAAGAACTGTTGATGAAGATTCGTGTATTGATGAGAAGAACAGGTACTTTACAGGTACCGGTCGGAAGTATTTTGAAAGCTGCTGACCTTGTCATGAATCTTAACTCGAAGGAAATTACACGTGATGGCTCCTTTATTACTCTCACCGCTAAGGAATTTCAGCTCCTGGAATATTTACTGCGGAATAAAAACAGGGTGGTAAGCAGAGCGGATATTGCCATTAATGTATGGGATATTGATTTTGACACCAACACTAACATAATTGATGTCTATATCAATTATGTTAGAAACAAAGTTGATAAACCTTTCGAAAAAAAACTTATCCAAACGCAGGTTGGAATGGGGTATGTTTTAAAAGATCATTAAGCAATGCCTGTCAAATTAAGAATAACGTTATTGTTTACACTGGTCGTATTTTTCATACTGGGATTCGTATGCTCGTCAACTTATTATTTTTCATATCAGTCAAGGATTGAATCAATTAAAACACGACTTACCAACCGGGCCATTACTACAGCCAGGCTGCTCAGCCGCTCGGAAATATTTGACCGCAACCTGGTGGAGCGGATTGACTCCCTGACAACACTTTCTTTAAAAAGCAAATCCGTACAAGCATATAATTTTATTAATAATAAAATATATAGTTACAGCGATGTACCCTTCGACACCATTGCCGTGAATGCGGCTATTTTGGATGACACACGAGTGAAGAAGAGCCTTTATTTTACACAAGGGGAAAAGGATGTTATCGCTTATTATCATACGGGCAATTACGCCAAAGTGGTAATGGTATGCGGCGCTACCGATGAGGATGGAAAAAATAATTTAAACCGTTTAAAGAATATTTTATTACTGAGTTTTGTTACAGGCTTAGGTGTGGCTCTTATCGGCGGATACATTTTTTCGCGACGCTTGTTGCTGCCCATTAAACAAATTGCAAGGGAGGTAACTGAAATATCCGCCTACAGCCTGGCGCGGCGTATAGAGACGGGGCAGGTGAAAGATGAATGGTACCAGCTATCAAAAACATTGAATGAATTGCTAAACCGGTTGCAGGAAAGCTTTGAACTGCAGCGCCGGTTTATTTCCAACGCATCACATGAACTTTCGACTCCACTTACAGCTATAATGACTCACCTTGAAATTGCCCTGCAGCGGGAACGCAGCACTGCGGAGTACCAAAACATTTTGTCGTCAGTGGTACAAGACGTAAAGAATATGACCAAACTCACGCACACGTTATTAGAATTCGCTAAAGCATCCGGCAACAAAGGAGGCCTGGATATTAGTCTTGTTCGTATTGATGAGATACTAATGGAATTGCCAGCCAGCATGAAACGACAGAACATAGCTTTTGAGGTGGTACTTCAATTCGGGCAGCTTCCGGAAAACGAGGAAGATCTCCTGGTATTTGGAAATCCTGAATTATTGATGACGGCGATTCACAATATTGTTTCAAACGCGTGTAAATATTCAAGAGATAAAAAGGCTATTGTGAGCCTTCAGCTAACCAATTCCTTTTTTATAGTTATGGTCGAGGATCGGGGGCCTGAAATTCCAAAGGAAGAGCGAAGCAACATATTTCATCCTTTTTACCGGATTGAAAATAGCCAAAACGTAAAAGGTTTTGGACTTGGCCTTGCCCTGGCCTATCGTATTATAAAGCTGCACAAAGGCGATATAAAAGTAGACGCAAAGGCTGGGGAAGGAAATGTTTTCTCAATCACCCTGCCTTTTGCCCGGAGCTCTGGATTCTAATTTGTATATAATATCATATTATTTAAAGTTCAATACGTGTTTACATAAACCTTTCATACTGATTATTTCCATGGAAGCAATGTCTCAAAGATGTTAAACAGGAAAAGCTTTGATTTACTGCATTGTTTATAAACTCGTTACGCATTTAACTCCGGTATTCGTCAATTCTGTCATATAATGCTATAAAATTGCTTGATATCGGCTGGGGTTAGAACTTTATTAGAATTCCTGAAACTCATTCACCCCGGTATAAGAACGAGTTAATTTTGCGCCAAGGTAAAGTTTTGCTTAATTAATTAGTAGTCGATGAATGGATTTTGGTCATATACCTTGTTAAACAATACTATTGCAGATTGGCTGTTGATGTTAGGAATATCAGCGGTTGCTATTGTTGTGCTTCGCCTTGTTCAATCCGTTGTAATAAAAAGGCTTGTTATTTTTAGCAGGAAGACGCAAACTACTATCGATGACTTTTTGATCTCAATTCTGAGATCCTCGATTATGCCTTTATTATATATCCTGGCATTTTATGCTGCTCTTCAATATCTTGAATTTTCTCAAAAGTGGCGTTCTGTTGAGCGTGTTGCAATAATGGCGGTAACTACTTTTTTTGTATTAAAAATAATCAACGCCTTTATTGGATATGTTTTTAGAAATGCCACCTTGCAAACGGAAGGTAATGAGCAGCGGAAAAAACAAACAAGAGGTATTCTTCTTATTGCGCAGGTGATCGTGTGGCTTTGCGGACTGTTGTTTTTAGTGGATAATTTAGGATATGATATCACGACGCTGGTAGCCGGATTGGGTATTGGCGGGATAGCGATTGCCTTAGCTGCGCAAACGATTTTAGGAGACTTATTCAGTTATCTTGTCATTTTTTTTGATAAACCATTCGAGATCGGGGACTTCATAATAGTCGAAGATAAAATGGGTACCGTTGAATACGTTGGAATAAAAACGACCCGGATCAGAACATTAGGCGGCGAGCAGTTGATTTGCTCTAATACTGACTTAACTAATTCACGGGTGCATAACTATAAACGCATGCAGGAAAGAAGAGTTGTTTTTTCCTTCGGCGTGGTTTACGATACAGGCTCCATGAAATTAAAACGCATCCCGGAAATAGTTAAACAAGTTGTTGAATCTTTACCTCAAACCCGTTTTGATCGTGCTCACTTCAAATCATTCGGTGGATCCAGTCTTGATTTTGAAGTAGTATACTACATGCAAACGCCTGATTATAACCTATACATGGATAAACAACAAGCGATCAACCTTGGAATTTTTGAAACGTTTGAAAGAGAGCAGATCGAATTTGCTTTTCCAACTCAAACTTTGTTTTTGCGGGGCAATAAAGGAATGGCTGATATACAAGATGAGGATAAGCCGAATAACGGGAAAGAAAAAAGGCCTGCTATGAATTGAATTTTTTATGTGAATCGGGTTATCAGGAAAGAACGTGGTTAGTGTAAATTAAAATGAGTGAAAATAAGTTCGAAATGAAAAAGCCAGGAGACCTTACTAGAGTAAACGCAAATGATATGGGAGAAGTTCTTTGGTGGTCTTGCCAGTTAGGCATTTCCCCGGAGAAATTATTCTCGCTAATAAGAAATATTGGTGATTCATCAGAAAAGATCAAAATTTCTATTAGAACAATACGATAATAAAAAGATACTGTTTGACATTTGTTCATTGTTGCTGATCGGATATCAGTATGAAGCAAGTATAAAAAAATACTACTGCTATATGCCTCAACCGGATTTGTATTCACTAATTTTAAAATTAATACAATAGATGATTCTGGCGACTGACTTAGATGGCACATTTCTCGGAGGAGACGACTCGCATAAAAAACTTTTATACCGGTTGTTCAAAGATCCCCGTGACAATCAATTAATTTTTGTAACCGGAAGAGGATTAGATTCCGTTCGATCTGTGTTGCTGGATTCTGAAGTACCCAGGCCCGACTATGTGATAGGAGATGTCGGCGCAACTGTTGTGGACGGTAAGACATTTCAGCCCATTAAGCCTCTTCAAAAATCTATAGCAGAAAGATGGCCTGGCAGAGGTAAAATTGAAGAAATGCTTTCCAACTTAAATGGGCTTGTTGCACAGGATGTTCCCCAGCACAGGCGGTGTTCATATTACGTAGATGATCAGGCAGTGTTGGAGCAGGTAAAATTGAACCTTTCTTCAATGCCGGTTGAAATTATTTATTCTGCTGATAAGTTTTTGGACATATTACCTCAAGGCGTGAATAAGGGCAGTTCCCTGAAGGCCCTTATTAAATACCTGGGATTGGACCCTTTGGAAGTCATTGTTGCGGGAGATACACTGAATGATTTAACCATGTTTCAATGTGGTTTCAAGGGAGTAGCTGTCGGTAATTCCGAGATTAAGCTGTTAGAATCTATCAATGGGACAACTGACACTTTCGTTGCCACTTCTGCAGGCGCCGGAGGAATACTGGAAGCTTTATTGCATTTCAGAATAATGCGTCAGCATACGATAGATTATTTGCTGTAGCTTATAAAATCATCAGGTAGCATTCCCGCCTTGAGAAGATGCAAAACACTTACTTCAAATTCCGGTTTCTTCATCTGATAAATTAAATAACTGTAAATCAGATGTGAAGTTGCTCATCAAGTATTCCTGGGCTTACAACCAATCCTTGTCTTCAAGTTCAAAAATTTCATCCGTCTTGCTATTAAGTACTTTCGCAATTTTAAAAGCTAACACTGTAGACGGAACAAACCTTCCTGATTCAATTGCAATGATAGTTTGTCGGGCTACTTTCACTTTTCCAGCTAGTTCTTCCTGTGTCATATTATGCCTTGCCCGTTCAACTTTTATAAGATTTTTCATTCCTTTTCATTTAACGATGCCTGGTGTTTCAAATAATAAAAACTACCAGTAGCTATAATTAATGTTAGTGCCAAAAATTGATAAGCAGAAATAGAAAGGAGTATATCATGGTCTCGTTTATAGCGCCAATTAAGAAAAAGATAATTATAAAAGTGGGTAATAAAAAAAGCTACAATAATTGCCCTTGTCAATGCTTTAAATTTTAGACCTTGTATCATTTCATCATCTGTTTTTTCTTTGGAAAAAAAGATAAAAACGAAACCCCAACTAAATCCAATAGCTAATTCATTTAAATCAAAAATGCCTTTTTTTCGGTATTGCAGGAAGAAGCTAATAATCCCGGCAATAATTATCATCAACCCCAAAACTTTTGTCCAGTGTGAGTATGGAAAAGAATTTTGCTTCATAATGTAATTTTTAGTTTACTAAATGTAATGTATAAGTTACATTTAAATAAATTTCAGCCTTATTTTTCCGCGGATTGGATAAAGAGGAGCGCAGCCAATCCGCTGAAAAATGTCAGAGGGCTTTTCAAAAACCTGACGACAAAAAGTTACGTAACCAGGTGTTTGCCCATAAGTTTTCGTAAACAGGTGTTTACATATTTATAGTAAATGGAAACAAGCCGTTGCGTATTTCAGGCACTCGCTGACCCTAAAAGAGGGAGATAATAAATCTCATTGCGGAAAACCCAATAAACTTAAATCCTTAATGCAGGCAACTTTGATATTCGCCGACCAGCATTCTTTTAATCGTATAAACTTAAAAAAATGAGCAGTACGGAGGGGCGAAATTGCAGACTAACAGTAAAACAAACATTCAATGTACTTATTAACTGTTTTGAGTTTTACCTCGCCCATTGAACCCTTGATTTGGTATAAATGTTTTTAAATAATATCAGGTTTGTAATGGTTTTTATTAATTCATCTTAAATGCCATTTCTCAAACTCTCAGCATAATCATTCGGCAGCGGACTTCCCTCAACAGCTTTCGCCGCTTTTTCTACGTCATAGTCAAACCGCACGAATTCCACCTGAATAACATCTTTATTCGTTATGCTGCTATTTTCGTTAATGCTTAGTATGACATAACCGCCTTTCGGGTTTCCATCTTTTGGCTTACCTACAGAACCAATATTAATAGCGTGGCGAAAATGTATTGCCTGTTCTTTTTTATCTTCCACTGTCCTATGGTACGGCTTATGCGTGTGACCGAAGCACATAATATCAGCATCAGCGTCCTGCATAATTCTTAATAAACTTTTTTCGTCCCTGTCTTCAAACAAGTATTCATTGATTTTCCTTGGACTGCCATGGACCAGTAACAAGTTCAGCTTATCATTATTTAATTGGTATTCTACTTTGATATGGGCTGGTAAAGTTCTGAGATATTTTCTCTCTTCGTTCTTTACTATTTCATTGGTAAAGGAGATGGATATGGCGCCGTTTGATTTTTCGACATCTGTTTTGTAAGCACAACCGCAATCGTCGCTTGTTCTTCCGATACCAAAATCATAATTCCCCGCGATTGTCGGAATTTTTCGCTTGCGGATTTCATTAATGACTTCATTGGGCCAAATATTATATCCTACAAGATCACCTAAGCAATAGATGGCATCTGGTTTACGATTATCAACATCTTTGAAGAAAGCTTCTAATGCTGGCAGGTTAGCATGAATGTCAGAAAATAATGCAATTGTCATATTGATGAATTATTATTGTTTGTAAGAAATTTCCAGGTTGGGATGGCTAAGGCTGCGCCGCCCACTGTTGCTGTCAAATAGATCCACAGGTGCTCCAGGTGGCCTGATACAATAGCTGGTGCCAGGGATCTGGCAGGATTCATAGACGCGCCGCAAATTGGGCCGGCAAACATTGCTTCGAGTAATACAACCGAACCGATTGCTAATCCTGCAAACATACCTTGCTCCTTACTACCTTGTGCAACATTGATTATTACGAGCATCAAAAAGAAAGTGAGTATAAACTCCAGAATAAAGGACTGGCTATCGCTTCCGGCAGGTAAGGTTGTTCCCAGCAATTCGTTAGAAGGAAATAAACAGCGCAAAATAAGGCTTGCCAGTAATGCGCCTGCTACCTGACTTACTATGTAGGGTGGCAGGTCTTTTAGTGAAAATCTTCTTGCCAGCACAAATGCGATACTAACTGCAGGATTTAGATGAGCGCCGGATATATTTCCAAGAGCATAGATCATGCTCATCACGATTAAACCAAAAGTAATTGCTATTCCTGCGTGGGAAACTGCACCGTTTGTTTCCTGGTTGATAATAATTGCGCCGGTCCCACAAAAAACGATAGCAAAAGTGCCGATCAATTCTGCAAGGTATTTACGCATGCCTAACAAGTTTTAAAACAGGTCAAAGCATCGGGTCCGCAACAGGATACTTCTGCATAAACTGTAATACTGTAAATACCTGACCCTGATTCTTTGTAAGCAGTAATTTCATCGTTTGATAAATACTTACTTAAAATATCATCAGGTATTATTATTTTTTTCTCTTTGCGTACCCGGACACCCATGAACCCACTATCTTCAATCAGGCGCAAATAGTCTTTTCTTTGAATCGCTCCAGCTACACAACCAGCATACATTTCAGCCGCATTCTTAATATTCGCTGGTAATTCACCGACAAGAACAATATCGGAAATACAAAAATGTCCATCGGACTTTAGTACTTTGAATATTTCCTGGAACACCTTTACCTTATTCGGAACAAGGTTTAAAACACAATTACTGACTACCACATCAGCAGAATTTTTTGATACAGGAATGTTTTCAATATCCCCTTGCCTGAATTCAACATTATTAAAGCCTCGTGTTTCTGCGTTTTGTCTCGCCCGCTCAATCATTACAGGAGTAAAGTCAATACCGATTACTTTACCTTTTTCACCCACCGCTGATCTGGCAATAAAACAATCATTTCCGGCACCACTTCCTAAATCAATCACCGTATCTCCCTCTTCTATATTGGCAAACTCTGTAGGAAGTCCACAACCTAAGCCAAGATCAGCATCCGCATTATATCCGTTTAAAGCAGAGTAATCGTCGGACATTATATTATATACTTCAGTGCTACATCCTGTTGAACCACAACAGGACGATTGATTTGTACCCTTATCCTGCAAAGCAATTTCACTATACTTCTGTCTTACTATCTCTTTAAGGTCTTGTTCGGTTGGCATATTTATAATAGTTATGATTGTAATATTACGATAGATTACTCCAAAAAAAATTTAGCAACAACCGTCTTTATCCACGTAGGTTACAAAGAATGCTTCAAATATGGATTTATACTGGTTCCATATTTTTCCATTGATACAATAACAGACACTGGTTCCTTCAATGGTTCCTTTGATCAGCCCGACGTTTTTTAATTCTTTCAGGTGCTGACTTACTGTTGCCTGGGCGAGTCCTAATTCATCTACCAGATCACCGCAGATGCAAGCCTGGGACCTGACCAGGTATTGCAGTATGGCGATCCGGGCAGGATGCCCCAAAGCCTTCATCATCATGGCCAGTTTATTCTGCTTTTCAGTAAAAATTTCTGTCTTTGTAGTGCCCATATACATCGCAATATTACGATATTATTGCAGATGCCCAGGTTTTCTAAAATTATTTTTTCTTAAATAGTTTCAAATTTTCTGCATCTTTTTTTAGCAAGCTGCGTCTATACAAATATTAAACGCAATATTACGATGAAACATAAGCATTTACTTCCTGTAGCTATAGTTGGCGGTGGGCCCGTGGGCTTGGCTGCCGCTGCACATCTTACCGTTAGAAACATTCCCTTTATTTTATTTGAAGCCGGCGAATCAGTTGTTGCCAACATCCGGTCATGGGAGCATGTACGGGTTTTTTCACCCTGGCGATATAATATAGATAAAGCAGCAAAGCAATTATTAGAACCATCGGGTTGGGTAGCTCCTGATGAAGAGGGTCTGCCTACTGGTAAAGAACTGTATGAAAATTATTTTAAACCATTAGCCAACTTGCCTTTTTTAAAAGCTTCAATTCACACGAATAGCAGGGTGATGGCTATCGGTAGAAAAAACATGGATAAGATGAAAAGTTGGGGCCGTGAACTATGGCCTTTTGTGTTACAGGTTCATAAAAAAGATGCCGGGATTTCTTTTTATGAAGTAAGAGCAGTTATAGATGCATCAGGCACATGGAATAGTCCTAATCCCATCGGCTCAGGAGGTGTGTTTGCTGTGGGGGAAATGGAAAACAATGATAAAATACTATATGGAATTCCGGATGTTTTTGGCAAGCAAAGGCAGCGTTACAAAAATAAAAGCGTGGCGGTAATAGGTGGTGGGCATTCTGCTATTAATACGATCATTGAATTAAATAAACTAAAAGACGAGTATCCTGATACATCAATTCATTGGAT
>Ga0190272_10000852_pt1 | contig 14938 bp, 15 predicted proteins | sample Popmic504T_FD_133746 | JGI IMG/M metagenome (GOLD analysis project Ga0190272, IMG submission 133746) | Populus adjacent soil microbial communities from riparian zone of Shoshone River, Wyoming, USA - 504 T | ecosystem: Environmental > Terrestrial > Soil > Riparian zone | place: USA: Wyoming... | reverse complement strand
GTGGCGCCTAACTTTAGAGTCTGTCCTAAATCGGCGCCGCAAACGCCAAAAGGGGGGAAGTAGCTTTTGTCAGAAGTGATCATCCATGATGACGAGAACTTTGAGCGCGCGCTCAAACGCTTCAAGAAGAAGTGTGAGAAAGCGGGCATTCTCTCCGATCTCCGCAAGCACCGTCATTACGAGAAGCCGAGCGAGCGCAGGAAGCGCAAGCTGAACACGGCGATGCGGAAAAATCGTCGTACACGCACCCCCAGATAGTGGCAGATCTGCTCGCCCGCCTCACGGGCGATCTGAACTCGGCGAGAAAATCCCAGAACAAGGCTGGCACTCTGCTCTTGAGCACGGTGATCTCCGAGATCAAGAACAAGAAGATCGAGCTTAGGCGCGATCCCGTCGATGCGGATGTCATCGACGTGATCCGCAAGTCGATCAAGCGCCGCCGCGAGTCGATCGAGATGTACGCGAAAGGTGGGCGTCAGGACCTCGCCGACAAGGAACAGAGTGAAGCGGCGGCTCTGGAGAAATACCTTCCCGCCCAGGTGAGCGACGACGAGCTCCGTGCCGCGGTGAAGCAGGCAATTGCCGGCGGCGCCACCCAGATCGGCGCTGTCATGGGAAAAGTTTTGCCTCAGTTCAAGGGCAGAGCGGAGGGCGGAGTGATCAACGCCATCGCTCGGGAAGAGCTGAGCAAGTCGTAGGAGTCGGGGTAGTGCCGAGGGGATCCAAGTGATGAGTCGACAGTGGGTCAGTTGTAGTTGATAGTGCCTGCTCGCGCGCCGACCTCCGCCTCGCTTTATTCGCGGATAGCTGAACTGGCCTACTACAACTCAGGACTGTCCCCTCAACACTTGGATCCCCTCTCCGTTCGCGAGGAGGTTGTAGCGCCCTCGATGCCTTGGTCGCGATGAATCTGCACGCACTGAACGTTCTGGAATTCCCCCGCACACTCGCTCTCATCTCCGAGCGCGCCACTTCGTCACTCGGCGCTGAGCGAGTCCGCGAGCTCCTTCCTCAGTCGGACATTGCGGCAATCGAGCGCGAGCATTCGCGTGTCGCCGCAGTACGCGCGCTCCTCAGCGCCGAGGATCCGTGGAGTCTTACTCGTGTCCCGGACGCCCGGTCGGCGTTGACACGTTTGCGCGTGGAGGGCGCGTCACTCGCCGCGCCCGATCTTCTCGTCATCGCCACGCTGTTCCGCAGCTCGCGGCTGACACGCGATTCGTTGCGAAGCGATCGAATTCCTCCGCTCGCGGCGGCGGTGCTCGCGCCACAGATAAGCGTTCTCGCCGGCGAGAAGTCGATCGAGGACAGGCTCGATCGGGCGATCGACGACGAAGGCGAGGTGCGCGACGACGCTTCACCGGCGCTGCGGAAGATCCGCCGCGAGCTGAAGGGCTCTGAAGGGGAGCTGATCAAGCTTCTCGAGCGCACGATGGCCAAGCTCGAAGACCACCAGCGCGTTGCTGATACCTCCGTTACGGTGCGCAATGGCCGCTTCGTCATTCCCGTTCGACGCGGGGCGCAGGGAGTTGTCGGCGGCATCGTGCACGACGCGTCGGCGACGGGCGGAACCGTCTTCATCGAGCCGCCCGCCGCGGTTGAAGCGGGCAACAGAATTCGGGAGCTGCAAGGCGACGAAGGCGAAGAGGTGGCGCGGATTCTGTTCGAGCTGACTGAAGAAGTCCGTCCGCACCGTGATGCGCTCGCCGATTCCCTGGAAGCACTCGTCTTTCTGGATTCGCTGGTCGCCCGCGCGCGCTTTGCGAGCGAGTTCCGCTGCGGCGCCTTCGATCTCGTCGATGCTTCAGAGGGGTTCAAGATCGTCGATGGACGCCACCCGCTTCTTCTCGCGCAGGGAATCGACGTCGTGCCGTTCGATCTCGAGATGTCTGCGAGCGAGCGGACGCTCCTGGTATCGGGGCCAAACACTGGTGGCAAGACGGTTCTGCTCAAGGCCCTCGGTCTCTTCTCGGCGCTCGTCCAGGCCGGTGTCCCCGCTCCGGTTGCGGCGGGCTCGCGAGTGGCCGTCGTTGACGACATCTTCGCCGATATCGGTGATGAGCAGTCGATTCTCGCGAGCCTCTCGACTTTCAGCGCGCACCTGAAAAACCTCGCCGAAGTTCTCAATTCCGCGACGGGCAGGTCGCTGGTGCTCATCGACGAGCTCGGCTCGGGCACGGATCCAATCGAGGGAGCCGCACTCGGAGGAGCGATCCTCGAAGCGCTGACTTCGCGCGGCACTCTCACGGTCGCGACTACGCACCTGGGTGCACTCAAGGAGCTGGCGATCGAGGTTGAAGGAGTCGTCAACGCATCACTGCAGTTCGATTCGGTCGCGCTCGCCCCGACCTATCGGTTGATAAAGGGTATTCCCGGAAGATCATACGGTCTGAGCATCGCTCGCCGTCTCAATCTTTCGCCGGCAGTCATCGAGCGCGCCGAGCAGCGTGTGCCGGCGGACGAGCGGCGCGTAACCGCGCTTCTCGCCGAGCTTGAGGAGCGAGAGAAAACTCTCGGCACCACTGAGCGCGAGACCGCGGAAATCTCGGAGGACGCCCGGGAACGGGCACGGCGCGTAGCGGAGCGGGAGCGAAACGTCACCGAGCGCGAGCGCGAAGTGGAAAAATCCTCGCGCCAGGAAGCAAGGCGGTATCTTCTCGAGGCGAGGGCCGAAGTCGAGCGCACGATTCGCGAGCTCAAGTCGGCGGCAGTCGAGAATGATGAGGCGGCTCGCGACGCGCGTAAACGTGTTGAGACCCTGGCGACCGAGCAGGGCGCCGAGCTGGATCGGATTGCACGAGAGAGCGGACAACAGGCGAGCACTTCGCGCTCTGAAGGCGCCGATCTGCTCGACGTCGGTGATTTCGCCGAAGTCGATACTCTTGGAGGTCGCGTCGGAAGAATAGTGGAAGTGCGAAATGACGAAGCGGTGGTCGCGGTAGGGGTGATGAAGCTCGCCGTTCCACGTGCTTCGCTACGGCGCGCAAATCCAGTGGCCGCCGCCCCTGAAGTTCGAGTGGCCATTCGTGGAGACTTGCCCGATGTTCCCGCGCCCAGCGAGATCGATGTGCGTGGGATGCGCGTCGGAGAGGTCGAAGACATCGTGATGCACGCTGTAGATGCGGCCGTGCGAGCGGATCTGCGGACACTGCGGATCATTCACGGGAAAGGCACCGGTGCGTTGCGGGAGCGCGTGGCCGAGATGCTGCGCAAGGAATCGAGGGTGACGAACTTTCGTCTCGGGGCGTGGAACGAAGGCGGTGCCGGTGTGACGGTGGTCGAGATCGCGTGATGCCACCGATGACAAGGATCTGGTGGTAGTCCAGTGATCCCTGACGAAACCGTGGAGCAGGTTCGGGACGCCGCTGACATCGTGCAGATCGTCGGTGAGTACGTGAACCTCAAGCGCCAGGGAACGGACTTCCGCGGACCCTGTCCATTCCACCAGGGAACGCACCGCAACTTCTCCGTCTCGCCGAAGAAGCGCATGTACTACTGCTTCGTCTGCCACGAGGGTGGAGACGTATTTCATTTTCTGCAGAAGCGGCTCGGCGTCGAATGGCCGGCCGCGGTGAAACTGGTCGGCGAGAAAGCGGGGATCGAAGTTCGCGAAGTCGAGTCCCGGCGCGAAGGCCCTGACCCAAGGGAGCCGCTCTGGGAAGTGAACGCTACCGCGGCGTCCTACTTCCAGAAAATACTGTGGGACGATCCGCTCGGTGCTCAGGCACGCGAGTACCTCTCCGAGCGCGAGATCTCTCGCGAGGTCGCCGACCAGTTCGCGATTGGATTCGCTCCGAGGGAGATCGGCCTCTTTCGGAACTACATGAATACCCTCGGGTTCGAAGACGGGCGTCTGGTCGACGCCGGGTTGCTCGTCAAAGGGGAAGAAGGCCACGAAGCACGGCCGCGCTTTCGCAGCCGCCTCATTTTCCCGATTTTTGATCCGATGAGCAGGCACGTCGGATTCGGCGGACGATTGCTCGGCCCGGGAGAGCCCAAGTATCTCAACTCGCCCGACACGCCGGTGTTCTCGAAGGGTAAGGTCCTTTACGCATTGAACTGGGCGAAAAACGATATCAGGCGCGAAGATCAGGTGCTGGTCGCCGAAGGATATTTCGATGTCGTGCGCCTAATGGCATCCGGAGTGAAGACAGTCGTCGCAGCAATGGGAACAGCACTGACTGACGCGCAATCCGCGATGCTCAAAAAGCTGACGAAGAACGTTTTCCTCCTCTACGACAGCGACAAGGCCGGCCTCAAGGCGACTTTTCGTTCCGGCGATGAGCTCCTCAAGCAGGGTGTCTCGGTACGCGTCGTTACGCTGCCCGATGGAGAGGACCCCGACACTTTTGTCCGCGGTCAGGGCGTCGCTGCACTAGCCGCGCGCATGGCCGATGCGATCGATGTGTTCGAGCGGAAGATCCAGCTGCTCGAGCGCGCCGGATGGTTCGGCGAGCTCCACAAGAAGCGGAGGGCACTCGACCGTTTGCTGCCGACGATCCGCGCGACCTCGGATGCATTGATGCGCGACCTGTATGTCTCCCGCGCCAGCGAAGTCACGGGCGTCGCGAGGGACGTGCTGGAGCGGGAGCTGGCCGGCAAGACTGCGCCATCGCCCGCCGGGTATGTGCACCTCTCCGGTCCGAGCATTGCGCCCACACAACGCGTTCGTCGCGCCGACCGGCGCGTCCGATACACCGAACGGGGGGCGTCCGCTGAGATGGAGCTGGTGCGAGCGATGCTGACTGTCAGAACACGCGTCGAGAGCATCGCCGAGAAGCTTGGTGACGAAACGTTTCGCGACCCGCATTATCGGGCGATCTACCGCGCGTTGATCGAAGCCGGACCTGACGCCAGTATCGAGGATGTCGCGGCGCTGCTCGACGAGGAAACCATCGCGACCGTCGAAAACATTCTCGCCGAGGATGCCACTCAGATCGATCCTGACCGGACAATAAGCGATAGCCTCGCCACGTTGCGTGCGCGGGACCTCGACCAGAGGCTCGCCGAAATCGACCGGCTGGTCCCGCTGGCCGACACCGGGGAAAAGGACGTCCTTATCGCGGAGAAGCAGTCGATCATGAAGGAGCTGCAGGGAGCGGGACGAAAACACTTCAAGGCGTTCAGACAAAGGAGATCGGGATGAATCATTGGTGTCGGGGGGCGGATGCAGCAGGAAATTGAAGCGCTGCTCGCATTGCAGGAAGACGATCTGAAGATCAGGGAAATCGAAGGTAAGATGCGCGAGCTCGATCCAAAGCTCGCCGAGCTGGACAAGCGGCGTGACCACGCTGCAGCTGCGTTGGCGAGAGCGCAGACCGCGGTTCAGGCGGAGGAGAAGAAACAGCGCGACCTGCAGGGCAGACTAGCCCAGCACAAGCAGATGCAGGAGCGTAATCTCCACCAGCTGGATGACGTCAAGCGAATGCGCGAAGCGACAGCCGCTACAGCGCAGGTTGAATCCACCCGCAGGCTGATGGCTGAGGACGAAAGCGAGCTTCAGACGGTGGGACGGCGCCTCGCTGAGCTCAACGCGGCGGTGGCGAGCTCAACTCAGGCGCTGACGGCGGTCGAAGGAGAACAGGAGTCCACCCGCCCCGAGATCGAATCGCAGCGTGCCGACCTCGAGACTGAGCTCAACGCAGCCCGGCGGGCAAGACAGGACCGTGCCGCCGCCGTTCCCAAGCCGATCCTCGGAAAATACGATCGCATTCGCGGCAAGCGACCTAAGGCGCTTTACACGCTCCGCGGCGGCTCGTGCGGAAATTGTGACACCTCGATCCCGCTCCAGCGGCGCAACGTGATGGCGGGAACTGGCCATATCGAGATCTGCGAAGCATGCGGAGTTCTTCTTTACGCCGAGGGCGCTTGAGCGCTCCTACGCCTGGGTCTAACTTGCGACGGTGACGACGCTCACCTCGAACGTTCCGCGCCCTGCGCGCTGGATTCTTCCGAAGCCTCCGGACGAAGAGGCCATACGGGCCCTGGCCACCGCGTTGTCTCTGCCTGAAATCGTCTCCCGGCTGCTTCTCATTCGCGGCTACGTCAGCGCCGAAGAAGCGAAGACTTTCCTCCGTCCCAAGCTCGACCGGCTGCACGATCCGCTCGGCTTCCTTTCGATGGACAAAGCAGTCGACCGGCTCTCTCGCGCGGTCCGCGACAAGGAGCTCGTGTTCGTCCACGGCGACTACGATGTCGACGGCATGTGCTCGACGACGCTCCTCATTCGAGCGATTCGTGCTTTCGGCGGGGAAGCGACCCCGTTCATCCCGCGCCGCATCGAGGACGGTTACGACCTGAGCGATGCCGGGGTGGATGCCGCGATTGCTGCCGGCGCGAAGGTCGTCGTCACCTGTGACTGCGGTACCACTGCGCTTGCGCCGGTCGCGAGGCTTTGCAAGGCGGGGATCGATGTGATCGTGACGGATCATCACCTGCCGGGTGGACCGCTGCCCGAGTGTATTTCCGTTCTGAATCCAAAGCGCAGCGGGTGTGAGTATCCGGACAAGGATCTCGCCGCCGTCGGTGTCGCTTTCAAGCTGGCCCTCGCGCTCGCCCGCGCGCTCGGCAAAAACGAGAACTTCGTGTGGGCAATGCTGGACCTCGTTGCGCTCGCGACGGTCGCGGATGTAGCGCCGTTGCGTGGTGAGAATCGCGTCTTCGTGCGCTACGGGCTCAGAATGCTCGCGCAAACGCGCAACGTCGGGCTCCGCGCGCTCGTTCGCGCGGCCGGTCTCGATGGAAAAGCGCTCACTGCCGGCCGCCTCGGCTTCATCCTGGCGCCGCGACTCAATGCCGCCGGCAGACTCGGTCACGCCATACGCGGTGTCGAGCTGCTCCTCACTGAGGACGAGCATACAGCGAACGCGATCGCGCGCGAGCTCGAGGAGCTGAATTACAAGCGGCAGGAGATCGACCGCTGGACGCTCGATCAGGCGCGTGAGCGAGTTCTGCAGATGGATCTTGACGACACCTTTGGGATTGTTCTCGCCGATGAGGCGTGGCATCCCGGTGTGATCGGGATCGTCGCGTCCCGGTTGGTCGAAGAGTTCGGCCGGCCGACGGTGCTTGTCGCGCTCTCTGGCGATCACGGTAAGGGATCGGGACGCTCCATCTCCAAGTTCGATCTTCACGGCGCGCTTGGCAGATGCAGCGATCTGTTGCTGCGATTTGGCGGACACCGCGCCGCGGCGGGCGTCACCGTCGCGCGCGACAACGTCGACGCATTCGCGACGCGGTTCAACGAAGTCGCCCGCTCGCTTCTCACACCGGAAGATCTGGTTCCCGAGGTGCGGGTGGATCTCGAGGTCAGCATGAATGGCATGGACGAGAAGCTCGAGTCGTTGTTCCGCCACTTCGAGCCGTTCGGAATCGGCAACCCGACACCTGTGCTGCTCGCGCGGAAGGTTGTCATATCCAAGCCGCCGCGGACGATCGGGCGGGACGGGCTCAAGCTGGTGCTCGATACGGGGACAGGGTCGATCGAAGCGATCGGCTGGGGGCTAGCGCATCGCTCCGGCGAATTTCAGCCTGGCGGGTGTGTCGACATTGCGTTCCGCCTGGAGAAGGACGAGTACCGCGGCGAGAGCCGACTGCAGGCGAGGATCGCGGATATCCGCTCATGCGGCGAATCACCATCGCCGCCTGAGTAGCGGGTGCGCATAGTGGCGGGTCGCTGGCGCGGACGCCGTATCACCGCACCACCGGGAATGCAGGTTCGACCGACGCTCGACCGGGTGCGAGAGGCGTGGATGAGCATTCTCCAGCTCGACCTCCCCGCGGCGAAAGTATTGGATCTGTATGCCGGATCAGGGGCGCTCGGACTCGAGGCACTTTCGCGCGGAGCGAGCTCCGCGGATTTCGTCGAGAAGGATCCGCGCAGCCTGCGCGCACTCGCGGCGAACATTGAATCTCTGGACGCCGGCGCGATCGCGACCGTTCACCGGAAACCCGCGCTCGCTTTCGCCGAGTCGCTGGGGTCGCTCGATTTCGACGTAGTATTTGCCGATCCACCATACGCTGGCGGCGAGGCTGTGCTGTTGGCCGAACGCTGGACAGCGGAACCGTTCAGCCGCGTACTGAGCGTCGAGCACGCAGCGGATGATGCCATGCCTCCGGGAGGCTCGACACGCCGGTACGGGTCGACTGCCATTACGTTCTACCGTGTTTCAGAATCCCAGTAACTGGCGTTCTGTCTCCACCGCTGGGTACGTTCTGGTGAACTCGTCACTCTTCCCCTAGAGGGGATCCAAGTGTTGAGTCGGCAGTGATGAGTTATAGTAAGCCAGTTCAGTGACGAGTAACTTCTCCAGATGTTAGTACACCTGTCGGTGGGAGTGCAGGCACTCATGACTACTACCCGCCACTGCCCACTCGTTACTTGGATCCCCTTTAAGGAAACCGTGGCCACCAGCGAAGTCACCGGTCCCAGCCCCACGTGGTAACTACGGCCGTGTATGCGGGCAGCTTCGACCCGATTACCCGCGGCCACGAAGATCTGATTCGGCGGAGCTGCGAATTCGTCGATAATCTCGTGGTCGCGGTCGCTACCAATTCCGCCAAGCGTCCGCTGTTCACCACTGAGGAGAGGCTCGACCTTATCCGGGTGGCGACGGCGGACAACAAGTGCGTGCGTGTCGAAAAGTTCGAAGGGCTGCTGGTGGATTTCGCGGCGAGCATTCAGGCGTCTCTCATCATTCGCGGACTGCGGGCAGTCAGCGATTTCGAGTACGAGTTCCAGATGGCGCTCATGAACCGGCACATGTCGGAGGAGCTCGAGACCGTCTTCATGGTTCCCTCGGTGGAGACGACATATATCAGCTCCAGCGTCGTGCGCGAGGTCGCGCAACACGGCGGCAATCTGGATGGTCTCGTTCATCCGGCGGTTGCCGCAGCTCTCGCCCGGAAGTTCGCCACCCGGTGAGCTTCGTCGAGCGGATCCGCCGTGCGGCGCGGACCCTCCAGCGGCGGATCGTTTTCCCGGAGGGTGGAGACCCGCGGATCGTTGCGGCCGTTCACGAGATTGCAAAGATGGGGATGGCCAAACCGATGGTCGTCGTAACCGCTGGCCAGGAGACGCCGTCCTTCGAGTCGGAAGTCGGCATCGTCGCCAGGTCGAGTGATCGGTTTTCACCTCTCGAGCAGGCGCACCGCATGGTCGCTGCGGGAGAGGCTGATGTCTGCGTGGCCGGCGTGGTCTACACGACGGGTGACGTGCTACGGAGTGCAATCCGGAATATCGGGCTGGCCCCCGGCGTCCGGATCGCGTCCAGTGCGTTTTATATGGTCCTGCCCTCGAGTGATGTGGCCGACGAGCAGGTAATCACCTTCACCGACTGCGCGGTCGTGCCTTACCCGGACTCCGACGATCTCGCCGACATAGCGATCGCCGCGGCGGCTGACCGCCGCCGAATCGTTGGCGACGAGCCGCGTGTGGCGCTGTTATCCTTCAGCACCCATGGCAGCGCGCGGGGCGCGAGCGTCGAAGCCGCGCGCGCCGCGGTGGGGCTGATAAGGGCACGAGCGCCGGGCCTGGTGGTGGACGGAGAATTGCAAGGAGACGCCGCGTTGACTCCGTCGGTAGCGGCTCGGAAATCACCTTCCAGTCCGATCGCGGGGACGGCCAATGTCCTCGTGTTCCCGTCGCTCGATGCAGGCAACATTGCTTACAAGCTGGTGCAGCGACTTGGCGGTGCGCAGGCGATCGGACCGATTCTTCAGGGGTTCGCCCATCCGGTCGCCGATCTCTCGCGCGGCGCCGACGCCGAGGACATTATTAACGTTGCCGCTATCGCGGCGTTGCAATCCAAATCGGAGATGATCTGAATGAGTTTCTCGATCAAAAAACAGGGACAGGTGGCCGTGGTTGATGTCGAAGGACAGCTCATCGTAGGCAATCGCCAGGAGCTCAAGCAGAAGGTTCTCGACGAGCTCGAGAAGGGCGAGAAGAAGTTCCTCATCGATTTCAGCCAGACCGGCTACATCGACAGCTCAGGCCTCGGCGTTCTCGTGTCGTTGTCGAAGAAGATCCGTGAGCAGGGCGGGGAGCTGCGGCTTGCCAACCTGAACGACGATCTCCAGACGCTGTTCGAGCTCACGAAGCTGGATACTCTTTTCCAGATCTCCGACACACGGGAGCGCGCGCTAGAGAGTTTCTGATGGCCGCTCCCCACGTCGCGTTCGATCTCGAGATTCCTAGCGACGTAGAGTACATCGAAGGAATCGTCGAGCTCGCCCGGCAGCGATGCCGCGAGCTCAACCTTCCTTCAGCCACGTGCTCGCTCAACGTCCCCGTCGCGCTTTCCGAAGCGCTGTCCAATGCGATCCTGCGCGGGAACGAAGCTGTCGGCGGCAAGCACGTGCGGGTGCGCGCGATAGTGACAGATGCCGCGCTGGTATTCGAGATCGTCGACGAAGGCCCCGGCTTCGACCTCGACAAGTGCACCGCCGACTGCACCACCGATGACAACATCACGAAGGAAGAGGGACGCGGCCTCTTTCTGATGCGTCGTCTCGTTGACGAGGTCGAGAGCTTCCGCGATCACGGAAACGTCGTCCGGCTAACGCTGCGTCGCGAGTGAAAGAGCTCGAAGCGGTCCTCGTCGCGTTTCGTGAGGAGACGCAATGCGAGGCCGCTGTCTGGGGCAGCGCAGACGGGCGGTCGGCACCGACGATCATCGCGCGCTCGAGTCCGAACGCGCAGCTCCCGGATGTGTTGCCAGATCAGCCCGGCCAGTCCGTTCCCGCGAATTTCGGAACACTGCTCGTCACCAGGGTTCACTCGGCAAAGAAGATCTGGCTGACAATTGGTCCGTGCGACATGGAGTCCCAGCCTGAGGACCGCCACGTCAATCTGCTGATGCCCGTCGTCGCGCAGTTCATGCAGGCGGCACTCGAGGTCGAGCACGCGGCGACGGAGCTCGCGGAGCGGTACGAGGAGATCAACCTTCTCTACACGATCGGCGAGATCCTCGGCCGAACCGTCACTCTGGAAGACGCGGCGACGACTATCCTCACCGAGATCTCCGAGACGGTAGGGGCGCGCCAGGCATCGATCCTCGTCCACGACGCGCGCACCAACACACTGCAGGCAGTCGCCGCGCTCGGAGTGCCGAAGTCGCAGATCCCGCCGATCAGTGCCGACGATCCGAGCAGCGTGTCCGCGCGAGTCTTTCGCACACAGCACGCGCTCATAGTAGTCGGGAAGGGAATCACGTTTGGAACTGAATCTCCCTATGGCCGTGGGGAAATGTTGTCCGTTCCGATCATGTGGACGACACCGAGCGGAGGCATGCCGCTCGGCGTCGTGAACCTCGCTGACCGGCGCTCCCGCCAGCCGTTCACCGCCGGCGACCAGAAGCTCGTCACTGCGATCGCGACACAGATCGGCACCGCGATTCAGAACGCGAGGCTCGTCAACGCATCGCTCGACCAGCAGCGTCTGCTTCAGGAGATGAGTCTCGCGCACGATCTGCAGATGAAGCTGCTGCCGTCGACCGATGTGGTGCTGCCCGAAGCGCAGGTGACCGCTCGGGTCGTACCAGCGGAGAGTGTGGGCGGGGATTTCTACCAGCTCTTCAAGCTGCGTGAAGGCACAACCGGAATCATGATCGGCGACGTCTCCGGCCACGGCTATCGGGCGGCGCTCATCATGGCGCTCGCGATGAGCGCTTCCGCGATTCACGCGCAGAACTTCAACAATCCCGGGCAGATGCTCGGCGCTCTTCTGATCTCGCTTCGCGAAGAGCTGGAATCGACCGAGATGTTCATCTCGCTCTTTTACGGCGTCGTCGATCCGCCGAACAAGAAGCTGACGTACGCCAACACGGGTCATCCCCACGCTTTTGTCTTCAGCGAAGAGGGGACGTTCACACGCCTCTCAGCGGTGGATCCACCACTGGGAATGCTCGATGAAACGCCGGCCATGGCCTCTCTCTCGTGGGTGCAAGGCAAGGATCTGCTCGTGCTCTTCACTGACGGCATCAGCGACGCGCGGAACGCGAGCGACGAGAGGCTGGGAGAAGATCGAGTCCTCGAGCTCATTCGCGAAAATCGCGACAACGATACGAAGGTCATCGTCGACAGGGTGTTCAAGATGCTCGAGGTGCACACGCGAGCCGTGCCAAGCAGGGACGATTTGACGCTCGTGGTGCTGAGGAGCTGAGGATCGCGCGGCCACCGGGTGGAGAAAGTCGCGGACGGTCCGCGCGCCCGCCGGTGCTCAAGCGATACGGCCAGCATTTCCTGTCGGATCCCGCGATTCTCAGCGGAATCGTCGATGCGCTCGGACCAACGACGGCTGATACCGTCGTGGAGATCGGGCCGGGCCGCGGCTCTCTCACCGATCTGTTGGCTGAGCGAGCGGGGCGCGTCGTCGCCGTCGAAATTGACAAACTGCTCGTGGAGCAATTGCGGAAACGCTACGCGTCCAGACCCAGCGTCGAGATTGTCGAAGCCGATGTGCTTGAGACTGATCTCAACGCGGTCGGCGGCGATGATTTTCTCCTGATCGGCAACGTTCCTTACTACATCACCACGCCGATCATCTTCAAGGCGCTCAACCCGCCCATTCCGCGGCGTTCGGTATTTCTGGTCCAGCGAGAGGTAGCGGAGCGGATGGCCGCCGAAGCAGATACGGAGAGCTACGGCGCGCTCACCGTCAATCTGGCCGTTGTTGCGAAGGTCGAGATCGTTGCCAGCGTTCCGGCGCGAGCGTTCAAGCCTCCGCCGAAAGTGGACTCGTCGGTGATTCGGCTGACTCCGATTGCCGAGCCACTGGTACCGCTCGAGTCGTTGCGCGCGTTTCGAACTTTCGTGCAGGCGGTGTTCGGCCAGCGTCGAAAGCAGTTACAACGCGTGCTGCGTACGGTGGCAGGGCTGGCCGTCGAGGACGCGACCGCGATTCTCGATCGAGTGGAGATCGAAGCTGCCTCGCGACCGGAGGTGATTACTCCGAAACAATTCGCTCGACTCTTTGGTGAGCTTCGACACGGAGAGACTGGGTGAGCCACCGTAATCCTGGCTCTGGGCCGTCAATCCCCGCGATTACTGAGCGCGAATGAAAGTCCTTCGAGCTCCATTGCCATGTTGACGTTCCGTACTGTTACGTCCTGCGGCACTGAGAGCTGAATCGGAGCAAAGTTCAGGATCGCTTTGATTCCCGCGCGAACAACCTGCTTGACGACCGCGGGCGTGCTCTCGGCGGGAGTCGCAACTACCGCAATGTCATACTCGTGCTTCGCGGCGTCTTTCTCGAGATCAGAGATCGATCGTACGGTGAGATTCTCCCACCGCTTTCCGATCTTCGCCTCGTCGACGTCGTAGACGGCCGCGACCTCAAATCCCCGCTCGGCGAAACCACGATACCGCGCCAGCGCGGCACCGATCTTTCCCGCGCCGATGATGCACACCTTCCACTCTTTTCCCAAGCCGAGAATCTCGCGCAGTTTCTCGGATAGCTCGGGCACGGAGTAGCCGAGTCCGCGCTTGCCGAATGAACCAAAGAGCGAGAGGTCCTTTCGAACCTGGGCGGAAGTGGTCCCGCCCAACTGCGCCAGCTCATCGCTGCTGATAGTGGTCAGGCCTCGGCGCTCGATACCCTCGAGGAAGCTCAAGTACAGAGAAAGGCGTCGAACAGTGGATTCCGCGATACGTTTCAAGAGGGCTTGTGAATAAGTTCACAAGGTATCGTGACGAGTGGGCAACAACAACTGCGGACTGCGTACTGCGGATGGGCTGCGCGTTTCCTCCGCAGTGCGCAGACCGCAGGCCGCAGTTGAGCTTCATCCTTTCGTATTCCATTCGGTATGACGTTATCTTCACCGGATGGCGGTCCACGTAACCTCGGAGATCGGCGCGCTTCGCACCGTTCTCGTCCACAGCCCCGGCGCGGAGCTGTTGGCGGTGACGCCGAGCACGCGGGCGGATTTTCTGTACGACGACATCGTCGATGCAGACCTCGCGAAGCGTGAGCACCGGCGATTCGTCCAGGTCCTCGAGCGGTTCTGCGAGGTTCTTCACGTGCAGGACCTTCTCGCTGAGGTCCTTCAGGACACCGAGGTGCGCGAGCTGATCATCCGGGAGACGCTCGACGTCGTTCCCCTGCAGCCACTGGCCGCCGAGCTCCGCGAGCTACCGCCCGAAGCGGTCGTGCGGATGTTGATCGAAGGAAAAGAAGAAGAGCCGGGACCACTGTCACGAACGCTCAACGAATGCAGCTACTCGCTGCCGCCGTTGCCGAACCTCTTCTTCACGCGCGACGCGGCGATGGCGATCAACGAGCACATGATGATCGGCTCGATGCGGTTCCATGCGCGGTGGACTGAGGAGCTGATCATGAAGGCGTTGTTCAGCTCGCACCCGAAGCTCGCGAACAGCGGAATCCTTTACGACGGGTCTGTCGAGCGAAGACTGAATCACACGCTCGAGGGTGGTGATGTGCATCCGCTGCGCGAGGATGTTCTGCTCATCGGATTCAGCGAGCGGTCGAGCCCCGCGGGTATCGACAGCCTTGCGACACTCCTGTTCGAGCAGACCGAGGTGTCCAACCTCATTGTTGTCGTCATGCCCCAGGAAGCGACGGCGATCCACCTCGACATGATCTTCACTCACGTCGACCGCGAGCTGTGCGTGATTTATCCCCCGCACTTCATCGGTCCTTATCGACTTCCGATTCTGCACTGGCAGAAGGGAGACAGCAGCATGCGCGAGCAGCCGGATATCTTCACGGCCCTCAGACATTGCGGGATGCCGATGGAGCCGATTCCGTGTGGTGGATCTCGTCGCATTGTTCAGGATCGCGAGCAATGGGCGTCGGGCTGCAACTTCACCGCACTCAGGCCCGGTGTCGTGACTTCATACGCGCGAAACGAGACGACGCTCAGGGAGCTCGAGAAGGTCGGCTTCAAGATGATATCGGCCTCGGATTTTCTCGCCAGGG
>Ga0190272_10000851_pt1 | contig 14962 bp, 9 predicted proteins | sample Popmic504T_FD_133746 | JGI IMG/M metagenome (GOLD analysis project Ga0190272, IMG submission 133746) | Populus adjacent soil microbial communities from riparian zone of Shoshone River, Wyoming, USA - 504 T | ecosystem: Environmental > Terrestrial > Soil > Riparian zone | place: USA: Wyoming... | reverse complement strand
CTTGTCCGTTGTGCTAATACTGCAATCAGATCCATGTGAATAGTTGGGAATTAAACGATCCTCCGTTCTTTATTATCCTCAGGCGTTCGCTCTGCCAATCATCAAAGGATTTTCAGCAGAAATCCCTGAAGTCATTTTAAAAGGGTCACCCTACCTGTTTCCTGGTGATTTCCTCCGAAAACATCGGTAAACTTTACCTGGTAAATATAAACATCCTGTATAGCTGGCGATTGTCTGTTTGATGCCGCCCCATTCCAACCACAGTTCTTTCCTTCAAAAACCATGTCACCCCACCTGTTCCAGATGATAACAGTATAGCTTATAATTCCGATTCCGTTCGGACTGAATATATCATTGACGCCATCATCGTTTGGCGTGAATGCATTGGGAATATAAATGGTCCAGACCGGGTTCATGTGCACGGTTTCCCGAACGGAATGTTTGCATCCGTATTCATTGATGGATGTGAGTGTAACCGTATACGTTCCTGTATCTGAATAGGTATGATACGTATTCATTTCCGTTGAGGAGCCGCCGTCACCGAAGTCCCACAGGTAGCTGGTAGCGCCCTGTGAAAAGTTTTCAAATGTGATATGGTCCAGCACATTGGTTTCATGCGGAGAGAGCGTAAAGGATGCTACCGGATCAGGATGCACAGTGATAAAGCCCGGCCTGACAACGGTTGCCATACAGCCTTCGAAAGATGTAACAGTCAGGGTTACAGGATAAGACCCGGTTTTGGTATAGGTATGAACAGGATCCGGAATGCCCGCCGTATTCCCGTCGCCGAATGACCAGTGCCATTTATTAATGTAGCTGCCGTCAACAAAGCTTGAATCGTAAAAATTCACAGTCAGTGGTCCGCAGCCTTCAGGAGTCGTTGCACTGAAAAGCGGGACCGGGTTGCTGTTTATATGTATCCCGCTTTCAGCCGTATCCTTGCAACCCAGGCTGCTCGTCGCTTTAAGTGTGACGGAATAATAGCCGGCATTCACATAGCTGTGCACAGGGTTAGTGAGAATACTCACCGGTGTGCTGTCACCAAAATCCCACTCAAATTGTGTAATGGTGCCGGCTGAAATATATGAACTGTTCATAAATTGAATGGGAGTGCCTTCGCAGCTGCCTTTAACAGAAAAACCGGAAACCGGATTCGGGTGGATCATCTGTGTCGCGCTGACCGTCGCAGAGCATCCGTGCGGAGTGCTTGCGGTGAGTGTTACGGTATATGAACCGGGATTGACATACTGGTGCATCACGGCCTGTCCGGTCGAATAAGTTCCGTCACCGAGATTCCATAACCAGCCGGAAGTTCCGCTGGCAGTGGTATTGCTTACATCGGAAATCATAACCACTGCTCCGACACATGCGCCCTGAAGAGATATGAGCGGCTGAGGAACAGCGTATACGATAACCGTATCAGCAGCCACACTCATGCATCCCTGGTCCGAAATGGCCCCAAGCGTGACCGCGTATGAACCTGTGCCTGCGTATAGATGCACAGGTGCAAATAACGTATCGGTTGAATTGTCGCCCATGTTCCAGTTCCAGGATGAGATCTGTCCGGAAGCAATGGTGCTGCTGTTGGAGAAAATTACCGGCTGTCCGTCACAGACATCCTGCATCGAAAATGAAACCACCGGACGGGGATGAACATGGACCTGTTTTGTAAGAGTAGTGATGCAACCGTGAATGCTGGTGGCCTCCAGCGTGACATTAAAGATCCCGTGATGAGGATAAATGTGCGAAGGAGATGGAAGCGAAGAGCTGTTGCCATCGCCAAGGTCCCATGAATATGACAGCGTTCCCCCACCTGCAACCGCGCTAAGGTTCGTCAACTGGATGGCCTGGCCATCGCATGCGACTGTTGCTGAAAAATCAGTCACCGGAAGCGGATGAACCTGTACAGCAGCGGTTGTCGTATCAAGACATCCGTCGGCCGAAGAAGCGATCAAGGTGACGGTAAAGCTGCCAGGAGCGGCGTAAATATGCGACGGTTGCTTAACCTGGGAGGTGCCTCCGTTGCCGAATGTCCAGCTCCATCCTGTGATGAGACTACCGGCTATATGTGAGGAATCAGTAAACTGCACTGGGCTGCCCATGCAGACATCAGTGGCGCTGAACACTGCTACCGGGGCCGGAAGCGCCTGGTAAGTAGCCGAAACGGTATCTGTGCATCCATGAGCGGTTGTGACAGTCAGCATGGGTGTCCATAAGCCCGCAGATCCGTAAACGTGTGATGCCGACGGACCGAGGTGGGTTGTGTTGTCTCCGAAATTCCAGGTCCATGCTGTCAGTGAATCATTTGTGACATAAGACAGGTCGTAAAAAAATGCTGTATCATAAAAGCATGAAGACTGGGATGAGAACGCAGCGACCGGCAGGTTGTGTATCATTACCGTTCCCGATGCACTGGATGTGCAGCCGACCGAAGAGACCGCCGTTAAAGTGACAGGGACCGATCCCGGCTGTGAAAAGATATGCTGGGGGCTTGCGGACTGTGAAGTCTGGCCGTTGCCGAAATCCCAATGCCATGCTGAGACCGTGCCACCGGAAATCGTTGTTGTGTTGACAAATGACACCGGGCTTCCCTGGCAGGCCGGCGCCGCCGTGAATGAGGCTACGGGGTCAGGATGATAACCCAGTGATGAAACGAAGGCCGCAGAGCATCCGGTAAGGTCAGTAACGGTAACCGTATACGGTCCTGCAGACGACACATGTATCTGCTGTGTGGTGGCCCCGGTCGACCATAGGAAGCTGCTTCCCGCATTCCCTGCATCGAATACTGCCGGTGTGCCCTGGCAAACACTCACTGAGGAAGCATTGCTTGCAATATTTCCGCCCCCGAGCGTCACCTGGAATGTCCCGGATTCCGTGCACCCGCCTGCAGCTGTAACGGTAACGGTATACGATCCGGAAGAAGCAGCCTGGATAGCCTGGTCTGTCGCGCCGGTCGACCACATGTAAAGGGATCCCGGGTTTCCGGCATCGAGCATGGCCGACTGGCCGGTGCAGATCACGGGATTGATTGTTATGACGGCAGGCAGTGGATACGACATTACGTCGACCGTATCGGAGCCGGTGCAACCCTGTGCATTTGTAACAACAACCGTATACGAAGTAAATGTCACTGGTGAAACAGTCACCGAGGCTGTGATATATCCGCCCGGCAGCCAGTGATAGGAGCTCCCACCGGACACAGAAAGCGTCACCTGTGAGCCCGTGCATACGGAGGTATCGGGGCCGGCATCAGCCACAGGCAAAGCATTGATCTTCACCTTAACGGAATCTTCGGAGCTGCAGCCGTTGCCTGCTGTAACAACAAGCGTATACCATGTTGTATTGGAAGGCGTGACAGTAATGGTACCTGCTGTGTAATTCCCCGGTTGCCACAGGTAGCTTCCGTTACCTGAACCTGTCAGGGTCGAAGAATCACCCAGGCAGATAACAGCCTGTGGCCCGGCGGAAGCAACCGGAGCGGGAAGCATCGTGATGCCTGTGAAATCGGAAGCTGTGCATCCGTTTATATCAGTAACTGTTACGGTATATGATGATGATGATAAGGGCAAGAAGCTGAACGTCTGGAGGGTGCTGCCGTCCGACCAGAGGTAGGAAATCCCGCCGGATGCAATCAAGGTAGCCTGGATATTGCTGCAGACCGATTGTGGAAGGCCGGCATCGGCTACAGGCGGGGCATATACCTCAACCGTGCCTGATGCGCTGTCAGCACATCCTGCGTCGGAGGTGACCTGAAGCGCGACGTTATAGATACCGGGCTGGCCGTAAGCATGAGCAGGCTGTTTTATATTGGAATAAGTGCCGTCTCCAAAGCTCCAGCTCCAGTACATATTTGTACCCGGGGTGCCATTGCTGAAGAATACGGTATCGCCAAGACATATATCCGTGCCTGAAAACGAAACCTGCGGTAACGGATTAACGGTCACGGAGAAGGTCCTGCTCCCCGTGCAGCCGTTGACATTTGTAATCACCACGGAATAAGCGCCGCCTGCGGATACCGTAATCAGTTGCGTCGTCTGTCCGCCCGGATTCCATAAATAAGTGCTGCCAGGATTACCGGCATTAAGCACCGAGCTGCCTCCCGCGCAGAATGCAACGGCGGTGCTGTTGCCGCCGATATTTCCGCCGGAGGAAACCAGTACGGTCCCCGATGAGCTGCATCCCCATGAATTTGTAACGGTTACGGTATATGTTCCAGGCTGCCCTGTAACCACAGTTTGAGTTGACTCTCCGCTGCTCCAGATGTATGATGAACCCGTGTTTCCTGCATCAAGCGTTGCTATTGATCCCGCGCAAACCAGCGCACCGGGGATGTTCACAACCGGCGTATCGTGGATAAATACCTGGACTGAAGCCGACGAAGAGCATCCCAAAGCATCCGTTCCGGTAACGGTATAAACAGTGTTAACAACGGGGCTTACGGTAATGGAAGCCGTTGTCTGACCGCCCGGCTGCCAGCTGTAAACGGATGCTCCAGTAACGGATATGGTTTCAGATGAACCCTTGCATATATGTGCATCCGGATCAGGCAGGAGGACAGGCTCAGGCAGGATGGTCACTGAGGTCTGGGCCGTAGCGGTGCAGCCGTTGCCGTCTGTAACGGTTACGGTATATGTAGTGGTTGATCCGGGACTTACCTGTAGTGACGGAGAGGTGCTGCCCGTGCTCCATAAATACACAACACCGCCCGATGCCATCATGGATGCCTGGCTGCCGGGGCATACGGACTGGGGCGGAGTAACCTGCGGCGTAACAACCGGAGCGGAATTTACCTGCTGCGTAACCGAAGCGGTGCAGCCCTGCGACGTGATAACTGAAAGGGTAACGGGAAAGGTGCCGGTGGCTCCGAATGCGAACAGCGGATTTTCTAGCGAAGACGTTTGTCCGTTGCCGAAATCCCAGCTCCATGCCGTTATGTTTCCCTGTGACGTGCTCGTAAATGCAACCTGTCCCCCCTGGCAGGCACCGCCTGAAGTTATAAAGGATGGCAATGGCAACTGATGTATAACGACCTGCTGGGTGCTTGTATCGCTGCACCCGGAAGGATCAGCGACTACCAGGGTGACCGTGTAAGACCCGTATCCGGCGTATGTTGCTGAAGGGCTTACCTGTGATGAAGTATTCCCGTTTCCAAAATTCCAGTTATAGGAAGAGATATTTCCGGAAGATCCGTTGTTAAATGTTACGGGCATTCCTTCACAGGCATTGCTGGCGGTGAATTGTGATACGGGATCTTCCTGAACAGTGATATCCTGGCAGACCGTATCCGTGCAGCCGCCTGAAATAACGGCAAGGCATATGGAGTACGTTCCTGGTGAGGCATACAAGTGCGAAGGGTTCTGCAGGGCGGAAACGGAGCCGTCACCAAACGTCAAGCTCCAGCCCGTTATGGTTCCTGAAGTGACCGTGCTGAGGTCCGTAAAGGTAACGGGGTCATTCATGCAGCCTGTCGTCGCGCTGAAGGCCGAAAGCGGACCCGACAGCTGGGTTACGTTGACCGCATCAGAGGCAGTGCACAACCCGTTTGTAACGGTTACCGTATATGTTCCTGCACCTGCCTGCACCGACGATGTTGTTTCCCCTGTGCTCCACAAGTAGCTTACCGTTCCGGAACCACCCGCTGCCACAGCATTCAATGTCGTGGTGCCTGAACAGCTTACAGACTGATCGGGTCCCGCATCGACAGCCAGATTGACAACCGTCAGGCAGTATGAAAACACCTGCGAGCCGAACAGCGGACAGGCATCATCAACAACCCTTACCGTAAAGCAGTGCGGTGTTGATGACACATCGGCCTGACCGGGTGTCCAGCAAAAGGTGCTCACCGGGTGAGGGGTGCCTGCAGTGGTAAAGGTACCAGCGGGAATAGACTGATCCCAGGTCATTGAAATGGTCTGACCGGTATCGGTATCAGAAGAAAATATGTCAAAGCAATATGGAGCGTCGGCGCAGATCGTAGCTGCGAATGAGCCGGTGCTGTCGATGCCCGTTAGTGATGGGAGGATGTTCGTGCAGGGAATCACCGTTATCTGCATGTCGCGCTCAACCTCCCCGATCAGCACGCCATTCCTGTATTCTGAAACGAGCACAGCCATCACCGTGACTTCGATCAGCTGGGGTGTAATGCAGAAATCGCCGGTTGCCGGGTCAAAGCTCATGGGCGGGACTGAATTCAACGGCTGGCTGTTGCTGTAGGGCGAAAGATAAACCACAGGGAAACCCGCGTCGCTCAACGGTGTGATCAGCGAATAAACCAGCGAGTCACCGTCTGTGTCATAAGCGCCGTGGTTGAAGCAGAATTCCTGTCCCAGGCAAACAAACGGTACGGGCTTATTGGTAAAAGTAGGTGAGTTATTGCAGGCTACTGCTACATTATTGAGTGTCGAATAAATATAGATATTCTGGCTTAACGGGGTATTTATCGTTGTGATAGCCCCGTTCCTGCAGCAGAGCAGGTAGCTGAAAGTCCAGTCTGTGCACTGGGCGGGCAGTACCACAGTCCCTTCATATATCCATTCTTCGATTCCTGTAAACACGCCGCCTTTGCATGTTGATGAATCCGTAGGACATATCGGTGTAATTTCCTGGCCTGTTCCTACAATGGGATAAGCTGTAACATAAATGTACTCACCACATGAGATCGAACTGACGTCAATGCTAACCGAAAGCGGAGCGTCAATTCCGAAGCAATCCCTGTAAAAAGAAAGCCGCAATTTGTAGGTATCCGGCCCGATACATTCGTAGGTCAGATCCGCTCCCATGCTATGGGTGGCATTAGAGTCACTGCTGTAAAAACTCAACCCGGCTGCAAGCAATATAGTCACAGCCCTGCAGCGCCACCAGTTTTGGTGAGGCTGTTGTTCTGGTTTCTGATTTTTACTGGCCTTGTAAAGTTGACTCATCGTTCCATTTTAAACACTCAGCACTTTTAAAAAAAGAGGCACAAAGCAATGGAAGCGCTAAAAAAATATGCCCGGTAATCCGTATAAGTGAACAATTTAGGAAATAAAAAGGTGATTATCAATTGTTTTAGAGAACAGAATAAAAAAATTCTGAAAAAGAATGAAAATTAACTGCTGAAATAGAGGGCGGTGCTTGTTCAAATAATCCAATTTATTGCTATTTATATTGTTGATATACAACTATTTACAAAACTTAAAACATTTTCATCATTCAAAAATAGGCACAAATTTCAGGGCAAATACCCGTGCTAAAAATATTTGAACATTTTTTAAATGAGGGGTTTTGGCCAGCCTGATTTATGCATTCCCTTATGAAAGTGAGGTGTTTACCCGGTTAATTCGCGTTGCGATTGGCTATCATAAAAAAAATTATTACCTAAAAGGGGACATACATGGAGGAGGATTATTCAATCTTAATTCATGTGAACTATACTATAGTATATTATCTCGACTTGTTTTGGAAAAGGTTTAAATCCTACGAAAACCTTTTTTCTGATTTGTCATTACCAGAAAAATGAGAAGAGCGTGTTGTAATTTTTCGGTTATGGATGGTCACATAGTTTTTGCAGAGTTTAAACTGCTGAGTATCGACATTGTGTTAAATAACATGCATATCGAACTCGCTGAGGTTTTTAATGATTATCTCAATTCGGAGACATTCACTCTCGAATACCCAGAATACAAAATCGTTTATGAAGAGGAAAACTTCGCTATAATCAGGAACAAAATGAAAAAAGATACGAGGTAGAATTTTAACTTTTTCCCTATATTTGTTTCATAAAATATAAATAGCGTTAGCTACCTGTAGTCAGAAACTGGTAAATTCACACATAATGCGTGGGGCATGGTTTATCCAGTTGAGAGGTATACCAGTACCTTGACTACACATGAGGCGGAGTGGCCCACGCTGTTTTGTTACGGACAACCTGCCGGGGCCAACAGGTTCATAAAATAACCCCGATGAGAAAAACCCTTATTGCACTTTTTATTTTTGTAACTGTTTCTGCCTTTGCTCAGAAAAAGAAAAACGACCCGTACGTTTATATTGGTGACAGCATTTTAGGACAGGATGCGCCTGCTGGTCAACAGCCACGACCTACTGCTTTTTGGGGTTCATCAATGGATTATGCAGTATATGCCTTTAGTAACGTAATGTGGGCGAACCTGAACAATAAAAGGGAAATGCAAAGGCTTCAATATGAGCGTGAACAATCAATGGTAAAACTTGGAATGATAAAAGCGCAATATGCCGGCTACGATACTTTTCCTGCAAAAATTATTGATGGCTGGCATAATGTTGTTGCAACCGATAATTCAAATTTCTGTAAGGACGCTAAAGTGTTGATTAAAAATAATCGTGTAATAAGATTTGTTATTGAAAACTGCATCCCGATTAATTTTCTGGCTACCGGTGAAATTAAAAAAGCAAAAAATATTATCACACTAAAAAACTTCAATGGTGAACAATTGAATTTACTTGAACTTTATTTTCTTTATGATATTGAACAACAGATAGTAGCGCCAGCACCAGGCCTGCCAGGTTATGTTTGTTTCTGGACTGACCATGGGAAGCCTGAAAACATCGTTTTAAAGATGGACGATAAATTGATGGAAAAATTTACGGTTCACTTTGATAAACAACCTGAGTGCTTTGAAAAGGGAACGATTTGCAGGATACTGAAACCGGGCACCTATTCATACTTTGCTGATAAAAGAGGCGGGGCCGGAAGCTGGCGGGGTACTTTTGAAGTTAAACCCGGCTACTGTATCAGAATTGGGTTTTAATCAAATTTTCCATCAAAAAACATAATTCTCAATTCATTGAATAATAACAAAGTTACATCCATTTTAAATGCCTTGTCAAATCTCGATTTGTCTGAATATCCATATGCACAGATCAAACAACTTATAGGGATGTTAGGTAAAGTTGCTATTATTGGCACTACGTTACACCCAGGTAAAAGAATTTACAGAGCACGACCAAATGAAAATGGAGAACATTTTTCAAAATGTTGTGAACTTTCGTACAAGCCTGCAAATAAAAACTTTACCTTTCAAAGAGCAAGTACACCTCAAACAACTATGTTTTACGGGGCTGTCTTACCACCAAATCTTAATTTCGGTGAATTGGATAGCACACAAATTGTAGGTTTATTTGAAGTAGTCGATTTCATGAGAAGCACTGATTCATCCGGAGAAAAAGTATTAACTTTTGGCAAATGGGTTGTAACAAAAAAAATAAATTTGTATTCAGTATTATTTCACAAAAATTATTTAACAAAAAGTAGCTATTCAAAAAAGATGTATGGTGGATATTTGAATTTTTTAAACTTGTTTCCAGCTTTTAGAAAAGATTCTCTTATGATTTCGCATTTTTTTGCAAATCAATTTGCTAAATCAATTACTCCTGTTGATTATTCTTATATGCTATCTGCATGTTTTGCTGAAATGACAGTTGAAAAAGGACTTGCTGGGGTGCTTTATCCAAGCGTTCGTACAGAGGGTAAGGGGTTTAATGTCGCAATAAGCCCTAATCATGCTGACAATTGCTTAGAACTTGAAGCCGTTGGCGAATGTACAGTTTATAAAAGGAAAGGACAAACATTCGTTGACAACGAGCAATCAGCTTTGGTTCTAGTAGGTCAAAAAGAATTTTCATTAAAACCAGTCTTACCGCAATACCATGCTGGCCGTGAAATAATTATGGCTCAGTTATACTCCTCCATTTCATAACGTATTTTTTAATTTATGTCGTTAAAAGAAGAAGCATTTAAAAAAATATCCACGCTTGTTGAAAGATTTCAAGAACAATACGAATCTTATAAAAAAGCTGAATACAACGAAACGCTCACAAGGCGGGACTTTATTGACCCCTTTTTTAAAGCATTAGGCTGGGATATTGATAATGAAAAAGGTTATGCGGAGAGTTACCGTGAAGTAATCCATGAAGATAAAGTAAAGGTTGGAAAGGCTACTAAAGCCCCGGACTACTCTTTTCGTCTCGTCGGAGGTAAAAGGCTATTCTTTGTAGAGGCAAAAAAACCACATGTGGTAGTAAAAGATAATATTATTCCGGCATATCAGGTGCGCCGTTATGGATGGAGTGCCAAGCTACCAATAAGCATTATTACCGATTTTGAGGAATTCGCTATTTATGATTGTACGAAAAAACCTCTTCCTGCAGACAAAGCCTCAGTAGCCCGGATAAAATATTTAACATTCCGGGAATACCTTAAAGAATTTGATTTTATATGGGATACATTCAGCCAGGAACGAGTATTAAAAGGCAGTTTTGATAAGTTCGTCCTGGGTAGCGCAAATAAAAAAGGGACTGCAACGGTTGACAAAGAATTTTTGGAATCACTTGATAGGTGGCGTACATATCTGGCAACTTCAATTAGTTGGAACAACAAAAATCTTAATGAAGATGAAATAAATTTTGCTGTTCAGCAGACAATTGATAGGCTTATTTTTTTAAGAATAGCTGAAGATAGAGGAGTTGAACCTTACGGCACTTTAAAACTTTCTATTAAGCAGGGCGATCTATACCAAAACCTTTTTCATCAATTTGAACGAGCGGATGATAAATACAATTCGGGCTTATTTGATTTCAAGAAAGATAGAATCAGCAAAACACTTTCTGTTGACAACAAGGTTTTAAAAACTATTATCAACGAATTGTATTATCCCGAAAGCCCTTACGAATTTTCGGTTTTGTCAGTAGAAATTTTAGGCAGTGCTTACGAACAGTTTTTAGGAAAAGTAATTCGTGTTGACAAAGCCCATTCTGCCCATATTGAGGAAAAGCCGGAAGTAAGAAAAGCTGGAGGCGTATACTATACTCCTCAGTACATAGTAGAATATATCGTTAATAATACTGTAGGGAAGCTAATTGAAAGTAAAACACCCAAGGAAATAAGCAACATAAAGATTGTTGATCCAGCTTGTGGAAGTGGTAGCTTTCTTATTGGAGCATATCAATACTTATTAGATTGGCATAAGAACTTCTATACTGACAATGGAAAACTTTCTAAAGGCACGAAAAGCAGCCCGCTTACACCTCAAGGGAATCTTACAACCGCTGAAAAAAAAAGAATTTTACTCAATAATATTTTTGGTGTTGATATTGATGTAAATGCTGTTGAAGTTACCAAATTATCACTTCTACTTAAATGTATGGAAGGTGAAACGGAAGCAAGTATAGCTTCCCAATTTCGTTTGTTTAATGAAAGGGCCTTGCCAACCCTTGACGACAATATTAAAGACGGAAATAGTTTAGTTGATATTGACTTTTACCACACACAGTTAGATTTCGGAGAAGATAAGAGAATTAAACCTTTCAGTTGGCAGAATGGGTTTTCCGAAGTATTTAAGCAAGGTGGCTTTGATATTATAATAGGAAATCCTCCATATTTCTCTCTTGACATTGTGAGTAATGAACAGAAGAGCTATTATGAAAATAAGTATTCATCGTTTGCGACAAGGCAGAGCAATATTTATTTCTTCTTCATTGCAAAATCTCATGAATTATTGCAAGAGAACGGGATTATAAGTTTTATCAATGAGAGGTATTATTTTAATTCAAAAAACGCAACCAAGTTCAGGAAATTATTTTAACTAATTTCCAGATTGAACAGATTGTTGATTTCAAAAACATTCAAATATTTGATAGAGTAAACACCCTCACAGTAATTAATACCTTCAAGAAAACGAAAGACAGAGGAGAAATTAATATTATTCAGTTTGAACAAAAAGAAAGAAAACTTGATGAATATAAAATCTATGAATCCAGTCTATATAAAGTATTTGGAGTAAGTCAAAAAAACATTCATGAAAATGATTGGACTTTCAATGATACCAATCTCGCAAATTTCCAAACAAAACTTGAAAAATTCACCCCATTGAATGACCTGGTAAAAATGGGACAAGGAATTAAATCAGGTTTGAACGAGGTTTTTATTGTGGATGAACTCATAATAAATGAATTCGACCTTGAAAAAGAACTTCTGAGGAAATACATCAAAACACGAGATATTCAGAAATATGAAATTCAGTTCAGAAATTTGTTTATGATTTTAGCACTAAATGAAACAAATATTAACGAATATCCAAACACTAAAAAATATTTATCCAAATTTAAGAAGGACCTCGAAGAACGATATCAATTTAATGATGGCGTTTGTAAATGGTTCAGTTTGAGCGTTCCTCAAAACTTAAATTTGTTGCAGGACAACAAAGAAAAAATTTTCACTCCACTCTATTCCAAAGGAAATAAATTTGGTTTTGATGCAGGAGGTAAAAATGGTAACTTTTATATTTTAACTGATGCTTTTGTTTTGGTTAAGAAGCAAGAAATTGATTTGAAATATCTATTAGGGCTTCTTAATTCATCATTACTAAATTTCTTTAATTCAAAATTCGGAAAGCTAAAAAGAGATGGTTACTATGAATATTCAAGAAATACTTTATCAAGGTTTCCAATAAAAACTATCGAAACAAAAGAAGAACTTCAAAAACAAGACGAAATTATAAAATTGGTCAACCAACTTTTGATACTGAATCAAGAAAAAGAGGGAACAAAACTTGCCACAAAAAACTCCCAACTTCAAGGCAAGATTGATTTTTGCGAAAACAGAATAAATGAAATCGTTTATCAACTCTACGAGTTGACAGAAGCGGAAATAAAAATTGTAGAAGGAAATGGATAGAGATACTTTTTTACTATCAGACAAAAGAAAACTGATTGAAACCTCTTTTATAAAAAATGGCTGGGTAACTATTTATGAAATCCAATGCACGGTTGGAATTCTAATTTAAGCTTAAAAAAAACTACATTTTAATGAAAATATTAATAAAACAATTAATAGTTTTTATAATTTACATTTCATTTATGGGATGTAATTCAAATAATTTTCAACCTGATAAAAATAACATTCCAGCTCATGTTTTGGATTCGTTAAGATTAATAAATGAAAATTTAAGAAATTCGGAAGCAAAACCTAATGTGCCAGCTTTACATGCAACTCCATGCAAAATAAAAATTCAAGAAATTGAAAGCCTTATAGCTAAGATGGAAGGAATGGCTAATGAATTAGGAGACAATCCTAATAATTACGATTTAGACAATATAGAACAAGGCAGATACATTAGAAAATGGAACCAGGAGGCACAAAAAATAAATCATAATTCCATTTACCAAAAAAATGACTGCTTTCCCACAATGAATTTTGAGTTAGCTGCTGCAAGGTTAGCTCAGTTAGGTATCTCAATTGCCTTTAATAGTAGAAAGACTGCAAAAAGAGATTTTAAACTTTTTAAAGAACATATTTCAAATGCCAAGGCCGATTTAAATAAAAGCCAAGAAAAATAAGAACGACACTCACCGAATCATATAGGTTACCACCCCCTTCTATAAGACGCCCCCGCCCGGAAAAACCTCCTCCCCGGGTCCTTTTTAATTTCAAAGGTTCAAAAGATAATAGGCTCCTACAACCTGGTTAAGAAGTTAAAAGGAAAACACTATTGGCTGCTTTAGCGGTTCTCATAATAAATGGATTATAATTGTCCTGAAATTAAATTTGCCCGGTTCTGTTCCCCCAGACAACTGAAATGATTAGAACGTGGGTTATAAAGCAATTCACTTGAAAAGTGTAAACCATAGTGTAAACCACAAACAAAAATTTCCTGTAAGCATCTGATATACAGGGGATTATATTCAATGTAAGCGGACCGGCCGGAACTAAGCAAACACGCCCGGAAACAAGCGGTATCATTAGAAATAACTGTTTTTTATGGTTTGCCTGGGTACACAGATGGGTCAGTTGTTTAAGTTGATCCGATACGTTACACCTTCCGGCTTCATGTAAATTTCCCCCGCTCTGCCAAAAAATTTATGAGAATCAATTATCATAATAGTGCCTAATAACGATATTACGCCGGAGGCAATCAATCCATAGGTTTGCGTATCACCGTTATTCTTTATCAGCAATGCGCTGGCTGCTCCTCCAGCAATTCCTAAAAAAGAAAAAAACAACCCTGTGGAATACTCCCTGTAATGTCCGCTCATTTGTGAGGCGTTATACAGCATTGCATTTTCAAGAAGTTCAACCCTACGAGCAAGATCATTTTTTGAATTCTCTTTACTGATTGTAGGCTTTCCTTCAACGACAAGGCTTAGATCATTGACAGTCTTGTCAATTTTAGACTTAGCATGTGAAAAGAGTTCCGATATCTGCTTTCGTTTCTTTTCTTTCATCTGCTGCGACTGGTCCCATAGAGATTCAGCTGAAATTTTTTGATTATCAGATTCGAAATAAAGACTATCTATATTATAATACAAGGTGCCGTTGTCAATGCTTGCATGAATTCTGTATGTGAATTTATACCTGAATTGATATCCATTGTCCGCTACGTACCTGGCTGAGGTTATTTCCGTGCAGGTGATAGACCTTTCGGCTGCGTTCTGTGAATCCGTTACAAACCGAGGTGGTGACAATAAGACGTTTGCCCTGGCAAAGATCGTATCAGAATTTACCTCGACACCTTTCAAGTCACCCGAAAACATAAATTTTCCAGTAGAGGGATCTTTTAGCATTTGCCCGAAAGATATTGCCGGGGATAACAACAGGAAAACTAACAGTTTTTTCATCGGTTTATTTATAATTGTTCACGGGCAATCTTACCCTTTATTAAATACAGTTTTCTATTTTTATCAACCGGAATTTCAAATGAATCAAACTTTTTCTTTCCATTCCTTCGCGTTTCCTCATTGTCGGAAACAACTAAAACGGTTTCAGGCGTGTCATTTTTCAGCAGTCGCTTGATTATCCTGTAATCTGCTGTAATGATTAAATAGACAGCTCAGAATAAAATCAGGCTTTTATCTCAAATTTTTTTGCACCGAACAATGTAACCGTTTTCATAGTTCGGATACATGCTGTGACCAAAAACTGGCACCCGAAATCGCAATCTTCGAAACCTGG
>Ga0190272_10000850_pt1 | contig 14963 bp, 8 predicted proteins | sample Popmic504T_FD_133746 | JGI IMG/M metagenome (GOLD analysis project Ga0190272, IMG submission 133746) | Populus adjacent soil microbial communities from riparian zone of Shoshone River, Wyoming, USA - 504 T | ecosystem: Environmental > Terrestrial > Soil > Riparian zone | place: USA: Wyoming... | reverse complement strand
GACTTCTGTGACTGGTAGTTGCGCCGCTTGCACTCCTGGCACTCCAGGGTCACGGCGATCCTTACGTCTCCACGGGCCATAGCCACCCAAGATAGCGTGGCGCGGCTCCATCCGCCGGGCGACTACAGTCGGGGCATGGAGCTCGATGTCCGGATGCTGCACGGCAAGCGGGTCGCGTTCCGGCGCGCGGGTGCCGGGCCGACGCTGGTCCTGATCCACGGGATCACCAACAGCAGCCAGAGCTGGGAGCCGGCGATGCGACTGCTCGCGCGCGACTTCGACGTGATCGCGCCCGACCTGCCGGGCCACGGCGAGTCCGACCGCCAGCGCGGCGACCACTCGCTCGGCGGCCACGCCTGCGTGATGCGCGACCTGCTGCACGTGCTCGAGATCGAGCGCGCGACCGTCGTCGGACACTCGCTCGGCGGCGGCGTAGCGATGCAGTTCGCCTACCAGTTCCCCGACATGGTCGAGCGGCTGGTGCTCGTCGGCAGCGGCGGCCTCGGGCGCGAGGTCAGCCCGCTGATCCGCAGCGCGGCGCTGCCGTTCGCCGAGCAGGTGCTGCCGTTGCTGACGGCGCGGCCGTTGATCGAAGCGGGCACGGCCGTGGCGGGCCTGATCGGACGGCTCGGGTTCAAGCCGGGAGCGGATCTGGCGGAGGTCTCGCGTGGAGTCGCCTCGCTTGGAGACACGGAGCGGCGCGCGGCGTTCGTCCGCACGGTGCGGTCGGTGATCAGCCCGCTCGGCCAGCGCGTGACGGCGACCGACCGGCTCTACCTGGCCGCCGACCTGCCGACGTTGATCGTCTGGGGCGACCGCGATCCGATCATCCCGGTCGAGCACGGCCGCGGCGCGCACGCGCTGCTGCCTAACAGCCGGTTGGAGATCTTCGAGGGCGCCGGCCACTTCCCGCAGCTCGACGATCCGGTCCGCTTCGCCGAGCTGGTGACGGAGTTCGTGGCCGACAACGACGCGGCTCGGCACAACGCGCGGAAGGTCCGGGCGCGGCTGGTGGCGCAGGACGCCGCGGTCGCCAGCGCCTGAGCCATTCGGCGAGCGGTGTAGCATCGCCGCGCCGATGTCACGCGCCGCACGCACCTTCGGGGGGTTCTTCGTCTTCGCGGGGATCATGCACTTCGTCATCCCGCGGACGTACGAGTCGATCGTGCCGGATGCGCTGCCGGCGAAGCGGGCGCTCGTCTACGCGAGCGGGGTCGCGGAGATCGCCGGCGGCGTCGGCGTGCTGCATCCGCGGACGCGGCGGGCGGCGAGCCTGTGGAGCGTCGCGACGCTCGTAGCGGTCTTCCCCGCGAACGTTCACATGGCGCTGCACCCGGAGCGCTATCCGGTGCCCGGCGGACGGGCGGCGCTGCTGGCGCGGCTGCCGCTGCAGGCGCTGGCGATCGCCTGGGCGCACGCCGCGCGGCGGTGAGGATGCCAGGCGACCGAGTGGGACGGCGCGCGGCGTGAGCGCGCGGCGCGGCCGAACAGCGCGCGGTGAGACTGGCGCGGGCGAGTGGCGCAACTGGGCGGGCGACCAGGCCTGCCGGCCGGCGGCGATCGAGCATCCGGCGACGGCGGCTGAGGTCGCCGAGGCGATCGGACGGGCGCGCGATGCGGGCCGGGTCGTGCGGGTCGCGGGCGCCGGACACTCGTTCACCGACGCCGCGCTGACCGACGGGACGTTGCTGCGGCTCGACCGGATGCGGCGGGTGCTCGAGGTCGACAGCACCAGCGGGCTGGCGCGCGTGGAGGCGGGGATCTCGCTGAACGAGCTGAGCGAGGCACTGTGGACGCACGGGCTGTCGCTCGAGAACCTCGGCGACATCGATGTGCAGTCGATCGCGGGCGCTACGGCCACTGGGACGCACGGAACGGGGTCGCGGCTGCGGAACCTGTCGGCGGGGCTGCGCGAGCTGGAGCTGGTGACGGGCGACGGGTCGCTGGTGAGCGTGTCGGAGGCCGACGATCCCGACGCCTGGCGGGCGGCGCGGGTGAGCGTCGGTGCGCTCGGCGTGGTGACGGCGGTGACGCTGCAGGCGGTGCCGGCGTTCACGCTCGAGGGCATCGACGCGACGGCGCCGCTGGAGGAGGTGCTCGGGCGGGTCGACGAGCTGGCCGAGGGCGCCGAGCACTTCGAGTTCTACGTCTTCCCGCACAGCTCGCTGGCGATGACGCGGACGAACCGGCGCGTCGCGAGAGCGCCGGAGCCGCCCTCGCGCGCGCGGGCGTGGGTGGACGACGTGCTGCTGCGCAACCACGTGTTCGGGCTGGCGTGCGCGGCGGGGCGGCGTGCGCCGCGCCTGATCCCGTCGATCAACCGGCTGCTGGCGCGGGCGTCGGGCACGACGCGGCGGGTCGACCGCTCGTACCGGATCTTCGCCTCGCCACGGCTGGTGCGGTTCACGGAGATGGAGTACGCGCTGCCGCGCGAGTGGGCCGTCGAGGCGGTGCGTGCCGTGCTCGACGTCGCGTCGCGGCCCGGCTTCGCGGTCCCGTTCCCGATCGAGGTGAGGTTCGTGGCGCCGGATGACGCCTTCCTGAGCCCCGCTGGCGGGCGCGAGACCTGTTACATCGCGGTCCACATGTACCGCGGCATGGAGTGGGAGCCGTACTTCCGCGCGGTCGAGCAGGTCATGGACGGCTTCGGGGGGCGGCCGCACTGGGGCAAGCGCCATTTCCAAACGGCTGAGACGCTGGCGCCGCGTTATCCGGAGTGGGACCGCTTCCAGGCAGTGCGGCGGCGGTTGGATCCTGACGGCGTGTTCGCGAACGGCTACGTGCGGCGCGTGCTGGGCGGGACGTAGGCGGGACTATCGTCGGAGCCCCGATACGGACGTAACGGGAGGAGTACGGGTCGCGGTGGACTAGCGTCTGGTCAGGATGGCGACGGGGATTGTGGACAGAGTCGGGGACGAGGTGGCGTGGACGCTGCGGGCGTCGGCGGTGGAGATCGCGGGGGCGATTCGGGCGGGGCGGGTGAGCTCGCGGGCGGTGGTGGATGCGCACATCGAGCTGCTGGAGCGGGTGAATCCGTCGATCAATGCGGTGGTGGTGTCGCGTTATGCGGAGGCGCGGGCGGAGGCGGACGCCGCGGACGCGCGGGTGGCGGCGGCCGGTGAGGGTGAGGAGCTGCCGCCGCTGCTGGGCGTGCCGTGCACGATCAAGGAGTCGATCGCGGTGGCGGGGATGCCGAACTGCGCGGGGCTGCTGGCGCGGCGGGAGGTGCGGGCGGAGGCGACGGCGCCTGTCGCTCAGCGGCTGATCGACGCGGGCGCGATCGTGCTGGGGTTGACGAACACGTCGGAGGTCTGCCTGTGGATCGAGTCGGACAACCGGGTCTATGGGCGGACGCGCAACGCCTACGACCAGGAGCGGATCGCCGGCGGGTCGTCGGGTGGCGAGGGCGCAGCAATCGGGGCGGGCGGGTCGCCGTTCGGGCTCGGGTCTGACGTCGGCGGGTCGATCCGGGGCCCGGCGTTCTTCAACGGGGTGTTCGGGCACAAGCCGTCACTGGGGCTGGTACCGCTCACAGGCGCCTGGCCGCCGGCGCACGGCGAGGTCACGCGGATGGTCGTCAACGGGCCGTTGGCGCGGCGGGCGGAGGACCTGATGCCGCTGCTGCGGATCTTGGCGGGGCCGGATGGGATCGACCCAGTCGCGCGCGCGATGGAGCTGGGCGATCCGGCGGCGGTGTCGCTCGACGGGCTGCGGGTGCTGGTGAGCGACCACGGCCTCAGCCGGCCGCTGGCGCGCGACCTGGGTGCGGCGCGCGAGCAGGCGGCTGGCGCGCTGGCGGCGGCAGGCGCGACGGTCGAGCGGATGTCGCTGCGCTCGATGCAGAGGGCCTACGAGCCGTACCTGGCCGCGCTCGCCGACGACGAAATCGGGCTGCACGCGCTGCTCACCGGCGAGGGAGCGGATCCCATCACGCTGCGCGGGCTGCTCGCGCGCAGCGGGCCGCACACGACGCCGACGCGGCTGCTGCTGGCGGCCGAGTGGGCGTTCGCGAACAGGTTCCCGCGACGGGCGCGCAAGATGATCGCCTGGGGCCGGGCGTTCGCCGAGGAGGTCCAGGCGACGATCGGCGACGGCGTGCTGCTGCATCCCCCCTACCCTGCCGTCGCGCCGCGCCACGGCGGGACCGTCGGGCGCGTCTGGTGGGTGCAGCCGATGGCCGTGCTCAACCTGGCGGCGGTGCCGGTGACGCAGGTTCCGCTGGGGCTCAACCGCGATGGGCTGCCGCTCGGGGTGCAGGTGGCGGCCGGCCCGGGACGCGACCATGTGTCGATCGCGGTGGCGTTGGAGCTGGAGCGGGTGTTCGGCGGCTGGGTTCCGCCGGGCGGCGCGTAGCTCGGATGGAGGATTCGCCGGGTCCTGGCCCGGAAAAGGGTTCGGGCGTCGCGGACCGGAGCGCCGCGTTGCTGCACGAGCGGTTCCCGGCGCTGCGGGAGCGGTTGCCGTTCGTGCGGCTGGGTGAGGGGCCGTCGCCGGTGCGACGGTTGGACGTGGGCGGGGATGAGGTGTGGGTGAAGGACGAGGGGGCGTATGGCGGGCCGTGGGGCGGCAACAAGGTGCGCAAGCTCGAGTGGGTGCTGCCGGACGTGCGAAGGCGGCGACGGCGGACGGTGCTGACGTTCGGGGCGCTTGGGACGAACCACGGGCTGGCGACGGCGCTGTACGCGCGCGAGCTGGGACTGGGCGCGGCGTTGGCGCTCGTCGACCAGCCGGTCGACGACCACGTGCGGGTGCAGCTGGCGCGGCTGCGCAAGTCGGGCGCTGCGCTGCACTTCACGCATACGCGCGCGAGGACGGTCGCGGCGCTGCCGTGGCTGCTCGCGCGGCACGCGTCGCCGTTGCCGCCCTATGTGCTGCCGGCCGGCGGGTCGTCGCCCGTGGGGGCGCTGGGGTACGTGGAGACGGCGCTCGAGCTGGCGGGGCAGGTGGAGGCGGGTGAGCTGCCGGAGCCGGCGTGGGCGGTGGTGGCGGTCGGCACGGGCGGGACGGCGGCCGGGTTGGCGCTGGGGCTGCGACTGGCGGGATTGCGGACGCGGGTGCTGGCGGTCGTGGTCAACGACCTGCTGCGGCTCGACGGGCGGGTGCTGTCGCGACTGGCTGGGCGCTCGGCGCGGCTGTTGCGGCGACGAGGCGCAGTGCTGCCGAACGGAGCCGAGGTCGAGACCGCGGATCTGACCGTGACGCGTGATTGGCTCGGCGCTGGGTACGGGCGTCCGACGGCGGAATCGGAGCGAGCGGCCGCGGTCGCCGCGACGGCCGGGCTCGAGCTCGACCCGGTCTACACCGCGAAGGCCTTCGCGGCGCTGCTCGGCGAGAGCGCGGTGGGGCGACTCGGCGGGTGGGCCCATCCTGCTCGTGCAGACGCACGGGCCACGCGATCGAGCCTCCGAGCGTGCCGGCGGCCGTGTGCCTGGGTAGGGTCGGAGGACAACTACGACGGAGGCTGTGAATGGCTGTCTTGGCGGGATCGTCGAGCGCGGAGATCGATGCGCCGATCGAGCAGGTTTGGAAGGCCGTCGAGGACGTCGAGAAGGCGCCCGACTGGCAGGGCGGGATGAAGGATCTGGAGGCGCTCGAGCGCGACGACCAGGGTCGCCCGACGCTGGTCGAGACCGAGGCCGACGCCAAGGTGACGACCGTCAAGGCGAAGGTCCGCTTCAGCTACGCCGGCCCGACCCGCCTGTCCTGGACCCAGGAGAAGGGCGACCTGAAGTCGCTCGACGGCTCATGGGAGCTCGAGGACCTCGGCGACGGGCGGACGCGCGCGACCTATGCGCTGGAGGGCGACACCGGCCGGATGCTGGGAATGCTGATCCGTGGTCCTGTCGAGGGCAAGCTGATCGACATGCTCGTGAATGCGCGGGCGGACGAGCTGAAGGCGTATGTGGAGGATGGGAGCTAGGCGACGCTAAGGGGGCCGGTGCTCGAGCGCCGGCCCCCTTGATAGGCGCGGTTAGCTGCGCTTTGCCCTGACCGCGGCGCGCTTCGCTTGGCGCTTCGCGGCCTTGGTTTGCTTCTTGGTGCATGGCGTCTTCATGCGGATGTCGGTGTCGTGGCGGCGTCCGTTGTGGCCGTCCATCTCTGACTCGGCTGTGTGGCGGCCGGCGCAGAGGTTGATCTTTGCCTTGCGGGTACGGGTGACGGCGAGGATGCCGTTCTTTCCTCCGTTGATGTTGAGGTTGAACTGGCTGATCGGCGCGTCAGGCACGTTGGCGAACGTGTTGACGAGCTTGCCGGACTTGGTTGTTGAGGACTCGCCGCGGAGGTTGACCGCGATCTCGCCGCGTAGCGCGACGACGATCATCGGCAGGGTGCGGATCTCGTTGCCGGTCTTGGGGTCGCGCCTTACGTTCTTGACGAAGTAGACGTTGCCCAACAGGTCGTTGCGCAGCAGCGGCGTCTTCGCCCTTGCCCTGCCGACGATGCTGCCCCTCGGGCAGTGGTTCTCGAGGTCGGGCTTGGTGCCAGCGACGAACTCACACAGCGCTTGGGCGTTCTGCGGGTCCAACGCCAGAGACTTCGGGAGCCTTACGACTGCCTGCTCGATCCCTGCCTCGCCGACGCCTTGCTGGGTGACGGTCGCCTTCACACCCGGGTGCTTGCCGGTCGTGACCTGCTTACGGCCGGTCAGGGCAAGCTTGAGGTTCGGCTTGAACGGCAGCGCCGAGCAACCCGAGACGCTGAACGGCGTCGTCGCGCCGGCGGTCGCTCCACGGCTGGAGTCGAACTCTGCTCCGACCTGCTTCTGTGCACAGTCGGAGGGGTTGAGCATGAAGTCGGGCCGATCGACGTTGACCGTCACCGACCGGACCCTCAGCGGGATGCCGTGCCAGATCGTCGGCAATGGATCCGAGATCGCCGACACCTCGGCCGTCGACCGATCGACACACACCTTCTGACGGACGACTACATCGCCGAGGTCGGTCTCGGGGCTGGTGCCGTCGAAGGGGCCAGCGACGACTGGGACCTTGACCGCTAGGCCGTAGGCACAGCCCTTGTAGCCCTCTGTGAGGTAGGCGGTGCCTTTCTGCTCCAACACGAACGGATTACCAGTGCCAGCCGCGGCATCGACGGTCCCGATCCGCGAACTGGCCGGACACGCGCCAGCGGCAGCCTGGCCGTCGGTGCACAACGGCACGTCCTTCACGGACGCGAGCAGGCCCTGGGGGAGGCTGGCAGTCAGGCCATGGACCCACTGCTCGCCGTCTTGGCGTAAGAACTTGAAGCTGAACGTCCCGCTGCCGCGCGCCTTGCTCGACGACATCCCCGCCGCCAAGCTGGGAGCGAACCCGAACCCACAGTTGCCGGCAACATTAAACGGCGAGGTGAGAGCAACCGCAGTAGTCCCGCTCCACGGCGTCAACGTCGACCCAGTCGGCGCCGGACCGCAGTCCTGCGGTGTCGCGAGCAAGCCCCGGCTGCCGCCACGCAGTTCAACCTCCAGATGATCGAACGGCACCCTGGGGTTCTCGTCGAATGTCGCGGTCAACCTGCCGGTCTCAGGATCCGCGACCGTCGAGCCGGGCAGCTTGATCAGCAGGCCGTAGCGGTCGTTGCGGACCACCAAGAACAACCTGAGCATCTCGCCCGACATCGGGTCAGTCGACTTCGGCGTACCGAGATACAGCACCCCGCTGAGCGGCTGATCGACCAACGGCGAAGTGACCTCCACCGTCCCGAGCTTCGACGCCTCCGGACAAGACGGAGCGGCCTTGCTCCCAATGCCGATCTCGGCGTCGGTGCAACCCTCGAGGCCCGTGGCCGCGGACGGGTTGACCGACAACCCCTCCGGCAGCTCGACAACCGTCTTCTTCAAATGGCTTGTCGCGAGCTCCTCCGGGTCGAGCAGACCTTCCTGCGGCAGGTCGATCGACGCGTCCAACCCTGAAGCGGAATCCGGCGCTGCTGATGTCGGCTCGACGGCCATCTCTGGGTCGAACGGAACCAGCCCGCAACCGGTGACTGCCGGCGACTCGTCGACGAAGCGGGGCGAGAATTTGTCGATCGCCTGCCAGCTGCTCGTGCTGATCGAGGTCGGCAACGTCTCGCCGGTGCATTCTGTCGGGTTGGTCAAGAACGCCTTGCCATTGGCGGCGTCGGGGTTGCCCTCGAGCATGAACAGCGAGCCGTAGACAGAGTAGTACGGGATGACGCGAGGGGCAGTGACCCGCACCCCGAAATCGCTGTCGCTGCGCACCGACGCCACGGCAGTGATGCGCGACTCGACGAACCCGAAGGTGAATTGGCCCGCGAAGCCATTGGCCGGCTCGTCGTTGTAGATCCATCCGTTGGTCGTCGTCAGACCTGGTGGCCAGTTGCCGACGAACGCCCTGACGTCGCCGACCTGCATGTCCGGGTCACCGCATCCGACCTGGGCCTGGGGGCAGCGGTCGGTGACTGTCGGGTTGCCGACGAACCCCGGCGGTAGATCGACGACGATGTCGCGCGGATCGCCCGCTGGCTTCACAAACCCGTTGGTGGTCAGGTTGGTGTTGGTCAGGAACATCGTGCCGGCGACGTTCGGATGCCCACCCGCCTGGGTGAACGGCTCGCCATCGACGTCGAACGCACCGGCCCAGAACGCCTGGATTCCCGCCTCGGCCTTCTCGTCAGAGACGGTGATCTTTGCGTGATAGGTGTCGCCGTGCGCGGCGCCGCCACCCTCGATCGTCACCGGCACAGTCGAGCTTGCCGCCGCCGTCTCGTCGATGATCAATGGCACCTCGACCGTCGGCGCCGCCGACGTTGTCGTCGTCGTCAACGACGGCACCGCCAGCGAACGGGTGCACGTTACAAGCATCTGGCCCGCACCGGCCGGCCCACAACTCCAACCGCTGCCGCCCTGCGTCCCGACTGCCGACGAGTTCGTCGTAACCCCGGCCGGCAACGGACCGACCGTCAACGTCACCGGACCGCTGCTCGACGCGCCACCCACATTCGTCGGATACACCATCAACGTCCCCGACAAAGTGGGCTGCACCACGACCGCCTTCACCCCGTTTGCTAATGGGCCCTCCCCGCTATATGCGGTCGCGTCGGTGATCGACCCGACCGACGAACCCGCCAACGGCCCGCCATCGAACTCCACGAAATAAGTGATCTGGGACGAAACTCCCCCGATCCCGCTGCCATTCGAAGTCCCACCGGTGACGCTCACGCTCCCCCCGCCCGCGCTGATCGACGGCAACGCGTTCAACGCCGTCTCCACCGTCGCCGCAGCTGCTGGAGCGTCGATCGGTGGCGTCGTCGAGCCACCGAACGTCAACCGAAATGCGTTGATCCCCTCGCCCCCGCCGCGGGTGGCGCCGACGACCGCGATCGTCTGGCGGTCGTTGACGTGCGGCTCGAAGTTCGTCGGACTGGTCGCGGCGAGCACCCGCCAGCCCGGTGCGGCAGCCTCGGCCGGCGGCGCGCTGACGGCGAGGGCGAGCAGGAGAAGGCTCGTGGCAATGGCTGTCGCGGTTGCTATGCCTTTCGACAGACGGCCGCCTGTCGCTGGGATCGCCGATGCTTCGCTCATATCGCTTCTGTTCCTTGTCCCGGAGGTCAACCGTGGGTTGATGCTTCGCCTGCTGTCGTGGCGGTTCATGACGAGGCTCCAGGTAGGCGTACGGTGGCTGTTCGAGCACGAACGCCAGCCTGGGTGACGCGGACGTTCAAGCGAAGCGCCCTACCAGACCGCAACGCCCGCACAGCCGCAAACGACAACCTCACCCTCACCCTCGCAACCCCCGCGGCACCGACGCGTTTGGACGCCACAGCGACCCGCCGTGTCCTGCGACCGACCCGGCCGCTCGCGACGACCCGCACCAGACCAGCCTTGCTGGTCCGCACACGCAGATCGAACACTCCCGAACGCGCAACCCGGCGACGCTGCGCCAACGACACCCGGCCAAGCACAAGCGAGTTCCTGACCGACACCGCGTTCCCGTCGCCGGACCCGCCGCGAGTCTCGACCTTGCTCTCGACCCCCGACGCCCCGCCGTCGCCGCTGCATACTCCGTCGGCGAGCGGATCGCACGGCGTCGGGATCGGCGCCGGCAAAGCGAACCCACCACCAACCCGGGCGTCATAGACATCGAGCTTGGCATCTGTGTCCTGCCAAGTCATCCGATTGATCGTCGTGAAATACACATCGTCGCCACTGTCGCTCGCACCGACGAACGCGACACCCTCACCAGCCCCCGGCGCTCCATGCGGAGAGCTCGCGAGAAACGATATCTGGCCGTTCTCCCACTGATACACATTCGGCCGACCCTCAGTCGCCCCCACAGCAAGCCTGTTCGGAGACGTAAAGAACACCCGCTCCCCATCCGCGGTCAACGACACCGGCGGCACCAATAAATTCCCCGCAACCATAGCGCTGCTCAAACGATTTGCGCTAGCAGACCCGACCGACAGCTGCCTGTCACGGCGACACGACACACACACCATCGTGTCGGTATCGGCGTCATACAGATACGCCTCCCCCGGACCGCCACTGTCATAGCCCGTCACGTTCACCTCGGTCTCAAACAACAACCGTCGACCATCGGAAGTCACCCGCGAACTCCAATAACCACCGCCAGTGGCGTCGGTAAAGCGGGAGACAAAGGGCGACCTGCCAACCCCTCCGCCAGCGACCTTACCGACGAACCGCAGGGTCTCGTCGCTCGACGCGCTCTCCGACAGATACAGGTTGTAGGTGCCCGCGGCGAGATTGGCGGGCTGGGTGTCGCCCCGCCCGGCGATCAGCTGGCCGCGAGCCGCGAAATAGACACGCGAGCCGTCATCGGACGCAGCGAGCACACCAGCCACCCCGGCACCAGCCGAATTGCTCACACCCGACTCCGCAACCGACAGATCGGTCAGGACACCGCTATCGACCGAATACCGATACAAAGCGCATCCCGCGCCATTCGGACCAGACAGAGTCACATCGCAGCTCGTCGGCCCGCCACTGACGCTGTTGGCCGCCAGCCCATAGCGTGCCGTGAAGAACACATGCTCGCCGTCCTTGGACGCCATCTCATACCGCGTGAGGCCATCGTTGGGAACCGCCGTCTGCGACTTCGACACATCGACTGTCGTCGTACCGTTCTCGCGCACGAAGACCGACCGCTTACCGAGCTCAGCCGCCAGCGCACTCGCCTGCCGGGTGGCCGTGAAGAAGATCCGCGACCCATCACTGGAAACCACGTTCAAGAAGCTGTTAGTCCCGTAGCTGGGATTGGATGAAAATTCTAGACTCTCAGCTGACGCCCCGGGGGCCACCGAGGCAACAACCGGACCGCTGGGGCCGGGGATCACCCCGACATTGCGCAACGTGCCGTCAACCCACTCATACAGCCCCCGGACGCCAGCCGAGGACAGCCCCGTGAACTTATACTCAGTAGTGAAAACAACGCGATCGCACTGGCCGCTGGCGCCTGGAACCACGCCAACCACCACCCAAGAGTCGCCACCTAGTTGTTGCGGCTCCAGGTTGGAGATCGTGGTCCAGCTGCCATCAGGGTTTCTCCTGTAGAGGTTCGACTGTCCCTGATCGAGCGCGCCGGTGGGGGCGTCCTCTGCCAGGGCAAGCGGGCTGGCATAGACCCCACAGCTGAGATCGCGCGACAGCGCGTAGGGCTGCGACATGCGACCGGCCCCTGGAGTATTCGTGACGTCCAACGCGGGCGCGTCGAGCTGTGTAGAGGACCAGCCCGTCCCGTCTCGGTCCGCCTTGTGCAACACATCGTTCCCGGTGAGCGAGTCATCCAGCCCATAGGCCATCTGATAGGCGATCCCCGGCCCCTCCGGCGCCGCCTGAAACCTCAGACCGGCTCCAAGGAGCGCGCTGCCACCCGCTAAGGCGACCGGCCCCTTGTCAGCCGGCGACACCAGCTCATAGCAGCGGCCGTCGGTCAGCCCGCAGGAGTTCAGCGTCTCGAACCGCTGGTCGGGACCGGTGGTGGTGCCCGCCGAGTTCTTCGCGATGACGCGGTAGTGGTAGGTGGTCTGGGCGGCGAGCCCCTCGATCGGCTCCTGGGCAACCACGACCTGGTCACCAGCACCGACCTGACGATCGAAGGCAGGGACATTGGTGCCGTAGGCGGGTGTCGGGCCCCACTCGAAGTGGTAGCTGGTGCTCAGACCCTCGGGGTCGATGTGCGCACCCAGCCGCGCGCTGGTCTGGGTGATCTCCTCGGCATACGCCAACGCGATCCGCGGTGGAGTCGGAGGAACCGGAGGGGTGGTGAAGACGACCGTCGAGCTGGTTGCGCTCGGGCCGGTCGTCGCGACGAGGCGCACCTGGTAGAGCGTGTCGGGGTCGAGATCGATCACCGCCTGGCTGACGGTGTGGGTGCCGGTCGACCCGTCGGCGACGTTGGCGTCGGGAACCGGTATCGCGGTCCAGACGACCCCGTTCTTGGTGTACTCGAACCGATACTTCGTGTTGAACGTCGGCGACCCAGGCGCCGGGATCGTGACCGTACCCGTGAACGTTGCGGTCGTCGACTCGATATCGGAGACCGGGTCGATCGTCACGCCCGGCGGGTCGATCGGACCGAGAATGAACACCTGGCCGGTACCCGACTGCGCCATGTTGGTGTAGACACGGTCGGCGGTGCCGATCGCGAGGCCAAGGGCGGTCGTGTTGGTAGTTGAGCTGGTGGTGATTGCCGCGCCGCTGGGATGGGTCTCGACATGCGTGCCGGTGTTGTCGTACTCGACGACCCGGTAGGTCGTGGGTGTCTCCTTGCGCAGGACGAACAAGTGGTCGTTGTCGAGATCGACGGCGAGGTCGAGACCGGCGACCTCATTGGTGATGCCTGTCTCGAAGGTCAGCTGCCCGGGCCCGGAGCCGGGACCGAACGTTGCCGCGGCGCTGGCGTCGGGGGTGAACTTCTGCACCCGGCACGGCGTCGCCGCAGAGCAAGTTCCGTTGGCGGCGAGCGGGCCGCTGGTGGCATAGATCGCGCCGGTGCTGTCAACCGCGACCGAGGTCGGACTGCTGGCGGTGAACTGGCCTGGGTTGTTGCCTCCGGCGGTGGTTTGGCCGGCTTGGCAGGTCGTGCCGGTCGTGCATGACTCGAGTCCGACGGTGCCGCCGGGGATGACGTCCCAGCCAAACGCCTTGTCAAACGACACAGCGGTCAGGACGCCGGCGGTGATCGTGGTGGAGTACTGCGCCATTCGCAGGTTGCCCGGGTCGGGCACGAAGACCCTGCCCGGCGTGGATGGATCGACCGCCGGCCGCGCGAACGGCGTGTTGGCGCCAAACCGGCCCGCGTTCGCGCCGGCCGCCGCGGCGGCCTGACAGCCCGTGGCGGTCGTGCAGAAGTCCGGCCCCGAAGGATTCGGATCCCCAGGAAGCACATCGAAGCCGAACGCGCCGGCGAACTGGCCGGTGCCGGAGAACACATCGACACGCCGGTTGTTTGAGCTGGTCGCATACACATAGCCGTTCGATTGATCGACCGCCAGGCCCATTGGAACGTTGAGCTGACCGGCCCCTGCTCCGGCGAAACCGGCCTTGCACTCGGCGGCCACGGTGCAGACCTCGAGGCCGCTGGCGCCCTCGCGGACGGTCGCGACGGTCGCGGTGCCTCCCGTCAGCGGGTTCGGAGACCCGGCGACCACGGTCATCGCTGCGACATTGGTGTCGGCGAAGCGGGTGCCCTGAAAGGTCACCGTGTAGGGGCCGCCGGTCGGGTTCGGGGAGCTGACCGCGACGTTGCCGGCACCGATATTGCCCAGCGCCTCGAGCGCCGCCTGCACCTGCGCCGCAGTCGCGTCGAAGGCGATGTTGGCCGTCGTGTTGTTAACCGCGGTCGTCGGCGACGGGTTGGGCGTGGTGTAGGCCAACCGGAAATTGCCACCCGTAGCCGTCACGGTCACCGTCTGCTGCTCATTGACCGGCGTGTTCTCAGAACCCGTCGGAGCGGTGATAGCAACCGACCCAGAGCCCGTCGCCGCTTGGGACATCGTGATCGTGTCCGCCCCAACCGCGGTGATCCGCGTGCCCGCCGGGATGTTGGCGCCCGTGATCGCCTGACCCACGACGAACGCCTTGCTCGTCGTCACCACCGACGTGATCTGGCTCGGGTTGGTGGTCGTGCTCGTCGTACCGGTACCGGTCGCACCGCCGGTCACCACATCGGCACCCCAGGTACGAACAAAACCCCCCGTAGCCGTGAACTGCGAGATCCGATGATTCGGGATCGCCTCGGCCACATACACCGACCCCGCCGCAGCACCATTGCCTGTCTGGTTGGCCGCTACGCCACGAGCGAACGACAACTGGCCACCAAGCGCCCCATTCGGCGTATTGCCAAAGCTGCCCAAGCTCGCAAACGGATCAGCCCCAGCACCAGCAGGCAACACCCCACCCAACACCACCAACAAGCCTGCACACACCACACGACCCCGAACACCGAGCCGCCGACTAGCCCCGACCAAAGACGCACCACTCCCCCCACCACAAGACGCAACCACAGCCCCACCCGAAACCCCACGGCCCCGAACGACAAACCCCAACCGGCCAAAGACCGACTGCAGGAACTGGCTGCGAACACGCCTCATCTGTGCTGGTCCTCTCCTCGTTGATCGCGCTCGGCAGGCGCGGAGGCCAGCTCGAGTCATCACTCCTACCCTCGCCTCCAGCCGAAACCAGAGACTTAACAACTAGAGACGAGGTGGTCTACGGCTCTATAAAAACAGGTGTCTCTGACCGCGTCAAGCGACAACCGTCATGGCGGGGCGAGGGGAGCTGCGCGCGCAGCGCCGCGCGGCGCTATGGAACGAGGATCGGCGAGGCAGCCGGTCGCGACTGAGTCCGCGACCGGCCTCGAGGCGAGGGACTAGAGGCTTGATGTGGGTTTATCGGCCGTCGTAGGCGGTGAGGGCTCGTGGTGGGCGGCCGGTGAGGGTGTTGATGTAGATGCCGAGGGTGAGGGCGAGGAGGCGTCCGGCGATGCGGG
>Ga0190272_10000849_pt1 | contig 14963 bp, 16 predicted proteins | sample Popmic504T_FD_133746 | JGI IMG/M metagenome (GOLD analysis project Ga0190272, IMG submission 133746) | Populus adjacent soil microbial communities from riparian zone of Shoshone River, Wyoming, USA - 504 T | ecosystem: Environmental > Terrestrial > Soil > Riparian zone | place: USA: Wyoming... | reverse complement strand
TGGTGCGGGACACGACGGGCGGCGCCGAGCAGGTCCGTGACGAGCTCATCGGCCCGAGCCTCGGCGCGGAGCTGCGGAGCAAGGCCCTCGTCGCGTTGGCGCTGGCGATCGCGGCGCAGCTCGGCTACCTGGCGATCCGCTTCGACTGGCGCCTCGGCGTCGCCACGGTGGTCGCGCTAGCCGGGGACGTGCTGGCCGTGTTCGGCGTCGTCACGTGGCTCGGCGGCCCGGTCGACGGGGTGTTCCTCGCCGCGCTGCTCACCGTCATCGGCTACTCGGTGAACGACTCGGTGGTCGTGTTCGACCGGGTTCGCGAGCTGCGCGGGCGGCGGCCGAAGGACGGCTTCGCCGACGTGGCGGGCACCGCCGTGCTACAGACCCTGCCGCGCACCGTGAACACCGGCATCGGGGTGCTGTGCGTGCTGGCCGTGCTGCTCGCGCTGGGTGGCGGCGCGCTGGCCGACTTCGCGCTGGCCCTGCTCGTCGGGCTCGTCGTCGGCACGCTGTCGTCGGTCACGGTGGCCGCCCCGCTGGCCGTGGTGATCGACCGGCTCAGCCCCGGCGCCGGCCGCCGCCCACGCCGCACCCCCACCCGCACCACTCCCCACCGCACCACCGGCCCCGCCCCCAGCGGCGCCGTGGTCTGATCCCAGAGGGGCGTCTCGCATCCGTGTTGACGTTTTCGGGGCCGCAGAACGTCAATACGGATGCGAGACGTCGCCCGGGAGGCGCCCGGAGTGCCGCGCCAGGTAGGCCACGCCGCGCGGGGAGAGGCGGTACCCGACGTCGAGGCTGAGCGTCAGGCCGAGGTTCTTCAGCTTGCGCACGTCGAGCTTGAAGGGGTCCCGCTCGCGGCCGAGCTCGGCGGCCAGGTCGCCGGCGCGGACCTCGGGCCGCTCCGCGATCAGCCGCAGGGTGTCCAGCGTCCACGGACGGTCGCGGTCCAGCCGACGCAGCCGGGCGGCCAGCGCCTCGTACTCGGCGTCGGACAGGTCGGCGGCCGCGGCCAGCTCCGACCGCGGGTCCGGCCCGTCGGCGAGCCGGAAGCGGATGCGGTAGACGGGCAGGTCGGGCGTGCCGCGCAGGTCGGCCACGAGGGCGGCGACGTCCGGGTAGCCGGCCGCGCTGGCGTCGGCCGCGGTGATCTCGGCCGGCGTCACCACGTCGACCGAGGTCACCTCGATGAGGCCGGCCGCGGTGCGCCTGGTCCGCCCGGCCCGCGCCTGCACCCGCCGCCACCGCCGGAAGGTCACCGTGACGCCGCCGTCGGCGATCCCGGGCCAGAACCGTTTCTCGAACAGCACGGTGACGACGATCCCATGACGTGACGGAAGAAGTCGGCAGGAATAGGCGCACCTAGGATCGGTGTTGAGGGGTACAGCAGTCCTGCCTTGGAAGGGGCGAGGTGTCCGACAAACTTCGCGACGTGATCGTCGTCGGGTCCGGTCCGGCCGGCTACACAGCGGCGATCTACGCCGCCCGTGCGCAGCTGGAACCGCTGGTGTTCGAGGGCAGCCGGTTCGGTGGTGCGTTGATGACCACCACCGAGGTGGAGAACTACCCCGGCTTCCGCGACGGGATCATGGGCCCGGACCTCATGGAGCAGATGCGGGAGCAGGCCAGGCGGTTCGGCGCGGAACTGCGCGCCCAGGACGTCGACTCGATGGACCTCACCGGCGAGGTGAAGACCGTCGCCGTCGACGGCACCACGTACCGGGCGAGGGCCGTGATCCTCGCCATGGGCGCGGCGCCGCGCTACCTGGAGGTCCCCGGTGAGCAGCGCCTGCTCGGCCACGGCGTCAGCTCGTGCGCGACCTGCGACGGGTTCTTCTTCAGGGAGCACGACATCGCGGTGATCGGCGGCGGCGACTCGGCGATGGAGGAGGCCACCTTCCTCACCCGGTTCGCCCGGTCCGTGACCGTGATCCACCGGCGCGAGGAGTTCCGCGCGTCGAAGATCATGCTCGCCAGGGCCCAGGCCAACGAGAAGATCCGCTTCGTCACCAACGCCGTCGTCACCGAGGTGCTCGGCGACACCACGGTCACCGGCGTGCGACTGCGCGACACCGTGACCGGCGAGGAGCGCGCCCTGGACGTGACCGCGATGTTCGTCGCGGTTGGCCACGAGCCGCGCTCCGGCCTGGTCCGCGGCCAGGTCGACATCGACGACGAGGGCTACGTCGGCGTCCGGCTCCCCAGCACCGCCACCAGGCTGGACGGCGTGTTCGCGGCCGGCGACCTGGTGGACAAGACCTACCGCCAGGCCGTCACGGCGGCCGGCACCGGCTGCGCCGCGGCGATCGACGCCGAGCGCTGGCTGGCCGAGCAGGCCCACGCGCACGCCGAACAGCTGGCCCCGGCCGCCACCTGATCCACCGATCCAACTGATCCCGACAGACCCCGGAAAGAATGGAGAGCGCATGGGCGCCAACACCGTGACCGTCACCGACGAGTCCTTCGTCGACGACGTCCTGCAGGCCGACAAGGTCGTCCTGGTGGACTTCTGGGCGACGTGGTGCGGTCCGTGCCGCCAGGTCGCCCCGGTGCTCGAGGAGATCGCGGCCGAGCACTCGGACAAGATCACCGTCGCCAAGCTGGACATCGACCAGAACCCGTCGACGGCGCGCGACTACCGCGTCATGTCGGTGCCGACCATGATCGTGTTCAAGGGCGGCGAGCCGGTGAAGCAGATCGTCGGCGCGAAGCCGAAGGCGGCGCTGCTCAACGACCTCGCCGATTACCTCTGAGTCCGAGCGGCCTCCGAGTCAACTAAGGTATGTGCCGGCGTGCAACCGCACGCCGGCACAACCGTCTTTCCAGGTAGCTGTCAGACGTCTTTCGGACCAGCGATGGGCCGGGGGACACACCCGGGGACACCGTGAGCACGCGGGGGCGCGGTACCGGGCGCACAATTCAAGTCGACGACCCAGACGAGAACCCCCGCGCCGGTGCACCCGGCGCCCGAGCTCGAGCGAGGAGTGCATGCAGCTGCGCCGCGGTGCCATAGGACCCGCAGTCGCCGAGGTGTCAGCCACCCTGCGTGCGTTGGGGCTGCTGAGCGCCATGTCCTCCCATTCGGTGCCGATGTACGACGCCGAGGTCGAGCACGCGGTCCGCACCTTCCAGCAGCGACGTGGCCTCATCACCGACGGCGTCGTCGGCCCCAGCACCTACCGGGCGCTGCGCGACTCACGGTGGACGCTGGGCGACCGGATGCTCGCCTTCATGGTGTCCAGCCCGGTCACCGGCGACGACGTGTTCGCCCTCCAGGAGCGGCTGCTGGAGCTCGGCTACGACGCCGGACGGCCGGACGGGATCTTCGGCCCGCAGACGGAGCTCGCACTTCGCGGCTTCCAGCGCGACTACGGCATGACGGTCGACGGCGTGTGCGGCCCCGCGTGCATGCGGGCCCTGCGCCAGCTCTCGCCCAAGGTCCGCGGCGGCCGCCCGGTGTTCCTGCGCGAGCAGGAGCGGGTGCGCAACGCCGGCCCGCGGCTGCGCGGCAAGCGCATCGTCATCGACCCCGGCCACGGCTGGGCCGACCCCGGGGTCGTGTTCGGCGACGCCTGCGAGGCCGACGTCATGTGGGATCTCGCCAGGCGCCTCGAGGGCCGGATGGCCGCGACCGGCATGGAGGCGCTGCTGTCCCACGGCGCCGCCGGCCACCCGAGCCCCGACGACTCCGAGCGTGCCAGGTTCGCCAACGAGGCCGGCGCCGACCTGCTGCTGTCGCTGCACTGCGACGGCAACTCGTCCCCGCACGCCCAGGGTGTCGCCACGTTCCACTTCGGCACCGGCAACGGCACCACCTCGACCGTCGGTGAGGGCCTCGCCGGCTTCATCCAGCGCGAACTGGTGGCCCGCACCGGGATGCTCGACTGCGGGGTGCACCCCAAGACGTGGGAGATCCTGCGGCTCACGAGGATGCCGGTGGTGCGCATCGAGGTCGGCTACCTGTCCAACCCCGGCGACCGCGCACGGCTGCTCGACCCGGCGTTCCGCGACGTCGTCGCCGAGGGCATTCTGGTCGCGGTGAAGCGGCTGTACCTGCTCGGCGAGAACGACCAGCCGACCGGCACCTTCACGTTCAGCGACCTGCTGCGCCGCGAACTGGCCGCCCCAGCCTAGAAACCCTGCCTAGACCTGATTGCTGGGCTCGTACCGCCGCGTCGAGTAGGCCGGCGCGGGCGCCGCCGTCGTGATCGTCACCGAGTTGAGCAGCCGTTCCAGCGCGGCCTCGACGTCTTCCTTCCACGTCATCGCCGAGCGGATCTCCAGCCGCAGCCGGGGCCACCGCGGGTGCGGGCGGACCGTCTTGAACCCGACGCTCACCAGGAAGTCGGACGGGATCATGCAGCTGGTCTCGCCGTCGGGCCTGGCGTCGCCGAACACCTCGACTGCCTTGACGCCGCGGCGCATGAGGTCCTTGACCACAGCCTGCACCAGCATCCGGCCGAGCCCGCCACCGGCGAACTCGGGACGCACCATGAGCGCGGACAGCAGCACGGCGTCGGGGCTGACCGGCGCGGTGGGGAACGCGGCCGACCGGGGGACCGCTCCCGGCGGGGCGTACAGGGCATACCCGGCGGGCACACCGTCTGAGTAGACGATCTTTCCGCAGGAGCCCCACTCCAGCAAAACGCTGGAGACCCAGGCCTCCTTCTCCAGATCGGTCTGGCCGAAGTCCTCGGCCTGTTCCTTGAGGTGCGGCGCGAGCTCCCAGAACACGCAGTACCGGCACTTCTTGGGCAGGTCGCCGAGATTATCCAGGGTGACGCCGGACACGCGACGTGACACCACACCTCCCGTTGCGCCTGGCTCCGTCCCGCGAACGTCTTCGCAGGTCGCCCCCTGTTGTGCCCCGGACCGGCAGAACACCGGCACCTGAGCCCGTGGAGCGGATGACTCACAGTGCCCCCTGATGAGGATAGGCGCTGTGCCGCTCGCCTGGAAGGCGTACCCGTACGCCCGACCGGCCCATTTACACTCGGACGGACGATAACTGGAATGGCGGAGCACCATGACTACACGACAGGGTGACAGCGGGGGCGGCGTCCCGGTGCCGGATCGAGGCGGCCGCAGCTTCGACCCGCACCTGTCACGCTATGCACAGCGCACGGTCGGGATGACCGCGTCCGAGATCCGCGCTCTCTTCGCGGTGGCGAGCCGGCCGGAGGTGGTGTCGCTGGCCGGTGGAATGCCGTACCTGGCCGCCCTGCCGCTGGACCTGCTGGCCGCGGAGGTGGGCTCGCTGGTGGCCACCGACGGGCTCACCGCCCTGCAGTACGGCTCGGCCCAGGGCACGCCGGAGCTGCGCGGGCAGATCTGCGAGATCATGGCCATGGAGGGCATCAGGGCCCACGCCGACGACGTTGTGGTGACCGTCGGCTCGCAGATGGCGCTCGACATGGTCACCCGGATCTTCTGCGACCCCGGCGACGTCGTCCTCGCGGAGGCGCCGTCCTACGTGGGCGCGCTCGGCACGTTCACCGCGTACCAGGCGCAGGTGGTGCACGTCGCGATGGACGACGACGGGCTGATCCCGTCGGCGCTGCGGGAGGCGCTGGCCGCGCTCGCCGCCCAGAACCGGCGGCCGAAGTTCCTGTACACGATCCCCAACTTCCACAACCCCGCCGGCGTGACCATGGCCGTGGCCAGGCGCGCCGAGATCATGGACATCTGCGCGGCGGCCGACCTGCTCGTCGTCGAGGACAACCCGTACGGCCTGCTGGGGTTCGACGGTCAGACCTATCCCGCCCTGCGGTCCATGGACGCCGAGAACGTCGTGTACCTCGGCTCGTTCTCCAAGACCTTCGCCCCCGGCCTGCGGGTGGGGTGGGCGCTGGCGCCGCACGCGGTGCGCGAGAAGCTGGTGCTGGCGGCCGAGTCGGCGACGCTGTGCCCGCCGGCGTTCACCCAGGCCGTGGTGTCGCGCTACCTGGCCGGGCACGACTGGAAGGGCCAGATCAAGACGTACCGCGAGGCCTACCGGGAGCGGCGCGACGCCACCCTGGCAGCGCTGGAGCAGCACCTGCCGGACGGCTGCCGGTGGACGCACCCCGACGGCGGGTTCTACGTCTGGGTCACCCTCCCGGAAGGGCTCGACGCCAAGGCGATGCTGCCCAGGGCGGTGACGGCGCGGGTGGCCTACGTTCCCGGCACCGCGTTCTACGCCGACTCGTTCGGCAGCCGCCAGCTACGGTTGTCCTTCTGCTATCCGACGCCGGAGCGGATCAGGGAAGGCGTGCGACGGCTGGCCGGGGTGCTGGCCGGCGAGCTGGACCTGGTGCGTACCTTCGGTTCCGGCACCGAGCGGCACCTGTCCGGCCCCCAGTCGCCACGGCCGGACACCGCGTAGAACCCTTACCTGCCAATACTTCCCCGTAGTGTCCACTGTGGACGTCCACAGTGGACGGTCAGGAGAACACCGGTGACCGACCGAACCGTGGCCGTGCTGGCCGGCGGGCTCTCGCACGAGCGCGAGGTGTCCATCCGCTCCGGCCGCCGGCTGGCCGCGGCGCTGCGCGACACCGGCCTCGTCGTCGAGGAATGGGACGCCGACAGCGGCCTCATCGATCGGCTCACGGCGCACCGGCCGGACGCCGTGGTGATCGCCATGCACGGCGGGGCCGGCGAGAACGGCGCGGTGCAGTCCGTGCTGGAGATGCTGGGCGTGCCCTTCGTCGGCACCGATGCCGGCGCGTGCCGCCGGGCCTTCGACAAGCCCATCGCCAAGACGATCCTCACCGAGGCGGGGCTCATCACCCCGGCCTGGGTGGCGCTGCCGCAGTCCACGTTCCGCGAGCTCGGCGCGCCGGCCGTGCTGGCCGCCCTCGTCGCGAAGCTGGGCCTGCCGTTCATGCTCAAGCCCGACCAGGGCGGCTCCGCACTCGGTGCGCACATCGTACGGACCGAGGCCGACCTGCCGACCGCGATCGTCGGCTGCCTGGCGTACTCCGACACGGCGCTCGCCGAGCGGTACATCAGTGGCGTCGAGGTCGCCGTCACCGTCATCGACACCCCGTCCGGCCCCATCGCGCTGCCGGCCGTCGAGATCGAGCCCGACGCCGAGTTCTACGACTACTCCGCGCGGTACACCGCCGGGCTCACCACGTTCCACTGCCCCGCGCGGCTGGAGACGTCCGTGGCCAAGTCGCTGGCCGAGCTCGCCGTGCGGGCGCACACCGTGCTCGGCCTGCGCGACGTGTCGCGCACCGACGCCGTGGTCGCCCCGGATGGCACGGTGTACGTCCTGGAGGTCAACGTGTCGCCCGGCCTCACCGAGACCTCCCTACTGCCGCTGGCCGTCGAGGAGTTCGGCTCCACCGTCGGCGCCGTCTTCCGCGACCTCATCGAACGCGCCATCCGCCGCGGCTGACCCCGCCCCGTTTCACGTGCTGTTTCACGTGAAACACCCGCCTTTCCGCCTACCCCGCCGACGTCGGCGCTGCCGTCCATGAACTCGACAGGACGGTCTGTGGATCATGCTCGAACGACCGTGGTGTCGAGTTCATGGACACCGCGGTCCGCCCGGGAGCGGTTCGGCGGGAGCGGTTCGCGCGGCGGAGGTGGGAGCGGGCTCAGGCGGCGATGAGCTCGTCGGCGTCGGACGGCTCGATCCGGCCACGGCGGCGGAGAGGCTCGACGTCGGCGATGCTCTGCTCGTCGCCCAGGCGGCGCGTCATCCGGGTCAGGGCGGCGCCGGCCACGAGGACCCCGGCGGTGGCGAGGCCGATCGTGAGGACCGGGTTGTCCACGGCCGCGCCCGCCGAACCGGCCACGATCCCGACGGCCACCCACACCACGGACCACACGACGGACGCGATCGCGGTCAGCCGGACGAAGCGCCGCCGTTCCATGTGCAGCGCGCCGGCCACCACGGGGGCCAGCGTGTGGCCGAACGCGATGAACCGGACCGCGATCATGGTCATGGGGGTGGCGTTGCGCATGACCCGCTCGCCGCGCGCCCACCGGTGCGGGCCGAGCCGACGACCGAGGGCGCTGTTCCTGATCCGGTGGCCGCTCGTGCGCCCGAGTTCGTAGCCGAGGTACTGGCCGATGAACGAGCCGATGGCGGCCCCCGCGACGACGACGGGGAGGAACCTCACATCCACGATGCCGGCCGCCAGCACGAGCACGATCTCGCCGGGGGCCAGGGTGCCGAGCACCAGTGTCGCCTCGACGATGCACACGACGACGACGAGCAGGAACAGCCACCCGGGAGCCATCCCGGCATGTGGCAGGAAGTCCGGCACCGCTGATCCCCCTTGGCCTCGGTGATCGCGATCCGGCGCGGCCATCGGGCACGCACGGCGCAGCAGCAGGCGACGCCCGCTGATCCCCGATGGTCCCGGACCGGGCGTCGCAGCCGCGTCGCAGTCCTCGTCGTCGATCACCACAAGGATCTCGCCGGCCGGGGGAGCGGCGCATCCGGGTTATCACCCCGATCAACCCTCGGGTTACCCCGAGGTCCACCTCAGTGGATCACCCAGGGTCCCGGCGGGACCATCGGCACGGAGCGACGGTCAGCGCTGGGGGTCGATGAGCGCGACGATGCGCTCCAGGTCGTCGACGGAGCCGAACTCCACGACGATGCGGCCCTTGCGCTTGCCCAGCTCGACCTTCACGCGGGTGTCGAACGTGTCCGACAGGCGCTCGGCCAGGTCCTGCAGACCGGGGGCCTGGATGGGCTTGCGGGGGGCTGCCTTCGGCCGGGCCGGCGCCGCGCCGCGGGCGAGGATCACCGCCTCCTCGGTGGCGCGCACCGACATGCCCTCGGCGATGATGCGGGCCGCCAGGTCCTCCTGGGCGCCCGGATCGTCGACCCCCAGCAGTGCCCTGGCGTGGCCGGCGGACAGCACGCCGGCAGCCACCCTGCGCTGCACCGCCACCGGCAGGCGCAGGAGGCGGATGGTGTTGGTGATCGTGGGGCGGCTGCGGCCGATCCGGTCGGCCAGCTCCTCGTGCGTGACCTCGAACTCCTCCAGCAGCTGCTGGTAGGCCGCGGCCTCTTCGAGCGGGTTCAGCTGCACCCGGTGGATGTTCTCCAGCAGGGCGTCGCGGAGCATCGCGCCGTCGGCGGTCTGGCGGACGATCGCCGGGATGCGCTCCAGGCCGGCTTCCTGCGCGGCCCGCCAGCGCCGCTCGCCCATGACGAGCTCGTACGCGCCGCCGCGGAGCTCACGGACCACGATCGGCTGCATCAGGCCGAACTCGCGGATCGAGTGGGTCAGCTCGCCCAGCGCCTGCTCGTCGAAAACCTGGCGTGGCTGCCGGGGGTTCGGCGTCACCGCGCCGATCGGCACCTCCCGATAGACGGCTCCGATCTCGCCTGTTTCACGTGAAACATGGTCCGAAGGTGCCGAGGACGAGGACCGCTCAGCGGCACCGTCCGGCTGCGCAAGGGGAGCGGACGGCCGCTGCTGGATGCGGGCCAACCGCTCCGTCGCGGTGCTGCCCGCCGTCGCCGGTCCCGTCGGGATGAGCGCGGCGAGGCCGCGACCGAGACCGCCCTTGCGCGAATCGGTCATGCCCCGTACTCCTCCGTGCTGCCTCTGACCGCGATCTCCTTGGCAGCGTCCACATAGCTCATGGCGCCTCGGGAGCCCGGGTCGTAGGTCAGGACGGTCTGGGCATAGCCGGGCGCCTCGGAGACCTTGACGCTGCGAGGGATCACGGTACGCAGCACCAGGTCTCCGAAGTGCTCGCGCACCTCGTTCGTCACCTGATCGGCGAGCTTGGTGCGAGCGTCGTACATCGTGAGCAGGATCGTGGAGACGTGCAGCATGGGGTTGAGGTGCTGCCGGACCAGCTCGATGTTGCTGATCAGCTGCCCGAGGCCCTCCAGCGCGTAGTACTCGCACTGGATGGGGATGAACACCTCGTCGGCCGCCACCATCGCGTTGACCGTCAGCAGGCCGAGCGACGGCGGGCAGTCGATGAACACGTAGTCGACGTCGAGCTGGTCGAGGAGCTCGGGGGCCAGCGCCTCCTTGAGGCGGGACTCCCTGGCAACCATCGACACGAGCTCGATCTCGGCGCCGGCGAGGTCGATCGTGGCCGGCAGGCACAGCAGGTTCGGGGAGTGCGGGCAGGTCTGCACCGCGTCGGCCAGGCTGATCTCGCCGAGCAGCACCTCGTACACCGACGGCGTGCCGGACCGGTGCTCGACGGCCAGGGCGGTGCTGGCGTTGCCCTGCGGATCGAGGTCGACCACCAGGACACGCAGCCCGTGCAGGGCCAGCCCCGCGGCCACGTTGACCGTGCTCGTCGTCTTGCCGACGCCACCCTTCTGGTTCGCGACCGTCAGCATCCGGCGGCGCCCCGGCCGCGGCAGGCGGTACGAGTCCGGGTGCAGCACCCTGGCGGCGCGCTCGGCCTCCTCCGCGATCGGCGTCCACCCGCTGTCCACAGGGTCGGCCGGGTGCAGGGCCGTGGCCCCGGCAGCGGCCGAACGCGCCGGTCCGGTCAGCCTGGTTTCACGTGAAACACCGGAAACCGCTGCCATCGCCGGGTCCGCCCACTCGCGGCTCACGCTCACGAACGCCTCCTCTTTCGGGCCGGCCGCTGGCCGACACCGGATTGGCCGTGTCCGGCCGCATCATCTCGCGACACGAGCACCACTCGGGTAAGAGGATCCACTATCCCGTCGCCGCAGTCGTGCACCTCGATCGCGCGCCCGCCGAGAGAACGCACCGCCGCGCGGTCCCGGGTGACCTCGTCCATCGCAGTCTGCCCCTTCATCGCGACCAGCAGGCCACCAGGGCGTAACAGCGGCAGCGTCCACCCGGCCAGGCGGGCCAGCGGGGCCACCGCACGCGCGGTCGCCACGTCGGCGCCGGCCAGGGAGTCGATCACCGATCGGTCCTCGGCCCGGCCGCGGACGACCGTCACCGGCAGGTCCAACTCGGCAAGTATCTCCGACAGCCACTCGACGCGCCGCGCCATCGGTTCGAGCAGCGTGATCGTCAGGGACGGCCACGCCAGGGCGAGCGCGACACCGGGCAGGCCCGCCCCGGATCCTACGTCGATGACGCGGGAGTCGTCCGGGATCACCGCCCCGACGACCGCGCAGTTGAGCAGATGCCGTTCCCACAGCCGGTCCACCTCACGGGGACCGATGAGGCCACGCTCCACCCCTGAGGTGGCCAGCAGCGACGCATACCGCACCGCGAGCGACAGCCGCGGCCCGAAGACCGCGGCTGCCACGTCGGGAGCGGCCGGAGCCGCGGCCATTACGACGACGGGAAGACCACCACGCGGCGGCGGGGCTCCTCACCCTCGCTCTCGCTGTGCACGCCCTTGACCGCCGCAACCGCGTCGTGGACGACCTTGCGCTCGAAGGGGGTCATCGGGGCCAGCTTCACCGGATTGCCGGTGGAGAGCGCCTTGTCGGCGGCCTCGCGGCCGGTCGCGGCCAGTTCGGTGCGCCGGGCGGCGCGCCACCCGGCCACGTCCAGCATGAGCCGACTGCGGGCGCCGGTCTCCTGCTGCACGGCCAGCCGGGTCAGCTCCTGCAACGCCTCGAGGACGGTGCCGCCGGTGCCGACCAGCTTCTGCAGGTCCTCGCCACCGTCGATGCTCACGATCGCCCGGCTGGCCTCGACGTCGAGGTCGATGTCCCCGTCGTAGTCGAGCAGGTCGAGCAGCCGCTCCAGGTAGTCCCCCGCGATGTCTCCCTCGCGGACCAGCAGGTCCTCGGTGGGCGCTCCGGATCCGTTGCGCCGGCTGCCGGCCGGGCCGGACTCCGTTCCGGCGTCCGCGGCAGCGTCGTCGGTTCCCTCCGGGGCATCCGTATCAACATCGCCGGCCTCAGGACCGGTCCCGGAACCAACTTCCAGGGTGTCGGACACGGGTGTCTCCTCTCCACGCGCAGGTGCACAAGCAAGGTCTCAGTGGGGCAGTGCCGGGCCGGAACGGCGTCAGCGGCGCTTGCCCTTCTTCTTCTGCGACGGGCGCGGCGTCTGCTTGCGCTGCTGCGGTCGCGAGCCGTTCTGCGTGGACCCGCCGCCGTCAACGGCACCGGCGGCACCCGCCGGCTTCACCGAGCCGTTGGGGGACGCGTCCGGCACGTCGTCCTGCACGCCGGCGGCCTCGGAAGTCCCAGAGGTCTCGGGGACGTCGTCGGCCACCGCACCCTCGAGGGCAGCCGGGCGCTTGGGCTTCGCCTGCTGGGCGGGCTTCTGACCGGGGCGCGGGCCGAGGTTCTGCCGCTGCGTGGTGGCCTCCGCCTTCTTGGCCTCTTCCTCGGCGTCGATCTTGCGGTACACCACCCACTGCTGGCCCAGCGTCCACGCGTTGTTGGCCAGCCAGTAGATGAGGATCGCGATCGGGAAGAAGAAGCCGCCGACGAGCACGCCGATCGGGAAGATGTAGAGGGTCAGCTTGTTCATGATCGCGGCCTGCGGGTTGGCCGCGGCCGCCGCGCTCTGCCGCTCGACCGAGTGCCGCGCGGTCCAGTGGGTCGCGATGCTGGCCAGGATCATCAGCGGAACCGACACCGCGATCACGTACGGCCGGGTGGTGCCGAGCTCCGTCAGCTGCTGCTGCGCCATCGTGATGAACGACGAGAGCTTGGCACCGAACAGGTCGGCGTCGATGAACGACTTGACCTCGGCCTGGTTGAAGATGTAGTTCTCGGTCTTGTTCGGCTTGAATTCCTTGAGCACCTGGAACAGGCCGATGAACACCGGGATCTGGACCAGGATCGGAAGGCAGCCACCGAGCGGGTTGACGCCGTGCTCGGACTGGAGCTTCTGCATCTCGGCGGCCAGCTTCTGCCGGTCGCCCTTGTGCTTCTCCTGGAGCTTCTTGATCTCCGGAGCGAACTCCTGCATCTTGCGCATCGAGCGCACCTGCGAGACGAACGGCTTGAACAGCAGTGCCCGCAGGGTGAACACGAGGAACACCACGGCCAACGCCCAGGTGATGCCGTTGTCCGGTCCGAGGAACGGGACCGCCCCGAACACCTTGTGCCAGAACCACAGGATGGCCGACACCGGGTAGTAGATGAAGTTCAGCACGACTGCGTCTCCTCGGCGCCAGTGGCGGCGGTGCTAGTAGCGAGGGTGGTGCTCCCACGAACCGGCGGTACCGGGTCGTATCCCCCAGGGTGCCAGGGGGCGCAGCGGAGCAACCGTCGGACGGTCAGCCAGCTGCCCTTGAGCGGGCCGTGCGTCCGCAGCGCCTCGACCGCGTACGCGCTGCACGTCGGCGTGAACCGGCAGGTCGGCGGCAGGTACGGCGAGATGAACCGCTGGTACACCCTGAGCGGGGCCACCAGCACCCACACGATCCCCGCCGACACGGCCTTCACGACGCGTCCAGCCCGAGCCTGCCGAGCACCGCGTCCAGGTCGTCCGCCAGCTCCGCGCTGGTGGCCGACGCCGACGGCGGCAGGGCCCGCACCACGAGCAGAGTGCCCGGTGCGAACCGGTGCAGCCGCTGCGTCGCCAGGTGCCGCAGCCGTCGCTGTACGCGGTTGCGGACCACCGACCCACCGACGGAGCGACTGACGACGAAGCCGACGCGCGCCCCGCCGGGCTCGCCGGTCACGTCCGGGGTGGTGCACGCGTGCACCATCAACCTGGAGCGCCCGGCCCGCCGACCGCGGCGCACCGCAGCGTCGAAGTCGACGCGACGGGTCATCCGTGCGGCCGCCGGCAACACGCGGGGCCGCTCAGGCGGAGAGCGTGTCGCGGCCCTTGCGGCGGCGGGCGGCCAGGATTGCCCGGCCGGCGCGGGTACGCATCCGCAGCCGGAACCCGTGGGTCCTGGCCCGACGGCGGTTGTTGGGCTGGAATGTGCGCTTGCCCTTGCTCACTGTCGCCTACTCCCGATCGGTGCACTTACGAAGTTCGTGGTCTCCAGCGCCCTCAGCGGACGCGGCATGGCGCGATCCAGCGCACCCGGCGCGCGGGAGACCTTCCGAGGGTACTCCAGTGGTCACGGGTGTCGTCAAAACGGGGTCTCCCTGGGCGACACGCCGTGTGACCGCCGGTGCTTGCTCCGTTCACAATCTTGTGGCAAGCGCCCGCTGTTGTTAGCGTGCCCCCTCGCGGTTCGGAGCGACCCGACAAGGAGGGCGAGCTTCGCCGCCGCGGGGATGTGGGGAAGTCGGGGCGCCGGGGGGTGAACCCGCCACTTGGGCCTACTGTCATGCACAGCTGTGGACAGGCCTGTGGACGCTTTCGGCCGGCGATGAACGATTTGCGTCCGCGCACGACGCGACGACGAAGGACGGGAGGGGAGCACAGGTGCCGAACCAAGACCTCGACCTTGGACAGGTTTGGGTCCAGGTCGTCCATGAGCTCTCCTCGGGAACCCTGACGCCGACGCAGCGCGCCTGGATGCGGGTGACCCGGCCGCTGGGGCTGCTCGACGGCACCGCGCTCCTGGCCGCGCCGAGCGAGTTCGCCAAGGAGCAGATCGAACGGGCACTGCGGGCCCCGATCACCGAGGCGCTGTCGCGCCAGCTCGGCCGCCCGGTGGCGCTGGCCGTGCGGGTCGACAACCCGACCCCGACGATGTCGACGCCCGCCATGCAGGGCATCGACGGGCCGGTGTGGCCGGAGGCCGACGTGGCCGACGGCTTCGGCGGGCCCACCGGCTCCGGTGGGCCCGACGGTTTCGACCCGTCCGACCTCACCGACGAGGGCGACGAGGTGGACGAGGAACGCGAGGCGCTGGCGACCGTGCACGAGATCTGGCCCACCTACGCCGGCCAGCACGCCAACCCGCGGCCGCCGTCGAGCTCGCAGACGCGGCTGAACGAGAAGTACACCTTCGAGACGTTCGTCATCGGGGCGTCCAACCGCTTCGCCCACGCAGCCGCGGTCGCGGTCGCGGAGGCGCCGGCGAGGGCGTACAACCCGCTGTTCGTGTGGGGCGAGTCCGGCCTCGGCAAGACGCACCTGCTGCACGCCGTCGGCCACTACGCGCAGAAGCTCTTCCCCGGCATGCGG
>Ga0190272_10000848_pt1 | contig 14980 bp, 12 predicted proteins | sample Popmic504T_FD_133746 | JGI IMG/M metagenome (GOLD analysis project Ga0190272, IMG submission 133746) | Populus adjacent soil microbial communities from riparian zone of Shoshone River, Wyoming, USA - 504 T | ecosystem: Environmental > Terrestrial > Soil > Riparian zone | place: USA: Wyoming... | reverse complement strand
GTTGAGCGAGGGTGTAGTGATGGCGAAAAACGAACTCGTTTTCACGAAGTTGTCCATCGCATTAATGCCATCCTGCGTGAGATTGACTGCCGTCTGCCGAAGACCGCTTACCGACGCACCTCGTACGTCGGTCCCGACTACCGCGATACCCGCCTGCAATCCAGCAAGGTCAACCGGATTTCGACCGCCAAGCGGAAGATCGACGACCTGCCTGGTGGTGATCACATTGGTAACGCTGGGACTGGTAGTGTTCACGACATCCTGGGCGGCCGTGACCGTAACAGTCTCATTCGCCAGTCCGACTTCTAACGGTATGGACACCTGGGCGGAAGATGCAACCGAGACAACAATATCGCGGACCACAGCCCGCTTAAAGCCGGCTGCCTCGAGGGAAACTGTGTAGATTCCTGGCTGCAGGGCCTGGAAATCGAAGGTTCCGTTGCTGCTGGTTTCTGCGCTCCGCTCTGCGCCCGTTGCGTTGTTGGTAAGCGTGACGGTCGCGCCCGGTACTACCGACTCTTTCTGATCAACAACCGTTCCTGATAAGGAACCGGTCGTCGTTTGAGCCTGAAGAGCAATCTGGCACGTAAATACGGCCAAAACAACCATCAAGATATTTGTAAACTTTCGCATTTTTCCTCCTCAAGAAATGACTGTTACTGAGTGATTTTCACCCCGACCAACTGGAGCCGGCAGCTCCTTACGGTTGTCGACGAATTCGAGATAGTGCAAAAACTTAGGTAGGCGATTTCTCATCGAGAGCTGCTTCAAGAAACAAGGCTTACTTGGGGCTCAAGGAAGTACCCCTTGAGCACTGGCTGAGACTAATTGCTTTGGTTACCGAACAAGGTTATGGAGTACTCCCTGGTCGAGTGCCTTAAGAATTCTGGGTCCTTATAAAAAGCAACGCGTAATGATGTCCGAGATGATTGAATCGTCTTTGAGAAGCATTTCGCTGAGCGGCAACACTTATGCCACCGCGTCCGACCAGAAATTTGTTCGGTTTTTGTGTCCGAATTCGAAGGGCGATCCATTTTTGCGGATTACCCATCCATTTTTACGGAGAGCTGTATCAAAAGCGGCAAGGGTTGAGGGCAGCGTGAGAGGTACGGACGAAGCCAAGGCCGACGGACTGAAGCGAATTCGAGACCTGAGATACCCGTCCCGAATGTTCCAGGCGTTAGGTAAAGTCTTCCGGCAAGTTAGAGCTTCCAGGGATAGTAAGGGGTTTTGGGGTCATCATCCGAGCTGATGGAAAAATCTACTCTTATTTTTGACGTTGGGCGGTAGTCTTCCTGATTCTGTCGCTTAGATTGATGATTTTGTCGCTTAGGTTGATGATATTGTCCAGATCGCGACTAGCCTGAACGGAGTGCCGAGCATCAAGAACGTATCCGGCATTATCAAAGATTGGATTGTTCACAAAACTCGCAATAAAAGCATCAAGATGAAGCAGCGTAGCTCGAAGCGGCTCCTGCAACACCAATTGTCCTTTGTTAGCTTTATCGGGTGCGGGCAATGACAGCTGGTTCTTCAATCCAGAAGCAAAACGCCTGATCTTTGAGGTGTCGGCCGAAATTTGTTTGTGGTCCAACGGGCGATTCGAAGCGAGTGCGTTAAGCATATCGATATTCGCCAACTGCATGCCCTCGAAGTTTTTTTTAACCTGCTGCAGGTTAATAGTGGCTGGGCTGACTTCCTGATCCTTTTTGAATTTGCCGAGCGTTCTTAATAGAAACTGGCGCTCAGCCAGATCGCGTTCTTTACGCTGCTCTTCCGTCACTACTCTCCCAGGTCCTCTCCTTTGGGCGGTAAGCAGGGTTGGCAGACATAAGATCAGCGTAAGTGCAAATCCAATGAAGACAGCCAGGTGAACTCTGCGGGCAAGGTGCTTTTGCATGACAAGTACCCCCGTATCTTTAATCAATAGGGGAAGAGTAGTGGTGACCAAATTATACTCCCATCTCATCCCGGATAAACAAAAGATTTAGAGAGAGTGCGCGAAAAAACGGACGCAACCTCCGAAAAGACCGCGGCCGGATAATAATCTGAGCGTCGTGAGAGTTAAAACTCCAGACGTCCGGCAAACCGAACAAACGCGGAGGTAAAACCCGTGGTAAGGCGACCAAGTCTTCAGAGTCTTCGTCCCGGTGTTCCTGATCTTTGCCTCGTATACTTACCTGCCCGACGGATTCCCACCTTGATGCCTGAGGAGCTTCGGGTGGGCGGGGAATTGGATCGCGTCCCAAATCGCGGAGGACCTGATTCACACGTGCCAACTCCCGCTTCGCCTGTTCAAATCGATGGTTTGTCAAAGAGCCCGGCATGGGCCACGGCCAATGTTTCGACTCGGAGCTGCTCAGGTGTGGGCCAATCGGGTCGCTGCCAAATCCGTGCTGTCATCATACTCGATTCGATTTATCACCACGCGCTCGAGGTACTTGTTACGCAATTCATTGCCTGATTTTTGCCACGGTTACAACTCCATTCGGCGGTGTCTCTGAAAGCCCAATTAGATTCGCAAATCCGGACTTACCTCAAGCGAGCAGCTTCAAATCAGGACGCCTCAAAGCCTCTGATTAGTTCTTCCTGTTGGTATTGATGTACTCCTCGAGTTTTGTCCGATCAGGATAGTCCGGTTTTTTTCTCAAGAACTCTTCGTATTCCACCGCGGCCTTGTCCTTCATACCTGCCGCATTGTAGAGCCATCCAAGGCGCAAGTGACCTTCCGGTCGGCCCAGCCGAGCGGCCTCGTTCAAATATCCGATCGCCTTAGAGCCCTTCTTGATTTGAATGTAGGCTTCACCCAGAAGAAGATTCGCTTCGGCTGCCTGCGGTTGAGCCTCGACCGCACGGGTGAGGGGATCGATGGCCGACTCGTATTTCTTTTGTGAGGATCTCAGCCTGCCCAGAGCCAGCAATGCCAGAGCGAAGGTTGGTTTGGCCTCAATTGCGCTAAGATAAGCATGTTCGGCATCATCGAGCTTTTCCTGCACGCGGTAAACCATTCCTAATAACGTCCAGGCCTGAAAATCGAGCTTGTCGTTGTCAACAATCTGCTTGAGGAAAGACACGGCCTGATCATACTTGTTCTTGTCCGTGGCTTCTTCAGCCTTTTGGAAAAGCGCATTGTTGACTGACGAACGACTGTATGCATCTGCCGCTGAGATTGTGCCCGGTGTCGATTTTGCAGGAGAGGTTCTGGACTTCCACTCAAATTGAAGATCTTGCCGAAAGTCTGTTCCGAGCGAACCATGGACATTAAAATGGATGCGAGCTACTTCACCGTTTTCTACTTCAATCGCTAGGTCGTATTCCCCGGCGGCTAGATTAGTGAAACGATAGCGGCCATGGGTGTTCACCGTTTGCCTCGCAATGAGCCTGCCGGCTCGATCGTAAAGGAGCAGATTGAGGTGCGAGGGACCAGGCAGGTCTGCTTTATTAACATGCAGGTTGACGTCTCCCCAAATCATATAACCCCTTCCTTGAGCCCCTACCCATTCCGTATATATCGTCGCCAAGCAAGAAGCCCACAGGACCAGAACGCATAATCGAATAGTGGTAGTGCGCATATGAAGAACTGCGTTGCCGGCTTTTGCCGGGATAGACCTGGTCATCATCTTCAAATCCTCCTCAAAACTTTCGTCCTTGCGCCCCCGGGAGCAAGCAAAAGGGCTCCTGAGTTCTCAGGAGCCCTGATATATCACAATTCGCAAACCTGCTAGAGGTTCCAGCAAAATCCGAATTGCATTTGACGCGCCGCAGTCGCCGCTGCTGTGATCTAACCAAATGAAGCAGGTGTAACATTGGCATTCGGCAGAGCGAAGACCTTGTGGTAGAAGGCATTGACGGAATCCCAGCGTACCTGGATTCGCCCCCGCTTCTCGGATATCTTGAAGTTTTCCAAGACTGCGGAATCCAAGCCCCAGAAAATTGGGCTCGCGAAGAACGTTTCGGTTGCTAATCTCCCCATGGTGTGGGAAACGCATCGCCGCAAGCGCCGTCGGGGGATCCGTGAAGAACTGGACGGTTGACGTTGAAGTGGATGAATACCATTCTGCACCGCACTGACATCACCAGTGATAACGTAAAAACTGTTGAACTCGAAGCCCACGGGGAATATGCTTGGCGTGGTGCGACAGGCTACTCGGATCAGACTCTTATACGGGCCTCTTGCTCCAGAGAACCAACGATCTCTTGCAAGCCCGATTACCGCGTAGAAAGTACCGCAGGACGAACCAATACTCATCTGTTATCGTGTGCAATCGCCCGTGAATGATTCTTACGAAACCTTGAACACAGTAGCCTCCAACGGTTCGTCATAATAAACCTGCAAAACCGTAAAGGTCCATTCCCGAGAATTTGTGCCCGGCTGCGAAACAATTTGCAGTTCGTTCGTTATGTTTATGGTGTATGTGAATGGAAGAATCAGCTTGCCCGCCATCTTAAAATCCGAAAAGTCTTCTCTGAGAGAATATCGTTCAATTCTGGAGGACGACCTCACGTCGGTCGAACCTGTTCCAATCCTAGGTTCGATCGTGTATTCATAAGTGCTCCGTATATGCCTGTACGTTTCGGCATCGAAGTAAAGCGTCGTTTTAAGGTCTCCGCTACGCCCCGACGAGTATTTGAGTTTGTAACACTGACGGTCATCAATCTTGGACGTTCCGGCGTATTCGAGTTTTACGGATTTTCTAGATTTGAGGTCGAGCAACGGCCAGGCGGCCGACAATGCTCCGGTAAATAATCCATCTTTCAATATTGAACTTTGAGATTTAAGGAAATCGGCCAAAAAAGTCCTCTTTCCATTGGGGAGGCCCAGCGACTGATCCTTTCCATCGAAGGCCGCTTTTTCATACGGATACAGCGGAGAGTTAAAAATCATCGCATACAAAACCTTGTCTCCTTGTGAAGCTATCTGCCCTGTTCCGTTTAAGATGAATGCCGTACCCAATTTCGATTCGAGCTTTCCTTCACCAACCATTACGCGCGATTTGATCCCCGCAATGACGTCAGCCGGAGCTATCGAAGCGATGTGCCTTGCGATAAGTTCGTCTACGCTGATTTTTGCCGGATTCTTTTGATCCTTATCCGAGGTTTTTTCTTGCTGCGCGCTGACAACAATACTCGAGATCAAAATGACAGCAAGAAACAAAAGTGGTCTTCTCATAGTCCTATATCCTTTCATACAGCTATTACGCCTTTTAGTAAGAGCGTCTTTTATATATATTTTCCAACCCTTTCGAACCGCGGAATCAATCGAACCTCAGATGTTGAGGGTTGTCCCTGACATCGCACATTATACAAAAAAGGCCCCCCGGATATCCGAGAGGCCTGAAGTCTAAAGAAATAGACAAATTGTTACCCGATGAAGGTCAATCAAAAATCGAAACGAAGCGCGAACTGAAGCTCACGTGGCAGGTTCAGAGAGCTCCCGATCTGCCCAAAATTAGCAGAATCCTTGGTCAGATTCGGAACATTAAATGCGTTTGTGTTTGTCACATTAAACGCGTCAACCCTCAAAGTGAACCGCTGCGTTTCGGACCATGGCGCCGTGAATTTCTTCGCTAAGCCCATATCCAATCCCCAAAACATCGGACTTCGAAACGTATTTCGGCTGCCGAGCTCACCGTGCCTGGGAAAACGCAAAGCAGCATTTGCCGCGACCGGATCCGCAAAATACTGAATTTGCGTCACGCCTGTCGGGCCGACGACATCGCGAATGTTCGCCGCAAAAGCAGAAGGGTCCCCAACAACAATCGCTGGGCTGGCCAGGTTAAACCCAATCGGAAACGCCCCGCTTGAGGAACTGATCGCCAACCCCGATCTTGCACTTGCAATCCCTGAAAGCGTCCATCCTCCAAGCAATGCATCGGCCCACTTATTGACACCCCCACCTATAAGTCTGCCTCGGCCAAATGGTAGATCCCAGATGAAATTGGCATTGAAGAGGTGACGGATATCAAAGTCAGACGGCCCACGGCATATATCCGGGTCGGTGACGTCGCAAACCAATCCTCCAACGATTGTGTTGACTACGCTGGAGTTGTTGTCCAGGGACTTCGAAAATGTGTAGTTCACCTCAAATTCGAATCCTCTGGAAAACCGCTTCTGTAAACTTACGAGCATTCCGTGGTAATCAGAAGTGCCCTGGTTCGTAATGTAGGCGTTGGTCGCAAACTGACTACTCATACCGACATTATTGAAAAGTAGTCCATTCGCATTAAGTGACTGAATTAGATCTGCCGTGCCTCCAACTCGGGTTAATGTGGGCTGGAAATTAGCAACCAACTGTGTACAGTTGGCTCCCAAGCCCAATCCGCTGCAGGGGACTCCAAAAGTTGCAATCGAGGCCGGATTCATTTGATTTTCCAACCAGGGCTGCGCCACGATACCTGTGGCCGCAGGACGTAAGGCAGCGACGTTAGCCGCAACGATCGGCTGGATCGCATTCAGAGCGTCGAGTAAGAATTGTCCGGATGCCGGGTCCTTAAAGTTAAGTACCTGCGAAACATCCGACTGGACAAACAAATCCCGTCCCAGGCGGCCGACATAAGAGACGTCAAGCACCATGTTTGCGGGTATTTCCCTTTGTACACCGAAATTAAAGGTGTATGACTTCGGAATCTTGAAGTCATGGTCGATAGTGTAGTTAAACGTACCGAGTGCCAGGCCATCTGCGACACCGTTTGTTACAAACGGCGTTATCGGGCGAGTTACCGACGGGGGAATGCTGACGACCGGCAGGTCTGTAATGCTGACAAAGCGGGGATCGTTCAGCAATGCCGTGTTGGCATTTACATTACCGAAATTCCTTGCCGCGTTTGAAGCGAATAGGTAGTCAACCTGGTTCTGAATAAATGTAATAGCTCCGGCGACACGGTCGTAGACCATTGAGGCATTTCCTCGGATAACGGTCTTTCTCTCGCCGAAGATCTTGCCAAACACGCCGTCTCTGAATGACGGATTGTAAGCAAAGCCCATCCTGGGTGCAAAATTCTTATAATCGGTCTCGTAGTAAGGGGCTCCATTGTTCGCCTTTCCGCTCAGATTGTAAACCAGAAACGGCTCCGACGAATTCGAACGAATGCCTGCCGCGGCGTTTGCAACTCTGGTAGCCAGTAAAGACTCCCAATCCGTCGTATTGTCCGCCTGCAAACCGTTACGCTCATAAGGCGCAGGATACAGGTGATATCGAACGCCGAGATTTAACGAGAGGTTATTTCCTACCCTCCAATTGTCCTGGACGTACCCCTCATACTCGTTGTACGCATAGCTGCGGATCTTACCCGTACCCGGGGCAAGAGCTGTGCCCGCAGTACTGAAGTTGAAATTTGTCGAAAGGGTGCCGATTCTGCCAAGTAGATAAGCAAAGGCTGCGTCATACACGGCCACAGACCCCGGGCGCACATTCGCCGGGCGAAGTGAGGCATTCAACGCCGTCGTCAAGCCGCCAAGCCCGAGTCCGACAAAATTGAAATCATTAATGAGTGTAGCATCCTGTCTGATCGGCTTAATCGAAACACCCATCTGTAACGTATGGGATCCTGTCGTGAATGTCATATCATCACGAAGGGTCGGAACATAAACATTTCGATCCTGAAAGCTTAAGCTCGGAAATGGAGCTCCGATCGGTCCACCGGCAAAACTATGTGGGAACGAAGGTATCTCAGGTGGAGTAAAGAGATTTACCTGCTTTACCAGTCCAAGCGTGACAACATTAGTAAACCGGGGAGAAATCGCCCATGTATGGCCACCGGCAAGCGCATAACTCCTATCCTGAAACGTTACCGAATCTGGATCGCCCGGCAAAAATGCCAGGGCGTTGGTTGAATCACGGTGAGTGAGTGTATAACGGACAAAGAATCGCTGATTGTCGGTTGCGTTGGCATCAACCCGCGTAGTATAGATCTTGTCATCCCTGACATTCGGAGCATTAAATCGCAAGAGGCCGGTGTTTCGGCCGTCACCGCCGGTAACGTCGTTAGGCAGCGGATAGCGTGCATTGATAAACGCCAGTAAGGCTGTGTTTACACCTATGCCTCGCGGGTCAAAAGCCGCTGACTGGGCCACCGATTGAAAGGATATGCATTGCGGCGTTGTATCTAACCGGCTGGTTGCCAAACAACCCGGGTTGTTATTTATATATCCAATTCTTCCTTCACGAAAATGCGCGAGAGGAACAGTTCTCGACGTTGCATTTTCGGACCTGTCCCGGCGAAGTTCAGCATCGAAAAAGAAGAATAATTTGTCCTTGCCGGAGTTAAACACGCCTCCGTCGCCCTCTCCAAAATTAAACATGGGAAGCGGACCACCGATGCTGCCGCCATATTGATGACGCCGCAATCTGGGACGTTGCACATTATTCCTGTTACTGAAGAAGCTGTTTGCGGCCGTTTTCTCGGTCCGATAATACTCTCGCAGAGAACCATGGTAATCATTGGTACCACTTTTGGTTGTAAGCTCGGTCTGTCCGCCGCTGCTGCGTCCCGAGGATGCATTGGGGCCGGATGTAACGGCTCTAAACTCTTGAAGAGAATCAATTGGAGCGTTAGCAACCGTAGCAAACGCAAAGTTCCCTGCCTGGTCGTTGACATCGATACCATCAACGGTGACATTGCCCTGATCCGCGCGGGATCCCGTGACGGAACCTGTCCGGTTGCCTCCCCCGGCAAACACATTGTTACCAATGGCACCAGGCTGCAGGCCGATAAGTGCCGCGGGCGTACCACGAATCTGAATCGGGAGCTCTCGTAGCTGACGTGTGCCGATGATATTACCGATACTCGCATCGGTAACATTCAGCGTGGCGTCTCCCGACGTCGAGACGACCTGTACAGTTTCGGAAACTTGACCGGCGGTTAATTCAGCATTATGGGTTGCCGTGCTGGCGGTTCCAAGATCTACTTGATTGATGACGTAGGTCTGGAAACCTGAGACTTCAAAAGATAATCTATAGTCCGCTCCCGGCTGTACATTGGTAAAGCTATAGCTGCCATTGTCATTAGTAGTCGTGGTCTGCTCGCGGGAGGTCTTTGTATCAAGGAGTGTAACTTTCACTCCAGGCAAGGATGCTCCGTTTGCATCCGTGACAGTCCCGGTAACGCCGGATGCGGTCTGACCGAGCGCTACGGTTGTCCAAAATAGTAGCGTAAGCGCGACTATTGTGATCTTACTAAATGTTCTCATTTTTTCTCCTCAAAGAATTAATTCGGGGTCTCACTTAGAATAAGTGCCAAAAAGAAATCTATGCCGTAATCCTCCCACGCTTCCGAGATTATTTTTGAATTGGCATCGAGAGAATCTGAGTCTTTCAAATTCTTCGTTGGCCTTCACCGCCTGAAGCTTCACGTCACGACCGGAAGCGCGGCTTGGTTCGGGGAGCGTCGTGAGCCGAACTCTCAACCGGAGGAGGCCTGAATTTTCAAACAGTACGTAGCCGAAGGACACATATGATAACAACGAAAAGCAAAACCTATGCCCCCGTCGCTAATTTCAATTTAAGTCGGCTTTTGGATATAGATGGAAGGTCTTGTGCCCCAAAAAGACGGAACTTTCGGATTAAATCCGATTTTCTGAACGTCATTCTTTTTGTTCACGGCCCGCATTCAAACAGGGATCCTTGAGGCGCTAACTATCCCTCCATATTCACCTCATGGCTGGGAGGATACACCTAGGCTTACTAGACCCGCCGAACCTACTGCTGACGAAAACCGGGACGGATACCGCTAATTCAGGGATGGAATTAGATGGCCTAGGCCTAATCCAGCCAGGCCGAGATATTTTGCGCTGACTAGCTTCACCATGGCCCGCGCGCGACACAAAACTTCGGATCACGATCCGAGTTTTTGAACGAGGCAAGTGGCAATTATTTAGGAAGTAGAGTTGCTTACGGCTTCGGTTTCTTCGTCGCGACCGATCAGGTCGATTACCCCTTCATGACCTCGAATTGAAAGTGGAGTTCTTTACCGCGAAAAATAGTCGACAGGTAAAACTCCCAGAATTTTCGTGTGAAGCGAAAGGCCGGCCAATGCTGGTCCAGGTTTGTGATCCATTCCAGTCCCAGCGCCTTCCAGAGATTTGCCAGTGACACATAAACGCGAATCGGACGGAGTTCGACCGTGGTGTAGAACGGAAACGGCGTGCGCTCCGGCATGAAGCAGGTGAAGGAATAAGAGTTGAAATGGTTTCGGTGAGTGGGGTCTGTGGCCCAATCGGGATTTGAGTAGTGCGGCGTGACGATATTGATCAGTCCAGATGGCTTTGTTATACGATGAAGTTCGCTGACAAACGACATGACATCCGGAACATGCTCGATCACATGTCGACAGACAATCTCGTCGAATTCGTTATCGGGAAAAGGATAGGGCACGTTGCCCAGGTCGTGAATTACGTCGGCCGCGGTCCTGGGATTCGAATCGATTCCTATCGCGCCCGGGTATTTGTTTTGGCCACATCCGACGTCCAGAATTTTTCGCGCCGGCTGAGACGCAGATAGGGATTGCGATACGGAAGCAGTCATAGCAGCTGCGGAAAACCGGATAAGCAAACTGTTAGTTTGCGATTGCGTTGATTACGAGCTACTTCCTGGCGCACCGGCAGGCAAACTAACAGTTTGCTTTACAGTTGTAATCGACAGGTCAATTTTGTCCGACCAGAAACTCTCCGAAGCCTTTTAGATCGAGTGGGTAGACGGGCAAGTTAAAGCTTCGCGCGAGATCCTCCAGTTTCATTCCATCCAGCATGATTTCTTCGTCGCTCTTAAGCGTGCTCTTTGGAATCATCACGAACTTGCCGCGAATCTTTTCACGGCTGGAAAGAAGATCCGCGCCAGTTAACAAACCGGCAACCGACACATCGCCGCCGAAGTAATTGTTTCCCACTCCTTCGACACTCAACTGAGTTCCGAAGCGACCGTTAAGATCGTCAATAAGAGACTTCAGCGCGGGCGCGAACAATGTTCCCGTCAGGATAGTTCCTTGAACGTTACCGGCTTTTTGGGGGCGGTTTCGATCGAGACGTTTAATTAGTGAGGCGAAACCATTGCTGAATGAACGGACCATGCCGATACCGTCCTCGATCTGTGGATAGCTGCCGTAATGCGTCCTTCCGGGAACAGTCTGACCCGCGCGCAAGTAAATCTCATCGCCCAAATACGCGAACGTAGTTCCGAGCCGTTTGCGGAAGTCGCGTTGAATCTTTGTGACCTCGGCAATTGTCTGTCGGCAGAAATCAGGTGTGACCGCGGTCAGACGCTCATCAGTGTTATAGCGCGTCAGACCGAGCGGAACGATAGCGACGCTGGTTATGCGCGGATACTCCGCTGCCAGATCATCGATTGTTTTTCTGAGAATTGATCCATCATTAATCCCCGGGCACAAAACGACCTGCGCATGGATTTCGATTCCTGCGTCGAGTAGGCGTCCCAGCTTCTCGCTGATGTCTGCGCGCTTTTCGTCGACGCCCAGAAGATAGGCTCGAATCGTCAAATCAGTTGCGTGAACAGACACGTACTGGGGCGTGAGTCTCTGCTCAACGATGCGTTGTATCTCGTCTTCAGTAATAGAAGATAATGTCGTGTAGTTACCGTAGAGAAACGAAAGCCGGACGTCTTCATCGCGCACAAAAAGTGACGGGCGAGCGTCTTCGGGATTTCCTTTGCAGAAACAGAAGAGACATTCGTTAGCGCACTGGCGCGGCACTATCTGCTCAAAACTCAGTCCAAAATCCTCTTCCTCGCCGCGCTCGATTTGGAGCTCCCAGTCTTCACCGCTCAGTTTACGCACCTCCATCACAAGTTCGGTCTCGCCACCGGTCTGGAACCGGAAATCAAGATAATCGCGGACGACCCGGCCATTTACCTTGATGATCCTGTCTCCCGACTCGAGCTCCAATTCGGATCCAAGGCTGTCCGGCGAAACTTCCGCTATCTCGACCCCGCGCCGCCGAATGCTGGTAACGGCCGGGGCTACTGCAAATTCATACATGACGGAATAATGTCGGACAAACTTCGGTTTGTCGAGCGGGTAGGATAGGCACACGTTGCATATCAAACGTCCGAAAACCCGAAAAGATCTTTCACAAGATAAGATATGAAATCGGGGTGACCATTACAGAACCGAGCGCAGTAGCGCCGGATGCTAAAAGGCAGTATTGGATTAAGCGATGCGTGATATGAGCTCCGCGAGATCTCTCAGATTTTCTTCCCCCGAAGAAGCTGAGCAGCCTTTGATCAGCCGCAAGGCACGATCTGTTAACGTGGGTTGATTCTTGCATCCGGCGCTATCGCGCTCGGTTCTGTAAGGAAACTCGCTTCCAAATCGTCAATTTTATTGACAATCCCAGCCCTCTTTGTTAGTTATGCAACGCGCATTCTAGTAGACACCCCGCTTTTAAAAACCTGGGTAGGACTGGCACTCGTCCATTCAATCAAGAGAGCACTGATCTGATGAACAACAAACTGAAGCCCGCAATTATCGGCGGCGTCGTATTAGGTGTTTTATCGATAATTCCCCTCGTTAGTCTTTGCTGTTGTTTATGGGCAATTCTCGGTGGACTCGTCGCCGCCCATCTTTACGTCAAGAGTTCCCCCACTCCAACATCAACCGGGGACGGCGCGATTGTCGGCGCGCTTGCGGGTGTCGTTGGCGGCGTAATCGTCATTTTCATTGGAATACCGATTAGCTATCTTGCGAGTGGTGTTGTAACGGGGATCCTGGTTGGGTTCATCGAGGGGATGAATCCTGCGCAAGCCGAAATGATGCGCGCCCAGATGGAGGCACAATCGATCGCCGGCCATATCGTCAATGGGTTGATCGGAGCAGTCCTGCTGATTGTGTTTTCTACACTTGGTGGATTGATAGGCATTTCTGTCTTCGAGAAACGTAAAGGCAATATGGCACCACCACCGCCGCAGAATTTTGGCGGCGGACCCGGTGGCCCCGGTGGCTATGGCGCCGGTGTGTAATAGGCTGAGCGGGGCGCCTCAGTCAGCTATGCAAAAATCAGTCTTAGTTAGGAGAATTCTTAATGTCTGATCAATGGACGCCACCGCCGGTTAATCCAGTCGCCGCGGCTCCAAATAACAACCTGGTTTTCGCGATTATTGCGTCCGTTTTGTCGGTTATGTTTTGCTGCCTTCCTCACGGACTGATCTCGTTGATTTTCGCTCTTCAGGTAAACAGCAAAGCCGCCGCGGGAGACTATCAGGGTGCGGTAAACGCCGCCAAGCAAGCCAAGACATGGGCAATCGTTTCGATTGTTGTATCACTCGTTTGGCTGGTTGTTGCTTTAATTTTCGGCGTGTTGAACGCAATCCTGAGTTCGGTAAGGTAGCGCTGAGCGTCTCGGCGTTTGTGCTCGTTAGTTAGTTTTGCTAGCAGTCCGAAAAATCCGTTAAACGATACGAGATGGAGAAAACGTTTCCAGCGAAACGTAAATGAATACTATGAGTAGATACTGTACAAAATGCGGAGCGGTCAACGATGACAGTGCTCAATATTGCAACACTTGCCAGGCGCCTTTAACCCAGGTGAGTGGTTATCAACCAATGCAGTCCGTTAATCAGGGAGCGCAGCAAGGTATGACAGATTACAAAGCCATGGGTGCTGATAAGAAGATCATCGCAGGTATCTGCGGAATTTTGCTCGGCGGTTTTGGCGTTCATAAATTTATCCTTGGATACACAACGGAAGGAATCATTCAGATCGTCATCACTTTCGTCACTTGCGGCATCGGCTCGATCGTGGGTCTGGTGGAAGGGATAATTTATCTCACCAAGTCTGATGAAGAGTTTGTGAGGACCTACATTCAGAACAAGAAGGGCTGGTTTTAGTTGTAGGGATGTCCCTCCGTGGGCACCCCACTGTGCCCATGCAGTAAGGGGCGCCCACGGAGGGACGCCCTACCGTATTAGGCCAGTATCGATTGCTTCTTCCCGTTTTTCCTTCCCCACATACCGTGTTAGTTTAGCTGTCTCATGAACTTCGATGGGATACTAAATCGCCGTGTGACCGTCGGATTGATTTGGCTGACGATGGCCTTGGGCGCCGCGTATCTTTTTGTTTTTGAGCCCGGTAGAAACGGGTTTTTTCCGGATTGTCCCTTTCGCCTGTTGACTGGCCTCAACTGCCCGGGCTGTGGCACAACCCGCGGACTCCACCGCCTGCTGCACGGTGATCTGGTTGGCGCCCTTCAGTTCAATCCGCTTATGATGTTGCTGCTGCCCATTTTTCTGTATGCATTTGTGCGTCACACGGCCGCGGTTTTCCGCGATCGACCCATCAAGAGCAACCAGCTTGACCCGAGATTCATCTGGATGTTTTTCGTGGTGGTGATGTCGTTTTGGGTATTCCGCAACACGCCTTTTTATCCGCTGGTTTGAACGAAAACGCTGCCGGTGGCACAGACCTAATCTGTGATCTGCGGAACTTACATTCTATCCAGGTTGGTAACACAGAGATCATTCGGAGGTACAGAGTTTATGCGGTTGTTTCTAACGATAATTTTCCTCTTGGGTTGTACAGCTCCAACCTTTGCACAGACTACGGCCACAAAACCCGGAGAGCAGGTTTATCCCGGTCGTCCTGTTCACACTTTTTCCATCGTTGCGCGAGATCCTAATACCGGCGATATGGGTGTCGCTGTCCAGTCTCACTGGTTCTCGGTTGGTCCTTTGGTGGCCTGGGCCGAAGCCGGCCTCGGCGCTGTAGCCACACAGTCGTTCGTTGAACCCAACTACGGGAGCATGGGGCTGCAGATGTTGCAATTTGGAAGAAGCGCTCCGGACGTGTTGAAGTCGTTACTGGAAAATGACAAGTCGCGCGACCTAAGACAGGTTGCGATGATCGATTACAGAGGAAGGGTCGACGCGTGGACTGGCGCCAAGAACATCCAGTCAGCTGGTCACATTGTGGGCAAGGATTATGCGGTCCAGGCCAATTTGATGCTGAACGACAAAGTTTGGCCGGCGATGGCCCAG
>Ga0190272_10000847_pt1 | contig 14998 bp, 14 predicted proteins | sample Popmic504T_FD_133746 | JGI IMG/M metagenome (GOLD analysis project Ga0190272, IMG submission 133746) | Populus adjacent soil microbial communities from riparian zone of Shoshone River, Wyoming, USA - 504 T | ecosystem: Environmental > Terrestrial > Soil > Riparian zone | place: USA: Wyoming... | reverse complement strand
GGCCAACCCCGAGATCCCGGTCTTCGGCGTCGGCGCCGCCCTGGACGTGGAGCAGGCCGAAGAAGTCGTGCGCGACGGCATCGCCGACATGGTCGCGCTCACCCGCGCCCAGATCGCCGACCCAGACCTGGCGAAGAAGCTACGCGACGGGCAGGCAGGCGGCATCCGTCACTGCATCCGTCTCAACCAGGGATGCCTGGGCCGGGGCAGCCGCGGCCTCCCGATGTCGTGCACCGTCAACCCGCTCGCGGGTCGAGAGCTCGACCGGCCACCGCGCCCTGCAGCCCTCGGGCCGCAGCGCTGGGTCGTCGTGGGCGGCGGGCCGGCGGGCATGCGCGCCGCGGTCGAGCTCGCCGCGGACGGCCACGTGGTCACCCTGTTCGAACGGGAGACGCAGCTCGGTGGTCAGCTCCGCCTTGCGCGCGCAGTGCCGGGTCGCCGCAGCATCGACCTCCTCATCGGCGATCTGACGCGCGACCTCGCGACTGCCGGCGTCGAGGTGCGGCTGAGCGTCGACGCGACACCCGACCTGCTGGCCGAGGCGGCGGCCGACGGAGTCGTGATCGCGACCGGCGCGGTGGCCCCGCCCACGACCTCCCTCGCGATCGGAGGCGCCTATCTCGGAGGCTTCCCCGCCGAGGGCACCACCGATGCCTTCTCCGCGGCATCCGACCCCGCAGCTCTCGGCCGGCGCATTGCCGTGGTCGATGCCGACGGCACCGCATACGCTTCGGGAATCGTGCTCACTCTGCTCGAGGCGGTCGACGAACTCACGCTGATCACCCCCTTCGAGACGGCGTTCCCGCACGTCGGCTCCGGCTACGACCGGCCGCTCCTGTTCGAGCACATCCGCTCTCACCCGGGCTTCGACCGGTTCGTCTCGCACCGCGTCGACCGCCTCGGCCATGGGACGCTGGAACTGATCGACGTGCTCACCGGCTCGCGCGCGACCCTCGACGACCTCGACGCGATCGTCGCGATCGAACCCCGTTCCTCGGTCTCGGTGGACGGGCTCGATGACGTCCACGGCCCGGCGCCCCGCATCGTGACGATCGGCGATGCCTTCTCCCCCCGCACGATCGACTCGGCGATCTTCGAGGCTGTCGAGCTGGCCTACGACGTCGCCGGCATGACGACCCTCCGAGGCTGACCGAGGCGCCGCATGACTATCCTGAGCCATGTGAGCCCCGTCGGCGATGCGCTGCTGACCCCGTCCCGGCACTTCTGATGGCCAGGTTCGCACTCGGCGGGGCGGGTCACGGCACGGGATTCTGGATCGTCGCCGGGGTGTTCCTCACGACGATGGCGTACTCGACCGTGCCCACGCCGCTGTACCCGCTCTACGAGCAGCGCGACGACTTTCCGGTGAGCCTGGTCACCGTCATCTACTCCTCGTACGCGGTCGGCGTGATGCTCAGCCTGTATCTGGTCGGTCACGTGAGCGACTGGCTCGGTCGCCGGCGCATGCTCGTGATCGCCGTCGCGATCTCGATCCTCTCGGCGGTGATGTTCCTGCTCTGGCCGGAATCGACCGGGCTGATCGCCGCGAGGCTGGTCAACGGCGTGAGCATCGGCATCCTCTCGGCGACAGCGACCGCCCATCTGGGTGAATTGCGCGCGATCGCCCGACCGACCGAGACCCCCGCGGTGGCGACCTCGGTCGCCGGCGCCGCGAACCTGGGCGGACTGGCCCTCGGTCCGCTCATCGGCGGGCTCCTCGCCGAGTTCCTCCCCGATCCGCTCGTGCTGCCGCACGTGATGTTCCTCGTGCTGCTCACGCTCGGCGCGCTGGCGCTGCTGACCGTGCCCGAGACGGTCGCCCCGCCGCGAGCGCCGCATCGCTACCGGCCGCAGAAGCTCTCGGTGCCCCGGGCGGACCGGTCGATCTTCCTGGTCGCGGCCTTCGGTGCGTTTGCCGGCTTCGCGGTGTTCGGGCTCTTCAGCTCGCTCATCCCGACCTTCCTCGCGGGCACGTTCGGCGAGAAGGACCATCTGCTCGCCGGGTTCGCCGTCTTCGCCATCTTCGCCTCCGCCGCCGTGGGGCAGCTCGTCCTGGCCTCAGCAGGCCTGCGCACGCAGCTCACCATCGCGATCGTGGCCTGCGCTCTGGGCCTGAGCCTCGTGGCAGTCGGCGCGCTGCTGCCCCAGATCGCGCTGTTCCTCGGCGGGGGCGTCATCGCGGGGCTGGGCGTGGGCGTGCTCTTCCGTGGCGCGATCGCCACCGCGCTGGCGATCGCCGAGCCGGGGCATGCCGGCGAGACTCTGGCGCTGCTGTTCCTGATCGCGTACGCGGGGCCTGTGATCCCGGTGCTGGCCGTCGGGATCGCGCTGGCCTTCGCTCCGCCGGTCGCCGTGCTGCTGGTGTTCGTGGCGGTCGTGATGGCTGCGACGGTCACGGCGGGTTCGATCATGCGCCGCCGCGCCGCCGCGTGAGTGAACTAGGCGGCGGACCATTCGCCGTCGCTGGCCATTCCGCCGCGCTGATCACACCTCTGCGGCGCGCGCAGGTAGGCTCGGACCATGGGCAGGTTCATCTACGACACCATGGCGAATTCGGTCGACATCGACGATCGGACGCTGGCGCATCTGCGGATCGTGGTCATGAACAAGCTGCGTCGCACGGAGGCGTTCATGTTCGACGTCGAAGTGGGCGACGGCAGCGGTCGCCGCAGCTTCTGGATGCATCCGTCGGTGCCGATCCAGTTCCACTTCTTCGGCAGTCGCTCGCCGCGCATCAATCGCGCGTGGATCGAAGATCTCATGCAGGCCGCGAGCGGACCGAACGGACTCACGATCACGCCCGAGCCGACTGAGGACGCTCCCGTCGAAGAGTGATCAGTTCCCGGGTTGAGCCGGCAGCTCCGCCGTCTGGAGGATGTTGACGGCTTCTTCTGCCGGCGTCGGAGGGATCTGGTTGCCGGCGACCGTGAGCTTGTCGATCGTCAGCTCCTCGACCTCGACCTTGCCGACCGAGAGCTGGTGGGGGTCGCTCTCGCCATCGTCGAGCACGTCGATGGGCCCGGTGTCGAAGTGCTCTGCGATCAGGGTGATTCCGCCGGATGAGTTCGCCGAGCTGGCCAGCTCTTCGATCCATTCCCGGCTGAGCTCGGTGGGCTCGGGATCGTCGAAGACGAAGCGGAGCGGGATCGACGGGTGCAGCCAGATGGTGCTGCGCCCCCGCGGCTGATCCTCGGGGTGCCGCCAGGTCACGGTGAAGCTCTCGCTGCGCCGGAGCTTCGTCGCGATGACGACTTTCAGGTGCGCCAGAGCGCGGTCATCGATGTGGATCGGGGTTGCCGATCCGCCGTAATAGATAGTGCCCACCGGGCAACCCTAAGCCCTGACCGGACAGCCCAGGCCATGCTGGGGATAACGCGGCCGTACTCAGTGCGTCGCCGACGCCGCGAGCGTCACAGCCGCGACCATGCCTCGGTCAGCACGCCGCGCAGGATCTGCTCGATCTCGTCGAATTCGCTCGGACCGATCGTGAGCGGCGGGGCGAGCTGGATCACGGGGTCGCCGCGGTCATCGGCGCGGCAGTACAGCCCCGCGTCGAACAGCGCTTTCGAGAGGAAGCCGCGCAGCAGACGCTCGGACTCGTCGTCGTCGAATGTCTCCTTCGTGGCCTTGTCCTTGACCAGCTCGATCCCGAAGAAGTACCCGTCTCCGCGCACGTCGCCCACGATCGGCAGGTCGGTGAGCTTCTCGAGCGTGGAACGGAACACGGGGGAGTTCTCGCGAACGTGGGCGAGCAGACCCTCCTCTTCGAAGATGTCGAGATTCTCCAGCGCCACGGCGGCCGAGACCGGGTGACCGCCGAAGGTGTAGCCGTGGGGGAAGGAGACGTGACCGTGCGAGAACGGCTCGTAGATGCGGTCGCTGACGATCGTGCCGCCGAGGGGTGAGTAGCCGCTCGTGACCGCCTTGGCGAAGGTGATCATGTCGGGCTGGTAGCCGTAGACGTCTGCGCCGAAGTACCGGCCGAGACGGCCGAACGCGCAGATGACCTCGTCGGAGACCAGGAGCACGTCGTACTTGTCGCAGATCTCGCGCACGCGCTGGAAGTAGCCGGGCGGCGGGGGAAAGCATCCGCCGGAATTCTGCACCGGCTCCAGGAAGACGGCGGCGACCGTGTCGGGGCCTTCGAAGTTGATCATCTCCTCGATGCGGTCGGCGGCCCAGACGCCGAACTCCTCCGGTGTGCCGCCCGCGAAGCCCATCTCGCCGGCGCGGTAGAAGTTCGTGTTCGGCACGCGGAAGCCGCCGGGCACGACCGGCTCGAACATCGACTTCATGCCGGGCAGACCGGTGATCGCGAGGGCGCCCTGCGGTGTGCCGTGGTAGGCGATGAAGCGCGAGATGACCTTGTGCTTCGTGGGCTGCCCGACGAGCTTCCAGTAGTGCTTGGCGAGCTTGAACGCGGTCTCGACCGCCTCACCGCCTCCGGTGGAGAAGAAGACGTGATTGAGATCGCCCGGCGCGAGGTCGGCGATGCGGTCGGCCAGCTCGATCGCCGCCGGATGCGCGTACGACCAGATCGGGAAGAAGGCCAGCTGCTCGGCCTGACGGGCGCCCGCCTCGGCGAGCCGGCGGCGTCCGTGCCCGGCGTTCACGACGAACAGGCCGGCCAGGCCGTCGATGTACTCCTTGCCCGCCGAGTCCCAGATGCGGTGCCCCTCGCCCTTCACGATGATCGGCACGCCGCCGCCCTCGGTCATCACGGACTGCCGCGAGAAGTGCATCCAGAGGTGGTCGCGGGCCATTTCCTGCAGCTCCGCGTCTGTGCGGGGCGCGCTTTCGGTCGAGATCGACATATCGGGCCTTCCTGCCGTTTGCCCCGACGATACTCGCGTCACTGTGCCGCGGTACTGCCCTGCGGGTCGGACAGAGTGTCCGCGAATGCCGCCTCGGCCGCACCGATCAGCAGTCGGTCTTCGGCCAGGACTGCGACGCGGATGTCGAGCCCCTCCATGCTGGCGGGCATCGCATGGGCGCCGACCGCGGCCGTCAGTCCCTCCAGATCCCGTTCCGCGATCGTGGCGAGGAAGCCGCCCAGCACCACGACCGACGGATTGAGCACGTTGACGGCATTGGCCAGCGCCGTCGCCAGGATGCCGCGCTGACGCGCGAGTTCCGCGATCGCGTCAGGCAGGGTGGTGGCGGCCAGCAGCGCGGCCAGTGTCGGCTCGTCGGCGGAGGGACGCGCGACAACGGCGAGCAGGCGTGCGCGGCTCACCTCGGCCTCGAGCACCCCGGAATTGGCGCGGCGATCGCGGTCGGACGCGATTCCGGGCCGGTTCTGCCCGAACTCGCCCGCGTATCCACCGGCACCTCCCACCGGCATCCCGTGCACGATGAGTCCGCCGCCGATGCCGCTCGCACCGCCGTTGAGGTACACGACGTTGTCGATGCCGCGGGCCGCTCCGTACAGGTGCTCGGCGATCGCCCCGAGACTCGCGTCGTTGCCGACGGTCGTCGGCAGTCCCGTGGCGGCGGCGACCAGGTCGCGGATCGGCGCGTCGATCCAGTCGAGGTGAGGCGCATTGCGGACGAGCCCGTCCGCGGCGCGGACCAGCCCCGGCACAGCGAGCCCGACGGCGACGATCCTCCTATCGGCCAGGGCGCCTGCGCGCCAGGCGGCGATCCGCTCCGCGACCAGCGCGGCCGTCTCTTCCGGCGTGATCAGGTGTTCGAGGTCGATCCGCTCCCGGATCGGGATGCCGCGGTCCAGGCCCACCGCGGCGATCGTGAGTGCGTCGACCTCGGGGTTGACGGAGATCACCAGCACGCGCGGATCGACCGCGACGACTGGGGAGGGGCGGCCGACCCGACGCGACCGGTCGGGAGCAAGCTCTTGAACGAGTCCGTCGCGCACGAGGTGGGCGACCAGGTCGGCGATCGTCGAGCGATTCAACCCCGTCGACTCGGTGAGCGCGGCGCGTGAGAGCGGACCCTCCAGATGGACCAGCCGGAGGATGCGGGACAGATTGCGCTGTCGCACGCCCTCGGCCGTCTGTTCGCTCACGGCTTTCACCCTAGAAGACCATCGTCGCAGATTCAGACATTTGTTGCGCCGAACGTCAAATTCATACGGATGCCGCTGGACGCGGCATCCGATGTGCGATAGGTTGTTTTACGCAACAATTCCCACGAAGGAGCGTCATGCCCACCCCCACAACCGCCGACAAATTCTCGTTCGGACTCTGGACCGTCGGCTACAACGGCACCGACCCGTTCGGTGGCCCCACCCGCAAGCCGCTCGATGTCGTGCACGCCGTCGAGAAGCTGACCGAGCTCGGTGCGTACGGTCTGACGTTCCACGATGACGACCTGTTCGCCTTCGGATCAACGGACGCCGAGCGCCAGACTCAGATCGACCGACTGAAGGGCGCGCTGGCCGACACGGGGATGATCATCCCGATGGTGACGACCAACCTCTTCAGCGCTCCCGTGTTCAAAGACGGCGGGTTCACCTCGAACGACCGCGACGTGCGCCGGTTCGCACTGCGCAAGGTGTTCCGCCAGCTCGACCTCGGCGCCGAGCTCGGCGCGAAGACCTTCGTGATGTGGGGCGGCCGCGAGGGCGCCGAGTACGACTCGGCCAAGGACATCCGCCAGGCTCTCGAGCGCTACCGTGAGGCCGTCAACCTGCTCGGCGACTACGTCACCGACAAGGGCTACGACATCCGCTTCGCGATCGAGCCGAAGCCGAACGAGCCCCGCGGCGACATCCTGCTGCCCACCCTCGGTCACGCGATCGCGTTCATCGACTCGCTCGAGCGCCCCGAACTCGTGGGCGTGAACCCCGAGGTCGGTCACGAGCAGATGGCGGGACTGAACTTCACGGCCGGCATCGCGCAGGCGCTGTACCACGGCAAGCTCTTCCACATCGACCTCAACGGTCAGCGCGGCATCAAGTACGACCAGGACCTCGTGTTCGGTCACGGCGACCTGCACAACGCGTTCGCCCTGGTCGACCTGCTCGAGAACGGCGGCCCTGGCGGAGTGCCGGCCTACGACGGCCCGCGGCACTTCGACTACAAGCCCAGCCGCACCGAGGACGAGAAGGGCGTGTGGGAGTCGGCATCCGCCAACATGAACACCTACCTCCTGCTCAAGGAGCGCGCCGCGGCCTTCCGCGCCGACCCTGAGGTGCAGGAGGCCCTCGCGGCGTCGCGCGTGCTCGAGCTGTCGGAGCCGACGCTGAACCCCGGCGAGACATACGACGACTTCCTCGCCGACCGCTCGGCCTACGAGGACTTCGACCCGTCGGTCTACCTCGGCGGCAAGGGCTTCGGCTTCGTCCGCCTGCAGCAGCTCGCGACCGAGCACCTGCTCGGCGCCCGCGGCTGATCCGCTTTACCCACACCGACACCGCGAGACTGCATACGGTGGTCGAGACTGCAGGTGAACCCCGCTGTCTCGACCACCGCGTGCAGTCTCGCGGTCAGGTGGGCGATTCGAACGGAAGGAGCCGCCGATGACGCTGGTCATGGGAGTCGACTCGTCGACGCAGTCGTGCAAGGTCGTGATCACGGATGCCGATACCGGCGAGGTGCTGCGGCGGGGCAGAGCCACCCATCCCGAGGGCACGGAGGTGCACCCGGGCGCGTGGTGGTCTGCGCTGCGTGCCGCAATCACGGATGCTTCGGCGGGGCTCCGCACGAGTGGCGGCGGCCTCGGTGACGTCGCCGCGTGGGCGATCGGCGGCCAGCAGCACGGCATGGTCGTGCTCGACGCGGACGGCCGCGTCATCCGTGACGCCCTGCTGTGGAACGACACCCGCTCTGCCGGCGCGGCGGCCGACCTGGTCGCCGAGTTCGGCGCCGAGACTCTGGCTCTGCGGACGGGGCTCGTGCCCGTCGCATCCTTCACGATCACGAAGCTGCGCTGGCTCCGCGATCACGAGCCCGAGAACGCCGCGCAGGTCGCGGCCGTCGCTCTGCCGCACGACTGGCTGACCTGGCGCCTGCGGGGGTTCGGACCGGAGGGCGAGTCGCCACGCGGTCCGGTGCTCGAGGAGCTCGTCACGGACCGATCGGACGCCTCGGGCACCGGGTATTGGGATCCGACGACCGGGGGCTACGACCGCGACCTCCTGGTCGCCGCGCTCGGGCACGATGCGATCCTGCCGCGCGTGCTCGGCCCGCAGGAGTGGGTCGAGGATGAGGCCGGCCGCCGCGTCGGCGGGGGCGCAGGCGACAACGCCGGTGCCGCACTCGGGCTCGGCGCCGGCCCCGGCGACGTCGTGGTCTCGATCGGCACGAGCGGCACGGTCTTCGCGGTCAGCGAGCAGCGCACGGTCGATCCGACGGGCACGGTCGCCGGCTTCGCCGACTGCACGGGCCGTTTCCTGCCGCTCGTCGCGACCCTGAACGCGGCTCGAGTGCTCGACGCGATCGCGCGCGTGCTGGGCGTCGACCACGCCGAGCTGAGTCGCCTTGCGCTCGTCGCCCAGCCCGGCGCGGGCGGGCTCGCGCTCGTGCCGTACTTCGAGGGCGAGCGCACGCCAAACCTGCCCGATGCGACGGCATCCCTCACCGGAATGACCCTCGCCTCCACGACCCGTGAGAATCTCGCTCGGGCCGCCGTCGAGGGCATGCTGGGCGGACTCGGCGCCGGACTCGAAGCCCTGCGCGCGCTCGGCGTGCCGCTCGAGAGGGCGCTGCTGATCGGCGGCGGGGCGCAGTCCGAGGCCGTGCGCGTGATCGCACCGCAGGTGCTCGGGATGCCGGTCGAGATTCCCGCACCGGGGGAGTACGTCGCCCTCGGCGCCGCCCGGCAGGCGGCGTCCGTCCTCGCAGTCTGAGGTGCCCCGGGTGCCGAGGCGTCGGCATCCGCTCCACATGTTCATCCGTCACCTGTGCACGCGGATGCCTTGGTTTCGCGTACGCGGGTGACGGACGAACGAACGAAGAGTGCCCGTCTCACAGAGATCTCGTAGCCCCGGCCCGTACGTTCGAGAGCATGGCCCAACCCCTCGACGCAGACCCGCCCGACGCTGACTCCCTCGACGATCAGGTGCCCTATTCGGCCAAGCAGCTGCGCGCGATGGCCGATGAGATGCAGCGCTTCCTGCTCGAGTACCGGTTCGGCATGCAGGAGATCGAGACGAAGGTCTCCATCCTCCGCGACGAGTTCCAGTACATGCACGACTACAACCCGATCGAGCACGTCTCCAGCCGCGTGAAGTCGCCCGACAGTCTGGTCGCCAAGGTCGTCCGCCGGGGCATCGAGACCGATTTCGCGTCGATCCGCGAGGCGATCACCGACATCGCGGGCGTGCGCATCACGTGCAGCTTCACCACCGACGCGTATCGCCTGTTCGACCTGCTCACCCAGCAGGACGACGTGACCGTCGTGGCGGTCAAGGACTACATCGCCGAGCCGAAGCCGAACGGTTACAATAGCCTCCACGCGATCGTCGAGGTGCCCGTCTTCCTCTCCAGCGGCCGGGTCGCCGTGCCGGTCGAGGTGCAGTTCCGCACCATCGCGATGGACTTCTGGGCCAGCCTCGAGCACAAGATCTACTACAAGTACGATCGGCAGGTTCCGCAGGAACTGCTCTCGAGTCTGAAGGATGCCGCCGACACGGCCGCCGAGCTCGACGAGCGCATGCAGCGCCTGCACCGCGAACTGCACGGACCCGCCGGACGCGGCCGGATGGTCGCGGTCTAGCGGCCCGCCCGACAGAATGGGCGAGTGCCCCGTTCCGCCGACGAGTCCTCCGAGAGCGACTCCGCGCGACTCGATGCGATCGCCGCGGAGCTGTACGCCCTCGCCCCCGACGACTTCACCGCGGCCCGCAACGCGCGGGCTGCGGCATCCGATCGCGGACTCGCCGCACGGGTGAAGGCTCTGCGCAAACCGGCGGCCTCGGCCTGGGCCGTCGACCTGCTCGCCCGCGACGGACAGCTCGCCGAAGCGCTCGAGCTCGCGGGAGCGCTGCGCGAAGCGCAGGACGACCTCGACAGCGCCGAGCTCGCGCGACTGAGCCGGCAGCGACGGGCGCTGGTCGCAGCGCTCGCCACGCAGGCGGTCGGCCTCGCCAAGGACCGGGGCGTGACGATCAGCGAGGCGGCGCGCTCCGATGTCGAGAAGACGATCAATGCGGCCGTGATGGATGCCGCGGCCGCCGTCGCCGTCATGACCGGCCGACTGGTCCGCCCGCTCGAGGCGACCGGGTTCGATTCGGTCGACGTGTCGGACGCGGTCGGCGGCAGCCTGCCCGGCGTCCCCGACGCTCCGCCCCCCAGCCGCGACGACCTGGCCGAGCGACGCGCGCGCAAGGCCGCTGAGAAGGCGCTGCGCGAGGCTGAGCGCGCCGCCGGCGAAGCCGAGCGGGAACTCGCGAAGGTCGACGCGAAGCTCACGAAGGCGCGTGAGCGCGGCGATCACCTCGCGGAACGCATCGGCGACCTGCGCGCGGAGCTGGCCAGGCTCGAGGCTGATGCGGAGAAGGTCGAGAAGGAGATCGGCCGTTTCGATGATGAGCGAACGGATGCCGCCACCCGGGTCCGCGCCGCCGAGCGCGAGGCCGACAGGGCCCGCGAGGCTGTGCCCGCAGGCACCGCGTGAAACCCGGCTACCGGTGGGTGACCGTCTTCGTCGCGGCGGTGCTGGCCGTCGCGAGCGGGGTGGTGGCCGTTGAGGCGCTGCGCTTCGGCGGCGACGCCCTGGAGCGGCCCGGGATCGACGCGTTCTACGAGCAGCCAGCGGATGCTGCCACTGGAGATCCCGGCACGATCGTCAAGCTCGATCCGCTCCTGGGCGCTCCACTCGCGGCCCGCGCCTGGCGGATCATGTACCGGACGACCGACCTGAACGGCGACTCGGCCGTCTCGACCGGCGTGCTCGTCGTCCCGCTGATGCCGGCGCCGCCGGAAGGGCGGATCGTGGTCTCGTGGGGGCATCCGACGACCGGCGCCTCCCGGGAGTGCGCGCCCTCGTACGGGTTCGACCCGTTCGCGCTGATCGAGGGACTGCGCTCCCTGCTCGATCGCGGCTACGCGGTGGTGGCGACGGACTACGTCGGCATGGGAACGGACGGTCCCGACTCGTACCTGATCGGCATCACCGGCGGCAACGCGGTTCTGGACGCGGTCCGCGCCGCACAGGCGGTGCCCGAGGCGGATGCGAGCGATCGGGTCGTGCTGTGGGGGCACTCCCAGGGCGGTCAGGCCGTGCTGTTCGCCGCGGAGCGCGCCGCCGACTATGCGCCGGAGCTGCAGATCGAGGCCGTCGCCGCTGCCGCGCCCGCCGCCGATCTGACGGCCCTCATGGGCTCGCATCTCGACGACATCTCCGGCGTCACGATCGGCTCGTATGCGTTCACCGCCCTCGCGTCGGTCTACCCGGAGGCGCCGCTCGACGGCATTCTGACAGCGCACGCCCTCGCGCTCGTGCCCGAGATGAACCAGCTCTGCCTGCTCAGCAACATCTCCGAGCTTCACCGCATCGGTCAGCCCCTCGTCGGCGACTTCACGCAGAGCGACCCGACCACGACGGCACCCTGGGACCAGCTGCTGGCCGACAACTCCGCGGGCTCGACGGCCTTCGACGCGCCGCTGTTCATCGCGCAGGGTCTCGAGGACGAGCTCGTCGTACCGGCCGACACGACCGAGTTCACGAAGCACGAGGCGTCCCTCGGCATCGCGGTCACGTACCAGGAGATCCCGTTCGCCACGCACGGCACGGTGGCTTACTTCGCGATCCCGGGCCTGATGCGGTGGCTCGACCGCGTCGTGCGCTGACGCCCTTCGGCCTGCCGGAGGTACGTCCGGGGCCGTCCGACTCGGTACGGTGAACGCGTGGACGAGCTCGAGCCGACGCTGCTGATCATTCCGCTCCTCGCGGTGCTCGCTCCGCTGCTCGCGCGCAGCCTCAGTCGGTGGGTCCGCATCCCGATCGTCGTGTTCGAGCTCGTGCTCGGCATCGTGGCGGGGCCCTCACTACTGGGCTGGGCGGTTCCCTCCGACTTCGTCGCGGCGCTGTCGGAGTTCGGCCTCGCGATGCTGTTCTTCGTCGCCGGGTCGGAGATCGAGTTCACCGCGTTCCGCGGCCGGACGGGCCGGTCGGCGATCTTCGGATGGCTCATCAGTCTCGCGGTGGGCGTCGGGGTCACCTGGCTCATCGCCCCCGGCGAGATCGCGGTCGTCATCGGCATCGCCCTGTGCTCCACGGCGCTGGGAACGCTCCTGCCGATCCTGCGCGACGCGGGTGAGCTGCGCACGCCGTTCGGACGGGCCGTGGGCGCGATCGGAGCCGTCGGCGAATTCGGACCGCTGATCGCCATCTCCCTCTTCCTCGGAGCGAGCAACCCCGGCATCGAGACGCTCGTGCTGCTGCTCTTCGGGCTCGTCGCCGGGGGTGCGATCTGGCTTGCGTTCAAGATGCCGCGCGGGGCGATGCACCGTGTGGTGAACTCCACGCTGCACACTTCCGGCCAGTTCGCGATCCGCGTGGTGTTCCTGATCCTGGCCGGACTTGTCGCGCTCAGCATCGCCCTCGACCTCGACCTGCTGCTGGGGGCGTTCGCCGCGGGCATCGTGTGGCGGCTGCTCATGCGCGACGCCGACGAGCCCTCCCGCAAGGCCGTTGAGAGCAAGGTCGAGGCTGTCGCGTTCGGCTTCCTGGTGCCGGTCTTCTTCGTCTACACGGGGATCACATTCGACCTCGCCGCGCTGCTGGCCGATCCGGTCCTTCTGCTGGTCGTGCCGGTGGCGCTCGTCCTCCTGTTCGTCGTGCGGGGTCTGCCGTCGATGCTCGCCGCACCGGCCGGCTCCACGCGCCGGGAGCGGCTGTCGATCGCCTTTTTCGGCGCGACGGGCCTGCCGATCATCGTCGCGGTGACCGCTATCGGCGTCGAGGAGGGCGTGCTGCGGACCGCCGACGCCGCCGTGCTGGTCGGTGCCGGGATGCTGTCGGTGCTGCTGTTCCCCCTCATCGCGATGAGCCTGCGCGGTGAGCGTCACGTGCCGGTGACGGCCCCGCTCGAGGACGATCTGGCGTGAGCACCGCCGCGGTGCTCGCCGACGCTCGCGGGCGCCTCGCCGGAGCGCCCCGCGAGGCGCTCGGTGAGTTCATCGTGCCCCGACGCGTTTTCGGCGTCGGCCGTGCGCCCCGCATCGTCCCGCGCGGATCGGCGTGGCACCTCGGCGTCCTGCTGCTGACCTACGACGCGGTCCTCGCGACCGGAGACATCGTGCGCGCGCGCGAAGAGGTGCGGCGCGGTTTCACCGCCGAGTCGCAGCGCCGACGCGCCGAGTTCGCGGCCGCTGCCCGCCGGGGCGGCATCGCCGAGGGTGCGAGCGTGCACATCGGCTGGGCCGAACTCGACGCCGATGCGGTCGACCGGGGCGCGGCATCCGGACCCCTCGCCCTGCGGGACGGTACCCCGAGCGTGCGGTGGAGCGCCACGGGCGGCTACGTTCCGCTGGGGGCCTACCTCGACGAGCGCATCGATCTGCTGCTGCATCCGCCGGGCGGCGCGTAGAGCGTCACGCAGGTCCGAATGCTGCGGCGAAGGCCCGGATCAGTCGCACCGGCTCGGTGACGGATGCCGACAGCACGCGTCCCGCGACCGTGTCGAAGTCGTTCGCCGGAAAGTACCCGTCGTCGCGGTACACCGCCATCCGCTCCGTGAAGGCGCGAGTGGTCGGCTCGGGGTGGAACTGGGCCGCGTAGAGCCGGTCGCCGACCCGGTACGCCTGGACGGGGCATCCCTCGTTCGTCGCCAGCAGGGTGGCGCCTTCCGGAACACGCGCCGATCCCTCCTTGTGCGCGGTGAGCGCGGTGAACCGGCGCGCCAGCATGCCCATCAGGGGATCGCTTTCGCCGTCGGGCGTGAGATCGATCGTGACCGGGCCGGTGTCCTCCGGGAACGCCCGACTCACCTCTCCGCCGAGCATGCGGGTGAGCACCCCGATGCCGTAGCAGGTGAACAGCGCTGCGGGGGAGTCGGCCGACGGAGCCGCCATCACGCCCGCGGCGATGCGCTCGAGGTCGGACTCGAGGCGCCGCTGCACATCCGTCTTCGTCGACTCGGGGTCCGTGACGTTGAACGGGCTGCCACCCACGAAGAAGCCGCTGTAGTTCTCGAGCGCGTCTGCGGGCAGAGGATCGCGTACGAGGTCGAGCTGCACGAGCTGCGAGGAATCGAGGTGCGCCGCCGCGCGGAAGGACTCATACTCGGCCGCGGCCGCCCCCTGCTGCGGGCGCACGCACACATAGAGCAGCGGCGCCGTGGTCATAGCGTGAAGTCTATTCGGGGGCTCGCGACGGAGACGGGGGAAGTCGTCGCAATGCGGGTGTATCAGACATGTCCTTTCGCGCTCCTCCAGATGTGGACACAATGGGCACCATGACGCATGGGGGCGCCGAGATTTCGATCGACTCAGCCGAGCCGACGCGCTGGGAGCGCGCGGCGACGCTGTTCGTGAGATGGCGCGACGGAGACGCGCGCGCGATGGACGATCTCGTGCGACTGATGACACCGCTGCTGTGGCATGTCGTGCGCGCGTACGGCCTCGACCGTGCGCTGGCCGAAGACGTCGTGCAGACGACGTGGCTCACTCTCGTGCGCAGGCACGAGACGATCACCGAACCGCAAGCGGTGTCCGGGTGGCTGACCATGGTCGCCCGGCGCGAGGCGTGGCGTGTGGGCAAGCTCCAGCGTCGTGCCGATCCGACCGAGGCGGAGAGCCTCGAACCTCACCTGCCCGCCCAGGAGTCCGCCGAGCAGACCGCCGCCACCGACGACGAGTCCCGTCGCCTGTGGCTCGCGGTCGCGCAGCTCAACGACCGGTGCCAGCGCCTGCTGCGCATCGTGGCATTCGAGGAGCGTCCTGACTACGCGCGCATCGCGCAGGACATGGCGATGCCGATCGGGTCGATCGGCCCGACGCGTCAGCGCTGCCTCGGAAAACTCCGCGCTCTCCTCGAGGGCGACGGCTGGGGAGGGGATACCCATGGAGACTGAAGACTTCGCTGCGGACGC
>Ga0190272_10000846_pt1 | contig 15000 bp, 13 predicted proteins | sample Popmic504T_FD_133746 | JGI IMG/M metagenome (GOLD analysis project Ga0190272, IMG submission 133746) | Populus adjacent soil microbial communities from riparian zone of Shoshone River, Wyoming, USA - 504 T | ecosystem: Environmental > Terrestrial > Soil > Riparian zone | place: USA: Wyoming... | reverse complement strand
GACTTGATCAGCCAGGCCAGCTTCTCAAGGCCGTCGATGAGCTGATGCAGGATGTCCGCGGTGCTCGGGTCCTCCGCGTCGACCGCATCGTGCACCGTGCGGATGGTGTCGACGGCCGCGTACGTGCGGGCGGTGATCAGGTCGACGACCTCGGTGGTGCTGTGCTCGTAGGCGGGGAACTGCGGCAGCGACGTCTCGGCGGCGACGGTGTCCGACCGGCCGTCGGGCACTGCATCGAGCGCCCGCATCCGCTCGGCGATCGTGTCGCTGGCCTCGCGGGCAAAGTCGACGAGCTCGTCGAGCTGCAGGTGAAGGTCGCGGAAGTTGGTTCCGACGACGTTCCAGTGCGCCTGCTTGCCCTGCAGGTGGAGTTCGATCAGATCGACAAGGACCCGCTGTAGGTCCGTGCTCAGCTGCGGTGAAGCCGTGAAGCTCGGTACCTCTGCTTCGGTTCGACGTGTTTTCGAGTTTGTGGTTGCCATGTCTTGTCCAACACCTCCTAATCTGGATTGAGTCCAGTTTAGTTGGTGACAGGGGCCACATTCACTTGGTCCTGCTGCTTGTCCTGCTTCTCGAGCAGCCTGGCGTATCCGGCGCCCATACCCAGCAGCACCAGGCCGACGACGATGAACACCACGACCCGGAAGATCCCGTCCAGCGTGCCGAGATCGAAAAGGAAGAGCTTGGCCATCGCGGCGGCGACGAGCGCCAATCCCCCGCCGATCGGCAGGGACCGGTCCGCCTTCGGCACGCGGGCGGCGAAGACGAACAGCGCGGCGGCCGTGACGATCCAGCAGATGGTCGCGGCCATGTGCCCGCCGAAGAAACCGCCGCCCGGCCCGCCGATCAGCACGCCGGCCGTGACGCAGAACGTGGTGACGGCGTACACGATCACGACGGCCGAACCGGCCCACAGGATGCGGACCGCATCGTCGTCGCCTTCCCGGTTCGCCACCCAGGACCACACCAGGGCGACGGCGCAACCCGCCAACAGGACACTCGAAACCAGCGTGGACACCGCGTCGGGCGTGCTCATCTCGGTGGCCATCATCAACGAGCTCGGCGGCGCGTAGCTCAGGTAGATCAGACCGCCGACGATCGCGAACCCGAGCGCAGCCCATCTGGCAATGTCGTCGCGACGCCCTGCGACCGCCACGACCACCGCCATCGCCAACAGCACAGGGCCAGCCACCTCGCCGTCGAACGCCACGGTGACCGCGATGAGCGCGGAGATGGCCGACAACGCGGACCAAATCTGCCGGACGGCTCCGGCCACCCCGGTCAGCCGGTCGCCGATGAGCACGATCGCAAGTAGCGCGGCGGAAAGGGCTGCGGCCATCAAGGCGGCGACCACCCGATCGACGGCCATTACCACGCACAGCACCGGCAGGACGCCCGCGGCAGTGAGAAGCGCCATCGCCACCCGGTTTCCGGTGCGCGGCAACAGGATCAGCGCGCCGACGATGGCCAGCAGCGCGGCGACGCCGGATGCGCCTGCGAGCCATAGGTCCTCGCGATCGTCGAAGTACAGCGCGAGCAGCGCCACGAGGATCGGCAAGGTGCTCGCCGCGGTGCGCGCCGCATGCATCCAGATCCAGTCCTTGCCAAGCTGAACCGGAAGCGAGGCCGCCGACAGCGCGAGCATGAATCCGACGAGCAGCAGGGTGATGCCGTCTGTCACCACGGGTGCCAACACGATCAGCGGCACGAGCACCAGCACACCGAGGTGTTCGGAGTTCCAGCGCCTGGCCAGAGTCAGCCCTGCCCCGCCGATGACCGCGGCGATGGCAAGGCCGACGGGCGCAGCCACCCAGTCATAGATCGTCGTCATCGCGATGATGTCGATGTATGCCGCCGCGACACCCGTAGCGGCCAGCGCTATCGCACCGACCCGCCCACCGGGTCGCGCGTACAGCCAGCAGGCCGCAGCCACCAGCGCCCCCGCGAGCACCGCACCGGCGGCCACCCGGAACTCCGGACGCAGAATGCCTGCCTGGGCGGCCAGCACCAGCAGCAGCACGACGCCGATCAGCGTCACCGCGACACCGGCGACGGCCAGTACCTTGCCGATCCAGCCTTCAGAGCGCGGTTTTTGCGGCGCGAGGGCGGGCGGGTGGGGCATCACCGGCGGCGGGACCGCAGGCCGGGGTGCCGCGGGCGGTGCAGGCGCGGTAGCAACAGGTGCTGGCTGGTACTGCGGCTGCGGGTACTGCTGGGGGTACTGCTGCCAGTACGGCGCCGCCGCGGCAGGCGCGGGGCGCTCCGAAAGCAGCCGGTCCAACTCGGTCAGGTCAGTGGACACCCTGGCCATATACGCCGAGACTGCGGCGAAATCCGCGGAAAGCCGGGCGATGACGGCGCGATGCGGTTCGGTCATGCCCCCATCGTCGCAACAAACCGGCCAGATCCGGATGAGTAGGACTACTCGGCTATTGGAGTGTCCAGGCCGTGTTCGATCGCATAGCGCGCCAGCTCAACCCGGTTGGCGACCTGGAGCTTGCGGAAGGTCGCCTGCACATGGTTCTCGACGGTGCGGTGGCTCAACGACAAGCTGGCGGCAATCTGCTTGGCCGTCAACCCCTTGGCGACGTAGCGCAGCACCTCGGTCTCGCGTTCGGTCAAGCTGGGGGTGCCAGGACCTGCGCCGGGGTTCTGCGCGATGCGCCGGTACTCCCCTAACACCAGCCCGGCAAGACCCGGGGTGAACACCGCGCGGCCCTCCGCCGTCGCGCGCACCGCAGCGCCGAGTTCCTGCTTGGACGCGCTCTTGACGAGATAACCTGTGGCGCCTGCCTTTACCGCTTCCAGCACGTCCTCGCGCTCATCGGAGGCCGACAGCACCAGGATTCGCGACGATGGCGACACCGCAATCACCTCCGCGGTGGCCTGGGCGCCGTCGCCGTCGGCGAGGCGCATATCCATCACCACCACGTCGGGCTGCACGACGGCGGCACGTCGCCGCGCCGCGGCCATGCCATCGGCCGTCGCGACGACGGTGAAGCCGTCCTCGGCGAGGTCACGGGCCACCGCGTCGCGCCAGATCGGATGGTCGTCGACCACCATCACCGTCGGGGTACTGTCAGCTCCCATTCCGTCCCACATTCCGGGCCGGTGTTCAGCTTGGCGCTGCCGCCCAGCCAATTCATCCGTCCCACAATAGATTTCGCTATACCGATTCGACCCTCGCGGGCCGCCTCGTCCAGCCTGCCGTCTGCGATGCCAACACCGTCGTCGCGGATGCTGACGGTCACCGCATCGCCGAGGTCCTCGAGAAGCACGTAGGCGTGGGCATCTGGCCCGGCGTGCGAGACGGCGTTGTCCAGCGCGTTGACGGCCGCGGCATATAACTCGTCGGCGACGTTGGCGTCCAACAGCACTGGGTCGGCAGGCAAGCTCACGGATACCCGATCCGACGCGCGCCGCACCAGAAGTGCGCCGAGGTCGGTCATCTCGCCGGCCCGCGGTTCGGCGTCAGCGGAGCTGACGAGCCGCCGCAGCGCGCGTTCCTGCTCACCGGCGAGCTCCGCCAATTCAGCTGTTTCGCCGCCTATTTCACGACCCCGGCGGGACACCAGCGCGAGGACCTGAATCGCGCCGTCATGCACGTGACGCGACAACCGCTCGCGCTCCTGGTGCGACGCCGCCAGCCGCGCCGCCTGCTCGAGTTCGGCGTGGGCACGCCGCGCGGTCTGGGCCGCCATGCCGATCGCGAGCCCCACCGCAAGCTCGATGACGATCGTGGCGTTTCGGCCAAGGTCGTAGTTGATGAAGCCCTTGACAAGCGTGCTCGCGATCATCACCACCACACCGCCGAGCATCCCGGCGATCGGCCCCGCCAGGATCGCCGCCGAAATCGTTGCGTTGGTGGCCCACAACGTGGTCGGCCACGACTGATTGTCCAGCGCCCACTGATCGGAGGCGACGAGCTCGGTGGACAGTATCAACGCCACCACCACCACGATCTCGGCCAGCACCCAGGCAGGACGGCGGCCGAATCCGTGAAGGTAGGCGACCGCGCACACCGCACTCCATCCGAGCAGCAGGCCAAGCAGCAGCCAGGCGGCCGTCGGGCGCTCCAGGTCGGCGTTGATCGCGATCTGAAATCCCAGCGCGTAGATACAACTGAGCAACCGGAACACCTGCGCCGCCCGCCACAGCGGGGTGGCCGGATCCGGGCCCTCGGCCGGCATTTGAGCTAAAGCACCTTTGACAGAAAGGCCTTTGTCCGCTCGTGTTGTGGGTTGGCAAGCACCTCTCGAGGATTGCCGCTTTCCACCACGACGCCGCCGTCCATGAACACGAGTTGGTTTGCGACCTCACGGGCAAAGCCCATCTCGTGGGTCACCACCACCATCGTCATACCTTCGGAGGCAAGCTTTTTCATCACCGCAAGCACCTCACCGACCAGCTCAGGATCCAGCGCCGACGTCGGTTCGTCGAACAGCATCAGTTTCGGATTCATCGCCAACGCCCGCGCGATCGCGACACGCTGCTGCTGGCCGCCGGATAACTGCGCGGGATACGCCTCGGCCTTTTCCGACAGCCCGACTTGCTTGAGCAGATCCTTGCCCCGCGCCAGCGCTTCGCTCTTCTTGACCCTCTTCACTTGCACGGGCGCCTCGATGACGTTCTGAAGTGCGGTGCGATGGGGAAACAAGTTGAAGTGCTGGAACACCATTCCGATGTCGCGTCGCTGCTTGGAGGCCTCCCGAGGCGGCATCTCGTGCAGCTTGGCACCGCGTTCGCGGTAGCCGATCAATTCGCCGTCGACGTACAGCCGTCCCGCGTTGACCTGCTCAAGATGGTTGATGCAGCGCAAGAACGTCGACTTACCCGACCCGGACGGGCCGACCATGCACAGCACCTCGCCCTTGCCGACTTCCAGCGTGATGCCCTTCAGGACATGCAGGGCCCCAAAGCTCTTGCAGACCTCTTCGGCCTTGACCATCGGCGTCATGCGCCTTCTCCTCCGCCGCCGGGTGCACCTGTTCCTTGCGCCTTCGCCAGCGCTTCGAGCTGCTTTGTCGTCAGCTTCCTCGACGCACCACGAGAGTAGTAGCGCTCCAGGTAGAACTGCCCGACCATCAGAATGCTGGTGACGACGAGATACCAGAACGCGGCCACCATCAGCAGGGGCACCGGCGCGAACTCCCGCGCGGCGATCTCGCGCGAGGTGATGCCGAACAGGTCGAGCGTGAACGGCACGGCGGTGACCAGCGATGTGGTCTTCAGCATGCTGATGACCTCATTACCGGTGGGCGGGATGATCACCCGCATCGCCTGCGGCAGCACCGTGCGCCGCATCGTCATCCCCCACGACATGCCCAACGCCGTCGATGCCTCCGACTGGCCCTCCGGCACGGAACTGATTCCGGCGCGGATGATCTCGGCCATGTAGGCGGACTCGTTGAGCGCCAGCCCGACGATCGCCAGAAGGAACGGAATGGACAAGGCCTGCAAATTGAATTGGAAGAGCGACGGCCCGAACGGAACGCCGAGTTGGATGTTCGCGTAGATGGTCGGGAGCAGCCCCCAGAACACCAGCTGCACATACACCGGGGTGCCGCGGAAGATCCACAAGTACACCCACGACACCGCTTTGAAGACCGGGTTGGGCGACAGCCTCATCACCGCGAGGAGTACGCCCAGCAAGATCGCCAGCACCATCGAGTAGAGCGTCAGCTGCAAGGTGTTGACCAAACCGACCGTCAACACCCTCTCGTTGAAGAGGTACTCGGCGAACACGTCCCAGCGATACGCCTCGTTGGTGGCCGCGCCGTAGACGAACAGCACAACGAGGATGACGATGACGACCGCCGCCACCCACCGCCACGGATGACGCAGCGGGACGGCATCGATTGCGGCTGGGCTAGTGGATGGCGACGTGTCGACATCAGTCATGTTGGGTTCCCTAGTTGATCGCGCCGTTGATCACCGGTTTGTCGATCATCCCGGCCTCGACGCCCCAGTTGGTGGCGATCTCTTTGTACTTGCCGTTCTCGATCAGGTGCTCGAGCGCGGACTTCATCGACTCACCCAGCGCCGAGCCCTTGGCCACCGGCCAGCCGTACGGCGCGGCATCAGCGATCTCGCCAGCGGCTTCCAGCTTGCCGTTGCTCTGCTTGATCGCGTACGCGGTGACCGGTGAATCCGCCGATATCGCATCGGCCTGACCCAGCACCACCGCGTTGGTGGCCGCATCCTGCCCGTCGAACGGAATGATCTCGATCGGCGGCTTGCCCGCGTCGGTGCATGCCTTGCTCTTCGCAGGCAGTTCCTCGGTCTCCTCGGTCGTGGTGGCCTGCACCGCGACCTTCTTCCCGCAGGCGTTGTTCGGATCGACCGGCGTGCCGGGACGCTGTGCCCAGAGGATGCCCGCGGAGAAGTACGTGACGAAGTCGACCGACTCCTCACGCTCCTTGGTGTCCGTGAACGACGACATCCCGACGTTCATGGTGCCGCCCTGGATCGACGGGATGATCTTGGCGAAGTCGGCCTCGCGGTACTCGACGGTCAGGCCGAGGACTTCACCGATCGCGTTCATCAGGTCGACGTCGAAGCCGACGATCTTTCCGCTCGGATCCTTGAACTCGTTAGGGGCATACGGGATGTTGACGCCGACGATGAGCTTGCCGGTCGACTTGATCTCTTCTGGCACGGAGTTTGCGATCTCGTCGACCTTCGCACCCGCGTCGGCCGCGGTCGTTTCCCCGCCTGACTGGTCGCCGCTTGCCGCACACCCAGACAATGCCAAAGCACCGGTGGCAGCAAACGCCGCCACGATGCGCAGAAGTTTCCGCCGTCGGTCTTGACACTCACCCAACACGGTTTGCCTACTTTCTGTGTCGTTGACCCGGCGCGCAGCGCCGGTAACGGAACAGTAGTAGAGACCTACCGCGGTGGCAGGAGAACGAAAGCGCCAGTCACTCCCAAAGCTTGGGGCAGTAGGTGGGGATCGCGCCCTCGACGAACTGGACGGCCTCCGTCTGCGTCCAGCCCTGGCTGTATTGGAGGTTGTATCCGGCGAGCCAGGACGGATTGCCCTGCCTCGTCTGATCGAGGCAATACTCCTTGGCGAGCCGGATGGCCTGGGTCCGGTTCTTGTACGGGACGCCCTTCTTATCGAGGTAGTCGATGAAGATCTGATCCGATGCCGGATCGGCGTGAGCCGGAGCGACGGAGACGGCGGCGCCCCCCACCAATACAAGTGCTGCAATCGCCACGCTGGCGGTCCGGCGGATGGCCGCGTTCGTCATCGATACTCCTCGTTTGCCCCAGAGGGTGGATCAACTGCGCCCCGGTGCGACTGTCGAATACTCATCGTAGCGAACACACCAACTGTTACACCATGATCGAAGTGCCGGGGTATCGGCGACGCCATTTGCTTGCTGTTTGCCCGGTTATTTGCGGCGGCCTCAATTAGCAGGGAAATGCACAATTCCTTGAATCCGCTGTGACAAACTTCGGGCCATGGAAAGCCCCGCACCCCCAGGCCTGTTGCAGCACCTGTGGAAATCCACGCTACTGTCCGGGATTCTCGCCGTCATCCTCGGCATTTTGGTGCTGGCCTGGCCCGGCATCACGATCCTCGTCGCCGCCATCTTCTTCGGCGCCTACCTACTGATCACCGGCATCGCTCAGGTGGTGTTCGCGTTCAGCCTGCATGTGTCGGCCGGTGGCCGGGTGCTCCTGTTCATCAGCGGCGCGGCCGCGCTGATCTTGGCGGTGTTGTGCTTCCGAAGCCTGCAGGAATCGATTCTGCTGCTGGCCATCTGGGTCGGCGTCGGCTTCATCTTCAGAGGAGTGGCCACCGCGGTCTCCGCGATCAGCGACCCGACCCTGCCTGGGCGCGCTTGGGAGATCTTCATCGGCGTGATCAGCCTGGTGGCGGGCGTGGTCATGCTCGCATCGCCCTTCGAGTCCATTGCGACGCTGACCATCGTCGTCGGCATCTGGCTCATCGTGATCGGGGTCTTCGAGGTCGTTTCGGCGTTCGGTATCCGCAAGGCCAGCAACGACCTCGCGGCACCGGCCGAGAAGTCCCCTCCTACGACGACCGAAGACGCGGTGAGCTAGGCCATACTGACGTCTACTACACCCTGTCGTAGGCTGTTGGTACAGCCACGGAAGAGGTTCAGATGGACGCACTCGATGTGTCGCGGTGGCAGTTCGGAATCACCACCGTCTACCACTTCATCTTCGTCCCGCTGACCATTGGGCTGGCGCCGCTGATCGCCGTCATGCAGACGGTGTGGGTGATCACCGACAACCCCGCCTGGTACCGGCTGACGAAGTTCTTCGGCAAGCTGTTCCTGATCAACTTCGCCCTCGGGGTGGCCACCGGGATCGTCCAGGAGTTCCAGTTCGGGATGAACTGGAGCGAGTACTCCCGGTTCGTCGGCGACATCTTCGGCGCGCCGTTGGCGATGGAGGGTCTTGCGGCCTTCTTCTTCGAGTCGACGTTCCTCGGCCTGTGGATCTTCGGGTGGTCCCGGCTGCCGAGGCCGGTGCACCTGGCCTGCATCTGGATCGTGGCCATCGCGGTCAACATGTCGGCGTTCTTCATCATCGCGGCCAACTCGTGGATGCAGCACCCCGTCGGAGCACGCTTCAACCCCGATACCGGCCGCGCCGAATTGACCAGCATCGTCGAGCTTTTCACCAACAACACCGCGACCGCGGCCTTCACACACGCCGTCGCGGGCGCCTTCCTGACCGCGGGTGCCTTTGTCGCAGGTGTCTGCGCATGGTGGATGGTGCGGGCCAGGTCGAAGGGGCAGGAAACCGAAGCTCGCACCATGTACCGGCCCGCGACGATCCTGGGGTGCCTCGTCGCGCTGGTATCGGCGGCCGCGCTGTTCCTCACCGGCGACGCGCAGGGCAAGTTGATGTTTCAGCAGCAGCCAATGAAGATGGCTTCGGCGGAATCGTTGTGCCACACCGAAACCGACCCGGATTTCTCCATCCTGACCGTCGGCACTCACAACAACTGCGACAGCGTCACCCACCTGATCGAGGTCCCCTTCGTTCTGCCGTTCCTGGCCGAGGGGAAATTCGAGGGGGTGCGCCTCGATGGCGTCCAGGATCTGCAGGCGCAGTACCAGGAGAAGTTCGGCCCCGGCGACTACCGGCCGAACCTGTTCGTGACGTACTGGGCGTTCCGCGCGATGATCGGATTGCTCGCTGTGCCGGTGCTTTTCGCGCTTGTCGCGTTGTGGCTGACCCGCCGCGGCCGGATACCTGAACAGCGGTGGTTCTCATGGTTCGCCCTGTTGACGCTGCCCACCCCGTTCCTGGCCAACAGCGCGGGCTGGGTGTTCACCGAGATGGGTCGTCAGCCCTGGGTGGTGGTGCCGAATCCCACTGGAGACCAGATGATTCGGCTCACGGTATCCGAGGGCGTCTCGGGACACTCGGCGGCGATGGTGGTGACCTCGCTGGTCACCTTCACCGCGCTGTACGCGGTGTTGGCGGTGATCTGGTTCTGGTTGATCCGTCGCTACGTCGTCGAGGGGCCGCTGGAGCACGACGCCGAACCCGCTCCGCCCACCCCGCCCGACGATGCCGATCTCGGCCCGATGTCGTTCGCGTACTGAGAGGGGTGCCGGCATGGGACTGCAGGAACTCTGGTTCATTCTCCTGGCCGTGCTGTTTTGCGGCTTCTTCGTGCTGGAAGGGTTCGACTTCGGCGTCGGCATGCTGATGCACTTCTTCGGCAGGTCGGCCAAGGGGGACCCCGAAAAGCACCGCCGCGCCGTCCTGAACACCATCGGCCCGGTCTGGGATGGAAACGAGGTGTGGTTGATCACCGCGGGCGGCGCGATGTTCGCCGCGTTTCCCGGCATGTACGCCACGGTGTTCTCCGGGCTTTACCTGCCGCTGCTGCTGATCCTGGTGGCCATGATCCTGCGGGTCTGCGCGATCGAATGGCGCGGCAAGATCGACGACCCGTCATGGCGGTCCTGGGCCGACATCGGCATCGCGGCGGGGTCGTGGCTACCCGCCTTCCTGTGGGGGGTGGCTTTTGCCTCTCTGGTGCGCGGGCTGCCTGTGGACGCCGATCACCAGGTGCATCTGTCCATCGGCGATTTGCTCAACGCGTACACCCTCCTCGGCGGGGTGGCGATGACCGGGTTGTTCCTGTTTTACGGAGCGGTGTTCATCGCACTGAAGACCCAGGGCGCGGTGCGCGATGACGCGGTCCGATACGCCGGGCGACTTGCCCTTCCCGTGACGGCGCTGGTGGCGGCGTTCGGACTGTGGACGCAGGTCGCGCATGGCAACGACTTGACGTGGATGGTGCTGGCGGTCGCGGTGATCGCGCAACTTTCGGCCGTGATGATCGTGTGGAGCCGGGGCAGCGACGGCTGGACGTTCGTCGGCGTCATGGCGGTGGTGGCCGCGGTGGTGGTGCTGTTGTTCGGTTCGCTGTACCCGAACCTGGTGCCGTCCACCTTGAACCCTGACTGGAGCTTGACGATCTACAACGCGTCGTCGACCCCCTACACGCTGAAGATCATGAGCTGGGCGGCGTTGATCTTCGCCCCGCTGGTCATGCTGTACCAGGGCTGGACGTACTGGGTGTTCCGGAAACGAATTACCGCCGACCGGATTCCGGAGCCGATCGGGCTGTCGCGGCAGTCGCCATGAACCTGTGGCGCGCGTCGGGTGCGATGCGGCGATACCTCGTCGCATCGGTGGCGTGCGGTGTGCTCATCACCGGCGCAACGATCGCGTCGTCGGTGGTGCTGGCACACATCGTCGCAGGCATCATCACCGACCCGGCGTCGCGCACCTTGGCGCACTGGACAGGCCCGTTGTGGATCTTGCTGTCGCTGTGGGCCGTTCGCACGCTGGCGCACTGGGCGCAGGGCAGACTCTCAGCGCGCGGCGCGACCGCCGTGATCGCCGATCTCGCAGGCCAGGTGCTGCACCGCATCACCGCGCTGCCACCGAGGCAGCTGGCTGCCGAACGAGATTCGGCCGCGACGGTGATCACCCGCGGCCTCGACGGCCTGCGGCCGTACTTCACCGCATACCTGCCGTCGGTATTCCTTGCGGGCATCCTGACTCCCGCCGCGGTGGTGGTGATCGCGGTTTACGACGTCTCGTCGGCCGTCATCGTGCTGATCGCGTTGCCGCTCATCCCGATCTTCATGGTGCTGATCGGTTTGGTCACCTCCGAACGGTCGGAGGCGTCGCTGGCCGCGATGACCACCCTGCAGTCGCGACTGCTCGACCTTGTCGCCGGAATCCCGACGCTTCTGGCCCTGGGCCGCATCGGCGGATCGGCCGACCGGATCGCCGAACTGGGTGCGGCACATCGGCGTTCGGCGATGGCGACGCTGCGCATCGCGTTCCTGTCCGCTTTGGTGCTGGAACTGCTCGCCACCCTCGGTGTCGCGATGGTCGCCGTGGGTGTCGGCCTTCGGCTGGTGTTCGGCGAGATGACGCTGGCCGCCGGGCTGACCGCGCTGCTGTTGGCCCCCGAGGTGTTCTGGCCGCTGCGCAGGGTCGGGATGGAGTTCCACGCAGCGCAGGACGGAAAGACTGCCGCCGACAACGCATTCCGGTTGCTCGACACCGTAAGCCCGTCGCTAGGAGGCACCAAGAGGGTGACGGCCCCCATCGAAATCGAAGTGCTGGGCACCGATGTGCGGCCCGGTTCGGTGACGGTGCTGACCGGGCCCAATGGCGTCGGCAAGACCACACTGCTTCACGCGATCCTTGGGCTCGATGTGTCGCGTGCAGGCCCGATCCTCGTCAACGGCGTCGACGTCACCGACCTTGACCAGCGGGCATGGTGGGGCCAGGTGGCCTGGCTTTCTCAGCGCCCGGTGCTGGTGCCTGGCACCGTCCTTGACAACCTCGAGTTGTTCGGCCCGCTGCTCGACCTCGACCTCGCCTGCCGCACGGCCGGTTTCGACACCGTGCTCGCGGCGTTGCCCGAAGGGCTGGACACGGTGATCGGACGCGGCGGCACCGGCCTGTCGCTGGGTCAACGGCAGCGCCTCGGCCTTGCACGCGTCCTGGGTTCGGCGGCACCCGTGCTGCTGCTCGACGAACCGACGTCCCACCTGGACGCCGCGTGTGAGGACCGGGTGTTGCGGGCGATCACCGCGCGGGCCGCGGGAGGCGCCACGGTGCTCGTCGTCGGCCACCGCGATCCGGTGCTGGCGATCGGCGACCGGGTGCTGGCGATGGGAAGCCTTGTCGATGCGTGAATTGCTGAGGCCACGGATGTCGCGACTGCTGCTGGCGGTCGTGCTTGGAGTGCTGTCACTGGGCAGCGCGCTGGCGCTGACCGGGATTTCGGCGTGGCTGATCACCCGCGCGTGGCAGATGCCGCCGGTGCTGGACCTGACCGTTGCGGTGGTGGCGGTGCGGGCGCTCGGCATCTCCCGTGGTGTCCTCGGGTACTGCCAGCGCTTGGCGTCGCACGACACCGCGCTTCGGGCCGCCGCAGACACCCGCGAGAGCCTGTACCGCAGGCTCTCCGAGGCGCCCGCCGAGGCGGCGATGCGGCTCTCCAGCGGTGAACTGGTGGCCAGCGCCGGGAAGGCCGTCGACGAACTGTCCGATGTGCTGGTGCGCGCGGTGTTACCCATCGCGGTGGCAGCGGTTCTGTCGCTGAGCGCCGTCGTTGCCATCGGAATCATCTCGCCGGCCGCGGCCGCCGTGCTTGCGGTCTGCCTGCTGATCGCGGGCGTAGCCGCGCCGTGGCTATCGGGCCGTGCCGCTGCTGCCGCGGAAGACGTTGCCACGCAGCATCATTCCGACCGGGACGTCGCGGTGATGCTTGCACTGGACCATGCACCGGAGCTTCGTGTCAGTGGTCGTCTCGACACCGTCATTGCCGAAGCCGAACACCGGCATCGCGAGTGGGGACACGCGACGGACCGGGCGGCGGCACCTGCGGCCCTTGCCGCAGCCGCGCCGACGCTGGCCGTCGGCGCAAGTGTGCTCGGCGCAGTCATTGCCGCGGTGTGGATCGCGGATTCGGTGACGCCGATGGCCGTGGCAATCTTGATGTTGTTGCCGCTGGCCGCTTTCGAGGCGACCACCGCGCTGCCCGCGGCGGCGGCGCAACTCACCAGGGCCCGCATCGCGGCCCGCCGGTTGTCCGACCTCACCGCGCCGAGCCATCCATTCAGGCCGCGCCCGCAGGTGGCGCCGGTCGAACTGCAGCCGGGTGACCGGCTCGCGGTCACCGGGCCCAGCGGCGCAGGCAAGACGACGCTATTGATGGCGATGGCCGAAAATCGCACGGAAGCTGTCTTTTTCGCAGAGGACGCGCACGTGTTCGCCACCACGGTGCGCGACAACCTGTTGGTCGTCAGGGGCGACGCGACCGATGACGAACTGCGAAATGCGCTGCAGCGGGTGGGCCTTGGCGACTGGCTCGACGCACTTGACGACGGGCTCGGCACGGTACTCGTCGGGGGTTCGGCAGCGGTTTCGGCAGGCCAGCGCAGGCGACTGCTGCTGGCAAGGGCACTGATCTCGACGGCGCCGACAGTGCTGCTTGACGAACCGACCGAGCACCTTGACGCTTCGGACGGTCAGCTCATCCTGACCGAACTTCTCACCCGCGACGGGCTTTTCCCTGCCGACCGCACCGTCGTCGTCGCCACCCATCACCTGCCGAACCGGATTGGCTGTCCCACTCTGAGTCTGGCCGCCTGCGAGTAATCTCACCGGCATGAGCGAACCGGATAGGCCGCAGACGCCTCCCCCGCCGCCACCACCCCCACCACCCCAATACGGCGCGTATCACGGCAGTTATCCACCACCGCCCCCTGCGCCCTACGCCGGATACACGCCGCCACCGGCCGCGCCCAAGAATGGCCTCGGCGTCGCGGCGTTGGTGATCGCGATCCTCGCGCTGGTGCTGTGCTGGTCAATAGTCGGCGGCATCATCTTTGGCGTGTGCGCGGTGATCATCGGCTTCGTCGCCCGCGGCAGGGTGAAGCGCGGCGAGGCGACCAATGGCGGCGTCGCGATCTCCGGGATCGTGCTCGGCGTCCTGGCGATCATCGCCTCGCTCGTGTTCATCCCGATCTGGATCGGCATCTTCGACGAGGTCGGCGGCTCGGACTACGTCGACTGCCTGTCCAACGCCGGCAGCGACGAGCAGGCCATTCAGCAGTGCGCCGACCAGTTCCGCGATCGCCTCGAGACCGAGTTCAGCATCACGATCACACCGACACCCTGACCCCTACGACTTGGCTCCTGGGAAGTACTTGACGATGCCTTCCTGCACGACGGTGGCAAGGAGCTGACCGGATCGGTCGAAGAAATGGCCGGTGCCGAGGCCGCGCGACTCCGACGCCACCGGCGAGGACGTCGAGTACAGCACCCAGTCGTCGAACCGTATCGGGCGGTGGAACCACACCGAATGATTCATGGTGACCGCGAAGATCCGGTCGTAGCCCCATGACAGCCCGTGCGTGCTGATGATCGAGTCGAGCACCGTGGTATCGGAGGAGTACACCAGCGCCGCAGCGTGCACCTTCTGGTCGGCGGGCATCGTGCCTTGGGCCTTCATCCACACCCGGTTGTAATCCAGGCGCTCCCCTTTGGCGCGCATCACCCACGTCGGGTCGTTGGTGTAGCGCCAGTCGATCGGCCGCAGCGCGTTGACGAAATGCGGGACCACGTCCTCGTATCCACGCAAGAGGTCGTCGACCGGCGGCACCGACAGCGGATCGTCCAGGTGCGGCGGGTCGATGCCGTGCTCGAGGCCGCTGCCACCGTTCATGTAGGAGATCATCGCCGTGGTCAGCAGTTGGCCGTCCTGCATGACGTCGACGCGGCGGTTGGCGAACCTGCGCTCGTCGCGCAGCGCTATCACGTGAAACTCCAGATCCTTTGCGGGATCCCCGCCTGCGATGAAGTGCGCCGACAACGCACTTGGCGACAGGTCGTGATCGAGCGTGGCGCTGGCAGCGACGAACGACTGGGCCATCATCTGCCCGCCGAACGTGCGGACCGGGTTCT
>Ga0190272_10000845_pt1 | contig 15006 bp, 16 predicted proteins | sample Popmic504T_FD_133746 | JGI IMG/M metagenome (GOLD analysis project Ga0190272, IMG submission 133746) | Populus adjacent soil microbial communities from riparian zone of Shoshone River, Wyoming, USA - 504 T | ecosystem: Environmental > Terrestrial > Soil > Riparian zone | place: USA: Wyoming... | reverse complement strand
CGTCGGGCGGAGGGCAGTCAAGATGGATTTCACCGGCAAGGTTGCGCTGGTCACAGGCGGCGGCAACGGAATCGGCCGCGCGGCATCGGCGGCTTTCGCACGCCATGGCGCGAAGGTGGTGGTGGTGGACCGCGACCGCGCCGGGGCCGAAGCGACCGCCGGCATCATCCGGCAGAACGGCGGGGACGCCATTGCGGTGACGGCCGACGTCACCCGGTCGGAAGACGTGAAGGCGTATGTGAGGACGGCGATCGAGACCTACGGCCGGATCGACTGCTTCTTCAACAATGCGGGCATCGAAGGCAAGGTTGCTGCCACCGCGGAGTACGACGAAGCGATGTTCGACGCCGTGATCGGCGTGAACCTGAAGGGCGTTTTCCTTGGGTTACGCCATGTGCTGCCGGAGATGATCCGTCAGGGAAGCGGCGCGGTCGTCAACACTGCCTCTGTCGCCGGCCTCGTCGGAACGCCGGGTATGCCGGCCTATGTGGCATCGAAGCACGCCGTAATCGGGCTCACCAAGACGGCGGCGGGCGAAGTCGCGCGCCAGGGCATCCGGGTGAACGCCGTGTGCCCGGGGCCCGTCGACACGCGCATGATCCATGCGCTTGAGGAACAACTCGCGCCCGGCAACGCCGCTTCGGTCGAGGCGCGTTACCGGGCCGCAATACCGAGCGGCCGCTACACGACCGCGGAGGAGATCGCCAATATGGTGCTCTTCCTCTGCTCCGATCTTGCGTCCAACACCACCGGCGGGCAGTTCGTGGTCGACGGCGGACGCACCGCGACGCCCGGCGCGGTAACAAATCTGGTGGTGGAACGCTGAGGGCTTGCCAATCCGCCCCGAGGCGAAGTCTGCTAGCTAAGCGGGACGCGTCACGCGCCAAGCGATCCCCATCGCGGCGAGCAGCAGCAATCCGGCGAGCGCGAACGGCGTTCCGGGTAGGTCGATTCCGAGTTCGGGCCGGATGGCCCAGGCAAACGACAGCGAAAAGAGTCCCGGGCCGATCATGCTGGAGATGCCTTGAATGCTTGCGTTCGCGCCTTGCAGTTGGCCCTGCTCGTCGGCGCCGACATGACGGCTCATCAGCGCGAGCGAGGCCGGATTGGCGATGCCCCAGAGCGCCTGCAATGGAATCCCCAGGAGGAATAGCAAGCCGGTCGGTGCAATCGCGTAAACGAAAAATCCGCAGGCGCCCAACAGCAGCCCGCCGACCAGCGCCTTGCGTTCGCCGAGCCATCTGATGGACGGGCCGATCAGCGCGCCCTGCACCACCATCGAACACACGCCGACGACGGCGAGCAGGAAGCCGACCGCACGCTCGTCCCAACCGTATTTGTAGTTGAGGTAGAGAACCGAGACGATCGGCAGCACCGCATGCGCCAGCATGCTGAGGAAGTTGACGCTCGCAAGACCGGACAACTCGCGATGCGAGCGCAGCAGCTTCAGGGCGCCAAGCGGGTTGGCGCGGCGCCACGAGAACGGCATGCGCCGCTCCGGCGGCAATGACTCCGGCAGGATCAGCCAGCCATAGAGCGCATTCGCAAGTCCGAGGCCCGCCGCGATCCAGAACGGCAGGCGCGGATCGATGCTGCCCGCAAGCCCGCCGAGCGCAGGGCCGAGGATGAAGCCCGCGCCGAACGCGACGCCAAGCATGCCGAAGCGCGCGGCGCGCTGCTCCGGCGGGGTCACGTCGGCGACGTAAGCAAAACCGGTCGAGAAGCTCGCGGCCGTGATGCCGGAAATGACGCGTCCCACGAACAGCCACCACAGCGACGGCGCAAGCGCCATCAGAATGTAGTCCAGGGCGAGTCCGAGACAAGACATCAGGATCACCGGCCGGCGGCCAAAACGGTCGGATAGCGCGCCAAGCACCGGCGAGAACAGGAACTGCATCAGCGCCCAGGCGGTGCCGAACAGGCCGAGGATTTCCGCGCCGCTCGCCGTGTCGCCGCCCATGAAGCCGACGACGAGGCCGGGCAGCACCGGGATGATGATGCCGAGCGCCAGCATGTCGAGCAGCACGGTGATGAAGATGAATGCGAAGGCGGCACGGCTGGGTGCACTATGCTGTTGCTTGTTGCCGGGGGTTTCAGGCGCAGCCTGGTTCATCGCTGCATCATTCTTCTTCCGGCGTCGTTCGCGCGCAAGGTGACACGGATCGGCGTGCCGAGCGAGGACCCGATGACGCTCGACGTGCCGGAAAACGTCGCCGGGACAATCCTCGATCTGTGCTTGCCGGGCTATACCGAGACTGGCACGCTGTACAATTATCGCGTCAAGAAATTCCTGATCTGGACGCCGCCGGGCTAGGCCGCGCCCTTTCCGGCATTGACGGTTAGGGGACTCGGATACAAGCCACAGGCTCGCGCGTTTACATGCGAGAGGACAGACAGTAAGCGATACGGTAGCCTCGCAGTTCGGGTCGCAATCAGGTCGTTTGGCGATGCGCGGCAAGATATTCATTAGCTATCGTCGAGACGACACGCAGGCCACGGCACTTAGCATCGCGCAATTCCTCGAACGCACCTTTGGTGGTGGCAACGTATTTCTTGACCTTGACGTTCCAGCGGGGACGAGGTTTCCGGCCGCCATCGAGAAGGAACTCGCCGAATCCAAAGTGCTATTGGTCCTAATTGGCCCGCAGTGGCTTGATATTCGCGATCAGGAGGGTCGTCGTCGTCTCGACGTTCCAGACGATTGGGTAAGGTTGGAGATCGCCCATGCCCTCCGACGCGGCATCGTTGTTATTCCCGTAATGCTGGCAGGCGCCGCATTGCCGCAACGAGCGGCATTGCCGGACGATATCAAAGAGTTGGCCGATCATCAGGCCGCAACAATCCGACTAACGTCGTTCAAGAGCGATATGGCGAGTCTTGTAGATTCTATCCATGCGATACCGCACAGGACGATTCTCTCTCTTAAAATCCCAGCCGCGGCGACACTCTTGGCATTGGGTGGGGTATTAATTGCTCTGTTGGCTTTCTGGAACCAAGCCCCGTTCTTGAAGAAACGAATAAGCGAACCGTCCATCGTTCAAGACAAGAGCGAGACTCCGCTCGCGCCTCGCGGAGCATTGCCGCTGACTTCCTTTGAAGAGCGGGCGCTTAAGCCCAAGGATGTCTTCAGAGAGTGTGTAGCCTGTCCAGAAATGACGGTCGTCCCCGATGGATTCGTCATGATGGGTTCCGCGCGAACGGAGGTCGGACATGAAGATAGTGAGAGGCCGCGCCACCGTGTAGGCATTTCGCGGCCGTTTGCATTGGGGAGGTTTGAGGTTACACGAGCCCAGTTTGAGGAATTTCTAAGAGCCACGGGTCACGACACCGGTGATGAAGAGTGTTACACAGTGCGAAATTTTGGCAATCCCGGTGGCTGGTTGCGGCCAGCTGGCACCTTGAAAGGATCGTTTAGTTATCCTGGTTTTGTGCAAGATTCGTTTCACCCTGCCACGTGCGTTAGTTGGAATGACGTGTCGAAATATGCGGCGTGGCTTTCTAAGCTGACCGGCAAAAGCTACAGACTTGCGACAGAAGCTGAGTGGGAATATGCTGCGCGAGCAGGAAATACAAACAGGTTCTATTTTGGAGAGGGCGAGAAGCAATTATGTACCTACGGGAATGTCGGTGATCTCTCCGCCAAGCGGGAATTCCCAGACCTGACACCTGTCGAATGCGAAGATGGCTATATTTTTACTGCCCCTGTGGGTCGGTTTCAACCTAATGCATTTGGCCTTTTTGATATGCATGGAAACGTTTCTGAGTGGGTTGCTGACTGCTGGCACGACGACTATGACAATGCTCCCACGGATGGCTCCGCTTGGACCACCGCGCCGTGCGAGCACCGGGTCGTTAGGGGCGGTTCTTGGCTCGACAACTGGCACGACCTTAGGATCGCCAAGAGGCAGGCCGTTCTGCCGTACTTTCGTGTTCACATTTATGGGTTTCGGGTCGCGAGGACGCTGACCGCCGAATAGCACACACCGTGCTGTTCGGCCCGGTGATCATCGGCGCAAAGCCGCAGCGTTGAGCACATTATTCCCGAAGCGCTCGGAAATATCGAGCACGTTCTTCCGTAAGTAATTGTAAATATTACCTGCTACTCATCAACGTCATCGGCGATCAATTCTGGGACCCAAGCGGATACGTCGGCGACCGTCACCTTGTCGCGGTGTGCAAGGAAATATTCGCGCACCCGCTGAAATTGGTCGCCAAACTTCGCATGAAATTGATCGCGGACTCTCTTGTCCTTACTCAACACGCTCGAAAGCGCGCGACCAGCGTTGAGGAACTTCAGCGGGAATGTTGTGTCTAGAACGTACAGATATTTCCGCTTTTCGCTTGCGCTCTCAGCGAGAAGGAAGAAATCTTTGAAAATAGAATTCTGCCGGATTGATTCAGCGCCACCCCGCCAACGGATGAACTTGAATTCTGCTACCCTGTAATTCGTCTCCAGATCGAAGTCCCTGCCGGTGTTGCCCGCGCCGAGCGAGACATATTCTACCACTTCGCCGGGCTCTAGAATGTGTGGCAGACAGAGGAGAATTCCGAGGGCATGGATCGCGACATTGACCTGCCCCGCAATACGCTTGAGAGCCCCCGCTGCCGAAAGCGCTTCCCTTTCTACTTTCGCCATGGAGAGGACAGTGGCGCACTCGTTCGTGCTGACGCCCCTTAGCTCGGCTTCTATGCGGGCAAGCGTGGTCGTTAGGTCCGCGCCACTGAATTTCTGCAAGGCAGCAGTTATTTGTACGAGGTCCATGCTAACCGGTGTTGCTCATCCGGATCGGGTCGCCAAAGAAAACACAATTGCGAATACTAGAAAGCAGTCGGGGCTGCGCTGATGTCACCCGAAACCGCAGTGGTGTTTGCGCCATAATAGGGTTCATCGCTGCCTGGTCTTCCTGCCCGCGTACGGATTCGCCTTCTCGCGCAACGTGATGCGGATCGGCGTGCCGGGCAGGTCGAAATGGTCGCGCAGGCCGTGGGTGAGATAGCGCAGATAGCTTTCCGGGACGGCGTCGGCGCGCGAGCAGAACAGCACGAAGCTCGGCGGGCGGGATTTCACCTGCGTGATGTAGTTGAGCTTGAGGCGCCGGCCGCTCACGGCGGGCGGCGGGTGCGACGACACCGCATCCTCGAACCATTTATTGAGCGGGTTTGTGGCGACGCGCTTATTCCAGACGGCGTAGATGTCGACCACGGCCTGCATCAGCCGGTCGAGCCCCTCGCCGAGCCGGCCGGACACCGCGACGATCGGCACGCCTTTCACCTGCGGCAGCCAGTGGTCGGCCTCGGTGCGCAGCTTGCTTGCCGCGCCGGGCTTGTCGACCAGATCCCACTTGTTCATGCCGAGCACCAGCGCCCTGCCCTCGCGCTGCACCAGATCGGCGATGCGCAGATCCTGTTCCTCGAACGGGCGCTCGACATCCATCAGCACGATCACGACTTCGGCGAAGCGGATCGCGTTGAGGGTGTCGGCGACGGAGAGCTTCTCCAGCTTCTCCTCGATGCGCGCCTTGCGCCGCATGCCGGCGGTGTCGAACAGGCGGAATTCGCGGCCGTGCCATGCCAGCGTCACCGCGATGGTGTCGCGCGTGATGCCGGCCTCGGGACCGGTGAGCAGGCGCTCCTCGCCGAGCAGGCGATTGATCAGCGTGGATTTGCCGACATTGGGGCGGCCGACGACCGCGACGCGGATCGGGCGGGTGGCGATGTCGGCTTCGGTCTCCTCGTCCTCCTCCTCGGCGGGCGCGGTGTGCTCGGGCAAAGCCGCGCGGATCGCGTCATAGAGGTCCGACAAGCCTTCGCCGTGCTCGGCCGAAATCGGAATGGGATCGCCCAGGCCAAGCTCATAGGCCTCGACGGCGTTCTTTCCGGCACGCGACTCGGATTTGTTGGCGACGACGACGACGGGCTTGCCGGTGCGGCGCACGACATCGGCGAACTGCCGGTCGATCGGGGTCAGGCCGGAACGCACATCCATCAGGAACAGGACCGCGTCGGCACTCTCGATCGCGGCAGCGGTCTGCTCCATCATGCGGCCGACGAGGCTGTCCGGTGTGCCCTCGTCGAAGCCCGCGGTGTCGATCACCGTGAAGGCAAGATCGCCAAGCCGCGCATGCCCTTCGCGGCGGTCGCGCGTCACGCCGGGGCGGTCGTCGACCAGCGCGAGCCGCATCCCGACGAGGCGATTGAACAGCGTCGATTTGCCGACATTCGGCCGCCCGACGATCGCGAGAGTGAAGCTCATGGCAAAATCAAACCGGTCGGCCGCGCGAAATGCGCGGCTCTATATAGTCTTTGCAATCCGAATTAGCGCTGCGGACCTGGCCAGGCGGCGGGGGCCGGCGGTGCGTTGCTCGGCCACGTCGGCTGCGATCCGGGCATCGTCTGCATCTGGCCGGCGCTCTGCTCGACCGGTTGCGTGGTCGTCCGGCTTTGTGCCGCGGGAGCCTGCCGCATCGGCTGTTGCTGTTGCTGCTGCTGCGGCGGAGGGGCGCGGCGCGGCACGCTGGCGGTCTTCTTCGGCTTCGCCTTCTTCTCCGGCTTCGCCTCGACCACCGGCGGCGGCGTTTCCGGCGGCGCCTGGTAACCCCTCACCATCTCGGGCGGCACACCCTGCGGCACGCCGGGCACACCGGAGTCGAACACCGGGCGGCGCTCACCCTGCAGGGGCTTCTTCGACACGCCCATGATGTCGAGCTCGGCCAGCTTGTCGAGCGGGTCGAAGGATTCGCATCCCGCAAGCGCGAGACCGAGCGCGAGAACTCCGGCGGTGAAAATGCGGCTGCGCATCCGGGGCTCCGTCAGATCTCGCTTCATGTTCTTGCCTTGTCGCCGGACAGCGTCAGCAGCACGTCCATGCGCTGGCGCGTTCCGGCTGGCGTCTCGGCATCGGTCGCGATCAGGTCGAACCAGCGCTTGGCAGCGGCCGTGTCTCCGGCGCGCCAGGCGGCGAGCGCCAGCAGTTCGCGCGCGGTATGGCGGAACGGACGGTTCGCCGCGGTCAGCGGCTCAAGCCGCGCGGTGATTTCGGCGAGCGGTGCGGTGTCGACCATGATCAGCCCGCCGCGTACCGCCGCGAGGTCTTGCGAGGTACGGTCGAGGCTGGAATCGGCCGCGAGCGCCGCATAGGCCACAATTGCCGCCGGCGGATCGGTGCGGCCAAGCTCGGCCGCTTCGCGGAAACGGGCGAGCGTGCGGTAGCCGGAGCTTCCCTCCTTGGAGAGCTTGGCGAATGCGGCCTGCGCCTCCGCCTGCTTGCCGCCCTCAGCGAGCAGGACGGCGGACTCGAAGGCCTCGCCGGACTCGGCTGCCTTCTTGGTCTCCCACCAGTCATAGCCGCGCCAGCCGCCGACGCCGAGCACGACGAGAAGCGCGAGCGCGACGATGAGATTGCTGTGCCGCTCCCAGAGCTGCTTCAGCTTCTCGCGCCGGACTTCCTCATCGACTTCCTGGAAAATGTCAGACACTTCAACGCTCTCCGGCCCGGACTGAAAGCACTTTCAGCGGGATCCCTCGCCATCCCCATCACTGCGGGCGGTAAACTAGCGATATGGCAAGCGCAAGGCAAAAGCTTCGCCCCGCCGGATCACGGTTTACGGCCCGGACCGCTTCCGGACGGCCTATCGGCCGAAGGCCGGCACCCCGACCACATAGGGGTGGAACAGGAATCCGAGCCCCAGGAACAGCACCGTGCCGCCGGCCACCGCCACTACGTCCTTCATCGGTCCGCCGACCGGGATCGGCGGCGCGCCCGGATCGGTGCGGTGCTTCAGCGAAATCCGGTCGAACACCGCCCAGCCGAGGATCGAGCCAAACAGGATGATGGAACCGAGATCGCCGTTCGAAATGAGGTGCGCGACGGCCCAGAGCTTCACCCCGACCAGCATCGGGTGCTTCAGCGTCGTCTTGATGCGGCCCGGCGAATAGGCCGCCACCACGTAGATCGACGCAATCAGGACCAGCAGCACGGTCACGTGGCGCGTCCAGGCGGGCGGATACCAGATGTCGACCCAGCCGGCCGCCCGGTACATCCCGAAGCCCCAGCCGATCAGCACGACGCCGACGATCGAGGCCGCCGAGTAGAGCCCCTTGTACGGGCCCTCGCCGAGCCGCGCGATCAGCGCCGCGCGGGTGTCGCGCTGCGTGGTGACGACATGCGTCCCGATGAACACCGCAAGCCCGAGGATCATGATCGCCAGGCCCATGCCGCCCTCCTTGGGATCCGTGCAAAGCACCCCCGTGAGACCACACTTCCCTTGACCTGCGCAACCGGCGGCGGACATATGCCGCAGTAAAGCAGCGCCCGGAACGCGGGGCCTGGGAGGATCAATTGAAACGCATCGTCGCCATTGTGCTGTTCGTTCTCTGCGCCGCCATGCCGGCGCTCGCGCAAGACTGGCCGTCGAAGACCGTGCGCGTGGTCGTGCCGTTCGGCGCAGGCGCCACCCCGGACATCATCGCGCGGCTGATCGCCGACAGGCTGCAGCAGAAGCTTGGGCAAAATTTCATCGTGGAGAACAAGCCCGGCGCGAGCGGCATGACCGGCACCGACACGGTCGCGAAGGCCGAGCCCGACGGCTACACTATCGGCATTTCGATCGGCGGGCCGCTCGCGATCAACACGCTGCTGTTCTCGAAGATGCCATACGATCCCTTCAAGGACATCGCGCTGATCACCATCCTGACGACGCAGCCGAGCGCGCTCGCGGTGCCGGCCAATCTCGGTGTCAACAACGTCGCCGAGCTGGTTGCGCTGATCAAAAAGGATCCCGGGAAGTACAATTTCGGTTCGATCGGCAACGGCTCGCTGTCGCATCTCGCCATGGAGGCGATCGCGCTCAAGAGCGGCGCGAAGCTGGTGCACGTTCCCTACGGCTCCTCGCCGCAGGCGATGACCGCGGTCATCCGCGGCGACGTGCAGATGGTGGTGATGCCGGCGATTTCGGTGCTGCCGCATGTGCAGTCGGGCGCCGTGAAGATGCTCGCCGTGACGACGCCGAAGCGCTCGCCGCTGCTGCCCGACGTGCCGACCCTGAAGGAGAGCGGCATCGATGTCGAAGCCGACGCCTGGAACGGGCTGATCGCGCCAGCCGGCACGCCGCCCGCGGTGCTGGCGACGATCCAGCGCGAGGTGGCGGAGGCGATCAACTCGCCCGAGATGAAAGCGAAATTCGCCACGCAGATCATGGAGCCGGTCGGCAACACGCCGGCGCAGTTCAAAGCGCAGATCGAGGGCGATCTCGCGCGCTGGACGCCGGTGATCAAGGACGCCGGGATCAAGGTGAATTAGCGGGCGGCGCGATACTCGCCGCATACTCGGTACTTACCCTCCCCCTGTGGCCCTGTGGGAGGTCGACGCGCGCAGCGCGTCGGGGTGGGGGTGGCGCCTTGCGCACTCCAAATTCCCCCCCGCCCCTAACCCCTCCCACAAAGGGGAAGGGAACAGAGCGGAGTTTGCCGCCCGCTCGCCGCGCACATCCCGTTGTTTGCCCGTTCACTTCACATACCTCCCCCCATCCACCATCAGCACGCTCCCCGTGACATACGACGCCTCGTCGGAGGCGAGCCAGAGGATCGGAAACGCGACCTCGCGCGGATCGGCCCAGCGGCCGAGCAGGCAGCCGTCTTCGGCATTGCGGTCGATCGTGCGCCCGGCAGTGGCGGCGCGGCGCAGGTGAAACGGCGTGAGCGTTGCGCCGGGACACACCGCGTTGACGCGCACGCCGTGCCGCGCCTCCTCGAACGCAAGCGTTTTGGTCATCGAGACGATGCCGGCCTTGGTCACGTCGTACTGCCCCATGCCGGCGCGCGGATTGACCGCGTGGGTCGACGAGATGTTGACGATGCTGCCGCGCTGCGCGCGCAGGTCGGCGATCGCGGCTTGCGTGAACCACGCATAGCTCAACAGGTTGACCGCGAGGATACGCTCCCAGGTCTCGGCCTTCGCCTCGGCGAGCGGCTCGTATGAGCGCATGCCGGCGAGATTGATCAGCACGCCGATCGCGCCGAAGGCTTTGCGCGCAGCGGCGACTGCTTCACCGGCCGCCTTCTCCTTGCCCACGTCGGCCACGATGCCGGTGACCTGCGCGCTCGGCACTTTCGCACGGATGTCCGCGAGCGCCGCATCCATCGCGCCCTTCTCGCTATCGACCAGCGCGACGCGCGCGCCTTCCTGACAAAACAGCAGGCCTGTCGCCGCGCCGATGCCCCCTGCCCCACCGGTGATGATCGCGGTTTTGTTTGCAAGCCGGCCCGCCATGTTTTCCTCGCTTGGTTAGGTTGCGCGCGACAGTGTAAGCAGAGCTGCCGGCAATTCGCAGCCGGTTTCGGAGCGCGCATGGACATCATCGACCTCAGCATGCCGATCGGCCCGCATTTCCGCTGGAATCCGGCGCTGACAATCAAGGGCGACATCGCGGCCGGCGATCAGTTCCGCGTGTCGCATCTGGCGACGACGTGCCACGGGTTTTCGCATGTCGACGCGCAGGCGCATTTCGTCGCGCACGCACCGACCATCGAGGCGACGCCGCTGTCGCGCGTCGTCGGCCCGGCGCGCGTGCTCAATTTGCGCAACGTCGAACCGAACACGCCGATCGATGCGGTGCGCCTCGCGGAGGCCGATCCCGGCGGCGCCGAGGGGGAGATCCTGCTGCTCTCCGCCGCATGGGATATGAAACGCGACAACACCACCGCGGCGTTCTGGAAGGATGCGCCGTGGCTGACGCGCGACGCAGCCGAATGGCTGCTGGCGCGCAAACCGACCGCGGTCGCGGTCGATTTTCCGCAGGACTATCCGATCCGGCTGCTGCTTGACGGCGTGATGGCGCCGGCGGCCGAGCATGTCACGCATGACGTGCTGCTGCGCGCGGGCGTGACACTGATCGAATATCTGGTGAATACGTCGGCGCTGAAGGGGCCGCGGACGTTCCTGTGCGCGGCGCCGCTGAAAATCCCCGGCGCCGACGGCGCACCGGCGCGGGTGTTTGCGATCGAGGGGTTCGGAGTCTGATTGCCGCTCGTCCCGCGAAAGCGGGGACCCAGTTCTTGGCCCTGGATTCCCGCTTGCGCGGGAATGAGCGGAGAGCGCCGCTACACCACCGGCGAGCGGCCGCCATCCACATTGATCGCCGTCCCGGTAATGTAGGACCCGGCATCGGACGCGAGGAAGCACGCGATGTTGGCGAACTCCTCGGCACGGCCGAAGCGGCCGAGCGGAACGTCCTTCGCCAGTCCCGCCTTGTACTCGTCGAGCGAGATGCCGCGGCTCTTCGCCTTCTGCACGTGCTGGTCGGCATCGATCAGCCCGACCAGCAGCCCGTTGACCAGAATGTTGAACGGCGCGTACTCGCTCGCGAGCGCCTTGGTGAAAGCCATGCCGGCGGCGCGCGTGATCGAGGTCGGCCCGCTCGCGGCGCGCGGCGCCTTCGCGCCGATGTTGAGCACGTTGATGATGCGGCCCCACTTACGCTCCTTCATCTGCGGCAGCACGAGGCGCGAGATGCGAACGGCGGCGAACAGCTTGAGCTCCAGGTCGTCTTGCAGCACCGCGTCCGACATCGCCTCGAACGGGCCCGCGCGCGAGGTGCCGGCATTGTTCACCGCGATGTCGAGCTTGCCGAAGGCGGCCATCGCCTCGTCGTAGGCGCGCTGCACGTCTTGCGCCTTGCCGACGTCGGCCTGCACGCCGATCACATGGGAGTTCGTGCCGGCCTTGATCTCAGCCACGGCCGCATCGAGCGCCTCGCGCCCGCGCGCGACGATCGCCACATCCGCGCCATCGGCCGCGAAGCGCTTCGCGATGGCAAAGCCGATGCCCTTGGAGCCGCCGGTGATGATGGCGGAGCGGCCTTTGAGCGAAACGTCCATGGGGTGTCTCTTTTAGTGGGATGCGATGGGGCGATCGTAAAGCACGCGGCCGCGCGCGAACAGGAGGCTAGCGAACGATCGCCTCGTACTGCTCCGGCTTGAACCCGACCAGCAATTTGCCGCCGCCAAGCTCCAGCACCGGGCGCTTGATCATCGAGGGCTGCGCCAGCATCAGCGCGATGGCCTTCTTTTCGGTGAGGCCTTCCTTGTCCTTCTCGGGCAGCTTGCGAAACGTGGTGCCGGCCTTGTTAAGCAAAGTCTCCCAGCCGGCCTTCTTCGCCCAGCCTTCGAGTTTGCCGCGCTCGATGCCGGCGGTCTTGTAGTCATGGAAGGCGTATTCGACGCCGCGCTGGTCGAGGAAGGCGCGCGCCTTCTTCATCGTGTCGCAGTTCTTGATGCCGTAGATAGTGGGCATTCGCGCGCTCACTTTCCGTCGTCGAGGCTGACGATCACCGCCGCGTTGGCAATGAGGATGGGGTCGCTGCCGGTTTGCGAGGGAATTTCGAGCCCGCCCTTCACGGCGTTCACCGTGACGGTGCCGTAGGGCAACTCCTTCGCGACCGCCGCAGTGTCGACATCCTCCGGGTTCGGCACGCCGATCGTGACATCGACGAACATGTCATGCGGGGTCTTGCCGAACAGGAGGACGAAGCCGAGGCTCGAATGCCGCATCGCGTCCGAGACCGCGCGCTTCGCCGCCTTGGTGGCGTCGCGCCCGTGGACGTCGACGCCCATGCCCATCTCGGTGATGCAGCGGATACGCGCCATTGCTTCCTGCCTCTCATTCGGTTGCGACGTTGTCCATGAACTTCATCGCGAAGGCGGAACCGCCGCAAGACCCATCTGCCAGAAATCCGCCTCCAGCCGCGACGCCTTCCCGAACAGCGCGGCCAGTTCGAAGAAACGCTGCTCGGTCATCGCCCGCGCGGCGAGATCGTCGAGATGACGGCGCGCTTTCGTGGCGACTACCTGATAACCGTCGCCCGCGTATTCGCCGATCCACTCACGATAGGGGTGCGCGCCCAGCGCGTCGGCGCCGTTGGGCGCCAGCTTGCGGCCGATCTCCGCATAACCGATGACGCAGGGCGCGAGCGCGACGTGCAGATCGAGCAGGTCGCCGGCCGCGCCGCAATCCAGCACGAAGCGCGTATAGGCGACGGTCGCCTGATGCTCGGGCGCCGCTTCGATCTCGGCGGCGTTAAGGCCCCAGCGTCCGCACAGCCGGACGTGCAACTCCATCTCGTCGAGAATGGAAGCAAGCCCCGCTTGCGCGGCCTTCATGTCAGCGAGCGTGCGGCTCTTGTAGGTGGCCAGCGCATAGGCGCGCGCGAACTGGATCAGGAAGAGATAGTCTTGCACCAGATACATGCGGAACGCTGCCTCGGGCAGCGTGCCGTCGCCCAGTTGCCGGACGAACTCGTGATCGACATAGCTCGCCCAGTCGTCAGCGGCGGCGGCTTTGAGGCGGGAGAAGATGGACATGTGTTAGGTCACGCCCGTGACCGCGCGCCTGGCGGCCTTGGTGGCGTCGCGCCCGTGGACATCGACGCCATGCCCATTTCGGTGATGCAGCGGATACGGGGCATTGGGTTGTCTCCGCTCAATCATCACAGATTGCATTGAGAATGAAACACGCTACACTTCCTCGAGCGGGAAACTTAATGGGGTGCGGCAATGTTGGATGGATCATCCATCGCTTCGATTCTCGGCGCAGGCGCCATAGGGCTCGGCTTTCTTTTGGCGTACCTCACCTACAGACTCCTCCAACAAGAACGCCAAGATAACAAACCTATATACGTCTATCAGTTTTTTTGCTTCGCGCTCGTGATCGTTGGCGCATTTTTACAGTATCTAGCACCACATATGGCACCAAAGCTGAAACGTTAGAAATTCGAAATAGGACGCTTCAGGGGGAGCTGAACACGGCTCGGGAAAGTTTGGCCGCGACTCAGACAGAGTTACAAACAGTCAAGGGCAGTTTGGATGCGGCTCTACGGAAAGCGCAAACTGCAGAGGCACGTTTGGAAGCCTCAACTCAGGTGATGACGCCCATTGTCAAGATGCTATCGGAGGCAACTAAAGTGCTCGCAGAGATAAATGGGACGCTAACAGGGAATGTTTGTGAGGGCGGAGCGTCCGGCATACCGATATGGGGAGGGAGAGGAACGCAAGCTGCGAGCCGCAATACCAAAGTCATAACCGATCTTACCGCGGCGAAGACCGCGATCGAAGGTGTCCTTTCGCAAAAATAAACTCTTTCACCGGAGGCAAAGACGCGCCGCAAGAAACGACCATTGACTTACATCACTCCCACTCGATCGTCCCCGGCGGCTTGCTGGTCACGTCGTACACCACGCGGTTGACGCCCTTGACCTCGTTGATGATGCGGGTCGCGACGTGGCCGATGAACTTCATCTCGAAGGGATAGAAGTCGGCGGTCATACCGTCCGTTGACGTGACGGCACGCAAACCGACGACAAAATCATAGGTGCGGCCGTCGCCCATCACGCCGACGGTCTTCACCGGCAGGATCACGGCGAAGGCCTGCCAGATGTCGTCATAGAGGCCGGCGCGGCGGATCTCCTCGATGTAGACGGCGTCGGCGAGCCGCAGGATCTCGAGCTTCTCGGCGGTGATCTCGCCGGGTACGCGGATCGCGAGGCCGGGGCCGGGAAACGGATGACGGCCAACGAACTTCTCGGGCAGCCCAAGCTCGCGGCCGAGCTTGCGCACCTCGTCCTTGAAGAGTTCGCGCAGCGGCTCGACCAGCTTCATGTTCATGCGCGCGGGCAGGCCGCCGACATTGTGGTGCGACTTTATCGTCACCGAAGGCCCGCCAGTGAACGACACGCTCTCGATCACGTCGGGGTAGAGCGTGCCCTGTGCGAGGAATTCAGCGCCGCCGATTTTTTTCGCCTCGGCCTCGAACACATCGATGAACAGTCCGCCGATGATCTTGCGCTTTCGCTCCGGGTCGCTCACGCCCTCCAGCTTGTCGAGAAACATCTTCTCGGCCGAAACGTGCACGAGCGGGATGTTGTAGTGATCGCGGAATAGCGTGACGACCTGCTCGCCCTCGCCGAGCCGCATCAGGCCGTGATCGACGAACACGCAGGTGAGCTGCTCGCCGAT
>Ga0190272_10000844_pt1 | contig 15013 bp, 10 predicted proteins | sample Popmic504T_FD_133746 | JGI IMG/M metagenome (GOLD analysis project Ga0190272, IMG submission 133746) | Populus adjacent soil microbial communities from riparian zone of Shoshone River, Wyoming, USA - 504 T | ecosystem: Environmental > Terrestrial > Soil > Riparian zone | place: USA: Wyoming... | reverse complement strand
GGCGACGTTCCGCCACCGAAATAGCGTAGGCGGCGACAAACCTAAGCCGGTCCTTCGAGCTGAGCTCGACCCCCGCAGCCATCTATACACCAACGGCACCGGGGATGATAAATCACATAGCGACCAAATTACACTGATATGGTCACTTTCCAAGGAGATATCGCATGACTACCGTACGCAAGATCGTACTGCTGGTCGCCATGGCACTATCCGCAATGGCCTTGGCAGCAACCACCGCATCAGCACAGGAAACCGAAGTTGAAATCATCGACGAACCCACCGGTGTACCCTGCAATCCCTGCGTTGTTCATATCCGGGGAGAAAGCAGGATCCTCGCAGTACCGCCAGGCATCGTAGTCAGCACATGCACCGACGAATTCAACGCCCGCCTCTACCACGGCGGAACCGGCGAAATCGAATGGGACGGCGAACCCCACCCCTCCCCCGGATGCAACACCACCAACTGCCTGGGTAACCCTGGCTTCAATCCGCACTGGAACGTCAACAGGATCGGCGAACTCGGCAATGGCGTCGAACACACCAACGTCAACTTCTGCCTCAGGGCAGGAGCCAACGAAATCCCCTGCACCGGGGAAGTACTCATCCAGGAGCACCTGCCCGTCGGCAGCCACGACTACGAATTTAGGACGAGGCCCGAGGGTATTCCTTGCGCCGCCGGCACCCGCGTCATCCACGGCATGTGGGAAACCGAACACGAGGGCGGAACGAGTGACCAGGAAGTCGAACTCATTCACCATGTGAATTGATCCACTGGTAGTCAGAGTCAGCAGCACAATGCCGGTACCAAGAGGGGCCCCGCAAACAGCGGGGCCCCTCGTTCATTCCGCTACAGCAGCTCTACACACCAGGAGACGCCACATGACTATCGCACGGAAGATCATGCTGCTGGTCGCCATAGCACTATCCGTAACGGCCCTAACAGCAACCACCGTATCGGCACAGGAAACCGACGTAGAAGTGGTCGATGAAGTCACCAGTGAATCCTGTAACCCCTGCTTAGTTCATATACGAGGCGAAAGCAGGATCCTCGCGGTACCACCTGGGGTCGTCGTCAGCATGTGCATCGATGAATTCAACACCCGCCTATACCACGGCGGCACCGGCGAAATCGAATGGGACGGCGAAGCACACGTCGCCCCCGGCTGCAACACCACCAACTGCCTAGGCTCACCCGGCTTCAATCCACACTGGGTTCTTAACAACATCGGCGAACTCGGAAATGGTGTTGAACATACTCACTTCAACTTCTGCCTCAGGGCAGGGGCTAACGAAATAACCTGCGTCTGGGAAGTTCTGATCCAGGAACACCTCCCCGCCAGGAGCCACGAGTACGAATTCAGGACGAGGCCCGAGGGTGCGCCCTGCGTCGGCGGAACCCGTGTCTTCCACGGCATGTGGGAAACAGAAATCGCAGGCGTAGACGACGACAAGGTTGAACTCGTCCACGCGGTGGACTGACCCACTTGCCGCAGCCGTCAGCAGCACAGAGCAGCACGCCGAGGGGCCCGCAAACTGCGGGTCCCTCGTGCACTTACACGGGTCAGGGCTCTACACCAATGGAAGGCAACACATGACTATCGCACGGAAGATCTTGCTGCTGGTCGCCGTAGCACTATTCACAATGGCGCTGACAGCAAGCACTGCATCAGCACAGGAAACCGACGTCGAAGTCCTTCACGAACTCACAGGCGCACCCTGCAGCCCGTGCTCAGTTCACGTCCGAGGAGAAAGCAGGCTCCTCGCAGTACCGCCAGGCGTAGTCGTTTTCTCATGCATCGACGAATTCAACGCCAACCTCTACGACAACGGCACCGGTGAAGTCGAATGGGACGGCGAAAACCATGTCGCCCCCGGATGCAACATCACCAACTGCCTGGGCTCAACCGGCTTCAATCCGCATTGGGCATTTGACAACATCGGCGAACTCGGAAACGGCGTCGAATATACCAACGTCAACTTCTGCCTCAAGGGAGGAGCTAACGAAGTCCCTTGCACCGGGGAAGTCCTGATCCAGGAACACCTCCCCGCCAGGAGCCACGACTACGAATTCAGGACGAGGCCCGAGGGCATCCCATGCGCAGGCGGCACCCGCATCATTCACGGCATGTGGGAAGCCGAAGTCGACGGGGCGGACAACAAGGTCGAACTCATCCACCTAGAGGACTGACCCACTTGCTGCAGCCGCCAGCAACACAGAGAAGCACCAAGAGAGATTGGCAAGCTAGCGGCGGTTCCGGCGTGCCTGCTGGCGCTTGCAGGCCTTTGTCTGCTTCTGTGCCTTGGTACGACAAACGGCGTTCCGCTTGGCTGGCTTGCACGGCGTGGTCATGCGGATGCGTCGGTCGTAGTCGCGGGCGTTGTGTGCATCCATCTTCGAAACGGCAACCTGTCTCAAGCTGCAGAGGTTGAGCTTGGGATTCCTGCGGGTACGGGTTACGGCGAGGATGCCGTTGTCCCCTCCCTTGATATTGAGGTTGAACCTCGACACGGGCGCATCCGGCACCGACGCGAAGGTCGATACCAAGTTCTGGTTCTTGCCCTTGACATCCGACTCGCCGCGGAGATTTATCGCGATCTCGCCGCGCAGTGCGGCGATGATCATCGGGAGGGTGCGGATCGGATTGCCGGTCCGCGGATCGATGCGCACATTCTTGACGAAGTACACGTTGCCGGCCAACGGCCGATTGAGCAGTGGCGATATGGCCGTGGCACGTCCGACGATGGAGCCCTTGGGGCAGTGCTTCTCGAGATCGGGCTTGGTGCCGTCGGTGAACTCGCACAGCGCCTGGGCGTTGTCCGGGTCGAGAGCGAGGCTCTTAGGCAGCCGAACCTCGGCCCGCTCAATGCCAGCCTCGGTGGACGTCTGGGTGACTCGAGCTCGTACACCTGGGTGCTTGTTCGTGACCATCTGCCTACGACCAGTCAGCTTCAACGACAGCTTGGGCTTGAAGCCGAGCCGGGCGCAGTTGGTCGCCTCGAATGGCGAAGCCGGCGATGCGGTCGCTCCCTGCGCGGAGGTCAGGTCGGCAACCACCTGCTTGGCCGTGCAGTCTGAGGGGTTGACCATGAAGTTGGGCCGATCGATCGACGTGATGATCTCCCGTACCCGCAACGGAATGCCGTGCCAGACCTGAGGAAGCGGATCGGTGACCACCGTGACCTGGGCGGTCTGGCGGTCGACCTGAACCGCAGCACGGACGACGATCGTCTTCAAGGCGGTCGCCCCCCGGAACGGTCCGGCCTCGACCGGCACGACGATCGACAGACCATACGGGGCGCCCTTATATCCACCTGTCAGATACACCGAGCCCTTGCGCTCCAACACGAAAGGGGTTCCCGATCCTGCTGCACCGTCGACCGAACCGATCCGCGAACCCTCCCCACAAGAGCCGGCATCACCGGCCGCCGCCGAGCACAGCGGGACGCCACGCACGGACGCTAGGAGCCCCTTCGGCATCTGGACCGACACGCCGGCGACGTTGCGATCGCCCGCAGGACGCGTGATGCGCAGCACGAACGCCCCCGAGCCACGGGCATCCTGGTTGGACAGGCCGGCGTCGAGCGCTGGCCTGAATGTCTCATCGCAACGCTGATCGACGGTGAACTGATTGCCGGGGGTCGGCGACGCCACCGGCACCGGCGCACCGACAGCAGACCAAGGCGTGAACGAAGACGTCCAAGCAGGCGTGCCGCACGATTGTGGTAGAGCAAGCAGACCCTTGTCGCCGCCCTTGATGTCGAGAGTGAGGTCATCGAACGGAACCTCGGGGTTGGCCTCGAAGGTCGTCGTCAACTGGCCGGTGCCCCCCTCTCCCACGACGCCGTCGGCCTTGGACGTGCCATAGATCTTCGCGACGAGACCACGATGGGAATCGCGCACGACGATGAAGAGACGGAACATCTCGCCCGACTGGGGGTCGGTCGACTTCGGCTCGCCCAGCACCAACTCGCCCTCGAGTGGGGCCTCGAGGAGCGGCGTGTTGACCAGGGCGGTGCCGACCTTCGACTCGGCGGGACACTCCGAGCCGTCCGCACCCTGGTCGCCGTTGAACGGGTCGCCGTCATTGAACAGACGCCGACCGCTATAGGCATCCGTACCGGGCCGCAGGCCGATGCCCACATCTGAGCAGGCCTTCAGTCCCGTCGCAGCCGATGGATTCAGAGAGACTCCGGCAGGCAACGTCACGACGGTGTCCTTGAGATGGGCGCTGGCGCGACCCGCGTCGGAATTCCAGTAGTCGGAAGCCAGATCACGATAGTTCGGGGTGTCGGGATCCAATACGTTGCCGTCGCCGTCTCGGGGACTGTTGTTCTGGGGGATGGCCAACCTGGCGGTGAGGCCCGTTGCGCCATCGGCTGCCTGGCTCGACGGCTGCAAGTCCAGATCCGGCTGGAAGTCCAGATCTGCACAACCGCTCGTCGCCGGTGACGTGCTCCCATACGTCTTCCAACCCGACTCGGCCGCGGCAGCCCCAGTGAGGAGCTCAGGCGCCGGTGGCAGCTCCGGATCGTCCTCCGCCGTGAACTTGCCCGGATTCTGGAACGAATCCGTCGCCAAGCGAACCGTAGGCGCCGGATTGCAGTCCGTCTCGTTCGTCAGGAACGGCGTTATCTCACCCCACGAGGAATCCCAGCGCGATATGCAGTGCTCGAACGGTAGACCGGAAGGCGGCAGATACTCCGTATTGATTGCGCTAGACCCGGTCCCAGGCTGCGTCTGGCAGTCACTTGGCGCCTCATCCAGGGCGGGAAATGCCGTACGCCAGATGTCGTTCTCCTCGTCCCAAGGCACACCCCACAACGTGATCTCTTGGGACAGTAGGACGAGTGCCGCCGGCACCTGTCCGACGAACGCCGTGACACCATAGTCACCGTTGGTACGGGCCTCGGCCACCAAACGAATAGCCGCCTGGTACCCGGCGTAGGCGATGCCGAGCTCAGCGAGCTTTCCCTCCCGGGGCTCAAGGTTATAGACCGGATACGAGGTATCCTGATTTCCCGGCAGATTCTGCGGAACCCCAATCCCGAGGCCCTCAAGGTTGAGCCGCAGGATACCCACCTGTGAACGGGATGGGCATCGAAGCGGCTTAGCGCGAAACTGCTCGTTGGTGCAAAACGGAACGGCCTGCGGGTTACCGACAAAGCCGGGCGGTAGCTCTACCCGGATATTGTCGACCGATCCCTCGATCGATCCCACACTCGTGCCGACACCCTCCTCGTTGCGATTCCAGACCATCGAAGTCGACCCATCTGGGTGGCCGCCAGCCAGTGTCAGCGCCGGCTGTCGCCACTTTGGCACCCAGTTGCACGAGTCCGGCAACGGCAGTGGAGTTGTCAATGTGCAACCAGGGATCTCCTGGCCTACTATGCCGCCAGCGACGTGCGGCTGCCCCGTCGTATAGGGAAACGTCTGCCATAGCTTGCCCTGCTGCAGTATTCGAAGGTCATACATCGTCGAGGCGCCCAGGTCCAAGCAGTGCTCCGCCAGCGGTGACGCCGGCATGGGCACCTGACCCAAGATCGCAGGAGAGGACGGCGCCGGGAGCTTCGGGAACTGATTGGCACCAGCCAGTACCTCCGGCAGTCTGGTCCCCTCACCGGTCCCGTTCCCAATCCCGCCCAGAGGCTGCCCGGCTCCTGGATCAGCCGAGCGGTCGCATGCACCGGCCCAGAACGCATACTCGCTGTCCACGCCAGGAGCGGTCTCGAACGCCGGCGCCGACTGGATTGCATCCGGGTGGCCGTTGATCGGAGCGATTCCGTACTCGTCACCAAAAACCGCCACAGCAGCAGGCGCAAGGGTGAGCGACGCAACCAACGCCACCGCCCATATGACAATCACTCTGGTCGTCCTGCTGATGGTGTTCATGGTCATCCCCGTGGTCGCGTCCTTGCACTTACCCGCACTCACTTCTCGCCCCTCCCCGGAAGCCCAAGCTTCAAGGATCTCGGAGCGGCACCCAGCCCGGACACCCGCACTGCCGCTGCAAGTCGGCTGCCGGAGCGTAGCCGCCTCAGAGCCGGTTTCGACAACCGCAGTCGCAGCGTCACACGGCCAGCGCCAGTGGCGCGAACGCGCCCGGAGGCGATGGTACGCAGCTTGCCACCAGGCGACAGACGGGCCCTCAGGGTCCCACGCAACATCCCCGCGCGACCGGCCCGCACACCGAGACGCAGCACGCCTGATCGCACGACCTGCCGCAGAGCTCGGGAGCTGGGGCGCGAAAGCGACAATACCGGGTTTGCGGCACCCGGCGACAGGTTCCCCGAACCGGGAGACTTGGTGCGCAAGGACGGAATGGGCAGCGGAGCATTCTCCGGCCCCTGGCACCGGCCAGGAAGGACGTCGCAGGTAGGCGGTGGCGGCGGTTGATCGATTCCGCCGCCGACGCGAGCGGTGTAGATATCGGCAACGACATCCGTGTCCTGCCACGTCAGTGCCTCACGTGTTACGAAGTAGACATTGGTACCGGTGACGTCGTTGCCCTTGTAGAGCGCGTCCTCGCTATCTACGGCACCCGACGTGACGAGCGAGAGCTTCCCATCGCGCCACTCATAGACATCGTACCCCGAATCGAGATCGTCGGACACCAGTCGGCCGGCCGACTGGAAGAACGCCATGCGCTCGCCCGACTCCGGGTCCGTTGCGACCCCGAGGTTCGTCGGACCGTCGGATGACTTGAACGTGACTCCATTCTGCGCATCCAAGCCGCCATCGCCGTGACAGCTGTAGGTCAACGACTCGTCGGCCGGAGTGCCGATGAAGTCGCCGATGCAGGGGTAACTACCACCCCCACCGCCCTGGGGCGCCGTGACCCGCACAAGCCGGTCGGACTCGCCGTCGTAGGCGTAGATATCAGCCGCCGGGTTCCCCGGCGGCTCGTCCGCCGGTGTTCCGCCAGGATCGTCGACGGTCAACCGGCCATCCGTGAACAGTGTGATGAACTGGCCGTCCTGAGAGCCGTTGACGCAGTTCGCCCCGTTCTCATCGCCACCGATGTGCGGCTGGGTGCCGGTGTCCCCCCGGAATGGCGAATGCCGCTCGATGCCCGTCGACGCACACGCCGCCAATCGCGCCGACGCCGAGCGCGGCAACCGCGCCACGAATCGCCAGCGCTGGGACTCGGAGCGGTTGTGGTCGTAGAAATAGAGATTGGTTTGATCGGCAGTGGTCACCGTTCCACCAGGGCTGGTGATCCGCTGCTCGTCGGCCGACGCCACCACGCCGGGCAGAGGAGCCTGGCAGGTGAAGTAGGCGCGGTCGCCATCCTCGGACAGGAACCGCAGAGCGCCGACGGTGTCGTTGTCGTCGAAGGAGCTCGGCAACGGGCTGTTGCAGTCCCCGTCACCATTCGGGCCTGCCGAGATACGGGTCAACGTGCTGCCCGATCCGGTTGGATCCGGACCGTCCGACAGCTCGAGCATGTACAGGTCCCATGACTCCGGATCAACCGTGCCTGTCTTCACACCGCCGGAAGTCGGGGAGCTGAGCCCGTTGGGATCGTCGACCGTCAGCGGGCTATTGGTCCGGAAGTAGACACGGCGACCGTCGGCGCTGGCACCCTCGAAGCGCGCGGTGCCCAGCAAGGTGGCCGCCTGCTGCCCGAGCAGGGCCGGCTCGGGCTTCGACAGCCAGCGCGTCACCACCGCGCCATCGGCGTTGCGCTGTCGGACATATAGCTGCGGCGGGCACACGCTAGTCGCGCCGGTGCCTGCACAGAAGGAAGTCGTCCCATTCGGCACGCCGCCGGCGAGCGGGTCGGGAGACAGGAAGAAGGCGCGCGAGCCGTTCTCGGACACCATCCCCTTGCGGGCGTACGTAGTCGGTGACAACGCCGCCCCCTGCCGGGAGACCAACGCGTCCCGACCGCCTATCCCCGCCGGGCAGTCGAGCGCGGCGAAGTTGGTGCCGTCGGACGACGGCACCTGGGTCCGATCGACCCCCGCCTCGCCGCTGCAGACATTGATGAGCTCGCGGTCCGGCGTCCCAGCGAAGTTGTCAGCCAACCCATCGGAGATGTCGCCGAGGTAGATCGACCGCCCCGAGACGAGATCTCCGTACGCAGGAACTCCAGGAGTAGCCGGGTTCGCGGGCGACGGCCACGTCGGATCGTTCGCGCCTGCGAGGCCGAAGACCTCCGACAAGCCGCTGCTGCCCGCTCGACGATGGGTCTGCGCCAGCGCGGTCGACCCGTCGGGGGAGAACATAACCTGAAACAGCTCCGCGCTGCTCGAGAGGAAACCTTGATCGACCACATGATCCTTGCTGCGGGGGCCGAACAGCTCCCACCGTGTTGGCGAGCCAAACGGGCCTCCCCAGTCGCTCATCAATCCAGCCGCAAGATTGCTCCATCCCGGCCGCGCACCAACCGGACCCCCGTCGGACATCTCGGGAAAGACCGCGAGCGACGATGGCGCCATCCAGTACATCGACGACAGGTCGGGCGATGCCGCCCGCAGCTCGACCGGCTGCCCGGTGCGCGGCGCGTAGTTGGGGTGTGTCAGGGGCGACCGGCTCAGCCAGCCCGTCGCGTCGTCTCCACGCTCCGCGAATACCCAATCGTTGGAATGCGAGAACCCCCCGTTTCCATCGAGCGTCGAGCCGAAGTTGGACTGAGCAGCGAAGCGGTCGCCCACGTGCGCCGCCAACCCCGACGAGGCAAGGTGGCCGAGCCCACCGGGCCAGAATCCGACTCCTTGACCGCCCCACTTGTCAGACGGCGACACGAGCTCGAACCCGCGTGCTGTCTCCGACACGGTGGCCGCCGTCGTGAACTCCAGGCCGCCGGCCGGCCTGGTAGTCGTTCCCATACTGCTGGTCGCCACCAGCCGGAAGCGGTAGGTAGTCGAGGGCTCGAGGCCCGTGAGCTGGGCACTCACCTGCTCAAAGGCGAACCCGTCACCCGCTACGCCATCCGGGACGGGGATCGATCCATCGAAGCTCTCGGTACCCCACTCGAACCGGTAGCTGGTCTCCTCCCCATTCGGGTTCACTCGACCCGTCAAGCGCACCGACGTGTCGTCGATCGAGTCCGTATCGACATCGATCACCGACGGGGCCTGCCCCTGTGTCACCAGATTCATCGGATTCACAGTGAAGGAACTCGGGTTGTTGAATGGCTTCGACGCTACGACTCGGACCTGGTACGCAGTCCCTGGTCGCAATCCCGAAATCGCCTCCGAAACATCGACCGGTGTCGGCGACCCGGCCACCTGACCAGATGCCATCGTCACGAACGAACCCAGCGAATCCGGATTCGACAGCTGTACCTCATAAGACACGGGAAGATCACCCGTGGTGTCGATCGAGAAGCTGACCGTCGCCGACTGCGAGCCGACATCCGAATACAACCCGAACTCCGTCACCGGCGGTGGCAGCGGCCCGTCGCATGCTCGCAACAAGCTCCGCGCGCTGCCGGCCGACACGCCCGTCAGATACATGCAGCCATCGGGACTGTCCGGATCAAGCCCGATACCGCGCCACGTAAAGCCAGTACCAACGACATGGGTGTTTACCAGATCGACGTTGGCGGGATCAACCGCGCCGGGATCGTCCAGCTCGACGACCGGGCTATAGCGCGGACCACCACTGGGCGCGCGATCCCGTGCCGAGAACAGGTTCCCCGTAACTGGGTCTATCTCCAGACCCACGGTCGCCGCCCCAGGATCCGTGCCGCTGACAGCCGGAACGTCCAGCGGCGCGATGAACGCCGAGCCATTGAGGTCGTAGCGTGCCAGGACCGCCGCGCTGCTCGGCCCGTACACGATTCCCGCATCGTCTACGGCGATGTGCACGCTGCCCAATCCGCCGGCGGCGAACCCGTCGAATGGCCCGAACGCCAAGACACCCGTCACCGGGGCGGTAGCGCTCACCGGGACGTCGAAGCGCTGCACCCGATTCCCGGAGCCCGGGTCGGCAACCAGCAGATCGCCAGAGGGCGCATGAAAGCCGATCCCACCGCCTACGAGCGAACTCGACGAGAACTGTCCTAGCCCGGCGCCGATTGATCCTGCCTGGCAGACGTCGCCATTCGCTGCGATACAGGTCTCGAGCTCGTTGACTGGTGCGGTGGTGTCATCATCGGGGCCAGACGCGACGACGTCCCAACCCCAGGCCCGCACGAAGCTGCCGTCGGCTTCGAACTCCTGCACTCGCCGGTTCCCGCGGTCGCTCACGAACACGTTCCCCGACGACTGGTCGATCACGACGCCCTGCGGCCGGTTGAACGCCCCGCCCAACCCTCCGGCTGCCCCCGCAGAACACGGTGTGTCATCCGTAGTGCATATCTGCGGCACCGACGCGCCGTTAAGAACTCCCTGGCCGAACGTGAACCGGAAATCCCCACCGGTATCGAAGACCTGGATGCGATTGTTGGTTGGGTCGACCACATACACGTACCCGTCCGTCGAGGCACCCAGGGGGTCGACCGAACCGTCCGCGATCCCCCTGCGGTTGACCGCCACGTCCTGGGCACCCGACCCGAAGAAGCCAAACTGACCCTCCGCGGTCCCCGCTCCCTCTGCGACGATCTCGTGGACGAACTTCACCGCATGAGCCGAACTCGCGGTGGCAGCTCCCGCCGCCAGCGTCAGCAGCGCAATGGCCAGACCGACAGCGAAACTCCTAGCCTTCCCGACCACACGTCGCTCGAACACCGCCTATTCCTCTCCTCGACCAACAGATCACGCCCTAAGAGGGCTACGGCGATAAGAACATCTTCGTACTCTCGCGTCAAGGGGGAAGAGGCGTTCGGGGGCGAGAAGCCAATCGCGCCGCTTGACAGACACGCGAGTTTCGCGTAGCTTCCTAGCCGCCTGGCCTTAGCGGCTTGGCATACAAGGGCTCGATTCGGAGGGAAGTCAAGAGCCCCACAAGGTCTGCGGAAGGAGGGTCCGCAAGCGAGTCCATTCAATACCGCCAATGGCGGTTGGCCACCCCTGCCTACGAGGGCGGCCCCACCCTGAGCCACATTCCCCAACAGGGTTGGCTCTACCGCGGGCAGTCATCGAAACCGACGACGCCACGCGGAACCCACGTCCCGTCGACAACAGAGGTTGTTGACGACACCCAAACAGGAGACACACATGAGTATTGCACGCAAGATCGTGCTGCTGATCGCCATGGCGCTAGCCGCAATGGCCCTGACAGCAACAACGGCGTCCGCGCAGGAAACCGACGTCAGGATCGTAGACGAAGTCACCGGTCTCGACTGCGAGCCCTGCGTCGTTCATATCCGAGGAGAAAGCAGGATCCTCGCGGTTCCGCCGGGTGTTCCTGTCAGCACCTGCAACGATGAATTCAACGCCCGCCTCGTGGCTGGCGGCACCGGCGAAATCGAATGGGATGGCGAAGCACATGTCGCCCCCGGTTGCAACACCAGCAACTGCCTTGGCTCGCCCGGCTTCAATCCACACTGGATTGTTAACAACATTGGCGAACTCGGTAACGGTGTCGAACACACCAACGTCAACTTCTGCCTCAGGGCAGGGGCCAACGAAATCCCCTGCGTCGGTGAAGTCCTGATCCAGGAACACCTCCCGGCCAGGAGCCATGAGTACGAATTCAGGACAGCGGATACTGGTATCCCCTGCGCTGGAGGAACTCGTGTCATCCACGGCATGTGGGAAACCGAACTCGAGAGCGGCACGGGCGACCAGAAGGTCGAACTCATCCACGCGTCGTAACTAGCAGTACGATTTGCAGCACCCGGAGGGGTCCCGCGGCCGCGGGACCCCTCCTCTTTTCGCAGAATGCAAACAGCCTTCCCACCCGCCGACGGCACTCCCTTCCTTGCGGCCCTGTGCATGGCGGCCATGCTGACCTTCGGCGCGTGCGGCAAAGACCAATCTGGAAGTGCGGGCGAGGTCCCCGAGAAACCGGCGGCCACGAGCTTCGACTACGACAGCCTCGGCCGCTATCACCGACCAGCCTCGCAGGCGCCCCGCGCTGACATACCGTCTACGCCGGCGCCTGACCGACTCGTCCACCGAGACATACGACTGGGACAGGGCGAGACCGTGGAGGCCGGCGACGTGACCGTCGTCAACTACGTCGCCTACCACTATGCGACGAAGAAACGCTACGACAGCTCCTACACCCTCAAGACGACTCCTTACAGGGTCGTTCCCGGCCAGGGCGACTTCATCCGAGGATTCGAGAATGGCATCGTCGGCATGAGGGTCGGCGGGCGGCGCCAGGTCACAATTCCGCCCCGTCTGGCCTACGGCGACGAGGGCTACAACGAACAGGTCGAGCCCGGCGAGACGCTCGTCTTCGTCATCGACCTAGAGGCGCTCGAAAAGCGCTAGCTAGGTCAGCGCACGAAGGCGATCCGGTTGGAGACGACCGGCTCCTCGCCGCGCTTCGCGCCGAGCGCCACCAATCGAGCCTGGTACAGCCGCCCGATCGGCGAGCTCGTGGTCATCGTGTAGATCCGAGCGCGCCTGCCATGCACCCGACCGGGGCCAGCCGCCGCCCTCCATGTAACGCCGTCGGTGGAGAGCTCGAAGCGGTAGCGCACCGCGCCCGCGGCCGCAATACCCCCCGTGAAAGTGAGGGGGCCGCCCCCGCCCGCCGCGGCGCCGGTGGTGACGACCTCGTGCCGCTGCTCGAGACCACCCGGCGGAGCGGCCGTCGACGAAGGCGCGGCCACCGCGATGACCGCGGACAGCCCGGCTCCGAGAAGGAGGGCAGGGCGGGGCGGACGGCCCATGTCGGACGACCCCGGATCAGCCCTGCTTGTTGCTTGGGAGCTCGTTTGGAGCGGGCCCGTCGAACTTCCAGGTCCCATCGACCTTGACGACCTTGAGCGGGTTTCCGTAGTCGTCCCTCCTCACCTTGGTGAAGGCGACCGCACGTCCCGGCCCCTTGACGATCACCCTGGCGATCCATGGCCGGGGCTGCACCGACACCGTCTTGAATTCGGACTGCATCGTCTTGACGCAGGTGTCGGCGATCTTGACCTGCTTCGGGTACTTCTTTGCGTAGGCGTCGCTGTATCCCTTGCAGGCCTGCGCGTAGCGGCCCTCGTAGATGTCGTCGATGAACTTGTCGTAGTCATCTGAGATCTGCTGCTTGGGCGAGTCGCCCGCGGCGTCACCAGCCTGGGCGTCCGAGCCACTGTCGTCGTCCGAGCCACATGCCGTCGCGCCGAGCGCAAGCGCAAGTACTGCCATGAGTGCGAGTGCGCGCGAACGCACCCCGCGAAGATCCTCCAACATAGTCGTACCAACTCCCTCCAGATTGGTCACGTCCCGCCAACCGGGACCCTCCTGCGATCAGACTAGCCGCAACAGGCAGCGCACGGCAAGCCCCAGATCATCGCGCGCCTCCAACCTGTGGCAGCCAGGCCGGCGAGGTCGCACGTCCCGCCAGGCGCTCGGGCGCGCCGCTGCCGTCTGCGGGCACCGCAAAGACGGCACGGCCGTCCGAGTAGGCGACGCGATCGTCACCGATCCATTCGGGCTGGTCGTCGATCGAGCGTCGCTCGGCGAGGGCGACGTCGCCGCCGCCGTCGAGCCGCCGCACGTGCAGGCGCCAGCGGTCCGACTTGCCGATCCGGCGCTTGTAGGCGATTCGCGTGCCGTCGGGCGAGAGCGACGGGCACTCGACGTGATCGCCGACCACGCGCGCGCGGCGGCTGCCGACACGACCGGCGATCAGCAGGTGGCCACGCTCGCGTGGCAAGCCCGCGGTGGCGTAGAAGCGGCCGCCGGCGCCGAAGGTGACGCCCCACAGCTCCGCGTAGGCGAGATCGGCGACCGGTGCTCCGTCGCGGCGCACGTCGAGATCCTCGAGGCGGAGCAGCACGGCGCCGGTGCGCATGTCGAGGATCCGCGTGTCGGTGGAGAAGAACTCGGTGCCGGAGAAGTAGCCCTCGTCGAAGTCGCCGAAGGCGGTGTAGGCGCCGTAGCGGCCGTCGGGCGAGACGCGGACCCGGCTCGGGAAGCCGGCGACCGGGCGGCGCGCGACCGTCCTACCGGCGCCGTCGAGCATCACCGCCTCGTAGTCGAAGCCGTTGCTGGAGACGCGCAGGCAGAGCACCGGACCGGCGGGGCTGGCGTGCAGGCGGCGGCAGCGCAGGCGGGCGAGACCGGCCATTCGGGCGCCCCCCGGGACCACGCGCACGGGCCCGTCGGCCTGCGGGCGGCCCGGGAGCACGCCGCGGACCAGCATGCGGCCCGGGATGTCGGCGCCGGACGCGGCCACCGGCTGGTCGTCCGCCCCGGGGCGGGCCAGCCCCGTCAGCGCGAGCAGCGCCAGCGCCACCGCGACTCCCGCCGCGACGAGCACCGTCTTCCTAGTCGAGCCCATGATCACCGTCCCTCCATCCGGCAACGTCGCCGACCCTACAGCTCCGCCGGACCAGACGCCAGCGAATCGAGCGACCCGTCGACGCGCCAGCCGCTGGCGCCGATCGTCGACGCCGAGCGCGCCCGCCAGCCGCCAGGGCGCGGCGCCAGCCCGAGGTTCCAGCGGCCATGGGCGAGGCCGAGGCAGGTGTCCAAGCAGACGTCGGCGCTCAGTCGCATGCGTCCCGCGCCGGCCGGGCGCAGGCTGGCGCGCCAGGGCATGATCCGCCCCCGCTCGTCGAGGCAGGCGTAGACGTCGAGACAGGGCGAGACGCCGCGGATGCGGAAGTCGGCGACCCAGGCACGGGCGCCGCCGCCGGCGCGCAGCTGGAAGTCGATCTGGCAGTCGGCAAACTCCATGAAGCCGAACGCGGTCTGCAGCGTGACCCGCACGCCGCGGCCGCGCATCCGGGCGACCCGCTCACCGGGCAGCGGCGGCCCGCTCACCGGGTGGAGCAGGTCCTCCTCACGTGGCAGGCCGCCGCCCGACGACGCCCCACCCGTGTAGACCTGGATCCTCGACAGCGGCGCGTCGAAGAGTCCGTCGAGCCGCCAGCGGCCGCTGCGGTCGCGGCTGAGTGGGACGGCCGCGCGCATCCCGGCCGGCAGGCGGTAGAGCGCCACCGCGCGGTCGCGCGAG
>Ga0190272_10000843_pt1 | contig 15014 bp, 12 predicted proteins | sample Popmic504T_FD_133746 | JGI IMG/M metagenome (GOLD analysis project Ga0190272, IMG submission 133746) | Populus adjacent soil microbial communities from riparian zone of Shoshone River, Wyoming, USA - 504 T | ecosystem: Environmental > Terrestrial > Soil > Riparian zone | place: USA: Wyoming... | reverse complement strand
TCTACCCCTCGCGCGGCACCGGCTACTCCTCGCAGGTGACGCCGCCGCCGCACCTCGTCGGTCTGCGGATCGACGCTCTCGACGCGCTGCGCGGCGAGCAGGACCCGGTGGTCGTGGCCAGCGCAACCGCGCTCGCGGAGGCCGTGCCCGACGACTCGCTGCGCCCGGCCGGCTTCTCGATCTCGCGGGGCGAGGAGATCGACCTCTCGAGCGTCGTCTCCGATCTCGCAGCCGCTGGCTACGAGCGGGTCGACCAGGTCACCGAGCGTGGCCAGCTCGCCGTCCGCGGCGGCATCCTTGACGTCTTCCCCGCCACCGAGGAGCGCGCGGTGCGGGTCGAGCTGTTCGGCGACGAGGTCGAGTCGCTGCGCTGGTTCTCCACCTTCACCCAGCGCTCGCTCGGCGATGCCGACTCGGTCGAGCTCTCCCCGGCGGCCGAGCTCGACGCCGAGCACCGCGAGCTGGCCGAGCTGGCGGCGATGGAGGCCGCGGAGCAGGGCGAGCAGCTGTCCAACCTCGCCGACCTGCTGCCGGTCGACCAGTTCCGGGCGCCGCTCGAGCTGGTCCCCGCCGGGACGGCGACGGTCCTCGCCGCCGCCGAGGAGATCGAACCGGCGCTGCGCGATCACTGGGAGGACGTGACGACGGCGATGCACGCCGACGACGCCCGCCACCTCTACGTCGACGTCGCCGGTCCGCTCGCCGAGCGCGCCGCGCTCTCGATGACAGGCGCCGGCGAAGAGGGCGAGGACGCCTTCCGCGCCGCCCGCGCCGAGTCGCCTGCGCGCAGCGTCAAAGAGGCCGAGGCCGAGCTGGAGAAGCAGGTGCGCTCCGGCTACCGCACCGTCGTTGCCTTCGACGCGCGCGGTGAGGCGGAGCGCGCCCGCTACGGCCTCGACCGTCTCGATGCCACCCTGCTCGACGGCGGCCGGCTATCGCCCGATCCCGGCTTGACCTTCGCCGAGGCGCGCCTGCGCGAGGGCTTCGTCAGCCCCGAGCTGAAGCTCGCCGTCTACCCCTTCCGGCGCCTCGTTCACCGACGCCGCCGCGCCGAGGAGCGCGTTCCCGGTGCCGCCCGCGGTCGCCTCGCCTTCAGCGACCTGCGGGTCGGCGACTTCGTCGTCCACGAGGACCACGGCGTCGCCCGCTTCGCCGGCTTCGAGACGCGCGAGGTCGGCGGCGTCACCCGCGACTACCTCTACCTCGAGTACAAGGGCGAGGACCGGGTCTACGTTCCCACCGACCAGTTGGCGAAGCTGAGCCGCTACGTCGGGGCAGGCGGCTCGCCGACGCTCTCGGCGCTGGGCGGCAAACGCTGGCAGAACATGAAGGCGCGCGCCCGCCGCGCCGCCGGCGCCCTCGCCGGCGAGCTGATCAACCTCTACGCCGAGCGGCGCGCCCGCAAGGGCCACGCCTTCGGGCCCGACGGCGAGTGGCAGCTCTCGCTCGAGTCGGCGTTCCCCTACCGCGAGACCGCCGACCAGAGCGAAGCGATCGAGTCGGTCAAGGGCGACATGGAGTCCGAGCAGCCGATGGACCGCCTCGTCTGCGGCGATGTCGGCTTCGGCAAGACCGAGGTCGCGCTGCGTGCCGCGGTCAAGGCGGCTTCCGAGGGCAAACAGGTGATGGTCCTGGTGCCGACGACGATCCTCGCCCAACAGCACCTCGGCACCTTTCGCGAGCGGTTCGCCGATCTCCCCTTCGTCGTCGAGGGGGTCTCCCGGCTGCGACCCCCGGCCGAGGTGAAGCAGGCGCTCGCCGGCTTCGAGGCCGGCAAGGTCGACGTCCTGATCGGCACCCACCGGCTGCTCTCGCGCGACGTCCGCGCCAAGGACCTCGGCCTCATCGTCGTCGACGAGGAGCAGCGCTTCGGGGTCAAGCAGAAGGAGCTGCTGCGCCAGCTGAAGCTCAAGGTCGACGTCTTGGCGCTCTCGGCGACGCCGATCCCGCGCACGCTGCAGATGAGCCTTGCCGGTCTGCGCGACATCTCGACGATCGAGACGCCACCGGAGGGGCGCCGGCCGGTTCGCACCTACGTCGGCCCCTACGACGAGGACCTGGTGGCGAAGGCGATCCACCGCGAGCTTGAGCGCGGCGGCCAGGCCTTCGTCCTCCACAACCGGATCGACTCGCTGCCGGAGACGGTCGAGCGGCTGCGCGGCATGGTGCCGGAGGGGCGCTTCGCCGAAGCGCACGGCCAGATGGACGAGCGCCAGCTCGAGGAGACGATGCTCGACTTCCTGCGCGGCGGCGCCGACTGCCTGGTGACGACGACGATCATCGAGTCTGGCCTCGACATCCCCAACGCCAACACGCTGATCGTCGAGCGCGCCGACCAGCTCGGGCTGGCGCAGGCCTACCAGATCCGCGGCCGCGTCGGGCGCTCTCGCGAGCGCGCCTTCGCCTACCTGCTCTACCCCTCAGCCGAGGCGCTGACCGAGGAGGCCGCCGCCCGTCTCTCGACTCTTGCCGACCACACCGAGCTCGGCTCTGGCTTCAAGATCGCGATGCGCGACCTCGACATCCGCGGCGCCGGCGACCTGCTCGGCGAGGAGCAGTCCGGACACGTCGCCGCCGTCGGCTTCGAGCTCTACTGCCAGCTGATCGACGAGGCGGTGACCGAGGCGCGAGGCGCCGAGGAGGGGGAGGAGGCCACGGAGCCGGTCCGCCTCGACGTCCCCGTTGACGCCTACCTGCCGGCCAGCTTCATCCCCTTTGAGGCGGCCAAGATCGACGTCCACCGCCGCATCGCCGGCGCCCGCGAGCCGGGCGAGCTGCGGGCGATCCGCGACGAGCTCGCCGACCGTTTCGGCCCGCCGCCGCCCGAGGTGGAGAACCTGCTGGCGCTGCAGCGCGCCCGGATCGAGCTCGGGCTGGCCGGGGCGCGCAGCGTCGAGTTCCGCGGTGGCCGCCTCAGCGTCACCGGGATCGAGCTCGACTCCGAGGCCGCTGGCGTCCTCACGGAGAAGGTCGAGGGGGCGGTGTATGAGTGGCGCGAGAAAACGGCGGCCGTGCGCGTGCCGGACGAGCCCGAGGCGCGGCTCGCCGCGGTGCTGGCGATGGCGGAGGGGATCCGGGACGCGAAGCGGGCCCCCGCAAGCACCGCCGCTTAGCCGCCGCTAAGGCATTTGATCTATGCTGCCCGATCCGTGGCTACGAAAGGGCGGGAGGACAGTAGGTCGGCCGGGCTGCAGCGACTTGCGCTGCTTGGTTTCGGGGGCCTTCTTGTCGTGCTCTTCCTCGTCTTCGCGATCGGCCAGGGTCTCGGCAATCCAAGCGTTCCCTCAGGCGCCGTCGCGGTGGTCGAGGACGCTCCCGGTGACCTTGGCACCATCACCGAAGAGGATCTGAAACGGGCGGTTGAACAGGCCGCCGGGGCCGCCGGGCAGAAAGTCCCCAAAGAAGGCACCCCGCAGTACGAAGAACTGGAGAAAACCACCTTCAGCGAAGTGCTCGACCGGATCTGGATCCAGGGCGAAGCGGAGGAAATGGGGATCTCGGTAACGCCGGAGGAAGTCTCGGACAAACTCGAGCAGGAGAAGAAACGGGCCTTCAAAACCGAGGCGGAATACGAGGAATTCCTCAAAAAAGGCAACTTCACCCAGGCTGACGTCAATGAACGAATCAAGCTCGGGATGCTCACCGAACAGATCCAGAAAGAGGCGGCCGAAACCTCCTCGACTCCGAGCGACAGCGAAATCGAGGAGTACTACGAAGCGGCGAAGGACACCCAGTTCACGCAGCCGGAAACGCGCGACGTACGCCTGATCGTCAACAAAGACCGCAAAAAAATCGACGAAGCTCTGGCGCTGCTCGAGAAAGACAACTCGGACGAGAGCTGGAGCAAAGTCGCCAAAGAGTTCTCGACCGAAAGCGCCACCAAAGGCAAAGGCGGTCTGCGCACGACCCTGGTCGAAGGGACGCTGCCCGACCTCGACAGCGCGATCTTCAGTGCACCCCCGGCGGTCGTGGAAGGGCCAGTCGAGGGGACGCAGGGCTGGACGATCTTCGAAGTCGACAAGGTCAACCCTGAGAAAGTCCAGACGCTGAAAGAAGTCGAATCTCAGATCAGCGCCCAGCTCGGCGAACAGGCCCAGCAGCAGGCATCGGCCAGGCTGATCCGCAACTACGGCAGCAAGTGGACCTCGCGCACCTTCTGCAGCGATGACTTCCTAATCGAACGCTGCGCCAACTTCGAGGGTTCGGGCAGGCTAGCGAGTGCACCACCCGCCTGTTACGAAGCCGACCCCAAAGGCCCGGCTCCGGAAGCGTGCCCGGCTCCGGTCCAGCAGGTTGCGCCGGCGATGCCGGGCACAGTGAGCGTGCTCGCCCCCGAAGGCGAAAAACTGCCCCAGCGGCCGCGCCCGTCGAAACTCGAAGAAGCGCCGCCGACCGGCGCCACCGGCCTGCCGCAGGGCATTCCCGGCGAATAGCCGCCCCGCCGCGCCCGCGAATAAACTCGCGCACCCCGTGAGTGCCATCGCCTCCATCCGCGGCCGCCAGATCGTCGACTCGCGCGGCAACCCGACCGTCGAGGCCGAAGTCGTGCTCGAGTCGGGCGCTCGTGGCCTCGCCGCGGTGCCGTCTGGCGCCTCGACCGGCGAGTTCGAGGCGGTCGAGCTGCGCGACGGCGGTCCCACCTGGGCCGGCAAGGGCGTCGCCACGGCGGTGGCCAACGTCAACGGCGAGATCGCCGCGGCGCTGAAGGGCGCGAGTGCTGGCGACCAGGCCGGAATCGACCGAGTGCTGATCGAGCTCGACGGGACTCCGAACAAGGCCCGGCTGGGGGCCAACGCGATCCTCGCGGTCTCGCTGGCCGCGGCCAAGGCAGCCGCGGCTGACCAGGATGAGCCGCTCTACCGTTACCTGACCGGGCTCGCTGGCGGCGACGGGACGACGCTGCCGGTGCCGATGATGAACGTGCTCAACGGTGGCGCCCACGCCGACAACTCGGTCGACTTCCAGGAGTTCATGGTCGTCCCGGCGGGGGCCGAGAGCTTCTCCGAGTGCCTGCGGATGGGAACCGAGATCTTCCACGCCCTGAAGGCCAGCCTCAGCGCCAAGGGCCTCTCCACGGCGGTCGGTGACGAGGGCGGCTTCGCCCCCAACCTGGAGTCCAACGAGGCAGCGCTGGAAGCGGTGCTCGCCGGGGTCGAGGCGGCGGGTTACAAGCCCGGCGGCGACGTCTTCATCGCTCTCGACCCGGCGACCAGTGAGCTCTTCGAAGGGGGCGTCTACCGACTCGAGCACGAGGGTCGCAGCCTCACCTCGGAGGAGATGGCCTCCTACTGGGCCGATGCCTGCGACCGCTACCCGATCCTCTCGATCGAGGACGGCATGGACGAGGAGGACTGGGACGGCTGGAAGCTACTCACCGAGCGTCTCGGCGAGCGGTTGCAGCTGGTCGGCGACGACCTCTTCGTCACCAACCCCGAGCGGCTGCAGCGCGGGATCGAGGCCGGGGTCGGCAACTCGATCCTGGTCAAGCTCAACCAGATCGGCACCCTGACCGAGACCCTGGAGGCGATCCGGATCGCCCGTGAGGCTGGTTACACGGCAGTGATCTCGCACCGCTCCGGCGAGACCGAGGACACGACGATCGCCGACCTCGCCGTCGCCACCGGCGCCGGCCAGATCAAGACCGGCGCGCCCTCGCGCTCGGACCGCGTCGCGAAGTACAACCGCCTGCTGCGGATAGAGGAGGAGCTGGGCGCGGCTGCTGAGTTCCCCGGCCTGCGAGCGTTCGCGCGCACGGCCGGATGACGCGTCCCCAGCCGCACGCTTGCGTTCAGTGAAGGAATGCGGGTCCCGGCCGCGTAGAGAGAGGCGTGGCCGCACGCGCCCACGCTCTCAGAGCACCAGCCCAGCGTACGAAGCGACGGCCGGCCCCCCGGCGCAAGCCCGCGCCCCGTCGCGGCGCCAGCCGAATCCAGTGGGACCGAGTCGGGCGAGTGGCGCTGACCCTGGTCCTCGCCGCGGTGCTCTACTCGTACCTGAACCCGGCGATCAACTTCGTCAAGACGTACACGGCGACGACCGCGGCCAAAGCGGAACTGCACGAGCTGCTGGACGAAAACAAGCGGCTCCACCACAGCGTCCAGCACGCGGACGACCCTGTCTTCCTCGCCGGCAAGGCGCGCGCCCAGGGGATGGTCACCGAAGGCGAGCGTCCCCTGGCGATCACCGGCCTCAACCGCTGATCCCTTCCCGAGGCTAGCCCGGTGGTCAGCGCCGGCCCCTACATCCTCAGCGCCTTCGCCCTGGCGGCCCTAGCGCTCTCCCTGGGCTTCTCCGCCTTCCGCCTGCGCCAGAGGCTGTTGCCGGGGTGGGAGGGGGCTCCGGCTCGTCTCGTGGAGTCGGTCACGGGTATCGCCTTGCTCATATGGCTGAGTGAGCTGCTCGGGGTCTTCGGTCTTCTCTACGCCTGGGCTCTGGTCGCCGCCTCGCTGCTCCTCGCTGCAGCAGCTGCGTTTCTGCCGGGGGGTGGCGTCGTAGGGGGGACCGCCCCTGAGGAAGCTTTAGCTACCGGAGGGGGCGGTGGGTCCCCTGCGGCGACAGGACCCGCCGGCCCAGGAACCCTCGCCTTGCTGGTCACCGTTGGGGTCGTGGCGCTGGTGTTCGCGCACTGGGGCCTGACCGCCAAGGACGCGCTGGACCGGGGGATCTTCAACTTCGACTCGCTCTGGTACCACATGCCGTTTGCGGCGGAGATGGCGAAAAGCCATTCGGTCACCGGGTTCCACTACACCGAGACCATCTTCACGAACTGGCTCTACCCGCAGAACTCCGAGCTTCTGCACGCCGTCGGGATCCTGCTCACCGAGCGCGACACGCTGTCGTTGTTCATCAACTTCGGCTTCCTGGCGCTGGCCTTCCTGGCGGCTTGGTGCATCGGAAGGCCGTATGGCCGCGGCCATCTAACGGTCGCTGCCGCCGCGGTGCTTCTGGAGTGCCACACGCTTGTGGTGCGCGAGCCGGGAGCTGCGAAGAACGATGTCGTTGCTGCGGCTCTGCTCCTAGCCGTCGTTGCGATCCTGGTCAATGCTTGGCGAGGCAAAGACAATGCTTGCGCGCCTGGCTGGCCGTTGGCCGCGGCTGGGCTAGCGGTAGGGCTGGCGGTTGGCACCAAGTCGACAGCCCTGGCGCTGGCTGCGGCACTGACCGTCGCGGTGATCGTCCTGGCGCCCGCGGGCAGGCGGTGGGCGGCTGCCGCCTGGTGGTTCCTGCCTGCCCTCGCCGGCGGTGGCTTCTGGTATCTGCGCAATTTGATCGCAGCCGGCAACCCGCTGCCGCAGCTGGAGAGCATTGGGCCGATCTCGCTGCCCCACCCAGAGCGATTGCAGAGCGGGCGCCCGGACTTCAGCATCGCCCACTACGCGACAGATACCGGCGTCTGGCGCGAGTACTTCGGCCCCGGCCTCGACCAGGCCCTCGGCGCGCTCTGGCCGCTGGTAGCCGCCGCCGCGGTCGCTGGCGGCCTCATCGCCCTTATCTGGGGCCGTGAGCGAGCCCTACGCTGGATGGGCGGCGTTGCGCTGTTCGCGATGGTCGCCTACCTCTTCACGCCGCTTAGCGCGGCTGGGGCGGAGGGGGCGCCGACCGGTTTCGGGATCAACATCCGCTACGCGATCCCCGCCCTGCTGCTCGGCATCGTGCTGCTGCCGCTGGCGCGGGTCTTCGATGGCGAGCGCCGCCAGTGGGGGCTGCTCGCCGCGTTCCTCGTCGCGCTGCTGCTCACCGACCGCGCCGACGCGGTGCTGCGCGACCCGGACCGCCTCTTCGGTCTCCTGGTTGCGCTCCTTGCCGTCCTGATCCCGGCCGCGCTGCTCTACGCGCGCCGCCGCGGCGCCTCGCTTGCCGCGGTCGCGACCGGGTTCGGCGCCCTCGCCCTGGCGACAGTCGCGATCGGCTACCCGGTCCAGCGCGACTACCTGGAGGATCGCTTCCGCAACGAGGACCCCGCACGGTCGATCCCCGACTTTAAGCTCGATTCCGCCTATCGCTGGGCCCGCGACGTCGAGGACTCGCGCATCGGGCTGGCCGGGACCACGGCCGGCTTCCTCCAGTACGGCTTCTACGGCACCGACCTCTCCAATCGCGCCCGCTACCTGGGTGTCCGCGGTCCGCACCGTGCCTTCAACGCGATCCCGACCTGCGCCGAGTTCCGCGCCGCCGTCAACGACGCCGAGCTCGACTACCTAGTCACCTCGCCCTTCCTCAACTTCCTCAACCCCTCAAACCCGGTCTCATCGCCGGAGGCCCGCTGGCTGCGTGGCGAGAAAGCGGTTGTTCCGATCAAGCGCAGCGGCCCGGTGACCGTCTGGAGAGTCCAGAACCAGCTCAACCCAGCAGGATGCGGCGCACGCAACGCCCCGCTCCGCCTCGTCCCGGATACGCCCGAGAGCTAGTCGTCGTCGCGCTGAGACTGGTTCTCGGCGTCGCCCTCATCGGGCTCGCCGGCGCGCCGAATCACGATCTGATCGGCCTCGACCCGCACCGTCACCTCGCGCTTACCAGCCCAGTGCTCGGTGTAGACCGGGTTGTCGGCGACTGCAGCGTCTAGCCAGAGGCCGTAGCCATCGGTCTCGCCGTGGTCAAAGGTCGCCTCAAGCTCTTTGCCGCGTCCACGGCCGCGTCCACGGCCGCCGCGCCGCCGCCTGCGCCGGCGTTTTCCGCTTCCGGCCGCAGCACCTTCCCGCTCACCCTCGTCTTCCTCGCCGTCGCCCTCATCCTCGTCGTCCTGCGCGGGCTCGGGCTCTTCGGCTTCCCGCTCGGCTTCCTCCGCCGCGGCGGCCTCGATCTCGGCCTCGATCTCGTCGCGCAGGTCGACTTCCTGCGAGCCGCTGTCCTCCTCGTCGGGGGTGAAGCCGTGCTGGCTGCGGAACTCGCGCAGCTCCGAGGTGCTGACTTCAAGCTGGTGGGCGATCCAGGCGTCGGTCCTGCCCTGGCGGACCCAGGCGCGGATCTGATTGAGCTGTGGCTTCAGTGAGCGTCGTGCCATCGGCGGGCGAGTCTATTGACCGAGCGGACGGGTCGTCAGTCCATCAGGAAGGCGAGCGCCTCGAACATGGTGACGACGACGACGATCACCGTGACGGTGAGGCAGACGGCGAGGACGCTGAAGCGGACCTTGCTCTCCTGCTCGCTGCGGACCATGCGGCGCTCGCGCGAGCGGTTGACGGCGCGGCGTCGCAGCTGCTCGCGACGACGGCGCTCGAGGACGGTCTCATGCTCGAAGGCCGTCTCGAACTGGGAGATGCTTTGACGCATTCGCATAGTGAGTTGGCCCGGGGCCGCGGAGGACCGTAGCAAAGTGCGCGCAAGGCTCCGTGCAAGCAAAGTATCGATCGTTACGAGGTAATCACGGCGGGCACGCGCCCCAGAGTCCGCGACCGGCACGGGCGGCACCAATCTCCAGGCGCCGCAGACGCGGTGCGAAGCGGTCGTTGGGAGGGATCGTCAGGCTGCGCGCGAGGCCGCGACGGACGAGCGTCGCGTTGACGAGGCTGCCGTCGAGGTAGGCGTAGGCGAGCAGGCGGTCGAAGGGGTCGCGGCGCTCGGTGCCGAAGACGAACCGCACGCGCCGCCCCTCGAGCAACTCGTGGGTGAAGCGGGAGGCCTGCGGGCCGAAGCACTGCACTGGCTCTCCCGGCTTCACCGTCTCCGGCGTGTCGACGCCGATCAGGCGCACGTCCTCCACTTCGCCGTCGATCAGCGCCTCGACCGTGTCGCCGTCGACGACCCGCGTCACGACCGCAGTGACGGCACGCGGCCCGTCCTCTTCGCTGCCGTCCTCCCACGGCCGCAGCACAACGAGAGCGACCACCACGAGAAGCACCACGCTTCCGATCGCGCTCCCTCTCACGACCTTGAGCCCGTCAGCGCACGATCAAAGGGAGATTCCGGGCGGGGTGAAACGTCTTGTACTTTTTCGTCACCAACGATCTCAGACGGCCGCTTCCGCTCCACCGAAAAAGTTAAGTGGAACCCCGCCCGGAATCTCCCCCTACGGAATGCGCTGCACAGACGAAAGCAGCGACTCCTTGATCTGGCCGATGATCTCCAGCGCATCGTTCCACTCGCGCTGCCAGACGTTACGGCCGAAGATCACGCCGGAGCCGCCCGCCTCCATCACCTCGCGGGTGTTGCGCAGCACCGTCTCGTCGTCGACCCTGGAGCCGCCGGAGAGGACGACCAGCGAGCGGCCGGCCGATTCGACGCACTGGCGGATCGCCTCGCTCTGGTCGACCTCCATCTCGTTGTAGGGCGCCTGTGCGTCCTTGTCCTTCGCGGGGTCGATCTTCGGCATGTTGAGCTTGACCACGTCGGCGCCCATCTCCATCGCCAGCCGTGCCGCGTAGTCGATCGCGTAGAAGGAGTTGGGGCCGCCCTTGGCGTCGACCGCCTCGCCGCGCGGGTAGGACCAGATCACCAGCGGCATCCCGAAGCGGTCGCAGTCCTGGCGAACCTGACGCAGCTGGGCGAGGTCCTCGTCCTGGCGCGGCGAGCCGACGTAGAGCGTGTAGCCGACCGCGTCGGCGCCGAGCCGCACCGCGTCCTCGACGCTGGCGTTGCAGGAGGAGAAGGACTTGGAGGAGGAGGGGATGTCGGTCTTGCCGTTGACCTTGAGGATCAGCGGCACCTGGCCGGCGTAGTCGGGGTAGTACTTCTCGGCCATCCCGATCTGGCAGGCCAGGGCCGAGTAGCCGCCCTCCGCCGCGAGGCGGAACTGGTAGTCGGGGTCCTTGGAGGCGGGGTTGGGGAAGAAGTCGCGCGGGCCGTGCTCGATGCCCTGGTCGATCGGCAGCAGCATCAGCGTGCCGTTGCCCGGTCCGAACTCGAACAGCAGCCGCCGCAGGCGGGTCCGTTTGCCCGGGGAAAGGGTTGCCAGCAGCGATTTCTGCTCGGTCAGGCTCTTCAACTCCACGCGGTATTCCTCCTAGTGATCGGCAAAAGACGGGTATCCGCAGTATGCCACTGGGGCGCGCGCCGAGCCCCTCGCCAGCGGGCGGTTATCCTCGAACGACCGTGAGCGAGACCGAGCTCAGCGTGATCTGCAAGAACTGCGGCTCCGAGGTCAGCCCTTACGTGACGGAGTGCCCGTATTGCGGCGCTCGCCTGCGCAAGCGTGCCCCGAAGCTCGAGCGCCGTGGCGACGCTCTGGAGGCGAAGCCGCGGCGGCGCCGTCGGTCGCTGAAAGTGCGCCTCGGGCGCGGCAGCTCGAGGGCTGCCGCCCGTCCCTACGCGACCTTCGGCGCGATCCTGATCTCGGCCCTGCTGCTGCTCATCTACGAGGCGAGCGGCGATCCGCTGAGCACCTTCGGTGGCCTGATCGTGCCGCTCGAGGACGAGTGGTGGCGGCTGCTGACTGCGCCCTTCGCCTACGCCGACGTCGGCTACCTGTTCGTGGTCGCGGTCGGCCTGGCGCTCTTCGCGCTGCCGCTGGAGCGCCGCCTGGGCTCGGTTGCCACGGGGCTGCTGCTGCTCGCCTCGGGCTCGCTGGGGATGCTGGCGGCGAGCGGGATCGCCGACGCCCAGGGCGACCTCGAGGTGATCGCTGGCGGCAACGGGATGGCGCTCGGCGCGCTGGCGGCCTGGTTCGCGATCCGCCGCACCGAGGCCCGGCGCTCGATCGAGCAGGAGTACGACATGGTTGGCGTGATCGTCGCCACGGCGGTGCTGCTGGCGCTGCCGATCTTCGAGTCGAGCGCCAACGTCTTCGCCGGGCTGGTTGGCGGCCTCGTCGGCGGCCTCTGTGGCTTCGCCGCCGCGCGGCGCCCCAGCGAGTAGCGGCAGGCCTTAGGCTGGCCGCCAGCGATGATCCCCGACGAGCAGCTGGAGGCCGCGATCGAGCGCCTCAGCGACGTGGAGCGCTTCGCCGAGGCGGAGCGGATCGTCACCCGCGCCGCCCCGCAGCTGCAGCGGGTGCTTACCTCCGCGCTGGCCGAGGGCGGCTGGTTCGGGGAGTCGCACGAGGCGGAGACCCTGAGGGCGGCCACCGTCCCCGACCCGGAGGCGCGGCTCGCCGCGGTTCGCACCCTGCTCGCCGAGGAGGCGAGGATGGGGATGATGGTCGGCGTCGCCGTCGGCTGGGCACTGCGCGAGGAGACAGCGGCCACACCGGATTCAGAAGGAGAGGACTGAGAGATGGAAATCAAGTTCCACGGGCACTCGTGTTTCGAGCTGAGCGAGGGGGAGACGACAATTCTGGTCGACCCGTTCCTGAAGCCGAACAACCCTGCCGCTGTCGCTACCGCCGACGACGCCAACGCGACCCAGATCGCGATCAGCCACGGGCACGCCGACCACATGGCCGACGCGGTCCCGGTCGCCAAGCGGACCGGGGCGCACTGCATCGCCGTGGTTGAGATCGCGAACTGGCTCGAAGCGCGTGGCGTCGAGAATGTCAGCGACCCCAACCTGGGCGGCACGGTCGAGTTCGACGGCGGGCGAGTAAAGCTCGTTCCGGCCTGGCACACGAGCACGCTGCCGGGCTCCGCAGAGGCGCCGTTCAGCGCCGAGCACGGTACCGCCGTCGGTACCGCCGCCGGCCTGATCATCGATATCGGCGGCGTCACCGTCTACCACGCAGGCGACACCTGCCTCTTCAGCGACATGAAGCTGATCGCCGAGCGCAACCCGGTCGACATCGCGATGCTGCCGATCGGTGGCCACTACACGATGGACCGCCACGACGCCGCCGTCGCCGCCGGGCTGATCGGCGCTTCCATCGTGATCCCGATGCACTACGACACCTTCCCGCCGATCGAGACCGACGCCGCGGCATTCAAGGCCGAGGTCGAGGAAAAGACCTCCTCGCAGGTGGTCCTGTTGGCACCGGGCGAGTCGCACAGTACGACTGGCTGACCAGCCAGTCCGGTGCTAGTCTCGCTCGGAACCGCTTGAGCCGAGCCTAGGAGGGCGAGATGGGGACGAAAGAGGCAACCGGGACGCAGTCGAGGACCGAGCGCGCCGACTTCCAGGCCACCGCCGACCCGGCGCTGATGGAGGCTGCCGACCGCACCGCCGACGTCAAACTGCTCGATTACGAGGAGCTCTACATGCTCTGGGAGCGCCAGCAGTGGCAGACCCAGGAGCTCGACTTCACGCGCGATCGCGAGGACTGGCACGAGCGGATCAGCGCAGAAGAGCGCTTCCAGCGGATGTACGGGCTGTCCTCGTTTTTCATCGGCGAGCAGAAGGTGGCCGAGGAGCTGGGGCCGATCATGCGCGCCGCGCCGACCGAGAGCCAGCGGATCTTCCTCTGCACCCAGATCGCCGACGAGGCGCGCCACGTGCGCTTCTTCGAGCGCTTCTACCGCGAGGTCGGGGTGCTCGAGTCCGACGGCCTTACCGAGATGCTGGCGGAGACCTCCGAGCACCTCAACGAGAACTTCGGCCGCCTCTTCGACGAGATGCTGAAGCAGCGCACCGACCGCCTCTCCGCCGAACCTGAGGACACCGAGGCCCTGGTCGAGGCGGTGACGCTCTACCACATGGTGATCGAGGGGATGCTGGCCCTCACCGGCCAGCACTTCATCATGGACTACAACGAAAGCGAGGGGACGCTGCCCGCCTTCGTCGAGGGCTTCCAGAACGTCGCCCGCGACGAGCACCGCCACGTCGCCTTCGGCTCCGTCTTCCTACGCGAAAAGGCGCGCGAGGACGACCGCTACAAGCAAGCGATCAAACGCACCCTGGAGGAGTCTTTGCCGGTCGCCGACGGCGTGCTCTCACCCCCCTGGGCGAAAGACTTCGATGACGACTTTGAGCTCTTCGGCTACTCGCTCGAAGACACGCGCAAATTCGCCGGCACCTGCCTGATGCGGCGGCTGAAGGTCATCGGCCTCGCCTGAGGCCAGAGGAGCGGGCTAAGAAGCGGAGTCGGCTGCTTCGTCTTCGCCTGAGCCGCTGCCCGTTTCAGGCGAGCTGCCGGTGGAGCCGGAGCCCGTTTCCGGGGCTGGCTCTTCGGCCGGCGGCGGCGGATCGGCCGGCGGAGGCGGAGCCGTTTCGGGCGGCGGCGGGCTCGATTCGGCCGGGGGTGGCGGCGTGGTCGTCCCGCCAACCGTGACCACCACGGTCTCGCTGTTCGTCGGCGCCCCGGCCTGAGGAGTGGCGCCGTTCAGATGCGGAGTGGCGGGCGAGGCGCTGGCCGTCTCCTCCGTGTCGCTGACCGGTTTCGTCGTCCCTGCGGCTTCGTCGGCCGGGAGCGTCGCCACCTCGACCGGCACGACCGGCTCCTCGGCGACCGGGGCGGGCTCCGGTGGGATCGCTTCGACCGGCGGGGCGGGGACGACTGGCGGTTGCGGCAGCGTCGGGTGAGCCTCGCCGAGCGAGACCCTGGGCGCCTCCGCGGTCGAGGCTATGGGGGCTGGATCGGAGGAAGGGTGGATCACCTGCCGCTCGACGCCGACGGCGCCTGCGGTGAGCACGGCGGCGGTCACCACTCCCGCCACCGCCTTGGTTCCGAGCGCCCCGCCGACCGCGCCGATGCCGCCGGCGGCGCCACCGCCGCCGAGGGCGGCTCCGACACTGCCGATCGCGCCCGCGCCGGCCGTGGCGCCGGCGCCCGCGGTCGCTCCGGCCCCGGTTCCGGCAGCGGTCGCGCCCCCGCCGGCGCCGGCTCCGCCAAAGCTGAGCTTGGAGATCAGGAAGGCCTTCAGCGCCAACAGCGGGCCGACCGGGAAGAGGGCGGCAAGAGCCCTCTCGTTGCTGCGCACCTGCGAGCGGAAGTCAGCGCACTCGTCGCAGTCGCGGACGTGGCGGCGGACCGGGCCGGAGACCTTGCGCAGTCCCTCGGCGGCCTCGGCCAGCTCCAGCCGCACCTCGCCGCAGGTCAGCTGGCGCGCCTGGCTCGCCTCGGCGAGCGAGATCCGCGCCCGCACCAGCAGCGACTTGACCGAGGGCACGCTGGTCTCCATCGCCTGGGCGATCTCCTCATAGGACATCGCATCCATCTCGCGCAGGAGCAGGGCGGAGCGCTGGGTCTCGGGAAGCTTGCCGACATCGGTGAG
>Ga0190272_10000842_pt1 | contig 15019 bp, 17 predicted proteins | sample Popmic504T_FD_133746 | JGI IMG/M metagenome (GOLD analysis project Ga0190272, IMG submission 133746) | Populus adjacent soil microbial communities from riparian zone of Shoshone River, Wyoming, USA - 504 T | ecosystem: Environmental > Terrestrial > Soil > Riparian zone | place: USA: Wyoming... | reverse complement strand
GCGTTCTGGCGGCCGTTGAAGGGCGACTCCGGGATGGGCGTGATGCCGGTCAACGGCTCGGCGTACGTCCGGTACACCTTGACATCGGCCTTCCCGTACCGAATCTCGTGCCTCATTCGGCGGGTCCATCGTCGTCGGGCGGGCCGAACAGCTCCGCGGCGGCTCGCCTGATCTCGATATCGAGCGCTTCGCGGCTCTCCGGCTCCGACGTCCACCGGGCGACGAGGTCGCCGAACTGCGCGTTGCCGGAGACCGATGTGATGCGCCGTGCACCGTCGATCGGCTGGCTGACCTCGCCCAGGATCGAAGCCGCCGCGTGGAGGGCCAGCAGCTGTCCGGCCTGCGCCCCGTCCCAACCCCCGAGCCCGATCTCGTTCATGAGGCGCCCGATCGCAACGGACACGTCATCGACCTCGTCCTGGTTGACGAGCGACAGGGCGAGCAGAGCAGGGGATTCGACGCCCTCCTCCATGAGCCGGTGCGTCGCGCGGACGAGCCCGTGCCGGTCGATCTCGCCGACCATGAACCGCGACACCTCGAGGGCGATCACCTCGCGCAGCTCCTCGCGCAGCGGGCGCGGCCCGCGCAGCTGCTCCATTCGATCGGCGGCGATCAGCACCACGTCGTCGAGGCCGCGGCGGATCTCCTCGTCGCGGTCCGCATGCAGGGCACGCTCGATGATGGGGATGATCTCCGCGCGAGGGCGGCCGGCCACGAAGACCACGAAACGAAAGCCGAAGTGCGACTCGTACGCCTCGTTCAGGGCCTGGAGCTCCTCGCCGACCCATGCCTGGTCATCGTCTGGCGGGCCCTCGAATGCCTGCTCGCGGCGGGACAGGTCTGAAACGGCTGCCGGGTCGGCGCCGATGCGCGGGTGAGCGTCGAGCAGCTCCACCTGCTCTTCCTCCGGCATCTCCCGCGCGGTCGCACGCGCCGCGGCGAACAGCTCGTCCTCGGAGACGAATGGTCTGTGCTCTGCCAGGCGTCGCAGGAAACCCGGCGCTCCCTCGAAGAGCGGCGACAGCGCCGCCACGAAGCCGTCGCCATCGGCGGCGTCGATCTCCTCGATCGTCTTCATGATCAGCTGCCTCGATAGGTGCTCATGCCGAACGGGCTCAGGAGCAGCGGCACGTGGTACGAGCGCCCTGCGTCGGTGACACGCATCGCGACCGCGGCGCTCTGGAAGAAGGCGTCGGGGTCGTCGAAGTAGCCGCCGACATCGAAGGCAAGCTGGTAATCGCCCTCGATCAGCTCGCCACCGCCCAGGAGGTCGCGGATGCGTCCGTCCGCATCGGTCTGGAGCTCGCCGACGAGCTCGGGGCTGCCATCACCGGCGAGTCGAAAGAGGGCGACGCCGACGCCCTGGGCGGGGTCGCCGGTGGCGAGATCGAGCACGTGGGTGCTGATGGTCGGTCGCTGGCCTGCCATGCCTGCATCATGACCGATGCGCCCGCCGGACGGGGCCGATCCAGGCAGGCCGGGCCAGCGGCGGCGTATCCTGCCTCAATGGCCGATCTGCACATCCGGGTGGGGGAATTCCAGTTCGAGGCTCGGTGGGAGGGCGCCGCGCCGCGAACTCGTGAGGCGCTGCGACCCTGGCTCCCGATCCGCTCGAAGCTGATCCACTGCAAGTGGAGCGGCGAGTCGACGTGGATCCCGTTCGGTGAGGAGCGGCCCGACGTGGGCTTCGAGAACCACACCTCGCACCCGGCGCCCGGCGACATCCTCATCTACACCGGTGACGTCAGCGAGTGCGAGATCCTGTTTCCCTACGGCGCGTGCAGCTTCAACTCGCGCGTCGGCCAGCTTGCAGGCAACCACTTCGCGACGCTGACGTCGGGCCGGGAGCGGCTCGTCGAGATGGGGACGCGCGTGCTATGGGAAGGCGCCATGGAGATCGAGATCACCGATGCGGGCTGACCGATGGACGTGGTGATCCCCCTCGTGATCCTGTCGGCGGTGGTCGCCGGCGCGATGGTGCTGATGCTCCGTGCGCGTGAGGCGGACCGTCGGGACTCCGGTGCTCGGGGCAGCTACGGTGATGGAGGGGCCTCTGGCGGGCCGAACCGGAGTGACGCGGATGGTGCGGACGGAGACGGCGGGGGAGACGGCGGGGGCGGTGGAGACTAGTCGGCGCACCTGATGAGCGACGTCCTCGTTCGGAATGGCTCCGTGGTGACGGCTGACGATGTCGTGGTCACCGACGTCGCGATCGCCGCCGAACGTATCGAGCGGATCGGTCCGAGCCTCGAGCCCAACGGAGCCGAGGTGATCGATGCGACCGGGCTGCTCGTGCTGCCGGGCGTGATCGACGTCCACACTCATCTGCGGCTGCCGGATGCGGAGCATCCGGACCGATTCCGGCAGGACACGGCGGCGGCGGCCGACGGTGGGACGACCACGGTGCTCACGTTCAACAACCCCGGCACCGGCATCAGCGAGGATGGCGCCCGCTCCCTGCTCCGCGGCCTGCAGGAGTTCCGCGAGCGCACGCTCGGTGAGTCCGCCGTCGATTACGGCCTGTGCGCCGTCGTGACGGGGCAGCAGGACGACCCCATCGGGGAGCTCGGAACCTTGATCGCGTCCGGCGTACCGACCTTCAAGGCGTTCATGGTCTACGACTTCGCCCTGCCCGCGGACGCGCTGGAGGGAGTGATGCGTACCGCGGCTCGCCACGGGGGAATGCTCCAGCTCCACTGCGAGGAGCCGACGATCATCGATCCGCTCGTGGTCGATGCCCTGGCGCACGGGAACGTCGCGTGCCGGCATCACGCGCTGACCCGCCCGGCACGCGCGGAGGCCGCGGCGACCCGCAGGGCGATCGAGATGGCGCGCCGCGCGGATGCCGCGCTGTACATCGTGCACCTCAGCTGCGAGGAGGCGCTCGACGCGGTGGCAGAGGCGAAGGCGCGGGGTGAGCCGATCTACGCCGAGACCTGCCCCCACTATCTGACCTTCACCGACGTGCTCTACGCCGATCCCGACGAGGCCGAGGTGATCAAGCGCGTCATCTCGCCGCCGCTGCGGACGCGGAGTGATGTCGACGCTCTGTGGGCGGGAGTGAGAGATGGCGTACTCGACGTCATCGCCAGCGACCACGTCCCGGACCGGCTCGACACCGAGAAGCGCGTCCCGGCGCCTCCCTTTCCCCAGATCAGTAACGGCGCGCCCGGCATCGAGACGCTGCTGAGCGTCGTCTACTCCCAGGGCGTCGCGAATGGCCGCATCGGCGTGGAACGCATGGTCGAGGTCCTGGCCGCCGGCCCCGCGCGCCTGTTCGGACTTCCGACCAAGGGTGCCGTGGAGGTCGGCAAGGACGCGGACATCGTGCTCTGGGACCCGGCGGCGCGTCGCACGCTGCGGCAGGTCGACCTGCACCACACGAGCGACTTCACGCCGTACGAAGGGCTCGAGGTCGCGGGCGCCGTCCGGGAGGTTCTGCTTCGCGGACGTCGCATCGGGCAGCAGGGCGGCCGCTTCATCGAACGCGCGCTGGGCTGATGGAGATCTTCCTCGAGACCGATCGCCTCATCCTCCGTCGCTTCACGGCGGCCGACGCCGACGCTCTCGTGGAGCTCGACGGCGACCCGGACGTGATGCACTTCATCACGGGCGGGCGCACGACGTCGCGCGCGGAGATCGTGGAGGAGGTCCTACCGGCGTTTCTGGAGTACTACGGGCGTTCGGACGGCTACGGGTTCTGGGCGGCGATCGAGAAGGGGTCCGGCGACTTCATCGGCTGGTTCCACTTTCGGCCGCCGCGGGAGGGCGGGAGCCCGGACGAGCCGGAGCTCGGTTATCGGCTCCGGAAGGCTACGTGGGGGAAGGGCTATGCGACCGAGGGCTCGCGCGCGCTCATTCAGAAGGGATTCGACGAGCTCGGCGTGCGGCGCGTCTTCGCCCAGACGATGGTGGTGAACCTCGCGTCCCGTCGCGTGATGGAGAAGGCCGGGCTGAAGCTCGCGCGGACCTTTCACCAGCCGTGGCCGGATCCGATTCCCGGTGATGAGCACGGGGACGTCGAGTACGCGCTGACGCGGGAGAGATGGGAGCGGGACCGGCATGGCAGATGACGCCCTCGTCGTGGTGCCGGGCACGCCGGACAGGCTGAACGACGTGATCGCCATCCTCGGCGGCAGCACCGACGCCTGCCTCTGCCAGTACTGGCGCCTCTCGTCGGGCGACTTCAACCGAGCGCGTGGTCAGCGGCGGGTGCGGCTCCTCCGCAAGCAGCTGGGCGAGGATCCGCCGGCGGGCATGATCGCGTACCACGGCGACGAGCCGGTCGGCTGGTGCGGCTTCGGCGTGCGCCAGCGAGCCGAACGGCTGGTGCGCTCACGGACGATCCCCACGGTCGACGATCGCCCTGTGTGGTCGGTGTACTGCTTTACGGTGCGTACCGGCTATCGCAGGCAGGGGATCGCGCGTGCGCTGCTGGCGGGCCTGATCGACTACGCGCGCGCGTCGGGCGCACCCGCACTCGAAGCCTACCCGGTCGAAACCTCCGGCCTGCGTATCCACGGCACCGCCGCCTACGTCGGGGTCGCCAGCACGTTCGTCGCCGCCGGGTTCGTTCGCGTGGTCGAGACCGAGGCACGCAGCGACCATCTCCCACGAACGCTCATGCGGCTCGAGCTGACGAACTGACGCAACCGATTCGCGCTTGTGGGCGTCCGGGCGGCATGCATCGCCCCATCGTCGTCATGGTTCTCGTGGCCGCGCTCCTGGTGGCGTGTGGCTCCGCCGGAGCCCCGCCGCCCAGCCCGACCGGCGACCCATTCGATCCGCAGGGCTCGTGGGAGCTCACATTCGGCAACGCCGATGGCACGGTGCTCCCGATCCTCGACGACCACCCGATCACCCTCACCATCGATGGCTCGGAGATTGGTGGGTCGGCGGCCTGCAATGGCTACGGTGCGCGGCTGACGGTGACCGATGGAAAGCTCAAGATCAGGGACATGGCGATGACGGCGATGGGTTGCGAGGAGCCGGCGATGACGGCCGAGGCGGCATACACGGCCGCGCTTGCCGCGGTCGACTCGATCGGCGGTGACGGAGATGAGCTCGTGCTGGCCGGTCCGCACGTTGAGCTTCGCTTCTCGGCGCTGGCGGCGCCACCGACGATGGAGCTGATCGACACGGTCTGGGTGCTCGAGACCCTCTTCGTCGGAGACGTGGCGACGTCCACGCTGGGCGAGCCGGCCACCCTCGAGATCCGCTCGGATGGCACGCTTGCCGGGTCGACCGGCTGCCGGACGTTCACCGGGATGTGGGTGGAGCAGGGAGAGCAGATCGTCGCGACGACGCTGGCGATGGACGGGGCCGAATGCCCCGTCGACCTGGCCCGACAGGACGGGCAGCTGGTGGCCGTCATCGGCGACGGATTCGTCCCCACCGTCCAGGCGAGCCTCCTGACCCTGACCGATCCCGGCGGCGTGGCACTGGTGTACCGGGCCGAGGAATGACCCTTGGGTGTACCCTTGACACCTGACCAGAGCAACCACCCGCCTCTCCCGTCGCAGCTCCGGCGATCTCCGCGTCATCCGTCGCGCCACGACTCGCATCGAGGAGGTGAGCGCCGCGCTCGACCGCCAGCTGCTGGCGGAGCTGCGCCCGGATGAGCAGGTTCGCCTGCTTCGGCAGGCGACGAGCCAGATCACCCGCGCCGCCAACGACGCTATCCAGGCGTACCGACGGGTGAGCGAGGGCCTCCAGGCCGAGAGCCAGCGCAGCGACACCGATCCGTCGGAGGCAGAGCGCATGGCGCAGACCCTCGCGTCCGCCCGCAGCGAGATGCTGACGGCGCTGGACGTCGCCAGTCGGCGCTACCCGTGGGCGAAGCCCTGGCGCGAGGCCGAGGACGCGCCCAGCTCCTGAACGGGGCATGAAAAGACCCGGTGGGAATCCCACCGGGTCTTCTGATGCTCGGACCGCTGTGCCTAGCGGCGGAAGCAGTCGCTGCAGTAGACGGGCTTGGAGCCGGTCGGTCGGAACGGGACGCGAGCTTCCTTGCCACAGCCGTCGCAGGTGGCGCTGAACATCTCGCGAGGTCGGTCGCTATAGCCACCGCCACCGCCACCGCCGTAGCCACCACCGCCGCTGCTGTAGCCGCCGGTGCTCTCGCCACGCGCGGCCTTCTTGGCGGCGCGGCAGGCCGGACATCGGCGCGGCTCGCTGAACTGACGATCGGCGTAGAACTGCTGGTCGCTCGCTGTGAACGAGAATTCCATCCCGCAGTCGACGCACGTCAGCGTCTTGTCCTGGTAAGTCAACAAATGAAAAACACTCCTTCTGCGCGGCCTCAGCGAGCCATCTCGCCGTTAAGACCGTGAGAGGAGCGTTCGTGCTGCCGCGTGGTTATGCCCTAGGTGGGCGTTGCTGCGAAGAAGCGTACCACGGATCGTGGGTCACGTCATGACGAAAGTCAGAAGATCGCCGAACCGTCGCGGCAGCGCCGTGTCACGCGGGCGGGAACCGGCCGCGCTGTGCTACGTAGACTCGTAGCGATGACATCGCGCCGCGGGCTCCTCTTCACACCGATCGCCTGGCTGCGGACCCTCCCTCCGCCGCGGTGATTCGCCGGGCCTGGTCACGCCTCACCCGCTTCGTGCCGGAAGGCGCGGCGATTCTCTCCGCGCTGATCTTCGGCAGCTACCTGATGGGGCTGGTGCGCGACCGAATCTTCGCGCAGACGTTCGGAGCCGGGTCCGAGCTCGACGCATACAACGCCGCCTTCGTGCTGCCCGAGCTCCTGTTCGACGTCCTCGTCGAAGCCGGCCTGGCGGCCGCGTTCATCCCGATCTTCGTCAAGCTCCGGGCGAGCCATGCCGATCCAGAGGTCGCCAATCGGTTCGGCCGCACCATCCTGACGTTGGGCGTCGGGGTGATGGGCGTGGGGTCGGTGGTGCTGTTCGCCTTTGCCGAAGCGTTCACGGGCTGGATCGCGCCCGGCTTTGCCGGCGAGCAACGCGAGCTGTACGTGTCCCTCTTCCGCGTCATGCTCGTCACGCAGGTGCTCTTCGCCGCCTCGCTGACCCTCGGCCAGGTGCTCCTCGCCGAACAGCGATTCTTCTGGTACGGGCTGGCGCCTCTGCTCTACAACGCCGGGATCGTCATCGGCACTCTCGCCCTGACCGACAGCCTCGGCATCTTCGGGCCGGCCGTAGGCGCCATCCTCGGAGCGGCCATTCACCTCGGCAGTCGATTCATCGGCCTCCGAGGAAGCTCGTTCCGGATCCGGCCCGGATGGAGCGCGCCGCGCGCGTCGGTGCGCGAGTTCGTCAGGCTCACGGTTCCGAAGCTGGCCAGCCAGCCGGTCGAGCCGATCGCCTTCCTCTTCTTCACCAGCGTGGCCTCCGGCCTCGCCGCAGGGAGCCTGAGCATCTTCAACTACGCCCGGAACTTCCAGAGCCTGCCGGTGAGCCTCGTCGGCGTTGCCTTCGCGATCGCCGCCTTCCCCTCGCTGTCGGCGGCCTATGCCGGCGGTGACCGCCGCGGCTACCTGCGAGTGTTCGGAACGAACGTCGTGAGCATCGTCGGTCTGACGGTCTGCGCCGCGCTGGCCATGGTCGTCCTCGGGGAGCTCGGCATCGGCATCCTGTTGGGCGGTGGCGCGTTCGGGCCGGACGACGTGGCGCGCACGGCGGCGGTGCTGGGTGCGTTCGCACTGTCGGTCCCGTTCGAGAGCGTCGCCCACCTGCTCAGCCGGGCGATCTTCGCCACCCGGCAGACCGTCCTCCAGTCCCTGGCCTCGATCGCCGGACTCGAGATCACGATGGCCGCGACGATCCTGATGCTGCCTCAGTTCGGGATCCTGGCGCTGCCGCTCGGATTCGCGGCTGGCCAGGCATCGAAGGTCGTGCTTCTCGGACTCATCCTCGCGACGCGGCTGCGGAGGTTCCCGCAGCGGGATGCGGCCCGCTGAGGGGGCTCAGCCCTCGAGGGGGATGGTGGGGACGAGGATGACGTACTTCCCGTCGCGATCCGGGTAGAAGCCCTCCGGCCGGGTCCAGCCGGGCCCGACGGCCTCGAAGCCTGGGGGCCCTGCGTACGCGGGCCAGTTGCGCTCCATCTCGCCGAGGTCCTCGAAATTGCCCGGACCGTCGGACTGGCCCCAGATCGTCGAGAAGCGCGGGTACCACGGGTCGAGGATGTAGAGGCCGCTGACGTTCGCGTCCGTGAAGAGGGTGGGATCCGCATCGGCGCGGTAGCCGGTCATGACCCAGGTATGAGCGCCCCACCACGGGAAGAAGACGACCGGCTTGTTCGTCGCCGAGAGGGCCGCCGCCGCGCCGCGCAGAGCGTCGATGTGCGACTCGTACGCTCGTATCTCGTACCCAGGGGCGCCGTATGCCGCCAATGCCAGTGACACGGCCGCAGGTCCCCACCCACCGTCGTGGCTGTCCTCCCAGGATTCCCATTCGCCGATGCGGCTCTTGAGCTCCTCCTGGAACGCATCGGACGTGTCGGCGAGCCCGAGGATGGCGAGCACCATCTGGGTGCCGGCTGGCGCGCAGTCCTCGGACGTGTTCTGCGAGTTGAACACGGTGGAGTGGTCCGCGACGAGCGTCACGTCGACCGGTGCCCGGACGAGCGGCGTCGGGGACGGCGTCGGGCTGGCGCTCGGCGCCAGGGAGGTCGCCGGCTCCGGACGCGGGGTCGCCGTTGGGCTGGGCTCGGGCGTGACGACCACGGTGGGGATGGTGGATCGGTCCGGCGGGGGATCGAGGAAGGCCTCGATTCGCGAGGTCCAGCGATCGAATCGTTCGCCCATGCCGAGCACATCGGCACGCACGACGGCGAAGCCGGAGATGAACAGGATGACCAGCGCCATGGCGGCGAGGGTCCAGCGCCGAGGCATTCGACGCGGAGGCTGGGAGTTCATGGGCTTGGGCTGAGGATGACAGGCGATCGTTGCTTCGGCAACATGGCCCCATGCCCGTGCGCCGACCGTTGCTGCTTGCCGTCGTTCTCGCGATCGGGGCCGTCACGGCGTCCCCCCCGTTCGATCGCGCCGCTGCCAGCACCACGACCGCCCTCTCACAGCGTTACGACATCGTGGCGACCCTCGACGTGGCGAGTGGACGGCTCGATGCGGCGCAGACGATCACGCTCACGAACCGGGCGACTCGTTCCATCGACCACGTCAACCTCTCCGTCGTCCCTCGCGCACTGGGCTACCTTGACATGGACGGCACCGTCACGGTCGACGGGCAGCCCGTCGCGGGCGAGTGGACGACGTCGATCAACCTGCGCGTGCCGCTCGACGACCTCGCCGGTGGGGAGACCGTCGAGATCGGTCTCTCCTTCGCGCTGACCGTGGGGACGAGTCCGGACGCGTTCAGCGCTCGGCTCAGCCGGGAAGCGGGCGTGCTCAGCTTCGGCCAGTGGTTTCCGATCGTCTCCACCGAGCACGAGGTCTACGGCCTCGGCGACCCGCAGATCTCCTTCACCGCCGACGTCATGCGCCTCGAGCTGACGACGACTGCGCCGCTCGGCCGCGACGCGGTTGCCTGCCCGGGACTGGTCAGCGCGCCGGAATCGACCGGCACGACGTGGATCTGCGAGGTCGAGCAGGTCCGCGACCTCAGCTTCGTCGTCAACCCCGCCTTCGCCCTCACCACGCGCACCGTCGGGGAAACGACCGTGCGGGTGTACACGCAGACGGTCGACGGCGCGGTGACGGCCGACCTGGCGACGGCGGCGCTCATCGGCATGTCCGAGGCATTCGGCCGCTATCCGTGGCCGGACCTCGTGCTGGCGGAGGTCGGCGCCGGTGGCGGCTTCAGCATGGAGTATCCGCGAGCCATTCACCTCACTCGCGGCAAGGTGACCGATACGTACGTCGTCTATCACGAGGTTGCGCACCAGTGGTTCTACGCCCAGCTGGGCAACGACCAGCAGCGCGAGCCGTGGCTCGACGAGGGATTCGCCGACTTCAGCGCCAGATACCTGATGGGCATCGGGGAGAACCAGTGCTCGGCGCGGCCGGTCAACAGCGAGGTCTTTGCGTGGGAGGCCGGACCGATCAGCGGCGGCGACTGGACGAGCTGCGACGGCTATTTCGAGACGGTCTTCTACAAGGGCACGGAGTTCCTCAACGGCCTGCGGGCGGCGATGAGCGATGAAGCCTTCTTCGCCGCCATGCGCGAGTGGGTGAGCGCGAACCAGCACGGGTTCACCACCGCGCGCGGGCTCCTGCGGCATCTCCAGGCTTCGACCGATGCGGACCTCGACCCGATCTTCCGCTCCTACCTTGCGGACCTCGACGCGACGTTGCGCAAGCCGCCGGCAGCCCTGCTGAAGGCGCCGTAGTCAGGGAGCCGCGGCCAGGGTCGCGACGGCGTGGGCGGCCGCATCGGCCATCTGGTCGAGGATGAGGTCGTTGACGTTGCCGATGGAGTCGCAGGCGGCATCGCTGCATGGGTCGGAGGGGGCGCCGGGAGTGCCGCCGAAGGCGGCTGCCTGGGCATCGGTCTTGAGCTCCCGGCCGCCGCTGAAGAGGCCGCCGGTCGGAATGCCTGCCATGACGAAGGCGCCGTGGTCCGAATGGCCCGACAGGTCGATCGGCTCCCAGGCCAGGCCGGCGTCTTCGAAGTAGGCCGCGAAGAGCGCGGTGATGGCTTCGGACCCCTCGGCGGCGGATGGCTCGTCGTAGACGAAGCGAATGAAGTTCGTCGAGCCGAGCATGTCGAAGTTGAGGTAGGCGACGATGCGCTGGCGCTGGTCGGGCGCCAGCGCGTCCACGTACGCCTGCGAGCCGAACGGCCCGCCCTCCTCGGCGCCCCAGAAGGCCAGCCTGACGGTCCGGTCCGGATCTGGTGACTCCACGAGGCGCTCGGCCAGGGCCAGCAGCGTCGCGACACCGGTCCCGTTGTCGTTCATACCGGGGCCGGCAACGACCGAGTCCAGGTGTGCGCCCAGCATGATGACCTCGCCCGCCGAGCCGCTGCGCTCGACGAGAACGTTCGTGCTCTCCACCTCACCGGCGAGGAACGGCTGTCGCTCGGCGTGATAGCCGGCCTCGGAGAGCTGTCGGGCGACGTACTCGACCGATGCATCGAAGCCGGCCGTCCCAGTGGCGCGGTTGCCGCCGTTCGCGTCGGCGATCTGCTGGAGCTCCTCGAGATGCGCTTGGATGTCGGCATCCTCGATGGCGTCGCGCAGGCTCTCGCTCGTCAGCGCGGACGGAAGAGGCGCCGGGCTGGGAGTGGGAGTCGCGAGGACAGTCGACGCGGTCGCGGTCCCGAGTGGCGTGTGCACGGGTACGGTCGGCGGCACGCCGGACGTGCAGGCGACGAGCAACAAGCTCGCCGCCACCACCAGGACCCGCCTCCCCATCGCGCACCTCATCATGTCGGACCTGGGCACGCCCGTGCGGGTCAGCCCAGGGATCCCGCGCCAGCGGCCGTGTGATCAGCCCACAGTCCATGGGCCACGCTTTGGGTCCCGTTGCCGGAGCCTAGTCGACTTTGATCACCGAGAGAATGTTGCCGGCCGGGTCCTTGAACCAGGCGATCGGAGGCCCGATATCTCGAGCAATCCCGCGCTCGTCCTGGCCGAAGCCCTCACCGTAGTGCTCCATCGTCACCCCCGCCGCGGTGAGCTTGTCGACGGCGTCGTCGATGTCGTCGACCTCGATGTTGAGCACGGTGAACGACGCCGCATGGTGGTCGTCCTTCGGGTAGATGAGGACGGTGTGCCCGCCCGGAAATTTCATGGAGAGCATTCCATTGTCATCGGTGACGTCGAGACCGAGGGTCTGACCGTAGAACTTCTTGGCCTTCGGGATGTCATCCGTCGAGTATCCCGAGAATGCCGGTCTGTTCGTGAACAAGAGGATCTCCTCTGCGTGGTGAGGATGAGACCGCCGGAATGCGGAAAACTCACCGGTCTTGGTGGAGGCCGTCGGCAAGGGGCAGCAGCAGCGCAGGGGTAGCGCTCGGCTGCGGGCCGCGACTCAGCAGTCGTTCGAGCGGCGAGCGCGCCTCGGCGGCGCGGCGCCGCTTCTCGGCGAGTGCCATGTCGTCCCGATGATCTGCCCTACGACGATCGTTTCCATGCCCTCGAACGTCGGCGGAGCCAGCCGGAGCTGACGCTGGATCTGCCCGAGCTCGAGCAGCGGGCCGCAATCGCGCTCAGTGCGTGGAAGCGGCATCGGGAAACGATACCGCGTACGTCGGCCTGCTGGGCTGCAACACGCGGTACCGTCCCCGGATATCAGGCGGCGAGCTTCGGCGTGATGCGGACGATCGGGATCACCCGGCCGGCGGTCTTCGGATACTCGGCGAAGTGCGGCAGCGCCGCCACATGCTGGTCCCAGAGCCGATCGCGCTCGTCTCCGTCGACAACGGTTGCGGTCGCGTCGATGCGCCGGTTCTCTGCCTCGAGCGCGACGTGGGGATTGACCTGAACGTTGCGCACCCACCCGGGATCGGTCGGTGAGCCTCCCGCGGATCCGGCAACCACGAAGTCATCGCCGTCGCGGGAGAAAGTGAGGAGGGCGCGGCGCGGCTCGTCCGTCTTCGCACCCTTCGAGGTCAGGATCAGAATCGGGTGTCCCGCGAGCGGGCCGCTCGTGACCTCGCCGCCGTTTGCTCGCATGTCATCAATGATGGCGTTCTCGAACGCCTGGGGGTCGAATTCGGTCAATTTCAGTGCTCCATGGGGCTGGATCGGCTGCGTCGCGATAAGTTGCTTATGCAACTATCTCACGTTTCGCACGGGCACGCAGATCACGCCTCGAGGCACTGCCTCCACACCCCTAATCGGGTCTCATCAACGTGACGTGTGGACCGCCTCGTCCCTCACGCCACCAGCGTTCCGCGTGATCGAGCAGCCCACCGATCTCGCCGATTGCCTCGTCCTGCTGCGCTTCCGGGGCGCCGTCGGGACCGTCGTAGCGGAACCAGCGGTCGCTCCACCCGGTCGGATCACGCGTGAGCCGCGCCTGGTGTTCGCTCGGCACGTTGATGAACCGCATCGACGAGGGCGCAGCGCCCGAATCGAGCGACGAGCGGCCCAGGTCGAGAGTGAAGCCGCCGCCGTAACGGTCGACCTGGATCATCAGAAGGTCGACGTGACTTCCCCGGACGCGGTGGAGATGGGGGAGTGTGCCCTTGAACCCGCGCTGGCGGAGGCCGGGGCCCAGCTCTGTCCTGAGCCGCGCGAGGAGGCGCCGGCGCAGCGCTCCGAAGTCATGCATGGAGCGAAGCTCGGCGAGACGTCTGGCCTCGGCATCCGCTCGCTCGAGGGCCCCTTCGTCCAGCCCAAATCGCGCTCGCCAGGCGTCGGCGCTGAGCCGATACAGGACGTGACGGCGCAGCGGGTGGCCGTCTGGGAGACCTGGGTGCTCGAAGTCATCGGCCGGATCTCGAGACATGCCGATCCGCTCCATGACCGCACGCGACCTCGCGTTGTCGGGCACCGTGAATGAGACGATCTCGTCCAGGCCGAGCTCCTCGAACCCGTAGGTGAGCGCAATCTCGGCCGCCTCGGTTGCGTAGCCGCGCCCCCACGCATCCACGGTGAGCCGCCAACCGATCTCCACGGCCGGGGTGAAGCCCGCCTCGAAGCGAGGCCGCGAGAGCCCGGTGAAGCCGAGGAACGCTCCGTCCTTCAGCCGCTCGATCGCCCAAAGCCCGAAGCCCTGATCCTTCCATCCGCTGACGATGCGAGCGACCAGGGCGTCGCTCTCTTCCCGCGTCAGGGGATTCGGCAGAAACTCGCTGACGCGGGAGTCCGCATTCATCGCCGCGAACGGGTCGAGGTCCGGCTCCTGCCAGCCCCGCAGGAGGAGGCGCTCGGTCCGAAGGCTGGGAACGTGAGGCTCGTCGGTCACGAGGCGCACCGCAGCTCCATGCCTACTCGAAAGTCGGGGCCGGCCATCGCCACGCCGAGCAATCCCCACCGCATGCAGCGACTATGGCCGACCGGCGCCGGACCGCCAAGGGGCGCACGGCTGCCCGCGACGACCGGGCGGCACATCGTGCGATCCTGCGCGGGTGATTGAGCGACGCAGCCGCCCCGGGCCGATCGGCTTTCGGGTATCGGCCACCGGTTCCGCCGGACTCGATTGGCCGTTGCTCGACGCCATGTGGAAGGTCGCCGGTGAGGCCGCGGTCTTCGACGCCGGATGGATGAGCGACCACCTGTCGGACGCCGGACGAGACAGGGGAGGGATCGCGTTCGAGGCCTTCACCACGCTCGCCGCCCTGGCGCATCGCGTCCCCGACCGCTGGTTGGGCGTCGCGGTCGCGTCGGCCACGTTCCGGCACCCGGCGCTGCTGGCGAAGGCGGCGACCGTGCTGGACAACGTGACCGGCGGCCGGTTCATCCTGGGGATCGGTGCCGGGTGGCACGAGGGAGAGCACGGCGCGTACGGCATCGCGCTCCCGCCCATGAGCGAGCGGTTCGACCGGCTGGAGGGCACGCTACGGGCCGTCGCCGCCCTCTTCGGTCCCGATGCGGCGGGCCAGCCAGGCGTCACCCTCGACGACCCGATCTTCCCCCTCAGCAAGGCAACGAACGAGCCCGGACCTGTGCGCCCGGGTGGCCCCGCGATCTGGCTCGGCGGCCAGCGTCCACGCGGCATCCGCCTGGCCGCCACGTACGCCGAGGGCTGGCCCATGCCCGGAAACCGACCGGGAGACGTCGCATACTTCGCCGAGAAGCGAGAGGAAGTGAGCCTGGCGCTCGATCGCGCAGGGCGCGATCCGGATGACTTCACGTTTGCCGCGCAGCTCGACTGCGGGGTCACCGCGGCCGACCGGCGCCGCTCGGTCGACGTCGCTCGCCGATTCGCAGCCGCCGGCGCCAACCACGTCATCCTGGGAGTTCCCGCCGCCGCCGGACCGGATGGCATGGCCGCCATGGCACGCGAGGTCGCCGAGCCGGTGTCCGACATGTTCGCGTCAGGGTGAGCGGAAGACGAAATCAGGCGGCATCGACGACGCAGAAGCGATTGCCCTCTGGATCCGCCAGGATCACGTAGTCGGCGTCGGGCGGCTTTTTGTCCCAG
>Ga0190272_10000841_pt1 | contig 15023 bp, 11 predicted proteins | sample Popmic504T_FD_133746 | JGI IMG/M metagenome (GOLD analysis project Ga0190272, IMG submission 133746) | Populus adjacent soil microbial communities from riparian zone of Shoshone River, Wyoming, USA - 504 T | ecosystem: Environmental > Terrestrial > Soil > Riparian zone | place: USA: Wyoming... | reverse complement strand
ACCTGAGGGCGACGGCACCCGCGTCGATCTTGAGCACACAGGCTGGCAGATCTTTGGTATCCAGGGCGCGCCACGGCGCGCCAAGTACGCGGACGTCTTGGGTTGGGAGTTGGTGCTCAACGCGTTCACCTCCAAAAACGCGGTATCTGCTCTGACAGGGCGGAGAAATGAGCGCGGAGAGTGATGAAGGCGTCCTTCTCGCGACGGGGGTTGTGCACAGCACTTGGGGACGAAGTTGTGCACGCATTGGGGAAAGTTTCCGAGGTGAGCACGGCCCGTTGTGGATGAATCTGTGCATGCAGAAACTAGCGAAAACTTATAGCGAAAACCTCTTGTCATGCCACACCAAACAGGCGTAGAAATCACCTACGTCGTCAAGCAGTGCACCTCCTCCGGAGGGCAACTTCCGGGCCGGCCGACCCAAAGGGCAACCGAGGGACTCATCCGGTAGGTGCACCATGCTGACGACACCGGTCGAGCCTCGGTTCGGTCGGTGAGGCCCCTCCCACTCTTGGTAGGAGGGGCCTCGTCCATTCTCGGGAGTTGTACCCGCAGCGTGAGCCCCCGCGCATGAAGAAGTCCCCTCCATCTCTTGGTTAGAGGGGACTCTCCCAATTGTGCGTGGGCAAACCTTGATAAGTGCGCAGCGCCACGCCGGTCACACCGCAACGAGCGGTACTACAGAGGAAGTCGGACAGCCAACGAAGCCGTGCCCATCCACGTATGCGGGGCACCGGCCCAGCACCAACCCAAACGAGGCGCACCGCGGCTGGTCCACATAGCTGGCACGCGTCGATCCCCACAACGACTGCCGTACAACGAGAAGGCATTCATCGTCTTCAACATGTCGGGATAGTGCGTCAGTAGCGCCACGCCCTCATCGATCGTGACGAACGATCGGCCCGCCCTCTCGATGCCAGGAGCAGCCTCATCGGGTGGCAGGTTGAGAGACGAACCGCCGGCATCGATGTCGACCGCGAGGTAGACCGGTCCCTCAGGAAGCTCGACACTATCGATGGGCCGAAACCGACTCAGTTCCTCAGCATCAAACTCAGTGAATCCTTGGCGGTCGCGCGCTACCACTAGCGGCATGCTCCGCGCCGCGTCAACCCATTCGCTCGTGACGACGATGACGAAAGGCAGTGCGTTCTCCCGCGGTGCGGGCAGATCGTCGAGGTGGGGCTTCAGCGCATTGATCTTCTTGCGGAAAGTGCGCAGCGTGACACCCGCGAGTTCGGGATATCCAAGGCGTTCCAGGGTGGCAAGTTGATGGTCAAACTCATCGGTGGCATCAATGGCGAGGGCAGTCTCGGAGCGCGACAAATTAGCGTCCTTCCGTGGACGGTTGTGGGAGATCGGCGGCTCAACGCACCAAAGCGCAGTCGTATTCCCGCGTCACCACAAGTTTCCGCCAGGAACCTGCCTACTCCTCAACTTCGAAGTCGGTTCCGCCCAGCTTCACGTAGCTGTCGTCGGCCAATATGTAGGCGCTGTACTTGCCGGCCTTCAGTGGCCACTGATTGACCGCATCGTCGAACACAACACTGCCCTCAACCGTCGCTTCGGTGTATTGCCACATCAGGTACCACGCCTTGTTCGGGTCAGCACCTTCCTTGTAGATACCGATCCAGTCCCACTTGTTACCGGGTGCACCCGTCCATGACACCTCAACGGGTTCGCCGACTTTGTAAGTCGGTTTGTTCGTTGTCACCGTCGGTTCGGTATCTGGCAGTACTACCCAAACCGTGGTGCGAGCCAACTCGTCGCCGCCGGTGTTCTGCAGGCTGATGCCGTAAGTGCCGGGCTCAAGGCCGCCAGTAGCGAATGTCTGTTGCCCTGACGCGGCGTCACTCACGTCTGATGTCACTGCATCCCCACCAGCTTGCGGGGTGATGACAAGCGTCGCAGCATCGCTGCCAGTTGCGTTGTATAAGACTTCGATGTCACTCCCCTGCTCAACCAAGCGCTGACTCGGCGAGACCACTGTGCCGAGAGCGCCGGGAGTAACTTCGGTAGTTGCGACTACCGCCCGGTGGTCGCTTGGCCACGGTGATACCGGGATCTCGGTGATTGGCGACTTCTCCTCACCCACGATGGCGATGTCGGTCGTAGTAATCGCACCACCGGAGTACATCTGGTCGATGCGGTCAGAAGGTCTTCCCTTCGGCCCCGGGTTATAACCTGGAACGAACGGTCGGCTCGCTGGCCAGGTGTCGCCAGCCGCTTCAACTGGATCGGGGTGCACGCTTCGGTACATGTCCGTGAGCCCAGCATCGTCAACAGCCACCGTTGTTGGCCACGGCACCTCCGCCGTGACGTACTCGCGCTGCCCTACTGCATCTGCCGTCCAGTCCAAGTGAGACGGAGAGTTGAAGTCGCCAACAAGGAAAACCGGAATGTCTTCCGACATCAGTCGCTCCGCAGCGGACAGCGTCGGCTCCACTGCACGTACGCGGTGCCTCTCACCATCGATGAGTTCTTCGACGCTTTCGCCCGCTGCTGCCCGGTTAGGTCCAAACTTGGTGGACGGCAAGTGCACGTTGAGCACTGCCACCACATTCCCGGGCTCTAGCTGGACGTAGACCTCTGGGTTGGAAGGATCCGATGGCGCTATTAGGGGGTATTGCGACACCACCTGCGTGCGTGCGTCGTAGTAAGACCAACCCAAGTCTTCAGCAATTGCCGGAATCTGTGCGTAGCCTTCTTGCACCGCGACGACCTCTGCGTCCGCTGCCTCAATGGCCTTACTCACACTGGCAAAGTCGACTTCGTCGCCGCCGTACTCGATGTTGAAAGTCATCATCTTGAGGGGCACGGATTGCGCCGTGTCAGTTGTTGCGTCGGGCTCAGGGGAATCAGACGTACAGGCTGAACTCATCGCCAGGACTGACAGAACACCAAGGATTGCCAGAGTTTTCCGCGACTGTCGGCTCATTGCGCAATGCTAGCGACATCGAAGGGTTGCTGGGCAAGAGTGATGGAACTGTCATCCTGCAGCAGCGCCAAGGTGTAAGGCCCCGCCGGAAGCGGCCACTTCTTCGGTCTAAGGCCGCGATCAAACGTGAAGGTCCCGGTCACTTCGCCCATCGTGTACTCCCAGAGCACCGTTCGACCCAGTGATGACTCAGTGTCGGAGTCCAGGATGGCGATGATGTCTGACTTGTTGCCTGGCCCGTACTCCCACATAGCGACGATTGACTCGCCCTCGACATAACTGTCTTTACTCGTACGCACAATCGGGCCACTGTTCTTGTCTTTTACCCAAAGCTGCGCACGGCTGAGCTCAGTCCCATGGGCATGCAGCACGACGTCGTAGGCATCTTGAGCGAGCCCGCGCGTAGAGAGCTCGGTCACGCTCAAGGGGCCTACGTTCATAGAGAGACCTGTCGTCGCGAGGTCTTGGCTGCCCATCGGAACGACACTGATCCGCTGGTCCTGGGTGTCGGCGTTGGTTCGAACGCCTACCGTTTCCCCGGTGTCACAGATGCGCCGGTCGACACTCACCACAACCGGAGCAGGCACCAGGTCAACTTCGAGTTCTGCTACTAACGCGCGGTGGTCGGTGGGCCACGGCTCGACGGCTATCTGGGTGAACTCAGACTCTTGCTCACCGACGATAGTGATGGACTTCGCTGTGATGTGAGGCGAAGTAAACATCAAGTCGATGCGGTCGGCAGCCTGGTTGTTGAGCCCAGGGTTGTATCCCTTGACGAAGGGACGTTTGGCCGGCCAGGTAATCCCCGGATCCCTTACTGGATCTGGGTAAATCGTTCGATAGACATCAGCAAACCCGTCTTTTTCGAGTGCCACACTGAGTGGCCACGCTACTGCCGACTTGATGTGTGGCCGCGTCCCCACGCACTCACTCGTCCAGTCACGATGGGAAGGGGTGTTGAAGTCACCGAGTACGACGACGGCAATCTTTTGCGCCTGCAGTTCACCTGCTGCCTGCAACGCCATCTGTAAGTCGGGCATCCGAATTCGACGTTCTCGCCGCACCAAAGCACGCGGCTTTCGCCCTCTGGCCGCTGCCGAGGGTCCGTAGCCGCGTGATGGTGGATGGATGTTGATGACACCAAACACTTGTCCCGGTTCAACCTCCACCAGGATGGAACCTCGACGCACCGGCTGCGGGGTGATGAGCGGAAACTTGGAGACCACCTGCGTCCGAGCGTCCCAGTAGGGCCATCCCAAATCGGCCGCGATCTCGGGCATCGTTGCGCACGCCTCCTGCACGGCTACGACATCTGCGGAAGCAGCGCGGATCGCTTTGGCAACGCTGGCGAAATCTACCCCGTGCCCGCCGTACTCAATGTTGAACTGCATCATTCTTACGCTGCGTCGCATCGCCACATCGTGGTGGTTTGCGCCCTGAACAAGCAAGGGGCCTTGACGCTAGCGCTACGCTCCCCCAACTGTGAGCACCAATCGGGGCAGCGAACTCGACTTCGCCATGCATCTTGCCGACGTCGCGGCGGCCGTCACACTGGCCGGTTTCGGAGGGCGGATCGCTGTCGAACTGAAGAGCGACGCCACGCCGGTCACCGCCATCGACAGCGCAGCGGAGCGAGCCATCAGAGATGAGGTCGCCCGGACTTTTCCCAAGGATGGATTCGTCGGGGAGGAGTTCGGCCAACAAGCTGGTTCCAGTGGCCGGACTTGGGTGGTAGATCCCATCGACGGCACGAAGATGTTTGCTGAGGGAATCCCCCTTTGGACCACCCTGATCGCGTTGCGCACGACAGCAGGAGTCGTCGCCGCGGTGGCCGATGCCCCTGCCCTCGGGAATCGATATCACGCTGCCCGGGGCGAGGGAGCCTTCCGCGATGGCCAGCAAATCCAGGTCAGCACGGAGCAAAACCTGTCGAACGCGTTGGTGCTGCACGCTCCCGTCGAGGAGTTCATGAAAGGCAGCGGGATTATCGCGCTGACCCAAGTCGTAGGCGCCTCGCGAGCATCGCGGGGAATCGGCGACGGATGGGCGCACCTGCTGGTCGCCCAAGGTTCAGCCGACGCCCTTGTCGAGCAAGGGCCCTGCTTTGAATGGGACTATGCCGCCACCGGCTTGATCATCGCGGAGGCGGGCGGGGCGATGACCCAACTCGACGGATCGCCACCAGCCCCGGGATGTCACCTCTTGGTGACGAACAAGAGTTTGGCTGCCGAACTCATGGCAGCCATCTAACCTGCACCTATGCGTCCCACGAACTCGGTCGACCGCGTGGCGGATGCGTTGGAAACACTCGCCGACGCAGGACGTCCAGTCGGAGTCACCGAACTTGCGACCAAGCTTGGGGTGCACAAGGCGACCGCCTCGAGACTGATGGCAACGATGGCGCAACGTGGACTCGTTCGTCGCAACTCTGCGGGCTATCTCCTCGGGCCGGCGCTTGCTCGATTGGCCGCTACCGCCGTCGCCGAACTGGAACTGGTTGACCTCAGCCGTCCGGTGCTGCGTGAACTCGTAGAAGTAACCGGCGAGGCCGCCTACCTCTCCGTCCCCTACCAAGGTGCGGTGCTCTACGTCGAACAAGTCACACCCCCTGGGAGCCACTTCAACAACGACTGGACCGGCCGCATGGGTCCGCTGCACTGCTCGTCCAGTGGCAAGGTCTTCGCCGCTTTCGGCGCTGTCGACAACCTCGACTCACACTTGGCGCGCACGCTCCCCACCCTTGCCAGCCGAACCATCACCTCGGCCGACGACTTTCGCAAAGCGCTGCCGCGCGTCAAGCGTCAGGGATACGCCACCTCAAGTGACGAAGCGGAAGACGGGATGACCTCGGTGGCGGCGCCCGTCATGGTGGAGGGCGGTCAGGTGCTGGCCGCCCTGGGCATTGGGGTGGCGACCGCCCGGTGCACGAGCCCGCGACTGACCCAGTTAGGTGCAGCCGCCATGCAGGCCGCCACCGCACTGGCCCGGCGGCTGGGCCCAGCCAAACCGCTCGTTACCCAATCGTCTCCATCCGGACATTGAGTGTTTACCAAACTGGTTGCCCCCAGGGCAACAACTCCGTTGCCGCCGACAGGGACCTGAATAGGCTCCCGCCCACATCGCTCGTTCAGCTAGGAGAGGGACTCATGCCGAAGAGGATCCGACTGGCCGCCGCCGTGGCAGCCATGGGCTTGCTTAGCCTGCTGGCGATTCCGCTGTCGAACGCTTCGGCGGCCGACGGCGACACCAAGGTGCTGCGGGTGGGCGTTCCCAACGACCTCACGACCGCGAATCCCCTTTCCCTTCGCTCCAACAGCGACTGGAACGTGGCGACGATCCAGTACGACATGCCGATGATGTTTGGCAACGACGACCTCTCCGCGCAGCCCGGCGTCATCGAGGAGTGTTCACCGGATGACTCCCTCAAGGAGTGGACCTGCACCTTGCGCGATGACGTGATGTGGAGCGACGGCACTCCTATGACGTCGCGCGACATTGCCTTCACCTACGAGCTCATCATGGACCAGGACATTTCCACCTACGACTCATACTTCGCCTTGCAGCCGACCTTCGAGACACCCGACGACACGACGCTCGTTTGGAAGAGTCCGAAGCCGACCTACGCACCTTTGTCGCCGCCGTGGTTGTACATCCTCCCCGAGCACATCTGGAGTGAGCACGCCGATCTAGACAAGGCGGATCTGCGGAACGTCGAGAACGTACCGTCCGTGACCACTGGCCCATTCTTCCTCAGCGAGGTCGATTCCGGCCAGGGTTGGACACTGGAAGCCAACCCGAACTACTGGGGCGAGGAACCAAACTTCGACGAGATTCAGTTCAAGTTGTTCACCAACCAGGACGCCATGGCGCAGGCCCTGAAGAACGGCGAAATCGATGTCGCGACTTACTTCGAGAGTGCATTGCTACCTTCACTGGATGGCGACGACACCATCACGGTGCAGCGCAACGTATCCGACTGGTGGCTGAACCTCGCGTTCAACTTCGGAGGTCAAGGCGCAACTTCCGACCCCCTCCCCGCGATTCAAGACAAGGACGTTCGCGCTGCCATAGCCATGGCCATAGACAAGCAAGGCATCGTCGACAAGTCCTACAACGGTGCGGCTGTGCCGGGCGAAACGGTGATCCGACTCGTGCCAGAAATCTGGCACTACGACGTCCCGGACGACGACGTGCTGTCCTACGACCCAGCGGCCGCAAACGCACTGCTCGATGAGGCCGGATACGAGCGCAATGCAGACGGTGTGCGCGTCGATCCGGAGACCGGTGATCTGTTACGGCTTCGGATGCCTGTCTCGCAAGAGACACCAGGAGCATTGATCGCCGGGCAGTTGATCGTCGGTTACCTTGATGAAATCGGCATAGAGGTAGAACTTTCGCCCGTCAACGAGGGCAAGATGTACTCCTACTGGTCGGACGGCAACTGGGACGCGTACATCTGGTACTGGACTGGCGAGCCAGACCCCAACTATCAGTTGTCAGTCTTTACCAGCGACCAGTGCGGTGACCTAAGTGACGGGTGCTGGAGCAACAGCGAGTACGACAAGTTGTTTGCAGAGCAGCAGCCGATGGTCGATCCAGACGAGCGACAGGCAGTCGTGCACGAAATGCAGAAGATCGTGTACGACGAGAATCCATCAATTGCGTTGGCCTACCCCAGTAACATCGAGGCGTACCGCAACGACCTGGTGCAAAACTTCACACCGGTGCCCGGCGATGACGGCTACCTCATCCCCAACTACAACAACGTGGGCATGGTGACCGTCGAACCCGTTACCGGCGATGCCGCGGGCAGTGCGGCTTCGTCTGGCCTACCCGCGGTTGCGTGGGCAGGGATCGCCGCAGCTGTCTTGGCTGCCGGCGCCTTCTTCTACTACCGAGGCAAGCGAACTGACGACGAAGAGGGCTAACGGCGTAATGGTCGGCTGTTCATGAAGCTGAGTTACCTCGCGCGCAAGTTCGGCTGGGCTGGCCTCACTCTGTTCTTTGTCTTGACCTTCAACTTTTTCATGTTCCGAATCATGCCGGGCGACCCGGCCGGACTCCTTGCGCGCAGCCAACGGCTGACCGAAGCAGAGGTCGCTGAGCAACGCGAGCTCTTTGGCCTGGATCAACCCATCATCGAGCAGTACTGGACCTACCTGCGTGAGACGTTGTCGGGAAACCTGGGGGCGTCCTACCTCACGGGACAGCCCGTGGTTACGGAAATCGCTTCCCGCCTTTGGCCCACCATCTTGCTCGTTGGTGTTGGCACCACCCTCGCCATCGTGTTCGGCCTGATGGCGGGTATCAAAGGCGGCTGGTATCGCGGTAGCCGATTCGACAAGGGCAGTCTCTACGGATCGCTCACCCTTTATTCAACTCCAGAGGGCTGGCTGGGCATGCTGCTGCTTCTGGTGTTCGCGGGCACGCTCGGCTGGTTCCCCACCGGCCGCTACTCCTCGGGAGACACCGAGGGGCTGGCCCATGTTGTCGATGTTGCGAACCATCTGATGCTGCCCGCTTTGACGCTTGCGCTTGGTTATGGCGCTTCTTACATGATTGTGATGCGCTCGTCCTTAATCGAGATCAAGGACGAAGACTTCGTCAATGTTGCGCGCGCCAAAGGTCTCACCGAAACGATGATCAGACGCAGGCACGCTGTCCCCAACGCCTTCCTGCCCAGCTTCACCCTCATCGCACTAAGTTTTGGGTTCATTCTGGGTGGCGCGATCGTCATCGAAACTGTTTACAGTTGGCCCGGAATCGGTCTGCTGACGTATCAAGCCATCGATGCCCAAGACTTCCCCGTCCTTCAAGGAGTGTTCTTGCTCAGCAGCGTCGCTGTGGTGATAGCGAATCTGGTAGCAGATGTGACTTACGGGTTCCTCGACCCCAGAATCCAGGATGTCTAACGTGAGTGCCGAAACTTCGACCGCCGTAGTCAGTCCACGTCGACTCACCTGGCAACGCCGTCGGCTCGCGCTCACGCGCAACTGGACGTTGTATCGCAAGAACAAGCAGGGTCTAGTGGGGCTGCTTATCCTGCTCTTCTTTATAGCCGTAGGAATCCTCTCCCCGCTCCTTGTGGATCCTGCGCAGATCGAACCCGCGACAGCACCCGGCGAGCCGACAAGCCCGCCATACGCCGGCTACCCCCTGGGAACCGACAACTTTGGACGTTCGGTGTTGTCGCTCATGATTGTCGGCGCGCGAATCTCCTTGCTCGTCGGAATCACTGCCACATTTGTTGCGATCGCCCTCGGCGCCACCATTGGCTTAATCAGCGGTTACTTTGGCGGAACTCACATCGACACCGGTCTCAATGCCCTCACCAACTGGTTCCTGGTTATCCCGTGGCTCGTGCTGGCCATCGTCTTGTCATCGATCCTCGGCCCAACAGTCTGGATCATCATTTTGGTGATCGGCGTGACGTCGTGGCCAACGACCGCCCGGCTCGTACGTGCGCAAGCCCTCAGCGTTCGTGCCCGACCCTACGTCGAACGCGCACGTGTCCTTGGCGCCAGCGACTGGTCGATTCTGAAGCGGCACGTGCTTCCGAATGTCTCACCTGTCATCTTTGCCAACGCCATCCTGACGGTCGCGGTTGCCATTCTCACCGAGACAACGCTGTCGATTCTTGGGCTCGGCGACCCAAACTCCATTTCGTGGGGCGGCATCATCGAGCAAGCGTTCTCAGGCGGGGCGATGTCGAACGGTTATTGGTGGTGGCTGATCCCGCCAGGCGTGATGATCGTGCTAGTGACGTTGGCGTTCACCATGTGCGGTTACGCGCTCGATGAAATTATGAATCCCCGACTCCGCTCCCGGTAATTGCCGGACCTCGGCATGACTGTGGGGGCCTATCAATGTGACAGGCCCCCACAGTCCACCAACAGCTACAGCAGCACTCGTTTCGGCGTGGGAATCTGGTCGTTCACCGTGTCGTTAATGCCGACCTGGCCGTAGTAGTTGTAGCCCCAGCACTTCTCCGCACCGCTCTTGAGTAGCGCACATGCGTGATACCAACCGGTGTCCACATCGACAACATTCTTTGTCAAACCAGAAACCTGCGTGGCGACGTCACGGGCATCAGTCTCGCCGTTCCCGAGCTGGTCGTAACTGGCTTCACCCCAGCACTTTGCTTTCCCGTTCTGCACTGCGCAGGTGAACTGGTAATCGGGGTCAACGTTAGTAACGCCGCTCTCCATGCCCGCTACCTGCTGTGGCTTGAGGTACTCGCCCCCGGTGTCACCGGTACCAATTTCTCCATACCCGTTGTAGCCCCAGCATTTCAAGCGGCCATCACCGATAATCGCGCACGCCTGGTAATAGCCAGCAATCACACGCTTAACATTTTTATCGAGATTCTTGACCTGCGTGGGCTTGTCCCGGGACTCTTCCGTGCCGTCACCGAGCTCGCCATCGTCATTGTAGCCCCAGCACTTCGCCTTCTCCTTCACCGTCGCGCACGAGAAGTAGTACCCGGCGGACACGTGTGTTGCGTTCTCAATGTTGCTAACAGTCTTGGGGGTGTGGAACTCATTACCGGAGGTGCCATTCCCAATTTCGCCGTAATCATTGAGACCCCAACACTTGACTTTGCCGTTCGTGAGCAACGCGCACGTGTGGTAGGTGCCAACGCTGACGCTCTTGACGCCGGACGTTAGCCCATCGACCTGCTTAGGCGTGCGACGCTCGGTCGTGGAACCATCACCCACCGTGCCGTAGTCGTTGTAACCCCAACACTTGAGCTTGCCCCCCACGAGCACTGCACAGGTGTTGTAGTCGCCCGTTGAGACCTTCTTCACGTTCTCCAGGTTGGGCACGAGCACTGGCTTGAACTCGTCTTCTGTGCTGGCACCAATGCCCAATTGGCCATAGTCATTATCGCCCCAACACTTCAAGCGCTCCTTGGGTGTGACCGCGCAACTTTGGTCACCGCCAGCAGTGATCGCGGTCGCGATCCCCGGCGATGCGGCCGATGCCGAAGACGCCGTGAAAGTCATCAACGCCCCCGACACCAGGCACAGTGCCAACACGGGGCTAAGTCCTCGGACCATAGTGCTCATTGAAACTCCGATTCTCAGGGGGAAAGTTGGACTAAAGGAGAACACGCGTGGGTGTGGGAATCTGGTTGTTCACTTCGTCATTGATACCGACCTGGCCGTCGGAGTTGTAGCCCCAACACTTCTCTGCGCCGCTCTTTAAGAGTGCGCACGCGTGGTAGTAACCGGTGTCCACGTCGACGACGTTCTTGGTCAGCCCGGAGACCTGAGTGGGGACATCCCTCGGGTCGGTGTTGCCATTGCCAAGCTGGTTGTAGCCGTTCTCACCAAAACACTTAGCTTTCCTATTCTGCACCGCACAAGTGAAGTAGTAGTCAGGGTCAACATTGGTAACGCCGCTCTCCATGCCGACCACCTGTTGCGGCCTCAAGTACTGGTTCTCATGGGTGCCGGTGCCGACCTCGCCGTAGTAGTTGTAGCCCCAGCACTTCAAGCGACCATCACCAATGATTGCGCACGCCTGGTAATAGCCAGCGACCACACGCTTAACGTTCTTGTCGAGCTGCTTGACCTGCGTTGGCTTGTCGCGGGGTTCCGTCGTCCCATCACCCAACTCGCCGTCACCGTTGTAGCCCCAGCACTTCGCTTTCTCATTGACCGTCGCGCAGGTGAAGTAGTACCCAGCGGATACGTGGGTGGCATTCTCGATATTGCTTACGGTCTTAGGCGTGTGAAACTCATTCCCTGAGGTGCCATTGCCGATTTCGCCGTAAGGGTTGTATCCCCAGCACTTAACCTTGCCGTTCGAGAGCAACGCACAGGTGTGGTAACCGCCGGCGCTGACGCTCTTAACACCCGAGGTCAGCCCATCGACTTGCTTAGGCGTACGTCGATCAGTCGTGGAGCCATCTCCCACCTCCCCGTAGTAGTTGTAACCCCAACACTTGAGCTTTCCTCCCTTCAGCACGGCACAGGTGTGGTAGTCACCAGCAGACACCTTCTTGACGTTCTCTAGGTTAGGCACGAGTACCGGCTTGAACTCGTCATCGGCACTGGCACCGATTCCTAGCTGGCCGTATTCGTTGTAGCCCCAACACTTCAGACGTTCCTTGGGTGTAATCGCGCAGCCGTGATAACCCCCCGCCGAAATCGCGGTCGCGATCCCGGGAGATGCCGCGGATACCGAAGTGGCCGTGAAGGTCATCAGCGTGCCCAGCAGCAGGCAGAGTGCAAACACAGGGCTTAGACGACGGACCGTAGTGCTCATCGGAGCTCCATTCTCGGAAGTGCAACTAGAGGAGGACACGCTTGGGTGTGGGAATCTGGTCGTTCACCGCGTCGTTGATGCCGACCTGGCCGTTGGAGTTGTAGCCCCAGCACTTCTCCGCACCACTCTTGAGCAGCGCACAAGCGTGGTACGCGCCGGTGTTCACATCGACCACGTTTTTGGTCAGCCCGGAGACCTGTGCGGGGACATCCCTCGGGTCTGTGTCGCCATTGCCAAGCTGGTTGTACGCGTTGTCGCCCCAGCACTTGGCCTTCTCGTTCTGCACCGCACAAGTGAAGTACTCGTTTGCGTCTACACGCGTTACACCGCTCTGCATACCGACGACCTGTTGCGGCGTTTCATATTCATTAGTGTTGCTTCCGGTGCCGACTGCGCCGTAGTAGTTGTCACCCCAACACTTCAGCCGACCATCACCAATAATCGCGCACGCGTGATAGTAACCGGCGATAACGCGCTTGACATTCTTGTCGAGATTCATGACCTGCGTTGGTTTGTCGCGGTCATCCGTCGTCCCATCACCCAACTGGCCATCACCGTTGCTGCCCCAGCACTTCGCCTTCTCATTCACCGTTGCACAGGTGAAGTAATACCCAGCGGAAACGTGGGTGGCATTCTCAATATTGCTCACGGTCTTGGGGGTGTGGAACTCATTCTCAGACGTGCCGTTTCCGACCGCGCCGTAGTAGTTATACCCCCAGCACTTGACCTTTCCGTTCGTGAGCAAGGCGCACGCGTGATAATTCCCCACGCTGACGCTCTTGACGCCCGACGTAAGGCCCTCGACCTGCTTTGGCGTACGCCGCTCGGTTGTTGTGCCATCGCCCACAGTGCCGTAGTCGTTGTAACCCCAGCACTTGAGCTTGCCGCCCTTGACAATGGCGCAGGTGTTGTCGTCGCCGGTCGAGACTTTCTTGACGTTCTCAAGGTTAGGAACCAAGACCGGCTTGAACTCATCATCGGTGCTGGCACCAATGCCGAGCTGGCCGTAGTCGTTGTCGCCCCAACACTTCAAGCGTTCCTTAGGTGTAATCGCGCAACCTTGGTCACCGCCAGCTGTGATGGCAATCGCGGTGCCCGGTGTTGCGGCCGATGCCGGGGACGCCGTGAAAGTCACGATCGCCCCCAGCACCAGACCAAGCGCAAGAACAGGGCTAAGTCGTCGAGCAAAAATGCTCACCTGAATGGACTCCCGAGATCACGGACAGTTAACGTCCCTCACAACCTATGGGTTGATCATCCGCGTGTCACGCATCCAAATGGGTGTGGCCGGAACGTTCGCGTGCGTAGACAACGGTGGCCGCTAGCGCAGCACCCAGCGTGCCGAGAGTCATATCGGCCAGCGTGTCTTCATACGCCGAATCAAGCTCCGTGCCGTGACGGATGAAGGTGAACCACTCGGCGATCTCCCAGCCCAGCGCCAACAGTGAGCCGGCGCCCACCACCAACCAGGCCAACGCCCAGCGGGGCGCGATCGCTGTGCCAGCCAGAAGAACTCCCGCTCCCGCGCTCAGCAAGAACCAGTTCACGAAGTGATTAAGGTCGTCCCACCAAACAATGGAGTCATACAAGTTGAGCGTGTTGCCGGTTACGTCCACGAGGAACGGCGCCATGATGAGCGCAAAACCCAACCAAGGCAGTGGCTTCGATGATCCAGTGACGCGCCGATGGATCGCATAGCCTGCGGGTACCGCCAGCATCAGCAGCGGATATCCGATGAGCCGTGCCCCGAATGCCTTTCCCTCGAACTGAGCAAGGCCCGAGGAGAAGGTCGCTACGAACAGTTGCAGCACAGTCAGGCTCAGAATCCCGATCGCGACATACAGCCATGGTGAGCGCGCGCGCAACTCAGACTCCAATGATTTGCGGGGAGGACTCAGGCAATCTATGCGCTGCCCGAGGACGAGTCACGCACCGAGCCTGCTGCCCCTGAGGCGCAAAACGGGCGACTCATCACCCTCTGCAACAACACGCGAAACATTCAGATAGCGATCAATGGCTTTCCGTTGACCCCCCGGACTCCGCGGCGTACGTTCGCAAAACGAACACCCGCTGAATCGCAAGGAGTCAACGTGACGTTAACCCCTCGCCTTCGCCGAGTTGCCACGATCGGGGCGCTGTCAATCGGAGTCGGCTTACTTTCTGTACCGACCGCACAAGCGATGCCAAAGCAAATGAACTACGACTGCACCGACTATGGCGCCGTCTTAGATGCGCCCGACGGATTTATCCCCCGCGACGATCTCATCAGTGAACGCAAGGACCCGCTGTCTCGTTGGAAGAATAACAATCCTGCGAAAGCACGAGCGGCGGCCAACGGGGAGACCGTGACCGTTCCGGTTGTCTTCCACGTGATCCGCAAGAACAGCACTGTGGCCGGCGGCAATATCCCCAAGGCCTGGATCGACGCGCAGATGGACGTCCTCAATGACTCATTCTCCGGTGAGACCGGTGGCCCTGATTCAGGTTTCCGCTTTGAGCTGGAATCCGTGGATCGTACGACGAAGTCTTCGTGGTTTAACCTCATTCCAGCCAACGGGGACGAGCGGCGTCTGTTCCGCGGAAGCGGCAAGGAAATAAAGATGAAGACGGCCTTGCACACGGGAGATTCAGAGACACTGAACGTTTACACCGCGAAACTTGGGCAGTTCCTTTTGGGCTGGGCCTACCTGCCGTGGGACTTCCAAGGAGACAACCCGCTGCCGCGATTCTTTGACGGCGTTGTCCTTGAGTATCGCTCGCTTCCAGGTGGCGAACTAGGCCCCTACGACGAAGGTGATACCGGAACCCACGAGGT
>Ga0190272_10000840_pt1 | contig 15039 bp, 10 predicted proteins | sample Popmic504T_FD_133746 | JGI IMG/M metagenome (GOLD analysis project Ga0190272, IMG submission 133746) | Populus adjacent soil microbial communities from riparian zone of Shoshone River, Wyoming, USA - 504 T | ecosystem: Environmental > Terrestrial > Soil > Riparian zone | place: USA: Wyoming... | reverse complement strand
TTCTTGAGATCGACGTAGCCCTGTTCCCCTGCAACGAGATCACCCAGCACACGCTTGATGCCTCTATGTCCTCGCGCAAAGCGGATCATTCTTTCCGTGAATGGTGCGCCCCAGAAGTTTCCGTAGAAGCGGCGACGCATCTGGGAAGCTCGTCTCAACTCCCCACCAAAATCGTCTCGCCAACGATCTTCGTATTCCTCCGGCCGCCCTTCGAGAAAGGCCTCGGCAAAAATTTCAGCTGAACGCAAAGCGTAGTAGATTCCCTCGCCGGTAACCGGGTCCGCAAAGCCGGCGGCGTCTCCCAGCAAGGCCCAACCTTCGCCGCTGGCTCGCCGCGTATCCCAGGTGGTATCGGCGAGACCCGGAATACGGGCAGCGTAGCTCTCAGCAGTTGCCCGCAGTCCTTTTTCGATAGCGACAGCGCGGATGTCTTTTGAGTTCTTCCACAGTTGGGCGCTCGGGTCTTCGCGCTGCCGGTAATATCCGATCATGAATTGCCACAACAGTTCGTCCAGCGCTTTGTGTTCAAACGCTTCCTGCGTGGTGGCGATACCAAACGAAATATGGTCAGGCCGGGGGAAGGCCCACGCATACCCAACCCAGCCGGGAAGAAATGCGACAACTGTCGGTGCGTCGCCATTCGAGGGTAATGGCGTTCGATAACCAAAGGCCACTTCCATGTCAGAAGGCGGCAGCGCGCCCGCCAGTTTTTTCCCAACCGCGCTTGCGGCGCCGTCTGCGCCGACCAGGAGTCTTCCAGTCCAGCTGTTGCCTTTCGCTCCGGTCAGCTTCCAACCATCTCCGGTTCTGGAAATTCCGTTAGCGGAGATTTTTTCGAAAAACACATGGGCACCCGCGTCTCTGGCCCGGTCGCGCAGGTAAGAATCAAAAGCAATCCGGGAATAGATGGCGAACGGTTCGTCGAGCTTGAGGTGCAAGCGCTTGCCTGAGGGCGAGTAAAGATCCAACTCACCGACGGTGCGGCCGACAGCGCCAAGTAAGTGAGGCCAGGCTTTAAGGGCTTTTGCAGTGACACCCCCGCCACAGGGCTTGGCGGCACCCGCCGGTCGACCGTCGAACAATGCGACGCGAGCGCCTCCCCGGGCCAATTGCTCGGCAGCAAAAGAGCCGGCGGGTCCTGCCCCAACGATCACCACATCAAACAGTTCACTCATAGCTTTGTACACGCACCTGTGGGGAGGCCCGGATCATAGGTGTCTTTCGTGGATGTAGCAATGTATGTAGTAATGGCCGTCGCCATTCCTCCGGTGGTAACATACGAACTTCAATCAAAACACTTTGATTTGCCATCGTAACAACGCAATGGGTATGGAAAGCTCCATTGTCTTTTCCGGGATTGCTCCGCACCCGCCGATCATGGTTCCTGAGGTGGGCGGCGAGGCCAGCGAAAAGGTGCGCGATTCAATCGCGGCGATGGCGGAATTTACGCGCCGCATCATCGAGGCAGGTGCCGAATCGGTGGTGCTGATTTCACCTCACGCTCCGCTCGAACGCCAGGCCTATGTTGCGTACCCCGGGCCTCAAGTTTATGCCGATTTCACAAAGTTTCGTGCTCCCACAATGCAAATCAGTTTCGAAATGGATCGGCAAATCCTCTACGCGATCCGCGCCGCCGCCGCCGAGGGAGGGTACGAAGTGATGAGTCTGGACGACTCTGAGTCAGAATTGGACCACGGTTCGGCGGTGCCCATGTATTTTCTCAATCGCTACGGATGGAGCGGCCGAGTCGTCGCGCTTGGTTACAGTTACCTCTCGAATGAGGACCACCTGATGTTTGGTGACTGCATTAGACAAGCCGTGGATCGCGTCGGGAGGCCGGTTGCCATCGTAGCCAGCGGGGACTTGAGCCATCGTTTGACGCCCCAGGCGCCGGCCGGCTACAACCCGCGAGCTCATCTGTTCGACGAAGAGGTCGTAGATGCTTTAAAAAAAGGTGCGCCCCAAAGAATCATCGACATCGATCAGGATCTGCGGCGCGCCGCTGGAGAGTGTGGCTACCGTTCCATGCTGGTAACCCTCGGAGCCGTCAAGGGGTTGCCGAGCGCTTTCGAGGTCTTGAATTATGAAGCGCCATTCGGAGTGGGATACGTGGTGGCCCAACTAAGTAACAGCACCAAACGTTCAGAAACAAAACCCAAGACGACCAGTAAGAAAGATGGATATGACGAGCTACCGGCACTGGCGCGATTGGCGGTTGAAACCTTCGTTAAAACAGGGAAACAGGTCAAGGCGCCAAAGACGGATGGCATCCTGGCTGCTCGTGCCGCTTGCTTCGTGACGATAAGACATCAAGCCGACGTGGTTAGCGCCAAAGAGTTGCGCGGATGTATAGGGACCATCGATCCGACAATGGACACGCTCGGCGAGGAGTTGGTCGCAAACGCCATTAAAGCTGCCACGCGCGATCCACGGTTTGCGCCCGTGTCAGAGATTGAACTTCCGAATTTGAGCTACTCGGTCGATGTCTTGTCGGCGCCCGAACCGGCGACATTCGAAGAACTTGATCCTTCGATTTACGGCGTTATTGTCGAGGATGAATCTGGATCTGCGCGGGGGCTGTTGCTGCCGGACATCGAGGGAGTTGACACAGCCGAGAAGCAAGTCGAGATCGCGGCTCGCAAGGCCGGTATTCCGCGAGGGACGCCGCTAAAGCTCTTGCGTTTCCAGGTAGTTCGATATCGCGAGGGAAACTCGGAGGAGACTTAGCGCGACGCTGTCTAGCCAGGGCGGGCTGGTGGCCCGCCCCCGAACTACTTAAACGTCCAGGTTCCTGACGTCGAGTGCGTTGTCCTCAATGAACTTACGTCGAGGTTCCACAGCATCGCCCATTAGAACGGTGAAGATCTGGTCAGTTTCGACCGCATCGTCAATACGCACTTGTAACAAAGTGCGCTTCTCCGGATTCATTGTCGTTTCCCACAGTTGCTCCGGGTTCATTTCACCCAGACCTTTGTAACGCTGGATGGACAGATCCTTTTTGGCCGCGCCTAGAACTTTTTCCAGCAGGGCCTCTCGCGTGGGAATCTCTTCACTGGTCCCATTAGTGCCTGTCATAAAGGGCGGCGCGAGTTTTGTTTCAAGTGCAAGGAAAAGCTCCAGGGCTTTCTGAAACTCAACGTAGCTCGCGAAGTTCCAGTCGAGAGCGAGCCTGAGACCGGAGGCGGTCACGGTTTTGATTTCCCAGAGACCGTGCTCCTCGTCACGTGTGAGCTCTGTGTCATAGCCTGCGGACGAGAGCACCACGTCAATTCTTTGCATGAGGTCGCCGTTCTGAAAGACGCCGCGCAATGTAGTCCCCTCTTTACGCAAGACGCCTTTCTTGCCGGCGAAGGCTTCAAGCAGCAGGTCCAGCAGGCGAGCATCGCCGCCAAGACGACGCGCAGCCCTCTCGCAGTAGCGTTTTAGATCGACAAGCATTTCCAGCGAGTTGGCTAGCTCTTTCCCTTCAATGTCCTGATTAGCTCCAACGGATTTGACGGTCATGTCGGCCGTTGCCATCCGCATGAGATACTGGATCATCAAGCCTTCATCCTTGATGTACTCTTCCTTTTTGCCGCGCTTCACTTTGAACAGCGGCGGCTGGGCAATGTAGACATAGCCACGCTCAACCAGCTCCGCCATCTGGCGATAGAAGAACGTCAGCAGCAAAGTTCTGATGTGAGAACCGTCGACGTCGGCGTCGGTCATCAGAATAATCTTGTGATAGCGCAGCTTGCTCGCGTCAAAGTCTTCCTTCCCGATGCCGGTTCCGAGTGCGGTGATTAATGATTTGATTTCGCTATGGCCCAACATCTTGTCGAAGCGGGCCTTTTCCACATTGAGAATTTTTCCCTTTAGCGGGAGGATTGCCTGGTTCTTACGATCGCGGCCCTGCTTGGCCGAACCACCGGCGGAATCACCCTCAACGATATAGATTTCCGATAACGCCGGATCCTTTTCCTGACAGTCTGCGAGTTTGCCCGGCAACATAGTCGAGCCCAGCACACCCTTGCGTACGATCTCGCGAGCCTTTCGAGCCGCTTCGCGCGCGCGCGCCGCGTCGACTGACTTGCCGACAATCTTTCGCGCCACCGTCGGATTCTGCTCGAGATACTCGGTCAGTCGCTCATTCAAAAACGACTCGACAGCGCCTTTTACATCAGAATTCAGTTTTCCCTTGGTCTGACCTTCAAATTGCGGCTGCGGCAGCTTCACCGAAACTACGGCTACCAGGCCCTCGCGGACGTCGTCGCCCGACAGCGAACCTTTGAAGTTCTTGGCCAAACCGGAGGATTGCGCATAGGCGTTGATAGTTCTGGTAAACGCCGAGCGAAAACCCGAAAGGTGTGTTCCGCCGTCTACCGTATTAATGTTGTTCGCAAACGAGTAGACCTTTTCGTCATAGCCGTCGTTGTACTGAATAGCGACTTCAATTGATAACGCGTCGCTTTCCTTCTCGAAGTAGAGAGGTTTGTCATGAAGCGTTGTCTTGTTCTTGTTCAGATGCTTCACAAATTCTGCGATTCCACCTTTGTAGTAGAACTCGTGTGATTTCTCCGGCTCTTCACGCTCGTCCTTGATAGTGATGCGGATGCCTTTGTTGAGAAAGGCCTTCTCCCGCAATCGCTCGGAGAGTTTGTCGAAACTGAAGACCGTGTGGTCGAAAATTTGAGCGTCGGGCTTAAACGTGATCTTGGTGCCGCGTTTTCGCGTCTTCCCGGTTTGCTCCAGACGGGCTACAGCAATCCCCCGGACATAGTCTTGTTCATAGGTCTTGGCATCTCTCCAGATTTCCAGATGCAACGTTTCAGAAAGGAAATTTACGCAAGAGACGCCTACGCCATGGAGACCGCCCGACACTTTGTAAGCATTCGAGTCGAACTTACCGCCGGCGTGGAGCTTGGTCATCACGACCTCGGCAGCCGACTTCTTCTCTTTCTTCATCTCGTCCACGGGGATGCCGCGGCCGTTATCGACCACTGTAATCGAATCATCGAGATGAATAGTGACATCTACGGTGTCGCAGTATCCCGCCAGGGCTTCATCGATCGAGTTGTCCACCACCTCGTAAACCAGATGATGAAGGCCTATCTCTCCGGTCGATCCGATATACATGGCGGGACGCTTACGAACTGCCTCTCTGCCCTCCAATACGGCAATAGACGACGAGTCGTAGGTCTGATTTTTCTTTCCTGTAATGGTTCCTGCTGTTGACAATTCCTTCTCCTTATTGCTCTTCAACAAATCGATCGGCTCATCTACATCCATAGCAAACCGCTTACTAATTTGAGGGCTCGTGGCTAATTTCAGCCGGCGCCGCAGTGGCGGACAAAGAGATTCCCGTTAGCTCTGCTGATACGGCTGAGCCTTCGACAATCTCGTGTACATTTGCTTTAGAAAGGAACCCTTCGAGGTGGCTTCTTTTCGACGTGGTAATGAATGTCTGAGTGCGGCCTTCAAGATACTCCAAAAGACGTCTTATTCTTTTTTCATCCAGCTCGGCATCGACATCGTCGATGAGAAAAAGTGGATAATCACCATGCCAGGAATTATACACTGAAATCGCCGCTAAGTCTAATAGTAACAATGCACTACGCTGCTGGCCTGAACTCCCGTAGACCCTCGTTTCGCGTCCCCCTAAATGGATGCCCAGATCGTCCTTGTGGGGCCCGATGAGCGCTCGCCCGGAAGCGGCTTCGGCAGGGAGTCGGAGGTCGAGTCGCTCTCGCAAAAGGGGTTCGTAGTTATTCAGGTCGCCTTTGCTCTCCAGTGTCGAAGAGTAGCGAATATGCATCTCTGCCGGCTCAAACAAGGTCCGTTCAAGGGCAGCATTGATTCGTTCGGTATAGTCGGTCCGGGATCGGTGGATTTCAGCGCCGAGCCGTCCTAATTGATCGTTCCAGGGCGCGATTAAATCCGCTGTTTCTTCAAGGCGCAGTTCGCGTTCCAGAGAATCCTGCAGGATCCGGTTCTTCTGCTTTATTATTTTGTTGTAATCGGAAACCGTTTGCACGTAAGACGGTTTTAACGAAAAGACTCCGCGGTCGAGGAAATTCCTTCGTGCCTCTGGAACCCCTCGGACCACTTCCAATTGATCGGCTGTGAACGCAAAGACTTGCAGGTGGCCAAGGTAACGTGCGAGTTGTTCACGTTTGCCGTTGATCCAGATCGCCTTGGTGTTTTCTCTGAGGGTTACCCGCAAGTCACGGTGTATGTCGGCGCCGGTTGAAACCTGACCCTGGATGAAGGCTGTGTCCTGACCGAATCTAATGGATTCTTGAAGACGCTGTGTGCGAAAAGACTTGGCGCGGGAAAGAGTGTGAATAGCTTCAAGCCAGTTTGTTTTGCCCTGGCCATTGTTACCGTGAATGATGTTTAGTCCGGGACCCCAAAAGATTTTGCCGGTTAGATTTCTAAAATTCTCTACTTCAACAAAATCGAGGATCATAGTGGGATTTTATCACGAGCTCGATTGGAGCGTTTGAATCAATGGGCAGGTAACAAAATCGAAGCGCCCTTTCCTCAGCCGAAGGAAAGGGCGCATTCGTCAACAACTTGTTTGTCGGCGAGAGAGAGACTTTGCCGGATCCTTTCGACCGTCAGATCCTCATAGGCATCACTACATACTTGTAATCATAATCCCCGCCATCAGCCGGTCGGAGTTGAGCCTGGGAACTGCCATCCTTAAATTCGAAAGCTACTTTGCCGTCGCCAACCACGTTGAGAAAGTCCTGCAGATACTGAGCGTTGAAACCAATATCTGTTTCTTCACCGGAATATTCTGTCGGGACCGTTTCATTAGCCTCGCCCTCTTCGGCGTTCTGTGAACTGATTACTAACTGATTCGGCTCCAGGTGGAAGCGGATCGCGTGTGAACGCTCATCAGACATCAAGGCCACGCGCCGGATTGCCGCGTTCAGGAGAGGACCGTCAAACTCCACTGTTTTGTCGTTGGTCTTGGGCATGACCATATCGTAGTTAGGAAATTGCCCGTAGAGCATTCTCGAAATCAGGAGATGCTTACCAACATCAAAGAAGATGTGATTAGCATCCATCCACATCTTGATATCGCCTTCATAGCCTGCTGCAATTTTCGTTAACTCCGCGAGTGTCTTCCTCGGAATTAAGGTGTCAATTGATTCGCCTGCTCCATCCTTGGAAGTACCCTTTCGCTCAATGTACGCCAGTCGGTGTCCGTCGGTGGTTACCATCTTTGCCCCGTCGGCATCCATGATTAGCTTCGCTCCAGAGAGCGTGTAACGAGACTCTTCCTGGGTGATGGCGAATATCGTCCTATCGACGAAAGTCTTCATCACAGCAGCTGAAATCATTGTCGGGGCTGATTTAGTTTCTGGCACTTCAGGGAAGGCATCCTTCGACACGCCCACCATTTTAAACTTTGACTTTGCGCAGGTTACGGTAACCCAGTCGTTTGCTTCCTTTTTGAAGGTTACCGGCGCATCGGGAAGTAGTCTGGCGATCTCAAAAAGCTTTCTGGCCTGCACACAAATTGAACCTTCGGTTAAAATGTCAGCTTCCATTTCACATCGAATGGTCGCTTCGAGGTCGGTCCCGGTAATTCGAATTGTGGTTTCACCACGGTTCTCGATGAGAATATTGGAGAGTACAGGGATGGTGTTCTTCCGTTCGACAACACCCTGAACGAAACCCAGCTCTCGCTGAAGGTCTTGCTTGCTAACAACGAATTGCATGTCCGACTCCTTAGCCTTGGCACCTTCACTCACAGCCATAAGAAAACTCCTCGTAACTTTCTGTTTCTAATCTAAAACAACTGTTTATATATTTCTAGCAGTAGTAGTAGGGCCTGTTGATCTGTGGAAGAAGCGTTCTTGATCAGTAATCACGCCTACCATCAACTACTGACAACCGGTGGAATTGAATCGAGAAAAACTGCCGCTGCTGTTAATAACCTTCCGAGAGGCGCTCATTCTATTCTTTTCACAGGCCGACTTCCAATCAAGTTGTGCACACTCTATTTAGGCCAATAATTTCCTGTTGCTTGTAACGATCAGCGAAGGTAAATCCTGTGGAAAGAAATCTCTATTTTTGAAGCGCCTCTGACAATTCGAGCAGCTGTCTCTGGAAACCAGGGTCCTTTGAAGAGAGCGACTGTATCTTCTCAAACGAGTGCATAACCGTAGTGTGGTGTTTTCCGCCAAAGGCTCGACCTATCTCCGGATAACTATGTTTCGTTAGCCGCTTGCACAGATACATCGCGATCTGACGCGGAAAAGCGAACTGTCTGGAATTATTCTTCGAGACAATTTGATCCACGGTCAATTTATAGTTTGCCGCGACGGCTTTCTGAATTTGCGGAATCGTTATTACGCCTGAGTCCTCTTCGCCGGCGATGTTTCGAATAGCATCCTGAACGATGTCTTTCGTAATAGGAATCCCGCGCAATGACGATATCGCCACCAGCCTGATTAGCGATCCCTCGAGTTCGCGAACGTTGTTCTTTACCCGGCTCGCAATCAGCAACGCTACATCATCAGGGATCGAGACTCCCATGGTTTCGGCTTTCCGCTTCAGGATCGCCACCTTGGTTTCTAAATCAGGCGGTTCTATATCTGCGATCAAACCCCATTCGAAGCGAGAGTGGAGCCTCTCCTCCAACGTTGGGATCTCGCGCGGCGGGCAGTCCGAGGTAATTACGATCTGCTTTTGTAATTCATAAAGCGAATTGAAAGTGTGGAAAAACTCTTCCTGCGTACGCTCTTTACCAGCCATAAACTGAATGTCGTCAATCAGAAGTACGTCCACTGATCGATACTTTTCTCTGAATGCCTGGGTCTTGTCGTACCGGATGGAATTGATCAGTTCATTCATGAACCGTTCGGAGGACAAATAGCAAAGCCGCAGATGTGGATTGCGTTGTTTGATCGCATGACCGCAGGCGTGCATCAAGTGGGTTTTGCCCAGGCCGACGCCTCCGTAGAGGTAGAGCGGGTTATAAGTCTTGCCGGGCGCTTCGGCAACGGCCAGAGACGCAGCGTGGGCAAACTGATTACACGAACCAACGACGAAGCTGTCAAACGTGTACTTGGCGTTAAGAGCCGGATCGAAAGCTGTTTTCTTTTCAGCTGAATCCTCGCGCGGGATTTCAGTTGCGGAGTTCAAATTCGTCGGCAGAGATTCGGGCGGAGCTTCCAAAACACTTGCAGCGGTCTCCGCTTCGGGAGTCTGAGGGGCAGATTGATTGCCGTTTTTGGCAGGATCTTCCGGAAGTCTCCAGTCAACTGAATATCCGCCGAGACTGAGTTCACCAAGAGACTGATCCATCAAGGTCGCGTAATTGACCTTGACCCAATCTCGAACTACCTGGTTTGGTGCACGGAGGCAAATTAGCCGGCGAGTACTATCGATTCCTTCGAACCGGATTGGATCAAACCAGGTTTCAAAACTTTCCCCCTGGAGCTTGGTTTTTATAGAGCGGAGAACACTGTCCCAAACATTCGTTTCAACAATACTCATCATTACTGGTTAATAACCTTCGGCGGGATTATCCGGCCCGCCACAGAGGGCAGGGCAAAAATACACAGCAGATGCGCTTCCGGAGTTCCCGCGGCTCAACGCCACAAGTACCGTCCGGAACCACACCCGAAAACAATCCACAGGGTTTTCCTCAGCTTTGTGGAAAACGGCCCAACGCTTAAAGTAAAGCTTTAAGGGTATATTTATCAAGCACTTACGGGGACAACCGTGAACGAGCCGGAGACTAACACACAGGTTCGGTTCAGGCAAGCGAGTGCCAAGCGATAAAACACCGGGAGGTTTTTGTCAGCCTGTTAAGACACGGTTTGCTTAGAATGTGGCGACTCGCCCCCCTAAATCTTCGACGAGAATCAAAATATCCCGACCGACCAGCCGGGGCATGATCTGACCTCGCCGGGTTACGGGAACGATACCGTCGGGACTTAGTGCTGCCCTCTGGCACGGCTTGAGTCCTCGTGCATTCTTGACAGTGAGACTGCCTACCGCTAGTCTTGCGGTTTCTTTTTTGGGGGAGAATCGTAACCATGTCCAAGCGAACATTTCAGCCTAACAACCGCCGTCGAGCTAAGACCCACGGCTTCAGAGCGAGAATGGCGACGAAAGCCGGCCGCCTCGTTTTGAAGCGACGGCGCGCAAAAGGCCGTCATCGCCTGACGCCAGCTCACTACTAAACCTTTGCGGTTCCATAATTCGTATTTGCGCGCGAGCCAGGATTTTCAAAAGGTCTACCGGCAGGGCAAGCGTTACGAGGGCGCGTTAATGACCGCATTCGTCTTGCCAAACCACCTGCCTCAGAACAGATTTGGGATCACGGCTTCACGTAAGGCTGTCGGTAACGCTGTTCAGAGAAACCGAGCGCGACGGTTGCTGAAAGAAACCTTTCGGTTGCAGAAATCTTGCCTGGTCGATCTACAGGAAAACTACGATTGGGTGATAAACGCTAAGCGTAGGCTTCCAGCCTTCAAGGTTTCGGCTGCCGTTGAGGAATTTGTAAAACTAGTAACACGTGTCGCGAAGGATGAGATTAAAGAAGAGCACCGGAAGTTAGAGTAATCAGGTACGTGAAGTCATTACTAATAGCATTTCTTAGGTTTTATAAACTGGTCATCTCGCCGTTCCTTCCAGCTTCTTGCAGATTTTCTCCTACGTGTTCGCAATATGCCGTCGCCGCGATTGAACGCTATGGCGCCTTCAAGGGAAGTGGTATGGCGTTGCGGAGATTACTGCGTTGCCACCCTTTCAGTGCCGGCGGCTACGATCCAGTGAAATAGCGCGACAGGACGCGGTTCGACTCGGATTAAGTCCGGATCCACAGCTAAATGCAACAAAAACGGCTAATACTCGCACTCCTGATTTCCACTGCGATCCTTTTCCTGTGGAGTTTTCTAGTACCTTCGCCACCCGCGACCCCTCCCGCGCCGCCAGCCCCGGCAAGTCCGCAACCGACATCTACGCCTGCGCCTTCTGCTCCTTCGGCGTCGGTTTCTCCGTCAGCGAGTCCTGGACCAGCGGCCGCAGTTCCGGCAAGCCCTGCTGCCCAGCCTGCGAACCTCGCCCCACATCGAACGCTCGTAATCAAAAGTGCACTCTACCAGGCCAGGCTCGATAGCCGCGGTGCAGAAGTGGTTAGCTGGTTAATTACCAAGAATCGAGATAGCAAACAGGAAATTTATTCGGTTGCGGGTACCAGAAAAGACAAAATACCCCTCGAGTTGATCTCACCCGAGGGACTAAAGAGGCAGCCCAGGGAAGTGCCGCTTCAATTGCGAACCGGGGACGATGCGATCGACAGTCTGCTGGCGTCGACCGATTATTTAATTGAAGGCATTGAGGGTGAGGCAGCAGAATCAGAGATAGTGCTGGGCGCAGGTGATAAAAAACGGATCACTTTCCGCCTAAACGATAAGAACACCGGTCTCGATGTTGTGAAGACACTGGTGTTTGACGGCGACCGTTATAGCGTTGACCTGGAAGTGACTATTAAGCAGGGGGAAAAAACGTTTCCCCAGGCGAAGGTGCGAGTTGGACCAAGTATTGGCGATCAGGGCGTCAAGAGCTACACCTTCTACTCGGTGGCTCCGGAAGCAATAGCGGCAACTGGCGACAAGGTTGAGCGCTTTATGGCCCAGGCGATCAACGAGAATACAAACAGCCCTGACCGGATGGGTATTGCCGGACCAGTCGATTGGGCGGGCGTCGGCGATACCTATTTCGCTATGGTGGCCGTGCCATCGAAGCGCCTCGAGGGTCTTGAGTTTCAGACGACCCAGTATGATCACAAGGTTAACGGTCATGCCGAGAAACGTTATCTGACTACCGCCTGGGTACCCATTCCCGCTGACGGTTCCCTTACCGAGGTATATGCCGGTCCGAAAGATCATTACTTACTAACCGAATCCAGCCAGACCATCAGTGCTGTGGTCGGTCGTCCTGTAGACCTCGAAGGTCTCATCGATTACGGATGGTTTAGGTGGTTGTCGAGACCTCTTGCAGTTCCTATCCTGGGGGTCATCAAATGGTTGAGCGGTCTGACCGGCAGCTACGGGGTCGCCATCATTCTCTTTACTATTGGCATATATTCCCTGTTTTTCCCGCTGAAGTGGCGCTCCTCGAAGGCTATGAAGAAGGCGCAGAAACTCGCGCCTCGGATGAAGGAACTGCAGGAAAAGATCAAGGGGATGAAACCAAACGACCCGCGGCTCAAAGAGCTGCAGGTCGAGCAACTCCGTTTGATGAAAGAAGGAAATCCTCTAGGCGGATGCTTGCCCCTTCTCATTCAAATGCCGTTTCTATTCGCGCTTTACCGGGCGATTACCATCTCGCTCGATTTCCGTCATGCCCACTTTTTGTGGCTTCCGGATCTGTCTGCAGGTGACCCTTTCCATATCCTGGAATTCCTGATGGCCGGTACGATGATCGTGCTGCAGTTGATTACTCCTGCCCCATCAGCCGATCCACTGCAGCGAAAGATGATGGCCATTGGTATGCCCATCTTCATGCTTTACATCCTTTGGGGAGCCCCCGCAGGCTTGTTACTATATTGGCTCGTCGGAAACATCGTCGGTTTCAGTCAGCAGTTTATTATCAATAAATTGACGCAGACGCCGGATGATCAACCGCCGCCCGCAGCCCCAGCCACAAAGAAAGGAAGGGCGACCCCGAAGCCTTCACCGGCGTAGTTGGTTTTCGCTCTCGTGGTTTTAAACGACAATGCAAGAGACTTGCTCCAATGCCTCCAGTTTCCTTCAGACCCTGTTTGACGGGTCGGGACTTGAGTTAAGGGTTACTAAAAAAGAGAGCGCTGCAGAGTGCCTGCTTGACTTGAGTGGCCCGGATGCCGGTCTGTTGCAAGCCGAAGGTGCAGAGCTGTTGCAGGCACTGCAACATCTCGTAACGCAGGCATTCGGACGAATGTTGCCGGATGGCCAGCGTATCGCTTGCGATGTCGAGGGTTTTCGCGCCACGCGCGAGGCCGAATTGCGGGCGATGGCCAACCTCGCAGCCGAACGGGTCCGGTCGAGCGGGGCGCCCTTCGTTTTTGGCGAGATGAACTCAAGCGAGCGGCGAATAATTCATCTCACGCTCGCCGAGGTGGATGACCTACTGACTGAATCAGTGGGTGAAGGTTCCGCTCGGAAGCTAAAAGTTTCACCGAAGCCCTCCAGGTAAATTTCCTATCTTTCCAGCAGGCCAAGCGCGATGGATACGATAGTCGCAGTCGCCACACCGTCTGGTCGTAGCGCGATCGCCGTGATCAGATTAAGTGGTCCACGATCGCTCCAAATCCTACGCTCCCTCCTTGATGACGAAGAGTTCAATCCCGAACCCAACCGGGTGGTTCTCAAAAAGATTGTGACCGGTCCATCAGGAGAAGTTCTCGATCACACGCTCGTCACCTTTTTCCAGAGCCCGCATTCATTCACCGGTGAAGATATGGTCGAGATCAGCTGCCACGGGTCCCCTGTGATTGTAAGGCAACTCCTCGATCTCACTCAGAAGTTCGACGGCCGGCTGGCTGGACCAGGGGAGTTCACCCTGCGCGCCTGCAAAAACGGAAAGATGAATCTCAGCGAGGCGGAAGCTATTCGCGATCTAATAGACGCGAGGACCAGCGCGGCAGCGACCCATGCGACACGCCAGCTGGGCGGAGGACTGTCCGCTTCTCTTGGGCCATGCAAGCAGGAGCTAATCAGTGTGATTGTGGCAATGGAGTCGGCGTTGGAATTTGTCGAAGATGATCTGCCGCAGGTCCAGCTGGACCAGATGTTGACGGGCCTCGCTCGAGTGCGGGTTGCGGTCAAAAATCTGGCCGACACATACGCGACTGGCCACCTGCTTCGCGCTGGTATTAATGTCGCAATTGTAGGCCGGCCAAATGTTGGTAAGTCTAGTCTGTTCAACAAGTTACTTCGATTTGAGCGTGCGATTGTCACTGACGTTGCCGGGACAACCAGAGATAGTCTTAGTGAGTCGATTAGCTTGCATGGAATTCCTGTTACCCTAACCGATACGGCGGGGCTACGAGAAGCCGTCGACAAGATAGAAGCGATTGGCGTCGAACGAACGCACCGTGCAATAGCTGACGCTGATTTGCTTCTGGTGGTGTTTGATGGCTCCGCAGCCCTCCTGCCGGAGGACCGCAAGGTTCTGGCGCAAGCAGTTGACGCCCATCACATTGTGGTAGTGAACAAAAGCGACCTGGACCAGAGCCCTGACGTTGATGCCCAACTGATTAACGAAGCCAAGGTGGTCCATCTTTCAGCTTTGAATGGCGAGGGGCTAACTGATCTCACTGCTGCTATACTTGAGCCCTTCGGGCGAATCGATTCTGAAGATGCGGGTTTTCTAATAACCGACTCGAGGCACTACGATCTGTTGCGTCGTGCGGAGCTTGCCATCGGAGAGTCGATGACGCTCATAGCAGAAAAAGCTAGCGAGGAGATCGTTCTCATCGGGCTGCATAACGCACTTAAGTTCCTCGGGGAGATTACCGGAGAGACCACGACTGAGGATATCCTGTCAGAGATTTTTAGCACCTTTTGTATTGGTAAATAGATGGCCTTCGACGAAGTTTTCGATGTGATTGTGATTGGCGGCGGACATGCCGGCTGCGAGGCAGCTTCAGCGGCGGCGCGTTTGGGGTCACGGACAGCTCTCATCACCTTGAACCTGGATCTCATCGGGCAAATGTCGTGCAACCCTGCAATCGGCGGGATTGCAAAAGGTCACTTGGTGCGCGAGATTGATGCTCTTGGCGGGATAATGGGTCGAGTAATCGACCGAACCGGCATCCAGTTTCGGTTGTTGAACCGGTCCCGAGGTCCGGCCGTTCAATCCCCGCGCGCTCAGGCGGACCGAGCACTCTACCGCAAAGAGATGAGGGCGACTCTCGAAGGTACTGGAAACCTGGACTTGCGTCAGGGGATGGTCATCGATCTTTTGGTTGAAAGCGGAAAGATCCAGGGTGTGGTAATGCAAGACGGTCGCAGAATCGCAGCTCGGGCTGTAGTTATTGCGGCGGGA
>Ga0190272_10000839_pt1 | contig 15040 bp, 14 predicted proteins | sample Popmic504T_FD_133746 | JGI IMG/M metagenome (GOLD analysis project Ga0190272, IMG submission 133746) | Populus adjacent soil microbial communities from riparian zone of Shoshone River, Wyoming, USA - 504 T | ecosystem: Environmental > Terrestrial > Soil > Riparian zone | place: USA: Wyoming... | reverse complement strand
GTTCAACCGCCCAGGGCCTCTCGGACCGCGGCCAGCTCGGTGAGCGGCAGGTCGAGCCCGCCGCCGTCCTCCCACAGCTCGCGCCACTCCGACTCGTCGGCCACCACCCGGTCCAGGGCCCGCAGGGCCAGCGACACCAGGTCGTCGGACAACACCCACGGCTCGCCGGACCGCAGGGACTTCGGCGCATACCCGGACTCGAACTCCGGCCCGTCCGGCCGGGTGGCGGCCACCACGGCGGCCGCGGCGACAGCCACCTCGGCCGCGTCGATCCCCAGGTAGTCGTCCTCGTCGGCCGCGTCGTCGAGCGCGGCCCTGACCAGCGCGGCCCGCTCGTCGGGCTCGGCGTCGTCGAGCGCGCCCGCCCAGTCCGCGGCGCCGTCGTTGTCGAACGGCCCTGCTGCCCACGTGCCCACGGCCGCTCCTTCGTCCGAGCCGATCCGCCACCGACCCGGGCACCGACCCTCGTCCCCTACGCTCGTCGGCATGGTCGACGCCGTCGTTACCGCCCGACCGGCGTGGCAGGGACTCACCCCCCGAATGGCCGTCCCCGTGAGGATGGTCGCGGCCGTCGCCGGCGGCGTGCTGCTGTTCGCCTCGTTCCCCCCGCGGACCCTGTGGTGGCTCGCGCCGGTGGCCTTCGCCGTACTCGGCGCCGTGCTGCACGGGCGGCGGGCCCGCGCCGGGTTCGGGTACGGGTACCTGTTCGGGCTGGGGTTCCTGCTGCCGCTGCTGGTGTGGACGGGCAGCTTCGTCGGCTGGCCGTGGCTGTTCCTGCCGGCGATCGAGGCGGTGTTCATCGGGGCGGCCGGCGCCGGCATGGCCATGGTGTCGGCACCGACGGCGACCGTGGCGTGGCTGCGCGCCGGCGTCACCCCGGTCCTCGGCGCCGCGGTGTGGGTCGTCGGTGAGGCGGCCAGGGGCCGGGTGCCGTTCGGCGGTTTCCCGTGGGGCAAGGTGGCGTTCGGGCAGCCGGACGGGCTGTTCCTGCCGTTGGCGGCGCTCGGCGGGTCGCCGCTGCTGTCGTTCGCCGTCGTCCTGACCGGCCTGGGCGTCGCCGAGGTGACCCGTCGCCTGCTTGTCCGGGGCGACGCCGGCGACCGGCCGTGGGCGCCGGCGCTGGCCGCCGTCGTGCCGCTGCTCGTCGGCGTCGCGGTCGCCCCGCTGGTGGTGGACACCGCGCCGCAGGCCGGGTCGCTCACCGTCGCGATCGTGCAGGGCAACGTGCCGCGCGCGGGCCTGGACTTCAACTCGCAGCGCCGCGCCGTGCTGGACAACCACCGCGACCGCACCGACCTGCTCGCCGACGACGTCCGCGCCGGGCGCCGGCCGCAGCCCGACGTCGTCCTGTGGCCGGAGAACGCCGCGGACATCGACCCGATCCGCAACGCCGACGCCACCGCGGTCGTCGACGCGGCCGCCGACCGCATCGGGGCGCCGATCCTGCTCGGTGCGATCCTCGACCCGCCGCCGGTGGACGGCCGGGTGGTCGGTCCGCAGAACGCCATCGTGCAGTGGGAACCCGGTGTCGGCCCCACCGCCGAGTACGTCAAGCGCCACGTGCAGCCGTTCGGCGAGTACATCCCGATGCGCCGGGTGGCCCGCTGGTTCAGCGCGGAGGTCGACCGGGTGCGCCGCCCGCTGGTCCCCGGCGACAAGGTGGGCGTGCTCGACGTCGCCGGCACCCGGATCGCCATCGCCACCTGCTACGAGGTGGCCTTCGACGGGGTGGTGCGCGACGCGGTCCGGGCCGGCGGCACGGTCCTCGCGGTGCCGACGAACAACGCCACCTTCGGCTACACGGAGATGACCTACCAGCAGCTGGCCATGTCCAGGGTGCGCGCCGTCGAACACTCCCGCGCCGTCCTGGTGGCGGCCACCAGCGGGGTCAGCGCCGTGATCGAACCGGACGGATCGGTCACCGCACGCACCGGGCTGTTCACCGCGGACGCGTTGGTGGCCGACGTGCCGCTGCGCACGACGGCTACGCTGGCCACTCGGCTCGGCGCCGCCCCGGAGTGGCTGCTCGTGGCGATCGGGGTGGCCGCGCTGCTCATGGTCGGCCTGGGCGGTCGCCGTCGGGGCGCCGCGGACTAGGGCGGAACCACCGCGGATCGATCTGGAGGAACGGACGTATGGCGGCAAGCTCGGAGCACGGCAGCGGGGAGATCGGCTCGGTGCTGGTGGTGATCCCCACCTACAACGAGCTGGAGAACCTCCCGCTGATCGTGCAGCGACTGCAGACCGCGGTCCCCGATGCGGACGTGCTCGTCGTCGACGACAACAGCCCGGACGGCACCGGCAAGCTCGCCGACGAGTTGGCGGAGGCCGACAGGCGCATCGAGGTGTTGCACCGCACCGCCAAGAACGGCCTCGGGGCGGCGTACCTGGCCGGGTTCGCCTGGGCGCTGGACCGTGACTACGGCACGATCGTCGAGATGGACGCCGACGGCTCGCACGCGCCGGAGGATCTGCCGCGGCTGCTGGACGCGTTGCGCGGCACCAATGGCGGCGGGGCCGACCTGGTGCTCGGCTCCCGGTACGTCCCCGGCGGCCGGGTGGTCAACTGGCCGTGGCACCGGGCCGCGCTGTCCCGCGGCGGCAACCTGTACTGCCAGATCGTTCTCGGGGTGCGGATCAAGGACATCACCGGCGGGTTCCGCGCCTACCGGCGGCAGGTGCTGGAGACGGTGGCTCGCGACGGTGTCGCCTCGCAGGGCTACTGCTTCCAGGTCGACCTGGGGTGGCGCACCGCCCAGGCCGGCTTCCGGGTGGTCGAGGTGCCCATCACGTTCACCGAGCGGGTGATCGGGCACTCCAAGATGAGCGGCAACATCGTCCGCGAGGCTCTGCTGCGGGTCACCCGGTGGGGGATCAGGCACCGGTTCGACCAGGTCCGGGGCCGCGGCCGCCGTACCTGACGGGCGTCTCGCATCCGTGTTGCCGTTCTGGGGCCGCCAGAACGGCAACACGGATGCGTGTCGACGGGGACAGCAAAGACCGCCGGGGCGAGGGCTCCCCGGCGGTCTTCTGGGTGACGGGTCTGTCGGTGGTCTGTCGGGGGACGGTCAGGCGCTGCGGGTGCGGCGCCCCTTCAGCTCCTCGAGCCGCTCGGTGAGCAGCTCCTCCAGCTCGGACACGGTGCGTCGTTCGAGCAGCATGTCCCAGTGGGTACGCGGTGGCTTGGCCTTCTTCGGCTCGGGGTCCGAGCCGTCGATGAGCTTGGACTCGACACCGTGCAGACGGCACTCCCACACCGTCGGCGGTTCGGCGTCGTCGGCGAAGGGCACCTCGAAGTCGTGACCCTTGGGGCAGTCGTACCGCACCGACCGGCGCGGCGCCAGGTCGTGGTCGCGGTCAGTCTCGTAGCTGGTGGCGCCGAGCCGGCTACCACGCAGGACGCGGTCGGCCATGGGGGCGGTATCCTTTCGTCTGACCCGGCGGTCGTCGCCGGAAATGGTGCTCACCGTCTGCAACGCCAGACGGGGCGTGGTCGTTCCCTGAACGACCGCGAGCTCGCCGACGGTGACGTGGTTCACGGGTCAAGGAGTAGGGTCCTCTGTTGGGATGCCCACGGCACGCCTTTGTGACGCCTTCTTTCCCCGTATTCGCATCGAGATCACCCGTTCGGGTTACGGCTATGTGGTTGTGTTAGTCGCGTCACAGCGTTATTGAAGGCTCGGCTGGTCGGGGCCCGAGGCACCATGCCCCAGCTCGCCCAGCCGGTAGTGACGGCGGCAGAGTACCTGGTACCGAACACTCACCGTGGTCGCAGTGTCCGCGACGACCACGGTGTCACCTTCCCGCACCACGCGCCCATCCACCACTCGAGCGTTGAACCGGGCGTCCAGACCGCACCAGCACAGCACGTCCACCTGGACGGCCACCAGGTCGTCGGCCAGCTCGAACAGCCGCTGCGACCCGGGAAACAGCCGCCCCTGGAAGTCCGTCGCGATGCCGAAGCAGTACACGTCCACCTGAACGTCGTCGGCCAGCTCCGCCAGCTGTTCGACCTGCCCCGGGCAGAGGAACTGCGCCTCGTCCACGACGAGGTAGTCCACCCGGTGCCCCCGCGCCCAGTGCTCACGCACCAGCGTGCGCAGGTCCACCGACTCGTCGACCTCGATGGCGTCGCGGGTGATGCCGATCCGGCTGCTGATCCGCGGCCGCCCCGACCGGTCGTGCCGGGTGAGCAGCAACCCCTGCCTGCCCTGCCTGGCGTGGTTGTGGTCAATCTGCAGCGCCAGCGTCGACTTCCCGCAGTCCATCGGCCCGTAGAAGAACCGCATCGACCCCACCACCGGGGCGCCGCGCCGCGACCCCGACGCCGGCACCGCGGACAACGCACCGTCACGCCGCGCGTCCACCAGCGAGGTCTCCATCAGAGCACCGCCGGCACGGGGTTGCCGACCGCCTGGATGGCCCGCCGCACCGGCACCAGCGCCACCAGGACGAACCCCACGACGAAGAACGCCACCAGCGAGATGATCGCCAGCCGGAACGACCCGGTCGCCTGACCCACCCCGGCGAAGACCAACGGCCCCAGCCACGACGTCGACCGCTCACCGATCTCGTACAGGGAGAAGTACTGCGCCTCCCGCCCCGGCGGCACCATCTGCGAGTACAGCGACCGCGACAGCGCGTTCGTGCCGCCGAGCACGATCCCGATGCCGACGGCCACCCCGTAGAACTGCCACCGGTCGTTCTCCCTGACGAAGAACGCCGCCGCCACCACGACGATCCACATCAGCAGGCTCACCATGATCGTCCGCTTGGCGCCCAGCCGCCGCGCCACCAGCCCGTGCAGGACGCCGCCGAAGAACGCGACGAACTGCACCAGCAGGATCGTGGTGATCAACACCTCCCGCGGCAGGTGCAGCTCCCGGTCGCCGTACTGACCGGCCACGTTCGCCACCGTCGAGATGCCGTCGGTGTACACCAGGTACGCGCCGAGGAACGCCAGCGTCAGCGGGAACGCCCTCGCCTGCCGCAGCGTCGACCGCAGCTCCACGAAACCCGCCCGCAGCGTCGACACCCCGTGCTCGGCGCCGTGCGGCGCCTGGTGCCGGCGCAGCCTGCCCAGCGGTATCAGCGTGAACGCCGCCCACCACAACCCCGACATCACGAAGCAGAACCGCACCGCCTCGCCCTCGGTGAGCCCGAGCGACTCGTGCGCCAGGAACACCGCCAGCTGCAACGTCAGCGCCGTGCCGGAACCGAGGTAGCCGAACGCCCAGGCCCTGGTCGACAGCGCGTCCCGCTCGTCCGGCCCGGCGATCTCCGGCAGGAACGCGTAGTAGATCACCACCGACGCCCCGTAGGACCCGTTGGCCAGGATGAACAGCAGCACCCCGAGCTTCCAGTTGTCACCGGCCACCAGCGCCAGCAGCACGGTGAACGCCGCCCCGGAGAACGCGAAGATCCCCAGCATCCGCCGCTTGTTCTGGGTGCGGTCCGCGATCGCCCCGGTGATCGGCAGCACCAGCACGAGCACCACGGTCGCGATCGACAGCAGGTACCCCCACAGCGCACCCGCCGGGAACGTCAGGCCGACGATCGACACGTCGCAGTCGCGCAGGACGTCCCCGTCCGGGCACGGCGCCGGACCGTTGCGGGCGGTGTCCGCCGTGGCGGCCGTCTCCGCGATCTCGGTCAGGTACAACGACAGGAACACCGTCACGATGGACGTCGGGAAGACCGAGTTCGCCCAGTCGTAGAACATCCAGCCGCGCTGCTCACGGCGCCGGGCACCGTCGTCGGACACCGCGGCCGGCGGCGCCTCCAGCTCGCTCATCCGTGCCTCCGTCGGCGTCCCGGGTGGGGCCGGACCGCGCCGGCGTCGCCGGACTGTATCGGTTGACTCCGTCCCGACCGATCATCGCCCGATCGGGTCGCGCTGCTGCCCGTCAGCGGGAGCCGGGCCACGCCCCCCGGTCACGCAGGACGGCGCGCAGCACGTCGGGGCGGTCGGTGACCAGCCCGTCGACGCCGAGGTCGAGCAGCTCCGTCATCTCCGACGCGGTGTCGACGGTCCACACGTGCACCTCGATGCCCGCCAACCGGGCGTAGCGCAACAACGCCGGGTCGACCACCGTCAGCCGGCCGCGGCGGCGCGGCAGCTGGGCCAGCGGCCCCGGCGCTGACCGGATCAGCAACCGCGTCCGCGCTCCCGACCATGGTGTCGGCCGCTGCCTCGGCGTCGGGGGAGCGGGGGACACCCACGACCGCACCCGCAGCGCCACCGCGGAACGCGGACCGTAGCTCGTCAGCAGGCGCGCCCCGCCGGCGGCGCGCAGCCGGGTCAGGCGCCGCTCCGAGAACGACGCCAGGCACACCCGGTCCCACGCGCCGGTACGGCGCAGCACGTCCAGCACGGCGGAGACGGCCTGGTCGGACTTGACGTCGATGTTCACCCGCACCGACGGCAGCTCCTCCAGCACGTCCTCCAGGCGACAGATCGGGTCCGCCCCGTTGATCCGTGCGGTCCGCACCGCCGCCCACGGCTGCGCCGCCACGGGGCCGCGGCCGTCGGTGGTGCGGTCCAGGGTGCTGTCGTGGAGCACGACCACCACCCCGTCGGCCGTGGCGTGCACGTCCGTCTCCAGGTACTCGTACCCCTCGGCGGCCGCGCGACGCAGCGCCACCAGCGAGTTCTCCATCCCGGCCAGCTCGCCGACGTGCCAGCCGCGGTGCGCGTAGGCCCGCGGCCGCGGGCCGTCCAGGTACGGGTGCATGACCCAACAATGCCGTGGGGCGCGGACCGACCGGCCCGCGCCCACGGCATTCACCGACTGTTACAGGCTGAGCGACCAGCTGTTGATGTAGCCGACGTCGGCGGACGCGGCGTCACGCACCCGCAGACGCCACACGCCGTTGCGCGCCTCGCTCGACAGGTTCACCGTGAACGTCTGGTTCACGTTGTCGGCGCTGCCGCCGCTGCGGTTGAGCAGCGTGTACACCGTGCCGTCCGGGGCGACCAGGCTGACCACCAGGTCACCACGGTAGGTGTGCACGATGTTCACCGGCACCTGGCTGGCGGCCGACGCGTTGCCGGTGCAGCCGGAGGCGGTGACGGGGCTCTCCACCGTCGCCAGGTCGGGGATGTTCACGTCGGTGTTGTTCGTGAACGGACCACACACGGGCGGCGGCTGGGTGCCGGCGAGCGTGTCGGCCGTCGTGTTGATCTCCGCGGCGAAGGTGCTGACCTGCGTGTAGACGCCGGGCTTGTTGGGCCGCGCGCAACCCTCGCCCCAGCTCACGATGCCGACGTTGACCCAGTTGTTGCCGGCGTCCCGGCGGACCATCGGGCCACCGGAGTCACCCTGGCAGGTGTCGACGCCGCCCTGCGGGAAGCCGGCGCAGATCTCCTCGGCCGGGATCAGCGACGGGTACGACGAGCGGCAGCTGGTGTCGTCGATGAACGGAACCTGCGCCTTGAGCAGGTACCGCTGCTGGCCGCCACCCTCGGAGGCCGCGCCCCAACCCATCACCGTGAACGTGCCGCTGTCGTTCGCCGTCGAGGTGTTGGCGGGCAGCAGCGGCAGGGTCGACGGCGACTGGAGCCTGATCAGCGCCCAGTCCTTGCCGTTGCCGTTGTAGCCGGGCGCCCGGTGCACGTAGTTCGACCTGATCTGCACCCTTGCCGGGTCCTGCAGGTCGACGCTGCCGAGCGTGGCCGTGATGCTCGTGTTGTTGCCGGTGCCGCCGACACAGTGCGCCGCCGTCAGCACGATGTTCGGCCGCAGCAGCGCACCGCCGCAGCCCATGGACAACCGGACGACCCAGGGGAACTCGCCCTGGGCGGCCCGGGTACCGCCGACGACGTCGATGCCGACATCACCGTCGGCGGGTGGGGTCGCGGACGCGGGTGCGGCCAGCGCGACGGTGACCAGAGCAGCACCGAGTAAGGCGCCGCTCACTTTCCGGACAAGGCTGAACCAGCCAGTGGACATCCCAACTCCTTCGGGCAGGGGTAGGCCACCGGTCCCTTCCCGTCGTTCGCAGAAGCAACCGTGACCCCGTTGGTGTGGTCGATCCACTGCGGAACGTAACTGGCCGGTGAATCACCGGACAAGGGGTCAAAAGTTGGGTGCTTCTGGTGCATATGCCGAGGCCCGACACGCGGGCCGCCCGCGCCGCGCGCGACACGCCCGGCGGTACCGTCTGCGCATGTCCGACCGTCGGCCGTGTGCCTGGTGCGGCCGCCAGCTCGATCAACCGGCCGGCGCCGGCCGTCGGCGCCAGTACTGCGGCCGGTCGTGCCGACAACGCGCCTACGAACAGCGGGCCGCGCTGCACGGCAGCGGCCTGCCGACGGACGCCGTCGTCCTGTCCGCCGCGGAGGTCGACAACCTGCACGACCGGCTCTTCCAGCTGCGGTGCGCCGCCGAGGACATCCTCACGGCGCTGGACGACGGCGCGACGACCGCCCAGGTGCGGGCCGCCGCCGGTGACGTGCTCTCCGCCGCCCGCTCCCTGGAACGCCTCCGCATCGCCTGAGCACCCGCTATTGCGTCACAGTGACGGAATAGCGGCCTGGTGGCTGGGGGGGCTCGGTGGGGTGGGGGTTCGTTCCGTCCGTGAACTCGACAGGACAGTTGCTCGATCATGCTCGGACGACGGTGGCGTCGAGTTCACGGACCTGGCGGCGACGGGGGCCGCGGTGGGTGGGCGAACCATGATCACCGGGATTGTCGGTGGGAGTTCCCGGTGTGCAACCGCGGTCGACAGTCCTGGTGATCATGGTCGAGGCATGGCCAGGGCTGGGCCGGGTTCATGTCATCGGGCGACGTCGGTGGCGTACCCAGGAGGACTTGGCCGAGGGTGGTATCACTGCTCTGGCGTTGCGCCGATAAGCTATATTATGACATTACACCGGTGCGGCCCGAGCCCCCTGGTTTGCGTGCGATGAGATGGGCCTGCGGGGTCTTCTCGTCCTCCTCGGGTTCGCGCAGCAGTCGCGCGACCATCTCGAACCCCGCTCGCTCCAGTAGTTCGACAACAGTGTCGGGCGACAGCCGGTAGGCGTCGAGCGACACGACATGGCCGTACCCCTTCTGTACGTGCACCCGCTCGTCCCCCACCTGGAACGCCAGCAACACGTGCCCGCCGGGGGCCAGCACCCGGTGGAACTCGGCGAACACCACCGGCAGCTGCTCCGGCGGGGTGTGGATGATCGAGTACCTGGCGAGGATGCCGCCGAGCTCCCCGTCTGGCAGGTCCAGCGCGGTCATCGAGCCCTCGTCGAACCGCAGGTCCGGGTGCGCCGCCCTGGCCACCGCGACCATGGCCGGCGACAGGTCGATGCCCCTGGCGGTCAGCCCGAGGGACCGCAGGTGTGCCGTGACGTGGCCTGGGCCGCACCCGAGGTCGGCGACCGGCCCGACGTCCGCGGAAATGACGAGCTGGGCGAACCCGGCCAGCATCGCGCGGTCGAGCGGCCTGTCGTCGAGCGCGGCGTTCTGCTGCTCGGCGTAGTTGACGGCGACGGTGTCGTAGGCCGTCCGGGTGGTGTCCAGGTAGGAGGCTTCGATCATGCGCGGGACCGTAGCCGCCGCCACCGACAGACCGTCGGCCCCGCGGATTAGGGTGTCGAGCAGATCCAGAGGAGCGGCCGTGACCACCATCCCCACCGACGATCCGCTCGCGGTCGCCGTGGGCGGCGCGATCAGGTCGGGCGACGTGGCGACGCTGCGCCGACTGCTCGCGGAGCACCCCGGCCTCGCCACCACCCGGCTCGGCGATGACGCACCGGACGGCGAGTCGCGCACGCTCCTGCATGTGGTGACCGACTGGCCGGGCCATGTCCCCAACGGCGCGGCCGCGGTGGCCGTGCTCGTCGAGGCGGGAGCCGACGTCGACGCGCGGTTCCACGGTCCGCACAACGAGACCCCGCTGCACTGGGCGGCCAGCAGCGACGACGTGGCGGTGCTCGACGCGCTCCTGGACGCCGGCGCGGACATCGAGGCTCCCGGTGCCGTCATCGGCGGCGGCACCCCGCTGGCGGACGCGCGGGCGTTCCGGAACTGGGCGGCGGCGCACCGGCTGATCGAGCGCGGCGCCCACGTCACCCTGAACGACGCGGCCACCCTGGGGTTGATGGACCGGATCGAGGCCGCGTTCGCCGCGGAGCCACCGGCGGCCCCACCCGGGCCGGACGAGGTCGACCTCGCGTTCTGGAGCGCCTGCCACGGCGGCCGGCGAACCGCGGCCGAGTACCTCCTCGATCGCGGCGCGGAGCTGGACCGGCTCCCGGACTGGGAACGGCTCACCCCGCTCGACGCGGCCCGCCGCAGCGAGGCGTCCGAGCTGGTGGGCTGGCTGGAGGGTCGCGGCGCGCGGTCGGCGAAGGACCTCGGCCGAGGTCGTCGGCGGGTCATCGAATAGGTGGGCGTTTGTTGATCTCTTATCACAGAAACGCTTCCCTAACAGACTAATAGGATTAACCGACCAGCGGTATCTCTACGCACTCCTTTGGTTACTATTCGTAATCGCTCACCCCTGCAAGAGTGACCTCTAAGGAGTGATAGTCGTGAAGTTACGTCATCCAGCGGGACGGGTAGCGGTGGCCGCAGTGGCTCTCGGCGCCATGTTCACCGTGGTGGCACCGGCGGCGGCTGCGCCGTCGGCTCCGGACGGCCCGGCCAGCGGTTACATCGTCATGCTGCACAACTCGGTCGACAGTGCCCAGGCTGTCGCCGTGGAGCAGACCGCACGGTTCGGGGTGACCCCCGGTCACGTCTACCAGCACGCGCTCAAGGGCTACAGCGCCCAGCTGACCCCGGCCGCGGTCGCGGCCCTCAGCAAGGATCCATCGGTCGCGAAGGTGTACCCCGACGGCAAGGTGCAGATCGCGGTGCAGACGTTCCCGTCCGGCATCAACCGCGTCGACGGTGAACTGTCCAGCACCATCTCCGGCAACGGCGCCGGCACGGTGAACGTCGACATCGCGATCATCGACACCGGCTCCGGCCCGCACCCCGACCTCCACGTGGTCGGCGGCGTCAACTGCGTGACCCCCGGCGGCTCGTTCAACGACGACCACGGTCACGGCACCCACGTGGCCGGCACCGCCGCGGCCAGGGATGACGCCAACAGCGTCGTCGGCGTCGCCCCCGGCGCCCGCATCTGGTCGGTCAAGGTGCTCAACTCGGGCGGCGGCGGCACCTTCGCCCAGATCATCTGTGGCATCGACTGGGTGACGGCCCGCGCGAGCACCATCGAGGTGGCCAACATGAGCCTCGGTGGCGGCGGAGCCAACGACGCGTGCGCCGGCAGCGCCCTGCACCAGGCGATCTGCAACTCGGTGAACCGCCGCGTCACCTACGCCGTGGCCGCCGGTAACTCGAACACCGACGCGAACACCTTCGTGCCGGCGACCTACAACGAGGTCATCACGGTCTCGGCGATCGCCGACTCCAACGGCCTCCCCGGCGGCGGCCCGGCGACCACCTGCTACCCGGACGTCGACGACACGTTCGCCAACTTCTCCAACCACGGCCTCGACGTGGACATCACCGCGCCGGGCGTCTGCATCCTGTCCACCGCCATGGGCGGCGGGCTGGCGACGATGAGCGGCACGTCCATGGCGAGCCCGCACGTGGCCGGCGCGGCCGCGCTGTACAAGGCCGTCGTGAACCCGGCGGCGACGCCGGCGCAGGTGCGGGCCGCGCTCGTCGCGGCCGGCACGCTCAACTGGACGTGGACCCTCGCCGAGGACCCGGACGGCGTGAAGGAGCGGCTGCTCAACGTCAACCCGTTCTGACGGTTCACCGCACCACCCGTAACCTCGGCCGGCCCCGCGTACCCATCGCGGGGCCGGCCGCTTCTGTCGGCCAAGGGTGCCCTTCACCAGCGGTCGATGGTGTCCGCCAAGGGGGCGTGGCCGTGGTTGTCATTCTGTCGGCCTCACGTCGTACGGTATCCGCGGAGCGGGAGGGACCTCGCGGTGCCGGGCGGCGCCGTGTACGGGTTCCTCGGCCCCAACGGTGCGGGCAAGACCACCACGATCCGGGTGCTGGCCACGCTGCTGCGCCCGGACGGCGGCAGCGCCACCGTGCTGGGGCACGACGTGGTCCGCGAGGCCGACGCGGTCCGCAGCCGGGTGGGCCTCACCGGACAGTTCGCGTCGGTGGACGAGGACCTCACCGGCATGGAGAACCTGCTGCTGCTGGCGCGGCTGCTCGGCCACACCCGGCCGCGGGCCCGCACCCGCGCCACCGAGCTGCTGGAGGCGTTCGGCCTCACCGAGGCGGCCGACCGGCAGGTGAAGACGTACTCCGGCGGTATGCGGCGCCGCATCGACATCGCCGCGAGCATCGTGGTCACGCCCGACCTGGTGTTCCTCGACGAGCCCACCACCGGGCTGGACCCGCGCAGCCGCAACCAGGTGTGGGACATCATCCGCGCCCTGGTCGGCGGCGGCACCACGGTGCTGCTCACCACCCAGTACCTCGACGAGGCCGACCAGCTGGCCGACCGGATCGCGGTGATCGACCACGGCAAGGTGATCGCGGAGGGCACCAGCGGCGAGCTCAAGGCGTCCGTCGGCGCCGGGGTCGTCCACGTGCGGCTGCGTGACGCCGCCCGGCGGCCCGACGCGGAGCGGGTGCTCGCGCGGGTCCTGGACGTGCCGGTGACGCTGGAGTCCGACCCGGTGGCGCTGTCCGCGCAGCTGCCCGCCGACCTGTCGGCCGAGCAGGCCGGGGAGCGGGTCGCGCACGCGCTGGCCGAGCTGTCCACGTCCGGCGTGCCGGTCGCCCACTTCTCGCTCGGGCAGCCCAGCCTGGACGAGGTGTTCCTCGCCCTCACCGGCCACCCGGCCGAGTCCGACGCCACCACGGAGGAGGCGGCGTGACCACCACGGCGCCCACGACGACCACGGCGCAGCCTCCTGTCACCGCGGCCGACACGGCTCCCTCCCCCGCGGCTCTGCGGACCATCCTGGCCACCGGGGACCGGCCGCCGCGGGCCGGTGCCGTGTCCGCGTCGCTCACGTTCGGCTGGCGGGCCCTGCTGAAGATCAAGCACGTGCCGGAGCAGCTGTTCGACGTCACCGCGTTCCCGGTGATGATGACGCTGGTGTTCAGCTACCTGCTCGGTGGCGCGCTCGCCGGCACCCCGACGCTGTACCTGCAGTTCTTCCTGCCCGGCATCCTGGTGCAGACCGTCGTGATGATCACGATGTACACCGGCCTGGCTCTCAACACCGACATCGAGAAGGGCGTGTTCGACCGGATCAAGTCGCTGCCGATCTGGCAGCCGGCGGCGATCGTCGGCGCCCTGCTGGGCGACGCGGTGCGCTACACCCTCGCGTCCACGGTGGTGATCGCGCTCGGGTTGATCCTCGGCTTCCGCCCGGACGGCGGCGTCGTCGGGGTGCTGCTCGCGGTGCTGCTGCTGCTCGTGTTCTCGTTCAGCCTGGCCTGGGTGTGGACCATGTTCGGGCTCATCCTGCGCACCCCGCAGTCCGTCATGGGCGTGAGCATGATGGTGCTGTTTCCGCTCACCTTCGCCAGCAACATCTTCGTCGACCCGAACACGATGCCGTCGTGGTTGCAGGCGTTCGTCGACGTCAACCCGATCACCCTGCTGGTCACCGCGGTGCGCGGCCTCATGTACGGCACCGCCACCGCCGGTCAGGTCGGCTGGGTGCTGCTGGTGAGCGCGGTGCTGGTGGCCGTGTTCGGCCCGCTCACCATGTACCGCTTCCGCGCCAAGACCTGAGACACCCGATCGGGGCATTCGGCCGCTGCCGATCGGACAACGGAATAGGCCGTTCGCCGCCGAGCGTACGGGAATGCTGAACGGACGCTGAACAATGCCGGGATCACCTTGCCCGCGGTTCGGATGACGACCACTGTCGCCGCTGCGTTCGTTCCGTTCCCGATGACCTGGAGGGCGAGTGTCCGGCAGCGTTGTCCCCGCTATCCCCGCTATCCCCGCTATCCCCGTTTTTCCCGAGCAGCGACGAACCCGACGAGTACGACGCGCGGTGGTGGCCGCGGTCACGGTGGCCGCCGCGGTGGTGGTGCCGGCCGGTGGCGCGGCCGTGGCCTCCCCCGGCGCCGCGGCCGCTCCGGCGGCGGTCCGGCCGAACGTCGTGGTGATCATGACCGACGATCAGGACGTGGCGTCCCTGTCGGTCATGCCGAGGACCCGGCAGTTGTTGGCGGCCAACGGAACCACGTTCGCCAACAACATCGTGTCGTACCCGCTGTGCTGCCCGTCGCGGGCCACGTACCTGACCGGCCAGTACCCGCACAACCACGGCGTCGTCGGCAACTCACCACCCGACGGCGGGTACGCGAAGCTCCGTGGCGGCGAGACCGTGCCGGTCTGGCTGTCCCGCGCCGGATACCGCACGACTCATATCGGTAAGTATCTCAACGGCTATGGCGCACAGAATCCACGGGAGATTCCTCCCGGCTGGCAGGAATGGCACGGAATGGTGGACCCCACGACGTACCGGATGTGGGGCTACACGATCAACAACAATGGCACGCCCCGCACCTACGGTCAGCAGGACGTCGAGGACCCGGCGCTGTACCAGACCGATGTGCTGAGCGCGTTCGCCACGAACTACGTCGACCGCATGGCTCCTGGTGAGGCGCCGTTCCTGCTGTCGTTCGCGCCGCTGGCGCCGCACTCGGAGATCGGGTGGGCCTCGACGAACGGCAACCGCAACCCGCGGCCGGCGCCCCGGCACCGCGGGACGTTCGCGACCACGCCGCTGCCCCGGCCACCGTCGTTCGACGAGGCCGACGTGAGCGACAAGCCGGCCATGGTGCGGCAGCTGCCGCGGCTCGACGCGCAGGCGGTCGCGGAGATCACGCAGGACCACCGGTCGCGCCTGGAGTCGCTGCTGGCGGTGGACGAGGCGGTGGCCGCCGTCGTCGATCGGCTGGCGGCGCACGGTGAGCTGGCCAACACGGTGATCGTCTTCACCTCGGACAACGGGTGGTTGCAGGGTGAGCACCGCATCCCCCGCGGCAAGGTGTTCGCCTACGAGGAGTCGAGCCGGACGCCGCTGATCGTGCGC
>Ga0190272_10000838_pt1 | contig 15040 bp, 17 predicted proteins | sample Popmic504T_FD_133746 | JGI IMG/M metagenome (GOLD analysis project Ga0190272, IMG submission 133746) | Populus adjacent soil microbial communities from riparian zone of Shoshone River, Wyoming, USA - 504 T | ecosystem: Environmental > Terrestrial > Soil > Riparian zone | place: USA: Wyoming... | reverse complement strand
GATCGGCACTCCCTGCGGATCATCCCAGGAATCGTCCAGCGCCGGGTTCAACGTCGCGGGCGACGTGAACCGCGAGTTCGGGTGAGCCGCCTTCGTCCCGGACACGGGCGTCCAATCGTTTCCCTGCCAGTCGATGGCGTGCGCCGGCTTGGGGCCGTCCATTCCTTCCCACCACACATCCCCGTCGTCAGTGAGTGCGACGTTCGTGAAGATCGTGTCCGAGCGGATGGACTCCATCCCGTTCGGGTTCGTCGCATATGAAGTGCCGGGTGCCACCCCGAAGTAGCCGGCCTCCGGGTTGATCGCGAACAGCGTGCCGTCCTCGCCAGGTTTGATCCATGCGATGTCGTCGCCGACCGTGCTCACCTTCCAGCCCTGGCCGGCGAAGTTCGGTGGCGGGACCAGCATGGCGAAGTTCGTCTTTCCGCACGCGCTCGGGAACGCAGCCGCGACGTACGTCTTCTCCCCTTCGGGATCGGTCACGCCGAGGATGAGCATGTGTTCGGCAAGCCACCCGTCGTCGCGTGCCATGGTGGACGCAATGCGCAGGGCAAGGCATTTCTTGCCCAGCAGGGCGTTGCCGCCGTATCCGGAACCGTAGGACCAGATCTCTCGCGTCTCCGGGAAGTGCACGATGTACTTCTGGGTCGGATTGCAGGGCCAGGCGACATCCTGCTCCCCGTCGCCCAGCGGTGCTCCAACGCTGTGCATGCACGGTACGAACTCGCCGTCGTCGCCGAGCACCTCAGCTGCTGCACGACCCATGCGCGTCATGATCTTCATGCTCACCACCGCGTATGGCGAGTCCGTGATCTGAACGCCCAGCTTGGCGATGGGTGAGCCGAGTGGGCCCATGCTGAAGGGGACGACGTACATCGTGCGGCCTGCCATCGATCCCGCGAAGAGGCCACGGAGGATCCGTATCATCACTCTCGGGTCCATCCAGTTGTTGGTCGGGCCTGCATCTTCTTCGCTGCGCGCGCAGATGAACGTCCGCTCTTCCACCCGGGCGACGTCACTCGCGTCGCTGCGCGCAAGGTAGCTACGCGGCCGCTTCTCGGGATTCAGCCTGATGAATGTGCCTCCCTCGACGAGCTGTCCGCACAGCGCGTCGTACTCGGCATCCGATCCGTCGCACCAGTGGACGTTAAGCGGCGTGCAGAGTTCGGCCATCTCGTCCACCCAGGCGATAAGGCCGGGATGCTGGATCCATTCCGGTGTGCTCATGATCCGATCATCCCGCGGCACACCGGGCCGGCACCAGGAACATGCTCAGATTGCCCGCGCTGGCCACGGAACACCGCGCTACGGTGTGAGCTGGACGCGAAGCGCAGCCGATTTGCACGTGTGCGTCGTTGAGGGTCAGGAGATTCGGCACGATGAGACTCGAGCCGTTGTACCGCATCCGGTTCACGTATCCCGAAGGGTGGGCGGTCGACCTGGAGGGCGGTTGGCAACAGCACTTCTATCTCGCCGAGGGCGCCTGCGAGGGCGAACTCACGGGTCGTTTCCGCGGCGCCAACTTTCCACTGCGGAGAACCGTCGATGGACCGTTTCGCCCCGACATGCGCGGCGTGATCGAGACGGACGACGGAGCAACCGTCCTCTTCGCATTCAGTGGTTACGGCCGCGCCTACCCAGCGGGCGCGCGGCAGATCGTGGGCTCCGCGCTCCATGTCAGCGATCACCCTCGGTATCGCAGGCTCAACGACACCGTCTGCGTGTGCGTCGGAGAGGTGCGCGCATTGGCTGTTGCAGGTCGCTCTTCGTCCCAAATCGTGCTGGATGTCGCCGAGCTCGTCTGGGAGCCGATCGCGTCGTAGGCGCAGGCGCATATCGGGTGGTCCGCGCCGCTCGCCGTCACGAACCGAACCGGTCGACCAGACGGACGAGCGTCGGCAGCCCGCGGCTCTCCACCCGATCAGGCGTCATGATCTTCGCGGGAATCACGGTGTTGAAATTCGGTGTCGGCCTGTCGGTCATCGATTCCCCCTCGGAAGCGTGTGCCACGTAATGCCATCGTCGTCGAGGCCCTTCGCCCCCGCATCACCTGGGCGGGGTGATGGCAGCCACCGGGGGTGCGACGCCGATGGTGCGGGTGTACGTTGCAGCTGTGGGTGGGTCGTCCTCCGCATCAGATCTGGAGCGCGAGTTGTTCGAGGTTCGCGGGCGCCGCGCGACCCCAGCACGGTGGCGGCAGATCGCTTTGAGCGCCGGCGTGTTGGCAGTGGCAACTGCGGTGCTGACAACGGTGTCGCTGGTGTCGGCGCCGCGCCCTGACGCGACTCTGCAGCAGACCGCGATCGAGGCGGACGGCCGGGTCCTCAGTCTGGTGCGCTTTGAGCAGCCCTGGCTCGAGATCGACGGCTCCACACTTCGCGCGTACGGCTCGTTCCTTGGCGTCCAACTGTGGGCCGCGCAGGACGCCTTCGGGTCCCCCTGCCTTATCGCCATGGAGCGCTCGAAGGGCATGATTGCAGATGTGCGGTGCGCTCCGCCGCCGGCGGACCTCTTCGTTGACGTTTCTTCGGACGGTGAATCGTCCGACGGGCACACCCGTAAGGGCATCGTCCGGTTCTTCCTTCGCGGCGATGCCGTGGATGCGTACATCTACGCCCTCCCGGAGGCCGGCTGATGGACGAACCCCCGCCCGGCGGCGACCGCGAGCTGAACGAGCTGCGGGCGAGAGCGTACGGTCCGCATCCCGACATCGACGCCGATCCCGCAGCGCTCGCAAGATTGGTCGAACTCGAGGCGGCCCACCTTGCCTCTGTCGTCCTGGTCAGCCATGCCGATGCGCGCGGAGCTCCCGTCGCGGTTGCCGCGCCCGCGACCACCCCCGACACCGCGCATGTCCACGCAGTTCTCACGTTGCCGGTGACCGAGATGCTCACGTTCACGTCGGGCGAAAGATCCTGGGGGTCGCTCTGGCGGAGTGCCACCGCGCCACGGTGGCATCGCGCGTGGACTCTCGCCGGCTCGATCGTGATCGGCGCGACTCTCCTTTCCGCTGCGGCCTGGCTTCTCGGCCCGCACCCCGCTGCGATACTGCGACCGGTCGATGCCGAGCCGGAACTCTTCGTCACCGAACTGCTGGTCAGCCGCGGTATGAGCCCGGACAGCGCGACCCTCCGCCAGTTCGAGCCGTACCGCGAGACGGATCTGTGGTCGGTCGAGGACGGGAGCGGCTTCCGCTGTCTCATCGCGTGGGACCGCGGGCACAGCGGCAGATTCGAATTCGAGTGTGTTCCCCCCGACGCTGAGCTCTTCGTCGATCTCGGCGCGTGGCCCGAGGCGGATGACGACTTCGGGGAGTGGCTCCCGGATGGCAGCATCGTCCGCTTCCATGTCCGTGGGAAGGTGGTCGCTGCTTACGACTACGTCGCGTCGGGTGCCGACTGAACGGGCACGTCGCGCGTGAACGAGTTTCAGCCCGCGTAACTCGCAGCGAGGCGGCGAAGGCCCTCGTCGATCGATACCGTCGGCGACCAGGCAAGGTCTCGGCGGGTGTCGCGCTGATCGAACCAGTGTGCCGTCGACAGCTGCTCGGCCAGGAAGCGGGTCATCGGCGGCTCGTCGGCACCGGGAACGATCGCCCAGATGCGCTCGATCACGGAGCCTGCCGTTCGACCGAGCCAGGCGGGAATGCTGCGCCTGGGCGGCCGCACTCCTGCCGCCAGGCAGATACCCGCGAGGATGTCGGCGACGGGTCGAGGTTCCCCATTTGTGACGACGTACGCCCTTCCGTGCGCCTCCGGAGCCCGATCGTGCGCAGCGCAGATGGCAGTCGCGGCGTTGTCGATGTAGGTGGTGTCGATGAGGGCTGTGCCGCCGTTGAGCAGCGGCAGCCGACCTCTCCGGGCGCGGTCGACGATCCGCGCGACGAGCTGGGTGTCGCCCGGGCCCCAGACGATGTGCGGCCGGACGGCCACGACGTGCAGAGAGGCGGAGTCGCGGGCGAGCGCGATGAGCTCGCCCTCTGCCTTCGTGCGCGCGTAATCGCCGTGAGCGCGTTCAGGGTCGGAGGGCTCGGCACCGACACCTGCCAGTGCAGAGCCGGCGTAGGCGACGGACGGTGACGAGACCTGCACGAAGCGGGACGCGCCCGCTCGCTCCGCCACGTCGAGCAGTGACCGCGTTCCCTCCACGTTGACGGCGCGGAACTCATGGGCGTTACCGGCGAGCGAGACCTTCGCAGCGAGGTGGACGACGCCGTCCGCGCCGTCGACCGCTCGCGCGAGTATGCGCGGATCCGTGATCGACCCGAGGAAATCCGTCGCTCCCGCGACCCCCGACGGTCGCCGTTGCAGCGTGCGCACCTCGTGGCCGCGGGCGATCAGCTCGGCCGCGACAGCGCGCCCGAGGAACCCGGACGCGCCGGTGACGAGCACGGTCACGGGGCGACGGGCCTTCCGCCGGCCAGCAGGCGGTCGGCCCACCCGGACAGCCGCGAGCGGTCGATCTTCGAGTTGTGACGGATGTCGGTGGGAAGGCGCGGGACGGCCAGCACCGCCACCAGGGGGATGCCGGTGCCTTCACGCACGGCATGGGAGAGTCGCGCGTCGGCGAGCCCCGCACGCGCGGACGGCGGAATCGTCTCGACGACTGCCACCGCCTGCCGTAGGCCACGCGGCCCGACGCCGACAACGGCAGCGCGGCGCACGCCACGGACGCGCTCGACCTCCTGCTCCGGCCCTACGGGAGCGATCGGCCCGTCGGCGGCGACGATGACGTGCGGCATCCGACCTTCGATCCACAGCCGACCGCGCGCGTCGAGGTGCCCGACATCGCCGGTGCGATGCCAACGGGCTGTCGGATCCACGCGCCCGAGTTCTCCCGTGTCACGCACAGCCTCACGGTCGGTGAGCCACAGTCGGTCGTAATGATCTTTGAGGTGGGCCGCCGAGACGAGGATCTCTCCGAGGATTCCGGGCTCCGGGCTGGGTGCTCCCGTTGCGCGCCCATCGCCGTCGAGCGCACTCACGAGCACGCGGTTCGCACCGATCGGCATCCCGACGCACACGCCACGATCAGGGGCCTCCGCGGCGTCGCGGATACCGTCGAGGGTCACGTCGGTGACCAGTAGGCACTCGGTCATTCCGTACGGCGTGTGCGGGGCCGCATTCGGCATGAGCTGCGCGGCCGACTCGAGCAGTCGCGCGCTGATCGGCGCTCCGGTCGAGAGGAACGTGCGCACACGGGCGAGCGCAGCGCGGTCTGCGGGCGTGAGCTGTTCGGCCGTGCCGACGACGTTGAGCACCGCGGCGGGCGAGAGGAAGACGATGCCCGCGTCGGATTCGCGCACCGCGGCGGCGACTGCGGTCGCGGTGAGCGTCCGCGGCGAGGACACATCCATGTCGGGGGTCACCGACCGTGTGCCGAGCGCCGGGCCGAGAAGCGCGAACGGCGCGAAACCCGTGACGAGCCCGGAGTCCTGGGTCACCTCGAAGTGGGTCGCGAGAACGTCGCGCAGCGCGGCGAGCTGGCCGTGCGTGTAAGCCACTCCCTTGGCCGGCCCGGTGGAGCCGGAGGTGAACAGGATGGCGGCGTCGTCGGCCGGTCCGGGCGGCAGGGGAAGCGCCGTGTCCGCGCTGATGGCGAGGATCTCGCTCAGGCTGTACGAGACGCCGAGGGCCGCGGCCGTAGGCTTCGGAAGTCGTGCAGCAGAGATGCGCACGCCCGGCCAGCCGAGGGCGCGGGCGGCCGTGAGGCCCAAGGTCTCGCCGATGATGAAGTCCGGCCACGATCCCCGCACGGCGCGCGTCAGGCCGCGGATGCCGAGTCCGGCGTCCGCGACGACGACGACGGCGCCGATCCGGAGGCACGCGTATACGACCGCCGAGAGCGTGGGTCCCGGCTGAACCAGCAGGGATACGCGGTCGCCCTTACGGACGCCCACCCGATGCAAGCCGCTCGCAAGACGCCGCACCCGATCGTCCAGCAGCCGCCACGTCACTCGTCGCGCTGGCAGGGACGGCCTGGAAGACATCTCCACGATGGCGACGTCATCGTCGCCGCGACGTTCGGCGAGCGCGTGCCAGATCGGCACGAAACCCGATGCGTCAGCCGGCGCGCGCGCGATGGTCTCCCGGGAGGATGCCGCTCCGCGTCGTGCCAGTCGATCCCCGTTTTCGCGAAGCCAGGTCAACAGCGCGTCCGCGTACGGGCGGTCCTCGGGAAGGAGGTGACCCGCGCCCTCGAAACGGTGCACGTCGGCATGGGGAAGACGGTCGATGAGGTCGTCAAGGTAGCGGTCCCCGAAGATCGGGTCGTCGGGCCCCCACAGGAGAAGCGCCGGCACATCCAACTGCGCGACGCCGGCCGCGATCCGGCCCAGTTCCGGAGAGCTTCGGGAATGTTCGTCCACGGGAATGTCGGCCACGAAGCCGCCGATCGCGCGACGACGTGCGGCGGATCGGTAGGGTGACCGGAATGCGGCCTTGGTGGCGGCATCCATCCCCGGCGACGCCAACGCGAGGGTCGTGTCGAGGAACGCGGTCGTGGAGACGGTCGAGGCTGCGAGCAGTCCGCGTGCTCGTGCGAGCCGCAGGGGTGCGGGAATCGGAACCCCCTCGGGGTGGTGAACGGCCGTGTTGAGCAGCATGACGCCGGCGAGGGATGCCGGATGGTCGATCGCCCAGCCGAGCGAGATCACTCCGCCCCAATCGTGGCCGAGGGTGACGACCGGTCCGTTCAGGCCGATCGCCTCCGTGAACGCTCCGAGATCGGTGACGCGCTGCGCGAGGGGGCGATGCGCGTCCGTTCGCTCGGAGAAGCCCATATCCAGCTGATCGACGGCGACGACCCGCCACGCGGGTCCTCCCTCGGCGGCGGTCCGCATCGACTCCGTGACGATCTCACGCCACAGATACGACCACGTCGGATTGCCGTGCACCGCGAGGACCGTGCCCACGATCGTCACATCGAGTCGAGCCAGCTCCTCACCGGTGTCGAGGCAGTGCCACTCTCGGATGAGTCCCGCATCCACGCCCCGTCCCGGTACGGCGACGATGCGACTGAATCGCGGATCGAGGCCGGGCAGACCGGGTGGGGGCGGCGTGGCGGCCGCACTCACCAGGCGAGCTCCATCATCGCGGTGTTGAGTCCGGAGCCGACACCCATCAGCAGCACACGGTCGCCCTTCTTGAGCGTCGCCTGCTCCTCGACGAGCGTGATCGGGATGGACGCCGGTCCGACGTTGCCGTACTTGGGGAACGTCACCGGCACCCGAGCCCGGTCGAGCTTCGCCGCTTTCACGATGGCGTTGGTGTGCACGGAAGAGACCTGATGGGTGATGTAACGGTCCATGGTCGACCAGTTCCACTCCGTCGAGGCCTCCTTCCAGGCGGAGACGACGAGTTCGAGACCACCCTTCAGGAGCGCCTTCGCGTCTGTGAACATGCCGTCGACGCTGCCCACACACAAATCGTGGAACTGCGTGGCCGCCCGCGTGACCCCGCCGAGGACGCGGTGCGCGCCGGGGTGCTCGTCGGAGCGCCCGAGAACCGCCGCCGCCGCGCCCGAGCCGAGCGTGAGCGTCGCGAACTCACTCATGAAGCCCTCCCGGCCGACATCACTGCGCAGCAGCCGGCGGATGGTTCTGACTTGGATCTCGTCGGCGTCCTCTCCATTGACGACGACCGCATAGCGGATCTGACCGGACTGGATCATGTTGGCTGCGAGGCTCATCCCGCTCACGAATCCCAGGCACGCGTTGGCTACATCGAAGTTGATGGCAGAACTGGGCAGCCCAAGACCATGGTGAAGGCGCACAGCGACCGACGGCTCGAGATGCTTGCGTGTAACGGAGGTGTTGATGAGAAGGCCGACATCGGAGGGACTGACGCCCGCTTCGGCCAATGCGCGGCGGCCCGCGGAGACCGTCGCCTCGTCCGACGACTCATCTGACGCCCAGTTGCGGCGCTCGATCACCCCCGCCACGCGCTGCAAGAGACCGCCCGGCAGCTTCAAGCGATGCAGCGCGGACGAGAGCCGATCTTCGATGTCGTCCGATGTCGTCACTCGAGTCGGCAGTGTGCTCGCGACAGACAGCAGTGAGACGTTGTCGAAGCGAGTGGTCGCATTTCCAGCCACCGGACCTCCGTTGAACGGGCCCGTCAGGCGCGGTTCCAAGAAGGGCCACTTTACGCCGATCCCAGACGCGAGTGAAACGAACCTTGGAGAAGCTATGATGTGCGCCGGCGACGCGACGCCGCCTATCGACGCGCTGGGCTTGCTAGTAGGGTCCGGGGCAGCATCAGAAGGGCCCTGCCGTGCCACCAAGAACAGGTCAGCGACCGCTGCTCATATTGCTCTGTGGCCTGCCCGGATCCGGCAAGACGACTCTTGCGCGCCGGCGAGAACATGAGACAGGCGCCGTTCGGTTCAGCACGGATGAATGGATGGCCGACCTCGGCGTCGACTATTTCGATCAGATCCGGGACAGTCTGCAGGCTCGACTTGACCGGCTGTGGAAGGAACTACTCGAACGCGGGCAGAGTGTGATCTTGGAGGACGGCACCTGGAAGCGCGAAGAACGCGGTCGGCTGCGCCAACTCGCGAGCGAGCTCGACGCCGTTACCGAGATTCACTATTTCGACGTCGCCTTCGACGAGCTCTGGCGCCGACTTGAGATTCGCAACGCCAACCCCTCGCACGGAACGGTCCCGATACCGAGGAAGTTGCTCGAGGAGTGTCGACTCCGGCTCGAAAGACCTGACGACGCAGAGCTTTCACTCTTCGATCGACGCGTCGTGCATCACTAGCGAACCCTGCGGGCGTCCGGCCTACTCCGGTGCGTACTTGAACGAGAGCTGAATTCGAGCCCGGAACACCAGCGACCCATCTTCGCCGACCACGACGTCCTGCTTCGTCACCTCGGCGACGCGGAGGTCGTGTAGCGAACCCGCAGCGGTGTTGATGGCTTCGCGCGCTGCCTCCTCCCAGGACGAGGCACTCGTGCCGATGACGTCGATCACCCGGTAAACGCTCATGCTGACCCCTCACTGCTCATGCCGATGAGCCCATAATGCTCGCGCGCGCGCTCCTATGGAAGGGCTGCGCGTTGTGGGCCGGCGGCTATCGGCGCTCGAGGTAGGCGGTGATGCGTGCGAGCGCGCCGTTCCAGACCTCGTCGACGAAGAAGTCGCGGATCTCGGGTACGGGGAAGCCGGTTTGCACGACGGTCATGAGCGTGCCGTCGCCTTCGGCGTCGAAGGTGATGATGATGCGGGTGGTCATCTTCATACCGTCCGGGCTGCTGCCCGTGGACTCGGTGACCAGGCGGTGCGGTCTGTCGATCTCGAGAAAAGTCTGAGTCTCGCGAAACAAGGTGTCGGCGTCCGGTCCCCAGACGGCGGTCTGGGTACCCCCGACACGGAGGTCGACCTCGATCTCGACGATTCCGGGGCGCTCGTCGAGGATCGAGAACCAGATCTTCTGTTTCTCCGCGTCCGTGTAAGCGTCGAACACCTCGTTCGGTGTGGCGGGCAGCATCCGTGAGATGCGCAGCTCGAGGGGAGTAGTCGTGTCGGTCATCGGTCGGTTCCTTTCTGCAGGGTGAAATACGCGTCGAGGCCGTCGAGGCGGCGCTCCCAGAGACGCTGGTAGTAACTGATCCACGCCATGACGTCGTCCAATCGCTCGCCGCCGAGGCTGCATCGGCGGGTGCGGCCGACCTTCTCGGTCGTCACCAGGCCGGCGGCTTCCAGAACACGGATGTGCTTGGCCATCCCCGTCACTGTCATCCCTGCGGCGGCGGCGAGTTCAGACAGCGGCCGGGTGCCGTCGCCCAGTCGCTGAAGCACGTCGCGACGGTTGCTGTCCGCGAGTGCGGCGAATGCCCGATCAAGCTCTGCTTGTTGAACCATGCGGTTCAGCATAGTTCACCCCGATTGTGGCATCACGAAACGATTCCGCTTCACGCTCCAGGAGCGAAGCGAGAGCGACAGCCGAGACCAGTCCGAGTTCGATTGCCGATGAGACGACGAGTCGGATCGCGAGAGTCTCCGGGTCGCCCAATGCGGCCACGAGCACTGCCGCTGCGACGGCGGCGATGCACGCCCCCGCCCATCGGCGCCGGCGGCCGCGTGCGAACGTCACGGCGAGCACGATGCCCGCGGCCACGAATGCGAGCTGAGTGAGGAGGAAGCCCACTTGGTGCACCGCGCCGTGCCAACTCATCACAGGTGCACCCGCTGGTGACCCGAGCGGGAATCCCGCCCCGGCGTCGGTCACGAACACCCCCGCCACCACCAGCCCGACCCCCATCAGGACAACGAGAGCGCCGATCCAACGCGGGAGGCGCCCCGCCCCCAGCGTGCGGCCGAGCCCGACGCCGCCACCGATGACGAGGAGACCGACCACGACGAAATTGACCACCTGCACCCATCCCCCGTCGCCGAGGCTCAGCAGGCTCATCGGATGATGTGTCGGGCGGAACCCGTCACGGGTGAACGCCTGCACGGCCCAGAGCGCGATGAACAGCGGTGTCGCGACGACGGCGCCGGTGAGCAGAATGCGGGATGACGTGGACACCGTACCTCCTAAAGGTGAACTGATCGGTTCATCATTGCACACTGAACCGATTAGTTCAATAACCAGGTTGCACGAGCCCTGGCCAGGACCGTCCGCGCGCCGGCTGTTCGGCCCTAGCTGATGCGCCGCTGGGGCCCGACGCCTTCGGGGACGCTCGCATGCAGGTGCGGGATGTATACGAGCTTCTGCGTGCGGCCGTCCAGCACGGTCGACTCGATGAGCTCGAGGTCGAACTCCGGACCGTCTGCGAACAGGGCGGCGTAGCCCGCCCTCCCGGTGACGGCCGGGAAGAGCATGATCTCGAGGCGGTCGACGAGCCCGGCAGCCAGGAGCGCGCGGTTCAGCGTGATGCTCCCGTGGCACCGCATCGGTACATCGGTCTCGCTCTTGAACCGTTCTACGGCCGTGACCGCGTCGTCGGAGATGAGCGTCGAGTTATCCCACCCGAGTGGCTGGCGGAGCGTGCGAGAGAACACGATCTTCGGCATCCTTCTCATGCGTTCGTAGTACGGCTCGTCGTACTCGACCACGAACTTCCTGAACTCGCGGAACGTCGTGGCTCCGAACACGAGAACCTGATCCTGCGCGAACGTGCGCACGCGATCCGCGCGGACCTCAGGGCCTTCCTTGCCCCAGTATCCGGGCCAGCCCTTCGCGGAGCCGTTCCCGTCCAGGCTGCTGAAGAAGTCGACCGTGAAGGTTGCCATCTTTCCACGGTAGACCGCGACCGGAGTCAGTCAAGAGCCGGGACCTCAGCCGTCGGCCGGTGGGATCGTCTTGCGCATCACGGTCTTGTTCTTGCCGATGTGACGCTCGAACGTGAATCCCGCCTTTTCGAACATGGCCCTGGTGCCGTTGTGGAGGAACGAGGACGACGTCCTCTTGCCGGGGGCCAGCTCGTTCGGAAACGAGACGACCTCGCCTCCGCCGGCCCGCGCGATCAGCTCGAGCGCGCCACTTAGCGCCTCCCGTGCCACTCCCGACCGTCGGTGGTCGCGGTCGACGAAGAAGCAGGTGATGCGCCACGGCGCCGGCGCGGTTTCGCCCGCGTCGTACTGCCTGCGGTGGTAGATGTTCGGCAGCTCGACCGGACTGCCGTACTCGCACCACGCGATCGCATCGTCGCCGTCGAAGACGAGCGCGGCGTGCGCGACGCCCTCCGCCACGAGTCGCTGCTTGAACGTCGGCCCGTCGTACTCGCGCTTGATGGTCTGCTCAGTGTCGCTATGGAAATACGAGCAGTAGCACCCGCCCCAGACTCCGTTGTGCTTCTCGGCGAGTGCCAGCCACGCCGGGAAGGTCTCGGGGGTCAGCGATTTGATCACGTGCGAAGTCATCACGCCAACCTCACCGGCTCCCCGTTACGGTCCTACGCGGCGACGTCGATGCCGTTGTTGTCGGCGCCACGCACGTGCCATTTCTCATCCTGCCAGCATCACCCCTCGATGTCACCGGGCCTATCCGGGGGCCGGTCATGCGCGGGCGCGGCGTCCGGAGCGCTGGCGGGCCACACCGTCTATCTCGGTGGTGGCGGCACAGGGTCGGGCTAGCGTGGGCACCATGACGCGCGTCTGGCTGACCGGTGAACGCTGTGACGCAGCGGATCATCGAGCGCCGGTCGCTGCGCCGCCCCGGTCGCGGAGCCCCGGGTGACGCCGTCATGCCCAAGAGCGGTGACGAGTGGCCGTTGGTCGGCAGAGAGCTCGGGAACGGCGTGTTCGTCGGGTCGCGACCGTCGCGGTACGTCATTGAGGCCATGCCAGTTCCGGACACCGCCGCACTTACGCCGACAGAGGGTGTGCGATTGCGCTTGTCGGAGCAGGACGAGCCACTCCCGCCGGCGGAGGAGCTCACTATCGATCCATCTCCCGCGCGGAGCGCACGCTCACCCGCCGGCTGGCTCGTCGACGTCGAGGAACTGTAGCGATACGCCTTCAATGACCCTACGAAGCGGACGGTCAGCCCTGCGATTGTCGCAGGACTATGGCGGCCGGCATCCGTTCGACGATGCAGCGGAACATTGGCTTGGCAATGGCTGCAGCCTCGGCGGGATCGATGATGCGTGGCGAAGTCGCCGAGAGCACCGTGCCCCCCAAGGTGATGTCCGCGGACCCTGCCGCGACCACGTTGAGTGCCCAGTTCGTCGTCCGCCCCCAGGGCAGGCCGATCAGTACGAGGGTGGGGTCCATCGTCGGCACCACGGCGATCGGAGTCCCGTAGTCGGTCCCGCTCTTGCGCCCACGGTGGTGCACGACCGCCCACAAGGGAACCCCTCGGCGTCCGGCGAATGCTTTCGCGATCGGTTCGGTTGCCCTCACGAGACTGCGCGGCGGCCCAGAGCCACCTGCTCCTGAACGCCCTCCCCACAGGCCTCGGAGACCTCTGCCTCCGGCCAGCACATCGCGGAAGTGATACGAAATCACCGCCGTCATCGCGACGGCACCGATTGCTGCTCCGACGGCGTCGGCCGGCGAGTGAATGCCGCGTCGCAGGAGCAGGACGCCTGCGATCGCGTTTCCCCCGCCCCAGCCGACATTGACGAGCGGCGGCGACATCCCCACGCCCGGAGGATCGCCGAATGGGCTCGGGAACGGCCTACCCACGACGCCGCTCACGCCGTGCGGCACAGCGTTGACGAGCAACGCAGCACCTATCCCGCTCCGGACAGCCGTCATGATCGACACGCGCCCACACTACGTCCGCAGCGCCCGCCGGTGTACCTCGCGCATCTGGGCGTCGTACGGCGCCACCGGCGCGATCACGACGACATCCGGCGCGACATCCGTGAGCGGCATCGGTCTCACTGGGCCGGCCGGCAAACCGCACGCCGCCCGCCATTCGGCGAGCTGAGCGGACGACGCGGCCGCGACGACGCGTCCCATCCCCGCCCATCCGTGCGCGGCTGCACACATCGGGCAATGCTCGCCCGACGTATAAACCGTGGATGCTGCGCGCTGGTGTGGAGCAAGGTGAGCGATCGCCCACCTCACGAGTGCCAGTTCTGGATGCGCGGTCGGATCGCCATCGGATCTCTCGCGGTTCACCGCCTCTGCCAGCATCATGCCGTCTGCGTCGACGAGGACGGACCCGAAGGGGTCGTCGCCGTTCTCGAGCGCTTGCGTCGCGAGGTCTACGCATCGCTGCAGGTGAGCTCCGTCGATGCGGGAGATCTCCGTGATCATCTTCGTAGCCCTTCCGATTCATTCATGCGCCGCACACTGGTTGAGTCGACGCTCATCGCGGGGAGTGCGACCACCCCTGTGAAGTGGAGCGCTGCACGATGACGTCGCGCTGCGGCCCATAGTGCATCGGTGACGCGACGAACGCCACGACTGCCGCCAGAGCGATTGCCGTGACGATCACACAGACCCGCGCCATGATGACCGGCGCACGATCTCCAAGACGGCGGCGCAGAGAGGCGAAGATTCCGAACCCGATGAGGCCGCCCGCGGTGTTGACGATGAGGTCCGTAGTGTCGAAGCTGCCCGTCGAGATCAGGTGTTGGGTGCTCTCGAGCACGAGGCTGGTGCCGAGGAAGGCCCCGGCCGCCTTCCACCACGCCCAGGCCGGTGCCAGGGCGCCGATGAAGAGTCCGTAGGGGACGAAGATCACGAGGTTGATCACCACCTCAGCGGGGGCGCTGGCTCCCGCGTCCCCGCTCGCGGCGAACGGCACCAACTTGAGCGGCCGCAGCAGGGCGGCGGCCTCGCCGATCCACGGCACCTCGAGCTTCCACAGCACGACCCACGTCAGCAGCACGAGATAGGCGACGCCAGCCCATGTCAGCAAGGTGCGGCGGCGCGCGCTCGACTGATTGCGGGAAACCCTCACACTGCATACTCTCTTGCGCGCGATCAGGATCTGCCAAGCAACCACCGGTCGCAGCGGTCTCGCTCTTCCTCCTTGAGCCGCGCCGCCTCGGCCCGCGACCTCTCGGGTGATGGACAGCGACCCTGAAGCGCCGGACAATGTCAGCATGGCGCGTCGATGCGAAGGCATCCCGGTGGCGCCGAGGGGGTCGTCGTGACGGAACGCGCCTTCCATCCCGTGATCCGTACCCCCGATCAACGGCTGCGGATCTTCGTCAGCTCGACACTGAAGGAGCTGGAGCCCGAGCGCCGCGCCGCGCGTGCCGCGATCGAACGACTGCGGCTCGCACCGGTGATGTTCGAACTCGGTGCCCGCCCGCATCCGCCACGCCAGCTTTACCGCGCTTATCTCCAGCAGAGCGACGTCTTCGTCGGTGTGTACTGGCAGCAGTACGGCTGGATCGCACCGGGCGAAGAGATCTCTGGACTCGAGGACGAGTACTGCCTCGCGCCGCGTGAGTTGCCGAAGCTCATCTACGTGAAGCAACCGGCCGCGCGCGACAAGCGGCTCGACGAGCTGATAGCGCGGGTGCGCGGCGACGACACGGCGTCGTACACTCCGTTCTCGACGGCGGATGAGCTCGCCGAACTCGTGACGGCCGACCTCGCGACGCTGCTCGCTGAACGGTTCGACG
>Ga0190272_10000837_pt1 | contig 15041 bp, 16 predicted proteins | sample Popmic504T_FD_133746 | JGI IMG/M metagenome (GOLD analysis project Ga0190272, IMG submission 133746) | Populus adjacent soil microbial communities from riparian zone of Shoshone River, Wyoming, USA - 504 T | ecosystem: Environmental > Terrestrial > Soil > Riparian zone | place: USA: Wyoming... | reverse complement strand
ATCATCGACGGCGGTTTCTATCGCGGCACCGACGTGCTCAAGGCGATCGCCCTGGGGGCGACCGCGGTCGGAATCGGGCGGCTCTATTGCTACGCGCTCGCCGCTGCCGGCCGCCCCGGTATCGTCCGCATGCTGGAACTGCTGGAGGACGAGATCCGCCGCGATCTCGGCCTGATGGGCTGCGACAGCATGAGGAAGCTCGACAAATCCTACGTCTGCGCCGCGCCGCCGGTGCGCACTGCGGATGTGTTCAGCGCGTATCATCTCGGCGACTACAAACACGAGCCGTATTGAGCGCACGATGAAACGCGTCGTCATCCTGGGAGCGATTGCAGCGGTACTCGCCGCCGCACCGGCCCACGCCCAGCGCGCAACCTGCCACAAGGGCGCGAGCTTCGAGCAGTGGCTCGATGCGTTCAAACGCGACGCCGTCAGCCAGGGCATTTCTCAGCGCGCGATCGCCTCTGCCTCACACTTGATGGTCTACGACCAGACGGTGGTGAACAAGGATCGCGGGCAGAAGGTCTTCTCGCAGACGTTCCTCGAATTCTCCGACCGCATGGTGGCGAAGCACCGCATCGACGGCGGCATCCAGCGGATCGCCAAGAACCGCGCGCTGTTCACCAAGGTCGAGCAGCAGTTCGGTGTGCCCGCTGCCGTCATCGCGGCGTTCTGGGCGCTGGAGACGGACTTCGGTGGCTTCATGGGCAATCTGCCGACCATCAAGTCGGTCACGTCGCTCGCCTATGATTGCCGGCGGCCCGACCTGTTCCGCACGAGTTTGCTCGCGACGCTCAAGATCATCGACAAGGGCGATCTCACCGCCGATCAGATGATCGGCCCGTTCGCGGGCGAGCTTGGACAATTCCAGTTCCTCCCGGCGCACTATTCGGATTACGGCATCGACTACGACGGTGACGGGCGGCGCGATCTGATCCGCTCGACCCCCGACGCGGTCGCCTCCGCGGCAAACTATCTCTCCAAGATCGGCTGGAAGCGCGGCCAGCCCTGGCTCGAAGAGGTGCGCGCGCCCGCGCAGATGGATTGGGCGCAGGCCGATCTCACGATCCAGCACCCGCGCACCCAATGGGCGCGCTGGGGCGTGACCAAGGCCGACGGAAGCCCGATCGCCGCCGATGCGCAGGCGGCCGCGCTGCTCCTCCCGATGGGACGCTTCGGCCCGGCCTTCCTCGCCTATCCGAATTTCCAGGTCTTCCTCGAATGGAACCAGTCGATCGTCTATTCGACCAGCGCGGCGTATCTGGCGACGCGCATCAACGGCGCGCCGGCGATGAACCGCGGCAGCAAACAGATCGTGCCGTTCGCATCGGCCCAGATCCGCGAATTGCAGACCTTGCTGGCGCGGCGCGGCCATGACGTCGGCAAGATCGACGGCTTCCTGGGGCTGAAAAGCCGCGCCGCCGTAAAGGCCGAGCAGATCAAGCTCGGGTTACCGGCGGACAGCTATCCGACGCCGGAGCTGGTGGCGCGGTTGCAGGGGCGCTAGCCAAACACCGCCGTGATGTCGCACACGATGAGCTGACCGCCCTCAAGCGCCGTCTGCGACGTATGCCGCGCCGGGCGCGAACCCGCATCGGGAAACATCTTCACCCATTCGGCATTGAGCACGTCGCGGTTCGATCGGTCCGCCATCCACACATTCATCTTGATGATGTCGTCGGTCGAGCCGTCCGCCGCCGCCATGATTGAGCGCACGTGGTGGAAGATGTTCGCGCATTGCGCTTCCAGCGTATCGGCAAGCTTGCCGGTCGCCGGATCGGTACCGGTGATGATGCCGGTCATCAGCATGTTGCCGACGCGCGAGGCAGCCGGGATCGGGTTCTTGTGTGCGAACCCGGCAATCTCGATGCTTTTGCGCTTGGCCATAATCAGAGCTTCGTGAAATCGATCGGCTTGTTGCGGTCGAGCGTCGCCGTCACCTTCGGCATCGGGTACTTCAGTCCCGTCGCACAATTGAACAGTACCGCGCGCTCGGTCTTCGTCACGCGCCCGTCGGCGAGCGCCGCCTTGTAGGCCGCATAGGTCGCGCCGCCTTCGGGGCACATCAGAAAGCCTTCCTCGCGCGCGACCTCATCGACGCCGGCCTGGATCGCCTCGTCCGACACCGCGATCGCGAAGCCGCCGGATTCGCGCACCGCGCGCAGAATGAGAAAATCCCCAACTGCCTGCGGCACACGGATGCCGGACGCGATCGTGTGCGCGTTCTCGAAGCGCGGCGCGTGCTCCTCGCCCTTCTCCCACGCCCGCACCATCGGCGCGCAGCCTTCGGCCTGCGCGGCGACCATGCGCGGGCGTTTCGATCCGATGAAGCCGATGGCTTCCAGTTCGGCGAACGCCTTCCACATGCCGATCAGGCCGGTGCCGCCGCCGGTCGGATAAAAGATCACGTCGGGCAACTCCCAGCCGAACTGCTCGGCGAGTTCGAGGCCCATCGTCTTCTTGCCTTCGATCCGGTACGGCTCCTTCAGGGTGGAGGTGTCGAACCAGCCTGTGATCTCTTTCCCCTGCCCCACCAGCTTGCCGCAGTCGTCGATCAGGCCGTTGACGCGGTACGTCGCCGCCCCTTCGAGCGCGATCTCGGACAGATTGATTTCCGGCGTGTCCTCCGGACAGAAGATCGTCGTGCGGATGCCGCAGCGGCTGGCGTAAGCGGCCATGGCCGCCCCCGCATTGCCGTTGGTCGGCATCGCCATGTGTTTGATGCCGAGCGCCTTCGCCATCGACACCGCCATGACGAGGCCGCGCGCTTTGAACGAGCCGGTCGGGAGGCGGCCTTCGTCCTTCACGATGATCTCGCCGCCGCCGAGCTTCCCGGCGAGTTTGGGCAGCGAAATCAGCGGCGTCTCGACTTCGCCGAGGCTCACAATGTCCGCGCATTTGCGCACGGGCAGCAGCTCGCGCCATTTCCACAGGCCGTCCGGGCGTTCCTTCAGCGCATCCTTGGTCAGCGCCTTTTTCACGCCGGCGAGGTCGTAGCGCACCAGCAGCGGTTTTCCGGCTTTCGAGAGATTGTGCAGCGTGTCCGCCTCGTAGCGGTCGCCATGCATGGCGCATTCGAGATGGGTGACGAAGGTCGGGCGTTCGGTGGTGAGGTTCTCGTTCATGGCGGCAATTGGCCCGGCAAATGGCCGCGCGTCAACGCTCCAGTTCGCCCCGCACGATTGTCGCGCCGGCAACCATGGCCTGCATCTTCCCGAATGCCACGTCGCGCGGCAGATATTTCAACCCGCAGTCCGGCGCCACGATGATGCGCTCGGCCGGCACGTGCGGCAGCGCACGGCGGATGCGCGCCGCGACCTGCTCCGGCGTTTCGATGGTCATGTCCGAGAGATCGAGCACGCCAAGGAGGATGGTCTTGCCCGGCAGCTTCTCCAGCACCGCACAATCGAGCTTCGACTGCGCGGTTTCGATCGAGACCTGCTGCACGGGCGAGTTGGCGAATTCGGGCAGGAACGAATAGCCCTCCGGCCGCACATGAATGATCGCCGCGTAGCCGAAACAGATGTGCACCGCCGTCGTGCCGGTCACGCCGTCGAGCGCGGCGTTGAGCGCCTTGAGGCCGAACTGGCGCGCCTTCTCAGGGCGCGCCTGCATGTACGGCTCGTCGATCTGCACCACGTCGGCACCGGCCGCGAACAGGTCCTTGATCTCGGCATTGACGGCGCCCGCGTAGTCGAGCGCCATCTCCTCATCGCTCTTGTAGAAGTCGTTCTGCGCCTGCTGCGACATTGTGAACGGGCCGGGCACCGTCATCTTGATCATGCGGTCGGTGTTGCGGCGCAGGAACTGCACGTCGCGCACCTCCACGGGATGCCGGCGCCGGACCTTGCCGGTCACGCGCGGCACCGGATTGGGATGGCCGGAGCGGTCGAGCGCAGTACCGGGATTGTCGATATCGACACCCTCGAGCGCGGTCGCAAAACGGTTGGAATAGCTTTCGCGCCGCATCTCGCCATCGGTGATGATGTCGAGGCCGGCGCGCTCCTGCGCGCGGATCGCCAGCAGGGTCGCGTCATCCTGCGCCTGCTCAAGGTACTCCGGCGCGACGCGCCACAACTCCCTGGCGCGCACGCGCGGCGGAAAGCGGCCCGCGAGCTTTTCCCGGTCGATCAGCCATTCGGGCTGGGCGTAAGAGCCGACCAGCGTGGTCGGCAGCAGCCGGTTCATGGGCGTCCTCCCAACTTTCTTTCACGTTAGCCCATAGCGCCACAGATCAGCCATGCCCTTTCTGGCGTGGCATCTGTCTGCTATCGGTCGCGCAACAGAACAAGCGGAGGAAGAATGCCCGGCAAACAACTCGGCTTCATCGGCGTCGGCCGCATGGGCATCCATATGGCCGGACGCCTGATCGAAGCGGGCTATGAGCTCACGGTCTTCGACACCAACGAGACCGCGATGCAGCGGCTGGAGCAGCGCGGCGCCAAGCGCGCCGCCTCGGCCGCGGATGTCGCATCCAAATGCGAGACCGTGCTGGTGAGCCTGCCGACGCCCGATGTGGTCAAGTCCGTCGCACTCGGCCCGGCCGGCGTGATCGAAGGCACGAAGGTCAAGACATTCGTGGATCTCTCGACCACCGGCCCGCGCGTCGCCAAGGAAGTCGCCGCGGGCCTCGCGCGCAAAGGCATCACGGCGGTCGATGCGCCGGTGAGCGGCGGCCCGTCGGGCGCCGAGAAGGGCACGCTCGCGATGATGATCGCCTGCCCGAAGGCGCTCGCCGACGAACTGCGGCCGGTCATCGAGGTGCTCGGCAAGTTCTTCTACATCGGCGAAGAGCCGGGCCTCGGCCAGACCATGAAGGTCATCAACAATCTGCTCTCCGCCACCGCGATCACGATCACGTCGGAAGCCATGGTGATGGGCGTGAAGGCCGGGCTCGATCCGACCACCATGCTCGATGTCATCAACGCGGGCTCGGGGCGCAACACGGCGACCGCCGACAAGTTCCCGCGCTGCGTGGTGCCGCGCCGCTTCGACTTCGGCTTCACCACTGCGCTGCTCTACAAGGACATCAAGCTCTGCCTCGACGAAGCGGAAGCGCTTGGCGTGCCGATGATCGTCGGCAATGCGGTGCGCCAGATGATGGGGATCGGCAAGGCCGCGATGGGCCCGGATGCGGACATCACCGAATTCGTGAAGCCGATCGAGCAATGGGCCGGGGTCGAAGTCGGCAGAAAGCAATGAGAACCACGATGAAACGCACGCTGTTTGCCATCGCGCTGCTTTGCGTTCCGGCGCTCGCGCACGCCGAAGTCGATGTGGTGAAAATCCCCAAAGGCGCCGGCGGCGTCGGCTTTCTGCCACTCGTCGTGATGGAAGAGAAGAAGCTGGTCGAGCAGGAAGCGGCGAAGATGGGACTGAAGCTTGCCGCCGAGTACATCAAGTTCGGCGGGCCTTCGGTGGTCAACGACATGCTGCTGTCGGGAGCCGCGCATTTCGCGCCCGCAGGCCCGCCCGCGTTCATCACGATCTGGGACAAGACCGCCGCCAACATGAAGGTGCGCGGTGTTGCGGCGATGACCTCGATCCCGATGTATCTCAACACCAATGCGCCGCACCTCAAATCGCTGAAAGACCTCACGGCGAACGACAAGATCGCCGTCACCGCCGTGAAGGTGTCGATCCCGGCGATCATCATGCAGATGGCGGCGATGAAGGAGTTCGGCAAAGCCGATTTCGCGCGCTACGACCCCTACACCGTCTCGCTGACGCATCCCGACGGCGTGACCATGCTGCTGTCCGGCAGGAGCGAGATCACCGCGCACTTCACTTCGCCGCCGTTCCATCAGCGCGAGCGCAAGGATCCAAAAATCCGCACCATCACGACCTCGAACGAGATCATGGGGGGCCCGAGCACCTTCACGATGCTGTATTCGCCGGCGAAGTTCTACGACGAGAACCCGAAGGCCTATGCGGCCGTGCTCAAGGCGCTGCAGACGGCGATCGCATTCATCAATGCGGACAAACGCGCTGCCGCAGAAGTCTATCTCCAGTCGGACGAAGGCAAGGGCTGGAAGATGGACGACCTGATGGAGGTCCTCAACGATCCGGACATCCGCTTCACCACCTCGCCCGAGAACCTGATGACCTACGCGAACTTCATGGCGGACGTCGGCTCAATCAAGAACCGGCCGAAGGCCTGGCAGGACATGTTCTTTCCGGACATCCACGGCGTGAAGGGGAATTAGGCGGCGAATGGCGAATTGTGAGTAGCGAATGGGGCAGCAACTCGACCGCGAACCACTCGCTATTCACCATTCGCTACTCGCGCCCTACCCCGCAACGTGTCGCAACGCCTCCAGTAAATACGGCCGAAAATCCGGATAATTCTCCACCATGGGGAAATGCCCCATGCCCTTCATGATGGTGAGCCGCGAGCCCGGAATGCTCGCCGCCACCGCCTCGCTCATCTCCGGGGTGCAGGAGTAATCGTATTCGCCCGTGAGCAGCGCGACCTTGCAGCGGTTGGTGTCGATGCGTTTGATGTCCTCGCGCCCGTCCCAGTCGTTTGAGTAGAAATGCACGTCGCCCTGATAAACGCCCGGGCCGCCCTGGCTGTAGTACCACCAGTTCTCGCGCCGGCTTTGTTCCGGGCTCGACGGCGCGTTGAGCCCGTAAGTGTAGCTCGCCGCCAGTTCGCCGCCGTGGATCGCCGGATGGTGCAGGAACTCGTTGTAGCGCCCCGGCGCATAGGCGGAGCTTTCCAGCCCGACTATCCCTGAAAGCCCGTCCTGATATTCGGCCGCAACCTTGAGCACGATCGCGCCGCCCATCGAGCAGCCCATCACCACCGGCCGCTCGAGCCCGAGTTTGAGCCACACCGCGCGGATCGTCGCGAGATAGCTCTGGGTGGTCAGGCGATATTTCTTTAGCCACCAGCCGTCGGCCGGCGTGGAGCGCCCGTGATACGGCAAGTCGAACGCGATGACGCGAAACCTGCCGGTGATCTCCGCATCGTTGAGCACATGGCGGTATTGCCGCGAGTCCGCGCCCGCGGTGTGCAGGCAGAGCAATGGGACGCCCTGCCCGGCCTCCTCGACATGAACGCGATACGCGGCGCCATCGATGTCGACCGGCAGATAGCGCCCGATGATCGGCTCGAACTCAGACATTCGGCGCTCCCGTCTCGCGCATGATATTCATCATCCGGTGCAGCGCCCGCGCGTTCTGCATGGCGATCAGGCTGTCGCCTTCGAGCACGAAGTCCGGCACGCGCATCAGCATGGCGAAGAAATCGTGAAACAGCGGCGGCGGATCGGGGCTGAGAAACTTGCGCCACACAGCGACCGGCGCGCGGAAGCCGAACGGCGTGCGCACATCGAGCTTCGGCGTCACGATATCGGTGATCTGCCCCTTCTCGACCCTCACGGCATAGCGGCTATCGCCAAACGTGAGCGCGAACGTGGTTGTGAACCAGTCGCCGATGACCTTTAATTCGGCATCGCCGTTCACCCGCTCGCGGTAGCGCGCGAGCCACTTGGCTCCCGGATAGTCGGCCATAGACGTCTCTCCCCATCACAAACTCTGGAGGAAACTAGCATGGACAAGCAGACTTTCGAGACCGGACTGAAGATCCGCAGCGAAGTGCTCGGCAAGGAGTATGTCGAGAACTCGATGAAGTCGGCGGACGATTTCAACAAGCCGTTCCAGGAATTCGTCACCGAATATTGCTGGGGCGCGGGCTGGGGCCGGCCGGGGCTCACGAAAAAGGAGCGCAGCATGCTCAATCTAGCGATGATCGCAATCCTCAATCGCCCGCATGAATTGAAACTGCACGTCCGGGGCGCACTGACTAACGGACTCACCAAGGACCAAATCCGCGAAATCTTCATTCACATGTCGATCTATGCGGGCGTTCCGGCCGGCGTCGATGCGTTCCGGCAGGCACGAGAGGTGTTTGCCGAGCAGAAAAAGGCGTGAGCCGCGCCATGTCCGACGACATCCACGAAATCTACGCCATCAAATACGGTCACCACGACCGCAAAGCGGCCGAAAACTACATCGGCGGCGATCCGCACGACGTGAACGACCCGCTCGATTTCTACGTGTGGGCGATCGTGGGCCCAAGCGGCACCATCGTGGTGGACACGGGTTTCGACGCCGTGATGGCGAAGAAGCGCAACCGCGCGCTCTTGAAGCCCATCGCGGAGGGCCTGAAGTCGATCGACATCGCGCCCGACACGGTGGCGAACGTGATCGTCACCCATCTGCACTACGACCACACTGGCAATTACGAGTGCTTCCCGAACGCGCGCTATCACCTGCAGGACACCGAGATGGCGTATGCCACCGGCCGCTGCATGTGCCACGCGCTGCTGCGGATGCCGTTCGAGGAGGAGGACGTAGTCGCGATGGTGCGCAAGGTGTTCGCGGGCCGGGTCACGTTTCACGAGGGCGTCAGCCAAGTCGCGCCGGGCGTGCTGGTCCACAAGATCGGCGGGCATTCCAAGGGCCTGCAATGCGTCAGCGTGAAGACGAAGCGCGGCACCGTGGTGCTCGCCTCCGACGCCACCCACCTTTATGCCCACATCGAGGGCGGCCGCGTGTTTCCCATCACCTACAATGTGGGCGAGGTGCTCGACGGCTACGATACGATCAGGAAGATCGCCCCCTCAGCCAAGCACATCGTTCCCGGGCACGATCCGGGCGTGCTGGAGCGCTATCCGGCGGCGCGGCCGGGGCTTGAAGGCTGGGTCGCGCGGCTCGACGTCGACCCGAAATCGTGAAGCTTGCACGGGGCGAAAAGCCGCTTTTGCCCACGCGCGACAATGTGCCAGAGTATCGGCAGTCGCGGCAAAGCCCGCGAGCAAACGATAACGTCTGGGGGAGGAACCGATGACCATTATTCGCGGCCATTCGCGCCGCCGCGTGCTCGGCTACGGCGCGGCCGGCGTCGCGGCGCTCAGCCTGCCTTCGATCGCGCGCGCGCAGGCGCAAGTCGTGCGCATCGGGCTGCCGACCAAGACCTACTATCCGACCATCATCGCCGAGACCGCGCTGCGCCAGAAGCTGTTCGACAAGGAAGGCGTCAAGGCGGAGCTGACGATCTATCGCGGCGGCGCGGAATGCTTCGAGGCGCTCGCCGCCGGTGCCGCCGACGTGGTGCTCAATTCGGCTTCCTCGGTCGCCGGCGGCATCAAGAAAGGCGTGATGGCGAAGAACGTCGCGGGCGCGGCGCTTGGCTATTACGGCTGGCATCTGGTGGTGAAGACGGATTCGCCGATCAAGGACGCGAAGGATCTGGCCGGCAAGAAGGTCGGCATCACGTCGGCCGGATCGGGTACCGACATTCTGGCGCTGTGGACGCAAGCCGACCGCAAGATCACCTTCACGCGCGTGCCGCTCGGCGGCGGCGGGCTGGTGCCGAACCTGCTCACCGGCAACATCGACGCGACGGTGATCTACTCGCCGCTCTCCTACAAGCTGTTCATCGAAAAGACGGCACGCAGCCTGATCGACTATGGCGCTACGGTCCCGCCGAACATGACCGGCGCCTGGATGGCGACCGACAAGTTCATCAAGGAAAAGCCGCAGGCGCTGCAGAAGACGCTCAACGCGCTCTATGGCGGCCTTGCCTTCCTGCAGGACCCGAAAAACCGCGCCGAGGCGATCAAGCTGATCGCCGAGATCGACGAGATCCCCGAGAACATCGCCGAGGCCGAACTCGACGGCAATATCCTCAAGCTCTCCAAGACCGGCGAGATGCAGAAGGACTGGATGAACCTCGCGCTGGATCTCGCGCGGATGATCGGCATGACCGATCTCGCGCCGGTCGAGGATATTTATACCAACCAGTTCCGGCCGGTGCCGACGATGGTGTGACGAACGTGGTCATTCCGGGCCTGGACGCAGGCCAGAGCCCGGAATCCATAACCAGAGCCGGTGCAAGAGAAGCGAGATTCGTGGTTATGGATTCCGGCCCTCGCTTCGCTCGGCCGGAATGACGGAAAGAGCATGACCCGCTTCCAGCTCATCGCGATCCGCCTGCTCCTTCTCGCGCTGGTACTGACCGCATGGGACGTATTGCCGCGCAACAACGTCATCAACCCGCTGCTGCTGCCGCCATTCGGCGACGTGCTCAAAGTGCTGGTCGAAATCCTCGGGCGCGCGCAGGTGCAGGAAGCGATCCTGGTCACGGCCGCCGAAGTGATCGTCGCGTTCGTGATCGCGGTTCCGCTCGGCGCCGCGATCGGAGTGCTGATCGCCGAGTACGACTATGCGGGGCAGATCTTCAAGCCGCTGCTGTTCTACGTGTTCAGCGTGCCGAAATCGATCTTCCTGCCGATGTTCATTCTCATCATGGGAATCGGCTTCCAGCAGAAGGTCGCATATGCGGCATTCTCCACGCTGTTCGTCGTCATCATGAGTGCGACCGCGGCGGTCGAGTCGGTCAAGGCCGACCATGTGCTGGTGGCACGTTCTTACGGTGCCACCCGCATGCAAATCCTCACCCGCGTCTACGTGCCGAGCATGATGCCGATCCTGCTCGAAACGCTGCGCATCTCGATGATCTTCAACTTCACCGGCGTGATGATCGCCGAGATGTATGCCTCGCGCACCGGCATCGGCCACCTGATCGCAAACTGGGGTGAGAACTTCCAGCTTCCGCAACTGTTCGCAGGCGTCATCCTGCTCGCGGCCGTCGCGATCGCATTCAACGAGACCGTGCGCTATCTCGAACATCGCGTGAGCGCATGGCGAACCTGAGCGTCGTGCTAAACGCCCCGGCCGATGCCGCGATCGAAGTCGCAGGGCTTGGCCACATCTATGCGGGCGGCGACAGCGCGGTGCCCGCGCTGACCGATATCGCGATGACGGTCGGCACCGGGCAATTCGTCGTGATAGTCGGCCCAAGCGGCTGCGGCAAGACATCGCTCTTGATGATGATGGCCGGCCTGCGCCACCAGACCTCCGGCACCATTCACATCCAGGGCAGGCCGATCGACGCGCCCGACCCGGATCGCGTCGGCGTGGTGTTCCAGGAGGCGAGCCTGTTTCCCTGGCTTTCGGCACTCGACAACATCGAGTTTCCGCTCGCGCTGCGCCGCGCCCCGCGCGAGGAGCGCGCGGCACGCGCGAACGACATGCTCAATCTCGTCGGGCTGCAGGGGTTCGGCGCGCGCTATCCGCATGAGCTTTCCGGCGGCATGAAACAGCGCGTCTCGATCGCCCGCGGCCTGGTGCAGGACCCGCCGGTGCTGCTGATGGACGAGCCGTTCGCCGCGCTCGACGAGCAGACGCGTATGACCATGGGCCACGAACTGCTGCGCATCTGGTCGCAGACCGCCAAAACCGTGGTGTTCGTCACGCACAGCCTGACCGAGGCGGTGTATCTCGCCGACGAGGTGTTGGTGATGTCCGCACGGCCCGGCCGCATCATCGACCGCATCGCGATCAACCTGCCGCGCCCGCGCACCTACGAGATGATGGCGACCGACGTGTTTGGACGGTTGCGCGACCGCATCTGGCAGCAGATCAGGAAGGAAGGGTGATGCGCCGCCCTGCCCCATCCACGGTGCGCTGGCTGATCCTCGTGGCGCTCCTCGTGTTCTGGGAGCTGTTTCCGCGCACCGGGATCATTCCGGAGCTGTTCCTCCCCTCGCTGTCGAAGACGATCGCCGTGCTGATCAAGGACTGGCGCGAATACACTTCGGAGCTGGCCGTCACCCTCTACGAGGTCGCGTTCGCGATGCTGATCGCCTGCGGCTTCGGCATTCTGGCGGGCGCGCTGGTCGGCGGCATCGCGCTCTTGCGCAATCTGCTGCTGCCGGTGTTCTCCTCGCTCTACGCGGTGCCGATCGTGATCCTCTATCCGATCTTCACCGCGTGGTTCGGCATCGGCTCGGAGTCGAAGATCATCTTCGCGGGCGTCTACGGCTTCTTTCCCGTGATGCTCTCGACCGCGGCCGGTATCCGCACCATCGACCCGCAGTTGCTGCTCGCCGCGCGAAGCATGGGCGCGACGCTGCCGCAACAGATCACCCGCGTGATCATTCCAGCCTCGATCCCGACCGTGCTCACCGGCCTGCGCCTCGGCGGCGCCCTCACCATCATCGGCGTGGTGGTGGCGGAGATGCTCACCTCGGCCGCCGGTATCGGCTATCTGGTGACGCGCTACCGCACCATCCTCGATAGTCCGCACGTGTTCGGCGCGATCGTGATGATCCTGCTGCTGTCGATCGCCTTCGACACGCTCGCCCGCGCGATCGAGCGCCGCACGATGGTGTGGCAGATCGCGGGGCGCCGGCAGAAAGAAGGCGAGCAGGCCGATATCGCGGTCAAGCCCGCAACGGCGGTAGTGTGACGCGACTGGCCGCCGCGGTATGATGCCGGCGTGTTCGACCTCACCCTCTCATTCGACAACGGTCCCACCCCGGACGTAACACCGCTGGTGCTCGATGTGCTCGCACGGCGCGCCGTCAAATCGACGTTCTTCGTGATTGGCGAGAAGCTCGGCCGGCGAGGTCATCGCGCGCTCGCCGAACGGGCTCATGCCGAGGGTCACTGGATCGGTAACCACACCTGGAGTCATTCGCTGCCGTTCGGCCTCATGGCCGCCGACGCCGCGAAGTCGGAATTCGATCGCACTCAGGCTGCGATCGGTGCGCTCAGCCATCGCCACTGCTTCTTTCGGCCCTACGGACAGGGTGGCAATCTCGACAACCGGCTGCTGTCGCGGGATGTGGTCGCTCATCTCGCGAGCCTACAGGCGACCATCGTACTGTGGAGCGCGCTTCCGCGCGATTGGCAGGATCCGGATGGCTGGGTCGAGCGCGCGCTTGCTCAGGTCGCGGCGCAACCCTGGAGCCTGATGGTGCTGCACGATCTGCCGACCGGCGCGATGCGCCACCTCGACCGCTTCCTCGGACTGATCGAGGAGCGCGGCGGACGCATCCGGCAGGACTTCCCGCCGGATTGCACGCCGATGGTGGATGGGGAGATGAAGTTTGGGATCGAAAGTTACGTCGCGGTGTAGCAACGCACACCGCTTGGGCTACAGCCTCACCACCGGCAGTTCGCGCAGCGACACCACATCTTCCAGATTGTTCAGCTTCTCGAACAGCGCCGCGGCCTGCTTGCCGCCGAGCCGCCGTTCGGTGCAGTCGAGAAACTTCTCGCGCAGCTCGCCTTCCGTCAGCGGCTTCTGCCAATGCCCTTTCGGCCGCACCACCGGTTCATGGCGGATTTCCTGCCCGTTCTTGAGCCGGATGCTGACGCGATCGTCCGGCGCGAACGGCGGCATGTCGGCGAGCCGTTCGTCCGTCGTCGAACGCTTCACCTTGCGCATCGTCTCGACGATGTCGTCGCGGCGCACGAAGCCGTCGTCGAGCTCCTTCAGCCCCACCTTGCGCGCAACCAGCGCGGAGGCGACGGCAAACTCGATCGAGAATTTCGCTTCCAGCGCGGTCTTGGGCTCGCGGTTGCGCAGCATCAGGTCCTGCGCGTCGCCGATGCGCACGTGAATTTCATCGACGGCGTTCGGATCGAGATTGTGCTCCGTCGCGAGATCGAGCACCGCATCGATCGAGCGGTGCGTCGCGTAGCACATCGGATAACGCTTGATATTGATGCCCATCTTCTCGAGCCGCCAGTTGCTGCCCAATCCCCAGTCGCCGCGCGTCACCGCCGGATTGCCGCTGTCCGAGTGCGCATGCATGAAGCCCGCCCGGTGCTCCAGCACATCCGGCGAGGCCGTGAAGCCGGATTTCGCGAGCCGTGCCGCCAGCACGCCGGACTGCGCCGTCCGCCCGGCATGCAGCGACTTGGTCATGGTGCCGAAATTCGCCACCGTCCCGGCCGCAAGCGAGGCCGCGATCGCGATCGCGTTGGTGGTCTCGTCGGCATTCAGATGATTGAGCCGCGCGCAGGCGGCTGCCGCCGACAGCGTTCCCCAGATCGCGGTCGGGTGAAAGCCGCGCTCGTGCAGCGCGCCGGGCTCCAGCTCCTGCAGCAGCGCCCAGACCTCGTAGCCGGCAACGTAAGCCGCGACCGCCTCCTGACCGCTTGAACCCAGCGTCCAGCCCTCGGCAAGGATCGCGGGCGTCAGCGCGGCGCTCGGATGTCCGTCCATTCCTACGTCGTCGTAGTCGAGAACATGCGCTGCTACACCGTTGACGAGTGCGGCATCGGGCGCCGAGAGGTTGCGTCCGCCCGGGATCTCCGGCGCGCCGTCATTGCCCGTGTAGGCCGGCACGATCTGCGCCACCAGCCGCACCGCTTCCTCGTTCGCCCCCGCGATCATGGTGCCGACGCAGTCGAGCATGCCGATGCGCGCGCCGAAATTGCAGCGTTCCGGCACTGCGCTCGCACTGATCGAGGCGACAAATTTCGCGATGTCGGAGGTGAGCGCGGTCATGAGCGGCTCCTTTGGGGGCGTCGGCCCACTATGCGCCAGGCAAACTCTCGACCGCAACCGCGAAACTTTGCCACTATCTGACCCGCCGCGCTTGCGCTTACACTTAGGTTCACGTCCCGCCGCAACGCAGCGCATCTTTGCCGCAACGACCCCGAGCCCAAGAGGTCGACCGGCGCCCAAGGACAAGGTGACGAATGGACGACCTGTATTGGCGCGTCGTCGATTTCCTGCAGGCCATGGCTGCCGGCCTGCTGGTCGGCGGCACCTATGGGCTCATGTGCGTCGGGCTCGGCATCATCTTCGGTGTCATGCGCGTGGTGAATTTTGCGCACGGCGACTTCATGATGCTTGGAATGTATGCGGCGTTTTACCTGGTGACCGGATTCGGCACGCTGGCATTCCTCGGCCCCTTCGTTGGACCGATCGTCGGTGCGCTGCTCGCTGGGCCCATCGTGTTCCTCTTCGGCTGGCTGCTGCACAAGTTCCTGATCGCACGCGTCACCGGCGCGCGCGTCGTCTCGTCCGAAGCCGAAGGCCATTATTCGCAGATCATCCTGACGCTCGGCATCGCGCTGGTGCTGGCAAACGGCGGCCTGATCCTGTTCGGCTCGACGCCGGTTTCGGTGCAGACACCGCTGTCGCGCGAGTCGTGGGAAATCGGGCCGGT